>Ga0207701_10001843_pt1 | contig 22042 bp, 17 predicted proteins | sample KBSSwiSSwithPhiX_FD_184294 | JGI IMG/M metagenome (GOLD analysis project Ga0207701, IMG submission 184294) | Switchgrass rhizosphere bulk soil microbial communities from Kellogg Biological Station, Michigan, USA, with PhiX - S5 (SPAdes) (version 2) | ecosystem: Environmental > Terrestrial >... | reverse complement strand
TCAGCCAAGGTCCCATCGTCTAGCGGTTAGGACACCGGCCTCTCACGTCGGGAACACGGGTTCGATTCCCGTTGGGACCACCACACTTAGCTAACCTCAAATTTTCCACTGTCCGGTTTTTGTCAGGTCGCCTCATCGTTTTCCCATTTTTTCGATTGTCTTTTTCATCTGCTCTTCGTCGGCGTGTAGATAGCGCTGTGTTGTCTTCAAATCTGAATGCCCGAGAAGTTTTTGGAGGTCTTTGAGATTGCCGCCGGCTTCCAGATACCGGGTCGCGAACGTATGCCGCAGAGTGTGCAGACCACCAGAACCGAGGCCAGCTAGCTTAAACGCTCGGCACATCACCAGACCTAAGCCGCGGCCATACTTTTGTCCGTCCTGCCGGCAGAAAATATATTTTCCCATCACCACGCGCCGGAGCTTGTGCTCGCGCAACGCTGATGCGGCCGTCCTGTTCAACGGGATTTCCCTTTCTTCGTAATCCTTTGGCTTCCAGTCCGGTTTTTCCGTAACCGCCAAGGCTGGTCTATCAAAGTCAGCATCCGGCCACCAAAGATTGGTAAGCTCGGCAGCACGCAACCCGGAATTGATCGTCACCGTTTTGACGATCATCAATTCCTGCCTTGCCTCAAGCGAAATGCCTTTAAGCTTCTTACCATCCTTTTTCTTTTGGTCCTCGCGTGCCCCCCGCATCCAAGCATCCAAGGTCGCTTCGTCGACCCGGGAAAGTGATTTCGGTTTTTTGTTTCTAACTATCTTTTTCTTTTGGATGGCGGTTACGGGGTTTTCCTTGAAAACCTTTTCCCTGATCAAATAATTGAAAAAGTTGTTAAGTATTTGCCGCTCGCTATTGAATCGTTCTGTCGAAATTTCCGCTTTCGACCAATAGCTAACACGTGAGTTAAGATAACCCTGGATCGTCTTGGTGTTTATTTCTCTAAGCCAAGGATCCCCGGCCTGCTCTTTGAAATAGCCAAGCGTCCGTTCCTTGTCCTCGATTGTGCTCGCCTTATTATATTTCCCGCAGTGCGCAATATATACCTCAAAAAAAGCGGAGACCTTCTTGTGCGGTATCCGGTAAATGCCGAGACGCTTAGCCAGGTATTCTTCAAGCAACTGCAAGGCATGGGCTTTGCGCGTTGTCTTGAGGCTGATTAGCGTGTCTCCCTGCCTCAAGTACCAGTTCGGACTACCCTTGCGCTTGTATATTTTCATCAGGCCTCTCTAATTATCTGAGCCGCAGGCACATCAAGGACTTTACATATCCGGCTAACGGACGAAATCCGAACCATCTCCCCTTTCAACATTTTGGCCAAAGTCTGATGACCGACTCCGGCCTTTGTGCAAATTTCAACCTGGCCGAGACCGGCATCTATAATTGCTGCTGCGAGTGTTACTGAATTGATGACGATCATTGTCGTTACAAAGAATTGGCTTATCGGCCAAATCCGCTAATGGAGTGATCAGCGCGATTGCACAAGTCCTTACTCGGAGGAAAGAAGCATGGGAAACTTTTTTCGCTATACAGAGAACTGACCAGATCCAATCTAAGCAACCTCCGTGATTTTTGCTTCGCCAATCGGCCAAATGAATATAGATCAGAACGATCCCTCGGGTTTTTCATATCCGATCATCATCAAGATCTCGAATCCCTGTCGTGTGGGAGGATCTCATGACTCCCCATGCAAGTCAACCAATTACATCAATAATATCAGTGCGTTGCGTCTAACAAAGTAAAGGAATTTTGTCAATTACCACAAGATGTGGGGGCCCCAGGACAATTTCCCGACCACTACTAATAGTGGTCGAGAATTTCTGCAGAAAGAGCAAAAAAATTTTAGGACGCGGTAATTTTGCGGCTTATTTGGGTGTTAATGAAATTTCTCAAGCCGCGCCTGACTGTACGGACGGTGTGTTTACAACTGAGGGCTGATGAACTTTCTGCAAATTATCGGTTCCCGGTTTTACTCATGGCTCAATCAAACGTAAAGGCATCTATGACGTATGTTCACGCTAGTCTTTAAAATGCCTTCTTCTTTTCATGCGTAAAGAACAGAGTCTGTGACAGGAGAAACCGTGGAAACTGGTTAGGGTTCTGTGCTGAAGCATGTTTCTCAGCTTCCATTTTAGTTATCCCGGTACTGAACGCTCATAGCATCCGCGATGTAAATTTCCAATTCTTGGGGCCTCATCCACACGCGCGATCAATCATTTTCTTTTTTCTGCCGGTGACCGCATCATGTCAACGCACCTTTATCCCGAGATCCTTTTGAACTTCTTGCAGAATAGACAGGTCCGCCATATCCGTGAATGCGATATCGCGGTTTATCTTTGCTTCTTTCTTGGCCGGAGCCCTTCCTCGCGTTCTACTTCGGTTTGAGGTGAGCAGAACAACGATTTTTCAGAGAATCGAATTGAAACCACCAAAAACAAAATGAGCCAATCGGGAGGAGGCTTCATGCCTACACGAAAAGCAGAAGCAGAATGGAAAGGTAATCTGATCGAAGGCGCCGAGCGGTTGAAACTAGGCAGCGGCGCCTTTGACGGCGCGTATTCGTTTAAGTCGGATTCGAGGAAGGCCAATCGGCCACCAATCCGGAAGAGTTGATCGGGCGCAGCTCACGCGGGAAGCTTCACGATGGTGCCAAACCGCATGGGGAACTCGCTGTGCCAGAGAGTTTAGCTTCAAGACGCTCGCACCTCCGCCGGGATGAATGAGAAATCCTTCTCAGTGTATCGGTCGAATGAAGCTGCAGAGAGGGAAACGTCACACATCCCATCAGAGCCGCCGGACCATCAAAAGCTTTGGGCTAAACATGACGCGGCGTCGCCGGATCTAATCTTGGCGGACGTCAGCAATACTTAAATTAATAGGCGCGGGACTAACGCCAATGCGATCATAAGCGAGCATATGAATCACTCTGCGCGGCGGCAAAATTAGTCACCATGCGTTAAACGCGAGCATCGATCCCGGGGAAACGCGAAAGGCTGAAAAGATTGCACAGGCGAGTATGGAGAGTTTCGAAGCAGTCGCTCTGGATCTCAAAATGGTGGACGGCGGGGGAAACTACACTCCGGCTGTAAGCAATTGACTTCACTGATGTTTGATTATTGCGAAATGTGTCGTGCCCCCAAAGTTGGCCACAATGTGTATTAGCTTTAGCCGGACAGCCTCAGACTATGTTGGACATGGGAGCTCGTATCGCGAATCAATTCAATCGTTGGGCTACTGCGCAAAAGTGGCAAAGTGGAATCAGCAGAACGCGAAATCATTTTCCTCAGTAATAAATTACGGCAGAGGTTGCGCCTTAGCTCTCTCCGTGGAAACATCGTGGAAACACCGCTCCGAAGCCATTGACCTCACAAGCAAATTCGCACGGCAACTAAGGGCCAATCAGTAGGTCGCGCGCGATCGGGTGAAAGCGAGCTCGTCAAGTCAGTGGTAGATCTTGAACCGTAATGGCATTTGTTATTGGTGTGGAGTTCTCGTCTGTACTGCTGTAGCTGCTATCTGAAAGAGAGAACTCCAGGACAACAGCGGTTGCGCTAGTGGAATCAGTTTTGTGCAAGGATACGGAATTGTTTCTAGATGGATCCATCCCCAGCCTGATTTCCGACTCTGCAAATCCGTTGAATTGATAGTTTCACAGTTGACCAATAATCGATGCCGAACTAATCTGCTGACCCCATGCAAGGTATTTCAGTTTAGCATTCTATTGTCCAAACATATTGCTTGAGGGCCCAATCATGAATGAATTTTCTGCCGAAGATGTTGGAAATATCGTACTTCTTGAGCACGTAAACCTCCAAGTTCCTGACCAGGCCTTGGCGACGATTTTTTACATTGTCGGTCTGGGGTTGACACGCGACCCCTACTTCAACATCGGCGTGCGCAACATGTGGGCGAACGCGGGCGAACAGCAGTTTCATCTTCCCGTACGACCGACTCAGGTGATTCAAGGGCATGTCGGTCTCGTCGTACCGGATCTCGACGCTCTCAAGGAAAGGCTCGCGTCTGTGGAAGAGCCGCTGGCAGGAACAAAGTTTCGTTGGTCGGCTGAGAGCGCATTTGTTGAGGCGACTTGTCCTTGGGGAAATCACTTTCGCTGCTACGCCGCCGGTCGACAATTCGGTGACATGGCACTGGGAATTCCCTATGTGGAATTCTCGACCGAGCCTGATCACGCTGCTGGAATCGCGCGCTTCTATGATCAAGTATTAGCCGCTCCGGCTGTAACCGAGACCGATCAGCAGGGACCTTTGGCGCGCGTGAAGATTGGCCGCAATCAGGCGCTTATCTTTCGCGAAACCGATGAAACGGCCCGCCTGTATGATGGGCACCACATTGCCATATATGTTTCAAACTTTTCCCGTCCGTACGCTTATCTGAAGCAGCGCGGGCTGATCTCGGAAGAGGTGCGTAATCATCAATTCCGCTTTAAAGAAATCATTGACCCCGAGAGCGATCGTGTCGTTTTTGTCGTTGAACACGAAGTGCGAAGCCTGCATCATCCCATGTTCAATCGCCTGATGGTCAATCGCGATCCCAACGAATCGGCGCGCCGTTACCGTCGCGGTCGTGATGCACTTATTCCTTACAGTTAACGTTAACTCCGGAGGGGGAATGTACTCTCGACTTCACGCGACCGGGCGACGTTGAAATTTCCACCGTTTGTTTGATCGCAGCGTGGTTGAACTCCCTCACGAAAGTAATTCATTGCGGTCTTTCCTCAGACAAAAACATCATTCAATTGTAACGTACTGCGACCAACCCGTAACCGACTTCAGTTCGATTTGATTCCCTTCCACGAAAACGCCTTGACAATGAAAAGCCGCTCAAAATAATATGCTGATACATTGTCTCATATGGTGAGACAGCCAATCACACTAATGATAATAAAGACGAACGTAAAAACTTTCGCCGCAAGGATCCTGCCAAGGTGCTTACGCATTAGAAGTTCTACCGCATCGTGCGAGTATTCCGATTGATGCGCATTCACGCTTTATCTTGCGGCCTTTGTTTCGTGGTCGCGAAGATATCGCGAGGAGAACCTTGGACTATACAGCCGAGCAATTTCGGACCCTTACGAAAAAAAAGACCGGTCGTAATATCGTCGCGCGTCGATTTCGGCTACGAGCTGAGCGATAGGCTAGGCGACTTCCATGTTTTCAAACAGTCGGGCCACCGGGTGCAAACCGACGAAGGCAAAAGTTCAATATACTTGTTGTTGATTCTCTGAAGGGAGAGTAAGCGTGTCTCAAGTCGAAGAAAACAAACAGAGTGAAGATCCCAGACGGTTCCGGGATATTGAACTGAGTATCAATGGTCAGCGCCACACCCTGCAAGTCGCCACCACGTGGACGCTCAACGACGTACTTCGCAATGTGCTCGATCTGACGGGAACCAAAAGAGCTTGCGACTACGGCGGCTGCGGCTCCTGCACCGTGCTGATCGACGGTTTGGATGCCTACTCTTGCGTGACGCTCGCCGTCGAAGCCGAAGGTAAAGATATTCAGACCATCGAAGGACTTTCCGCCGCGCCGGAGCCTCATCCTTTGCAGAAGCATTTTGCCTCAACCTATGCCGCGCAGTGCGGTTGGTGCACCCCGGCGATGATCATGTCGGCGAAGGCCTTGTTGGACCAGAATCCCAATCCGACGGACGACGAAATTCGCGTCGCTCTTTCCGGCGTTTTGTGCCGCTGCACCGGTTATACCTCGGTGGTCCAAGCGGTTCGGGATGCAGCCGTAGAGCTGCGCGGAGGTCGATGATGAAAGACAATCTATCCGTCGTCGGACAGAATTTCGTCCCGGTCTACGCCGCCAAAAAATCCGACGGTACGGTCAAGTTTCCTGCGGATGTTTCGCTGCCGGGGATGCTCTGGATGAAGTTCACGCGCAGTCCGCACGCGCACGCTCGGATCTTGGAGGTCGACACCTCCCAAGCGGAAAAGTTGTTTGGCGTCGTGAAAATACTCACCTACAAAGACGTGCCGCGCGTTCTTTTCGGCCCCTATAAAGACGAACTGTATCCCTTGGACGAGGAGGTTTCGTTTGTCGGCGACTCGGTCGCTGCCGTAGCGGCCGAAGATTGGAACATCGCAGAGGAGGCGGTGCGCGCGATTCGCGTCAAGTACGAGCAGCTTCCCGCTGTGTTCGACACCGAAGCCGCTACTAAAGATGATTCGCCGATGTCGACCTTGCATCTGCCGGACTCGAACGCGGATTGGTGGAAAGACACTCGTCGCAACAATGGCGATGAAAAACCCACCAATGTCATGGGTGGAACTAACGAGAAACCCACCTGGGTCAACCAGCGCGGCAATTTGGACGAAGGCTTCGCCGCCGCCGATTTGATTGTCGAGCGAGTTTTTCGTCAAGCCCACGTCAGCGGCGTGCCGCACGAACCGCGCGGCTGCGTGGCAATCTACAAAAATGATCAGTGCACTCTGTGGTGTTCCGTCCAAGATCCATTCAAGGTCCAAAGCGCCGTCGGCAAGGTTCTCGGTCTACCGAAGGAATCGGTCAGGATAGTCTCAACTATTATCGGCGGCGGCTTCGGCGTAAAAGTACTCGGTCGTTTCGCCGTGCTGGCCGCGCTCATGGCGCGAGAAACCAAGAGGCCGGTCAAGGTTTGGTTCACGCGCGAGGAAGAGAGTCTCGACTCGCACAACCGCTCGGCATTGGTTCACTATGTGAAAGCGGGCACAAAAAAAGACGGCAGCCTGACCGCGTTCAAAGTTCGAACTTACATGGACAACGGCTTCTGGATGTTCGGCGGGCTGGGGGAAAACATAGCCAAATCGATTTGCACCCGGCCGATGGATCTTTACCGGAAAATTCCCAACGTGCTGTGGGAAGTGTTAACGGTGCGCACCAATCATCCCTCCACCGGCCCTTACCGAGGGCGAGCGGATGCCGAAAGCCATTTCGCCGTGGAAACGGTAATGGATGAGCTTGCTCACGGCATCGACATGGACCCGCTCGAGTTCCGGCTGAAGAATCGCATTCATCCGGGCGATCCACTCTGCTCTGTTCCAGGCAAAGTCATGTCCGCGGTCGGGGTGGAAGAAGCCGCGCGCCAAGGCGCTGCAACGATAGGCTGGGATCGGCGCAATACAATTTCTAATTCAAGCGGAGCCGCGCGTAAACGCGGCATCGGCATGGCGATGGTCATCCACAGCTGCGGCAGCAATCCATCCGGCTCTTCTGAAGCGCGGGTGGAAATCGACGACGGTGGCGCACTCTCGCTTTTTTCCGGCACACCGGATCAGGGCGCCGAACAACAGACGACGTTGCGCCAAATGGTCGCCGAGGTGCTGCGGGTACCGCTCCATACCATCGGCGGCAACAATGCCGATACGTCCAATTGTCCTTTCGATTCCGGTCCCTACTCTAGCCGCACGGTTTACTGCGCGGGAATTGCCGCCACGCGGGCCGCTGAAGCGATGAAACAAACTCTTTTCGAGCTCGCCGCCGAGAAATTGGAAGCGCCGCAGGATCAACTGGTGCTGGCAGATGGATTTGTAACCGTGATTGGCACCCCGTCGCGCAAGGTCAGTTTCGCCGCGCTGGTCGCCGCCAACGGCGGCTTGCTGAAAACCAGTTATCGCTACAATTCTAAGGACGAAGTGCTGTTTGCCTACGGCTTCGCCGCCGCATTCGCCGAAGTCGAGGTGGACACGGGAACCGGCGAAGTAAAAATTTGCCGATTCGTCTCGTCCCACGACGTCGGTCGTGCGATTAATCCGATTATCGTCGAAGGTCAGATCCGCGGCGGCGTTTCGCAAGGTCTCGGCTATGCGATGAGCGAAGGCTTTCGCTTCGATCCACGCACCGGCACAGCCCTCAATCAATGGTTTCTCGATTTGAAGACGCCGAGCATTCTCGACATCCCGGACATCGAGCCGATTATGGTGGAACTCGGCGAACCGACCCACCCGTTCGGTGCTAAAGGCTGTTCGGAAATTCCCTATGTCGGCGTAGCGCCGGCGATCGCCAACGCCATTTACAACGCGACCGGCGCGCGGCTTTATGAGTTGCCGATGAGTCCGGATCGCGTGCTCAGAGCATTGGCGGCAGTCAACGGAGGCGGACATTGAAGGATTTTGAACATTATAATGCGGCGTCCGCAGAACAAGCTGTCGCTTTGCTCGGAGAACATGGCGAGGCCGCCCGTGTCATCGCCGGAGGGCAGGACATTCTTTTTCGCATGAAGAAGTACATCGTCACGCCCACCGTCTTGGTTAATTTGAAAACCATTCCCGGATTGAATCAGATTCGTCACGAGAAGAACGTCGGTTTGAGGATCGGTCCTCTCGCCACACTGTCGCAGATCGCCGCATCAGCCGATGTCCGTGTCCACTACAACGCCCTGGCGCAAGCGGCCCATGTCGTCGCCTCACCGCAGATTCGTAACTTCGGCACCATCGGCGGCAATCTCTGTCAAGACGTGTGGTGCTGGTATTTGCAAGACGGATTTTCCTGCTGGAAGTCGGGCGGCAGATTCTGCGATCTCGCCGGTGGTGACAGCAGTCTATATGGAAGCGTCATGGGCGGTCATTTATGCCTGGCCAATCACCCATCCGACTTGGGACCGGCACTCGTAGCCTTGGATGCCAACATCCACATCGCATCGCCAAGAGGGGCGCGCGAAATCTCAGCTGCAGATTTTTTTCCCGGCCATATTTGGGTCGGCAGCCGTTTGCAGTGCCACGTCTTGCAGCATGATGAGATCATCAGCGAAATCGAGCTTCCCTTTCGCCCCGCGCGCAGCACCTACATTAAATTTGCCTACCGCAAGTCGTGGGATTTCGCCGTGGCCAGCGTCGCCGCGGTAGCCACGGGAAACCCAGCAGAGTGTGACGACGTTCGACTCGTATTCGGCGGCGTGGCGACTCATCCGTTCCGTAGCGTCGATGCCGAGAATTTTCTCCGCGGCAAGAAAATCGATGACGACTCCGCGCGTCAGGCGAGTGAAATCGCGCTCGCCGATTCGCGGCCGCTGAAAATGAACCAGTATAAAGTCGATTTGGCCAAAACCCTCGCTCAGCGAGCGCTCCTAGCGGTGGCGAATTAGCGAACCTAGCTATGGCGGCAAATGCGGAAAAACCCAGCGGCGCCAAAACGGTTACGTTCGTCACCCAGCAGGCAAATCATCCCTGGTGGGTCATCGCCACCGAAATCGCGCGCGTTCTCAGCAGCTATGGCAGCGGTCCGCTGCGCGGCTATTCCGTGGGCGTGTTCACGCCGCGTTTTGGCTTGGGCGCTTTGGGTAATCCTGCCGTCGTCGCGAGCGGTGAATTTGATTTGGGAATCACCACGCCCACGGCCTCGGCGTGGTTGGCCATGAAAGGCGCGGGACCGTTTAAGACGCCGCACGAGAATCTCAGAGCGATCGCCAATTATCCGCATCATGATTGCGTGCTGTTCGCGCTCTCCAAAGCCACGGGAGTATCGTCCCTCGATGAGCTTGTCGAACGTCGCTACCCTTTGCGTCTTGCCACCGGACGAAAAAACAACGAGCAGTTGGATCTGGTGTCGTTCGTCGTCGATGAAGTGCTCAAGCAATATGGCGGCAGCCTTGCGATGATCGAGGAGTGGGGCGGACAAGTCAATTTTTCCGGCAAGACCACCGAAGGCATTCCGCTCATGATCGCCGGCCAGGTCGAGGCGGTATTCAATGAAGCGCAGATGATGCCGATGTGGGATCAGCTGATCGCCAAGAGCGATGTTAACTTTTTGTCCGTCGACGAGGAAATCATCGATCGTCTGGACCAAAAGTACGGTCTGGGCAAAGTCGTCATCGGCGCCGAGCGTTTTCCAAGCTTGCCGAGTGAGATACGCACGGTCGGCTTCGGTGGCTGGCTTCTTTTCGCCAACGCTGAACTGCCCGATGAGATCGTTTACAAAGTTACTCAGGCCGCCATCGAGACGCGCCCGGTGATCGAAAAGAAATACGGCGGCGGCAAATTCGCCTCCCTCGCCGCCGAGATCCGGCCGGAAGCGATGTGCCGCAATTGCTTGATTCCGCTTCACCCCGGCGCCGAGGCCTATTATCGCGACTCCGGATACCTTTAGAGTCGCAAGACAGCCAGGTTTTCGAGGCGAAAATAACAGAGGATTGTATGCGAGGTGATCAGCGAAGCAAATTTTTGACGGCGGTATTGCTGACGCTAATCGTAATCGGCTTTCCCGGAATTCCATTGACCTTCGCGGCGTCCGTGCCGGCGGCGCAGGGCGAGTGGAGCCGGACTGTCGAAGCCGCCGCAAAAGAAGGCCAGGTCAACGTCTATATGTACGCCACCTGGGGCAACGCCATCCAAAACGCCAACGTGTTTCAGAAAGCGTTTCCAAATATTCGCTTGTCGCTGGTGACCGGCAGCGTATCGGATTTGTCCCAACGGATTATGGCGGAGCGACGGGCCGGCAAATATCTCGCTGACGTAATCGTTATTGGAGTCAATGTCAGCCGCGAACTGTTACAGGCTAAGATGCTGGACCCAGTGAAGCCCACGTTGATTCTTCCGGAAGTGGTGGACGAATCGAAATGGTGGCATAGCAAACACCTCTACGCTGACCCGGAGAGTCAATTTATTTTCAAATTCTCCGGCAATCCTCAATACGGCTCGATCTCCTACAACACCAAGCTGGCGAAAGAAGACGATTTCAAATCGATTTGGGACTTCGTCAATTCGAAGTGGAAAGGGAAAATCATCGCCCGCGACGTCACGCGGCCCGGACCCGGTAACGGGGCCATGCGGTTTTTTTATAACAGTCCAAAAATCGGCCAGGAATTTATTAAGCGTCTCTACGGCCAGATGGATATCACGTTGTTCCGAGACGGGCGGGTCGGTGTGGACTCGTTGGCGAACGGCAAATACGCGATTTGTTTTTTCTGCGCGTCGGACGTTTATAAAGCGGCGAGCCAAGGGCTTCCGGTAGACGTTTTCGGTCCCATGAAAGAAGGCGCCGGTCTGGTCTCCGGCTATGGCGCCCTCGTGATCCCGAAAGCGGCGCCGCATCCAAGCGCAACCAAAGTATTTGTCAATTGGCTATTATCACGGGAAGGACAATTGACGCTGCAAAAAGCGCTTAGCGGCAGCCAAGAAGAGCCCCCGGATTCGTTGCGGATCGACATTCCCAAAGACGAGATTCCTGCCGACAACCGGCGGCGCGACGGCATCGACTACATGGATTTGGACAGCCGCGAGGAATGGATGCAACGAGACGGCTACGTAAATTTAGTCAAAAGCACGATGGGCAAAAGTTCAAAAGAATAACCGCAAAAGTTTTCGCGAGGAGTATCATGAGCAATTTTCGAGATCTTAGACAGCTCGTTCAGCACCTGGAGTCGTGCGGCAAGCTTTACCGCTTCAAAGAACCGGTCAACAAAGACACGGAGATCGGCGCGCTGTTTCGCGTGCAGATGCGGGGTGTGCCAGAAAATAAACGCAAAGCCCTGTTGTTCGAGAACGTCGTCGGCAGCGCCCATGGTCGTTACGACATGTCCGTTTTGTCCGGCATCTATGGCGCATCCACCGATATCCTGGCGATTGCGTTGGGCTGCGAAAATTACGTCGAGCTGCTCGACAAGTGGCACATGGCCCTAGCCAATCCTATCGCGCCGACGATTATAGAAGGTGGCCCGGTGCAGGAGGAAGTCCACACCGGCGACGCCTTGCAACAAATCGGTCTCGACGCGTTTCCGGTGCCCGTGGAAGAGCCCGGCTTCAGTGGCATTCTTAGAACCGGCTTACCCATGATCACGCGCGATCCCGCCACCGGCGTGCGTAATGTCGGAACCTATAATGCATTCTTTCGCGCCAAAGACCGGATGGTCGCGGCCATCGGCTCAGTGCACGATGCCATGCGATACCACTGGCAAGCGGCCCGGCGGCGCAATGAGGGGATGCCGCTCGCCATCCTGATCGGCTGTACGCCTGAGGTCATGTTGGTCGGCTCCGCCGACATTCCCTATGGTGTCGACGAATTGTGCGTCGCCGGCGGCCTAGCCGGTGCGCCCCTTGAGCTGGTGCGCTGCAAAACGATTCCACTGGAAGTTCCCGCCTATGCTGAGGCAGTCATCGAAGGCGTGGTCTCTACGGAGCTCGCTGAACCTCGTCTCCCGTTCGGCGAGTACCCAGGTTACCTGAACGTCGATTACAATGTGCGGCCGGTCTTCAAAGTCACCGCAATCACCCATCGCAAGGGCGCATGGTTTACCCCAGTTACCGTGGGCTTTCCGCCTAGCGATACCAATCTCATCTGGGGTTTCACCCACGCGGCGCAGCTCTATCATATTTTGAGATACGAGAAGAGCTTGCCGGTGGCTGAAGTGCAATTCCCCCAACTCGGCGGCGGCAGCGACTTTTGTTTGCTTCGCGTCAATGACGGCGTCAGCCAAGACGACGTGCAAAAAATCATCGTCGAGCTCGAAAACAGCGGACCGGCAAAATATATGGTGATCGTCGATCATGACATCGCATTAAACGATCCGGAGATGATTATCTGGGCGATGAGTTTTCGTACGCGGCCGCGAGAAGATCTCAAGATTTTCACCGGCGGCATCGGAGGATTAGATCCGTCGGCCGCGGTCACCGGTTCGGGTCAAGGCAAGATGGAATCGGCGGGCAGCCGAGATCAATACAGCCGTGTGGTCATCAACGCCACGCGGAAATATCCCTATCCGCCGCTCGCCTTGCCGCGCAAACAGTATATGGATAAAGCCTTGCAGATCTGGCAGCAGCATAAAGACTTGCCGGAACCGGAAATGCGTCCACCGTGGCATGGCTACGAGTTAGGCTACTGGACCGAAGAGATGCAACGCTTCGCCGATATGATCGTCGACGGACAATATCTCAAGATCGGCGAAGAAATGGCCAAGCGCCAAAAGCCGATCACTGAAGACATGTTTGGCCGGCGGACCGAAAAAGCCGGCAGCTGATAGGGAGGAATGGGTTGATGCCGAATCGTGTTGGGAAATTTGCTCTCTCGTCGTTCACGAGCGTCGTTCTTGTGGTTTTGTTTCTGCAAGCAAGCGGCGCTCCGGACCCGGCGCGAGCGCAAGCTCAAAGCGAGAGAGATTGGAAAAAGACCGTCGATGCGGGCAAGAAAGAAGGCCAGGTGTCGATTTACATGGGTCAGTGGGGACCGGTTATCGACGCCGGCGTTTTTCAGAAAGCATTTCCCGAAATCAAAGTCGTGCGCACGGGCGGCGGCCCACCGCAAATTATGCAGCAGATCACCGCCGAGCGGCGCGCGGGAAAATATATCGCCGATGTCATCGTCGAGGGCATCAATCCCAACTTGACGGTCTTCCACGCCAACAAGATGCTCGACCCGATCAAGCCCGCCCTCGTTCTTCCCGAAGTGCTCGATGAATCGAAGTGGTGGCAGGGAAAACACCACTACGCCGACCCCGAACGCCAGTACGTTCTTCGATTCGTCGGCAGTCCCCAATATGGCTCTATCTATTATAATACCAATCTGGTGAAGCCCGGCGAGATCAAATCCGTCTGGGACTTTTTAAACCCGAAATGGAAAGGCAAGATCGGCGCGCGCGATATTCGACAACCAGGGCCGGGCAACGGCGCCATGCGCTTTTTCTATTATAGTCCGAAGATCGGCGCCGATTTTATCAAGCGGCTCTTCGGGCAGATGGATGTGGCGCTGTTCCGGGAAACCCGTCAGGGCGTTGACTGGCTGGCAAACGGCAAATTCGCCATCTGCTTTTTTTGCAGCGCGGATGAAGTACGCAAGGCCAACACGCAGGGATTGCCGGTTGAGACCTTCGGAGCCATGAGCGAAGGCGCCGGCCTCGTGTCTCTCTACGGTACGATCGTGATGCCGACCAATGCACCCCACCCGAATGCCGCGCGCGTTTTCATCAACTGGTTTCTCTCACGCGACGGCCAACTGGCGTTGCAGCGGGAATTGAATAAATCCGGTCTCGGCGGCGTCGATTCGTTGCGCATCGATATTCCAAAAGACGACGTCACCGCCGATGAACTGCGCAACGCGAAAATCGACTATTTGGACCTCGACGCGCGCAAAGAGTGGCTGGAGCGGAAACCGATCCTGGACGCTTTCGAAGAAGGTTTAGAAATGGCCAAAAAACGCTGACGAGTAAAATCATGGACAAGGCTGAAAACGATCTACTGACACAGACCAATCGTGGCACGCCTTGCGGCGAGTTCATGCGCCGCTATTGGCTGCCCGCAGCGCTATCGGAAGAACTGCCAGTCGGAAGCACCACCGCCTTGCCGGTACGTTTGTTAGGCGAGGATTTGGTCTTGTTTCGCGATCCGAGCGGTCATCCGGGCCTGCTCGATATTCACTGCGCTCACCGAGGGGCAGATCTGAGTTACGGGCGAGTCGAAGACGGCGGCTTGCGCTGCATTTATCATGGTTGGCTCTATGACATCCGCGGGCGCTGTATCGACCAACCCGGCGAAGCGTCAGGCGGAGCGAATCGCGATTCAATCTGTCAAACCGCGTATCCGTGTGAGGAGCACTCGGGCACTATCTTCGCTTACATGGGACCCGGCGAGCCGTCGTTGTTTCCCAAGTATGAATTCTTGAACGTGCCGGAAGAAAATGCTTTTTCGATAAAGCTCTTCAGCGACTGCAACTATCTGCAAGGCAACGAAGGCAACATCGATCTCGGCCACTTATCGTTTTTGCACTACAACGCCAAAAACCGCGATCAGGAGGCGCCGCCAGAGAATGGCAGGATCAGTTCCCGCGGTGCGGCGCCCGAGCGCGAATCCTATGAAGTCGAGCTGAACGGCTATGGCGTTAGGAGCTACAAAATCCGTCGTCAAGCTAAAGACCCTCAGCACTATCGGCTCTATATGACCGAGTTCGTGCTGCCGAGCTTCACGGCGTTTTACGGCGAACAGTATGACATCGACGGCACGTACTCGATCAACTGGCATGTGCCGATCGATGATACCCATCATTGGAAATACACTTTTATTTTTCGCCGCAACGAACCCATCGATAAAGCCGCGACCAAACGCCGGCGCGCCGACATGATCGAGGGTTACCGTCCGACGCGCAACAAAGCGAACCGCTACCAGCAGGATCGCGGCTCCATGACAGCGGAAAGCTACAGCGGCATCGGCTACAATTTTCAAGTGCAGGATCTTTGCGTTACCGAGGGGATGGGTATTGTGCAAGATCGCACGAGAGAGCACTTAGTGGCGATGGATCGGCCGGTTATCATGGCGCGTAAGGTGATGATCGGCGCGATCCGCGATCTGCAGGAAGGGCGCGAGCCAAAAAACATCGTCCGCGATCCGGCGCGCAATCACTTTGTCATCGACACCTGCAACGATCTCGTGCCGGCTTCCACTTTTTGGAAAGATCACATGAAGGGAAAAACCGCAAAACTGGCGGCCCGGCTCGGCTACGACAATCACGACCGCTAAGACGGCCTCAGGCGAAACTTAATCCGGCGCGCGCAGGATTCCCATCCGTCCTGTCGTCTCACGGCTCCGGCGGTGAGGGCCGATCGCTGTCGCCGGGACCAGAGCCTTATCCCACAAGGCCAATCCTTCGCAGGTCAAGATTTCACTTAAATATCTCTCGAGCAATTTTGTTGATCGTCAAGCGTTGCGGCGTCATATCTTCGCCTTGCGGATTGATGACTTTTTTTCCTTCAGGCGGCACCCGATCGGGTTCCGGCACCGGGACATCGACTCGGATGCTGTTTTCTTGCACGGCTTGAACGACCGCAGCCTGTCCGTTCTGCGATAATAACCAATTTAAGAATACTTTCCTTGCGTTGGGGTGCGGCGCTTTGTTGACGAGGACAATCGAGTTGGAGCCCGGATTGGCCGCGATCAGTCCGGGCAGCGGCAGCACCTTTACGTTGAGCCCGACGCCGTTGACTTGAAACGTCGCCTTGAGCTCCCGTTCGATTAAGCCGGCGGCGACCGGGTAACGCCCGCGCACGGCCCACTCGATCAGCTGCCTTTGGTCGCGCACGACGGCGATCTTCTGCTGCGTCCACAGCTCCCGCAGTTTTTTTTCGCCGTAGTTGAGCATGATCAACAAACCACCGTTGACTCCCGCTCCGACTTCGCGTGGATCATGCCAGGCGATCTTACCTTGCCATTTCGCATTCCACAGGCCGTCAACATCGCGCAATTCCGCCTCTGCAATCGAGTCTCGGTTGACGAAGAAGCCTTCCGTGATTCTTCTCACAAAATTGAACGCGAAAGTTTTACCCGTGTCGGAAAACGCGCCGTCGAGACCTCCGCGCCATTTGCCGTTGTCGAGCACCTCGGGCAACAGCAGATTCGGTTTGATCGGGTCCCAGTATCCTTGTTGCGCCGCGCGATAAATATCAGAGTCCGGCCCGCCGATCAGCGCATCCCAAAGAATCTGGCCGACCTCGCGCTCCTTATGATAGCGCGCCATGAAGTCTCTCGTATGCGTGCTGAAGGGCTCGGCCTTGATTTCGGGATAGGCTTTTTGAAAAGCGCCAATGACTTTCGGGTACGCCTCCCCCAGAGGAATCGCCACCACCACTTTCCCTTCTTTGCGCGCGTCAGCGACGACCTGCTCCCACTCCGCCTGCGGTGCCGCAGCCCCAAGAGCGACGTCATAATCCACCGCCGCAAGATTCATGGCCGAGAAATTCACCAACAAGAACCAAAGAACGGATCGCAAATTTCTCGCGCCCATGGAACCTCCCGCTAAACTAGCAAAAAGATAAGACTGTCTCCGCAAATTCATTATCAGATTGGCGAAATCGCGGCGTCGCGCACCGAGACTTGATGCGACACGGTCAGCTCCTTGCCGCTGCGCGCGGACTCGAGGATGCGGAGACAAACTTCGAGGGTCGCCTCCCCCCACCGGCCGTCGTGAAAAAGCGGCTGGTTGTTGAAGACCGCTTCGTAGAGCTCGTCGAATTCGGCTTGGCGTCCGCGCACGCCGCGGGCAACGGAGACTTCTCTTTTCGCGTTTTCTCCGTAAATAGTCAGACCGTCCGGCGATTGTCTGATGTCCCCTCTTTCGCAACTCACTAACGTAAAGCCAAAGAACGGCTGATGCACCTCCGCGCGGGCGGGACGCTGCACTTTTTCCTCCCAGCCGTGATGCGACGGCACTTCGGCCAGCCCTTTGGCGCCATAGCGCATTTCACGTTCCTTGAGATCCTCCATCTTGGTCTCGCGGTCGACGCCGGCAAGCTTCCGCAAGTTTGCCCGGGCGTTGAGATTGGTATCCGACGCTCTCGGCTGGCCGCCCTCGCCGATCCACCAGAAAAGTTCAGCCGTGTCGAAATAACCGCGGCCGTTATAGACAATCGTCCCGGCGGCGCCGTCTTCGAACTGCAAAAAACAAGCGCTCGCCCCCTCCGAAGTTCGCAGCGAATCCCACACGCCGGTGACGGCGCGGACGCTTTTGACCATGCCGCCGCCGATGAGCCTTACGATGTCCACTTGATGCGGCACCTGATTCAAGACGATGCCATGAGTCGCCGCCAGATCTTGATCGGTGAACCGGCGATACATGAATTCGTTATAGTTCCAAGTATTGATCATGCAGAGCTTGCCCAGCTCGCCGCTGCGCACGATCGCGCGCGTCTTGCGCACCGGCGCGTCGAAGCTATGGGTATGTCCGCAAAGCAGCTTGACGCCATGCTTCTCCGCCGTTTCGTTCATCCTCTCGGCGTCGTCCAGAGTCAAAGCCATCGGCTTTTCGACGATGACATGCTTGCGATGCTGCGCCGCGATCATCGCATGCTGCGCGTGCAGTTCCGGCGGCGTGGCAATATAGACGGCATCGACGTTGGGGCTTTGGCAAAGCTTTTCAATACTGTCGTAGGTTTCAGCGTCGAAATCGGCGCTGAACCGATCGAGCGCGGCGGTTCGCTTCGCATCCGCGGCAGCGGCAAGCTTGAGGTTGGGCAGCCCGGCGACCTGCGTCAAGACTTTGGTCGCGTCCATGCTTAGCCCAGCGAAACCCATCCGCAAAATCTCGGCCATGATTCCTCCCAACAATAATCCGGCGGTCTTGTCGACAAATTATGGCGTCCCGTCTTCCAACTCAGATCGAGTTGGGCGTAATTGAAAACCAAACAACTAGATTGCTGGCTTCGCGATCGCTATCGTTGCTGAGAACAAGGATTGAGCCCACACCCTTTGGGGGTGACGTGATGCAAATAGCCTAGCGCCACAATTGATATTGGTGCCTCGCGTCACGGAAAAATGAGTATTGTGTCCCGGAATTCCTATCTGCTTCCCGTACCGCTATCGAACGGGAGGCCAGGCAGCGAAGCCAAGGCCTGTTACGGCGTGATAAGCCGGAATGTAGTCAACGATTGTAGCTCTCCGATCGTGTAATGCTCCTGCTACCGTGATCCAATTGCGGATCTCTCCTGTTCCGGAACGGACAGTGTCGGAATCGAAAGTATACAGCCCTAGCAACTTTTCGGGCTTTCCATCTGCCAATGCCTGCAACAAAAATCGGTCCAGCGGCTGGTCAATCCATCCTGCCCGAGGCCCGACGGGATCGTGAGACAAACCACCCGAGCCATAGATCGCTACTCGCTCCGGTCGCTCATCTAATATCTCTCGTAGCGTTCTCCCGAGGTCATAGCAGCGCCGTGCTGTCGGCAACGGCGGATAGTAGCAGTTCAGAAATATGATCACGACGGGAATGTTCAGATCCGGCATCAGCTTTGGCGCAGTACGGGTGAAAGCGTGCCCTAGACCTCGCTCTGGGCGTCCTGTTGCTTGGAGTTTGTGCATGCAGGTTATGTCAAAATTATGGTCGATAAGTCCCTGCGCCAGGAACTCTGCAAGCTCGGGGTGTCCTCGCAACCGCACCATTTCCTTCGGAGCGCTCTCTCCGAGATGTTCCAATCCTAAGGATCCTGCCGCTTCCTCGGCTAATAATAAACCGATCGTCGGCATGCCCACCAGCCGGTCAAATACTTCCCCTTGATCATCACCCACCATAATAAGCGCGTCCGGTTGATATGCGGCAAGCTGGCGCTCCAGTTCCCGGAATGCAGCTGTGATCCGCTCGATATATCCCTGTATGACCTCGATTGTTTCGTGCTGCGCTTCCCCTGGCTGTGGTTTGCCGCGAGTGCGCTCACTATATCGAATCGCCCATTTCTCAGCCGGCGCAAACATGTTGGGTGCGTGCGATGATGCTAATCCGAGTCCTATCGGCATCTATTTACTCCTGAAGTTTCCAGCGGGAACCGTTATCGAGAAGTTCCGGGTGGAGAAAAGTTAAGGCGAGCGATGCTTTTACCTGGTTCTTGCGCTTCAGTTTTTTCATCGGCTTAAAACAGTTTACGGTTGCAAAAACCAACAACTTACCGACTTCCGATTGTCTCAAGCGGACGAGTCATCAAACATCGCCGGAAGCTTTCCCCATTCGCCCGCAAGAGCCGCGTCCGAAAGCTGGAGAGGGTCTAAAAACACCGTGATTCCGCTCTCAACATGGGCAATTTTAAGCCTAGGACCGTTGGCCATTAAATCAACTTCGAACGTGAGAGCTATGGGTCTGTCCGGCAAATTTGTCTGATAACCTGAGCCTTGCGACAGGGCCGCCGCCGGGTCCAGAGATGCCTGGATGCCTGTTCCCTTGTCTGTAATCGTTACCAACGAACCTCGAGGCGTAAGTTTCAACTCGACATTGACCTCAGCGAACTCATTCGCGAGAACTACGGCTTTTTCCGACACAAGTGGAAAGGTCAACGCTTTCATCAGAAGAGAAATGTCAGATTGTTGAAAACGCCATCACTATTAACAAGGTTTACTTTCTTATAGTTGATGCGCCAAGTCTCATGGTCGCGGCGCAGCTTATGCTCGCAATGGCCGCCGAACACACGCTGGTTTCCCGATCTTGATTCAAACACGGCGAAATTCGAATAGACTTTGAGGCAGGGGTCGTCCAACTCCTCAATCCGGATGTTGGTAATGAGATGCGATGTCCGGGATACGGGCACCTGGCAGTGAGCCGCCGGATGCAGGAGCCGGGCAACACGTTGGGCCAACTCATTACGATTGTCATAGGTGATTGAAAGGTCTTTGTTCGGATCTGTGTCGGCTCGCCCTGCGGGCATCCAGTAGTAAAAGTCTTCTGCCAAGAGCGACAACCATTCCTCGTATTTGCGCTCATCGAGCAGGGCTGCCTCGCGATAGACAAACTCTTCGATTTCTCGCCTCGTGATCTCATTTACCATCGCCCGGACTCCTTAGAGAACTCACGGTTCCGAGCCGCGATGCGCCATCAACCGCTTCCAATAACGATATAGGCCGCGCATCGGAGTCTCGTCGGTGCCCTTGGCGGAGATCCGCTCGCCCAGAGAGCCGAATTTCTCCTGGTCCCACCCACGGGCAAAAATCACCCACTCGGGCCCCACGGCTCGAAGGCCTTCTTGGACACGCGAGAACGCCTCAAGATCATCGGGTTGTCCTGTGCCCGTTGCCGAGGCCCAACGAGAAACTCCGCGCACTCTCTCGTCATTGTATGATTCCGGCGCGCCCTTCAGCCGGTACGGATAATCAAATACTTCGGTGCGGTCCACTGCAACCGGCCGTATCACACGATAGCTTTGAGAACTTTCCTGAAATAGTAGATTAGGGAACACATATATATGAATGTCTCCTTCCATGACCTGCGCAGCCCGGTCTCTTCCGCGTCCGGTCTGGAGGGCGGCCATATATTCGCTCGGTGGTTCGCGGTGCCGCCGCGTCCAATTGGGGTGATCCATAACACTATGACCATGCTCGAATGCGCGGTGCTCCACGCCATCGCGCACCTTTTGGTTCAGTGCCCAAGATTTGTAACCTTCCTGACTTCCAAGACGTTGCACGAAGATGCTTTCATGGGTAAAGGGAGCATGATAATGATCCATGAAATTTTCTGCCTGCAGCTTCCAGTTGCCGAAGTATTCGTACTTGGAAACGCCGCAACGGACCTCGATCTCGCCCTCAGGCGCATGATCGACGATCTTGTCCATGTATTGCGTCACAGGACCCAGATAATCCTCTAACGTCTCACCTTCAGAACTCAAACTCGCAAAAACAAACCCACGATAGATTGACACTCTGGGGAGGCGCATTAATCCCAGACTGCCGAAGTCAAAGTCATCCGGATAACCGTTTCGGAACGGGACACCACTAAGTGTTCCGTCGCTTGCATAAGTCCAGCCGTGGTAAATACAGCGAAAGTATTTGGAATTGCCGGATTCCTCCCGACACACAATCGCCCCTCGGTGCATGCAACGGTTATACATCACGTAGACGTTGCCATCGCTGTCGCGACTCATGAGGATAGGTTGCCCGCCTATGTTTGTGGTTCGATAATCGCCGGGATACGGCACTTGGCTCTCATGACCGACGAAGACCCAGACGCGGCCAAAAATTCGCCGCATTTCCTCCTGAAAAATCGCCGTATCGGTGTACACCAGACGATGGACTCGTTCGTCCTTGATCAGTTCATCTGGACCGAGGGCGGTTAAACCATTCGTTAAAGCCAACACAACGATTCTCCTTTTCGCTACGGTTTTGACTCGCCCAGCACCTCGTTAATAAGTTTTTGTACCGGCTCGGGGTCGAGGAAACCTACGACCGGATATTTTCGCCCTTCGACACGTCGAGCCTTCGGCAGAACGTCATCCTTCGGGATATCGATTCTCATGGAGTCCGATGGCTCAAACATCTTTGTATTGGTTAACTTCTGCCAAACCATTTGTCCTTGGCGGGAGAGATACCAATTGATAAAAACCTTCGCACCGTTGGGATGCGGAGCTTTGTTGAAGAGGATGAGCACGCTGCTATTTCCCCCGCCTATACCTTCTGCTTCTTTAAGATGCTCGAGCCCCAGCATATCCACTGGTAAACCCTGTTTGTGGGCCGCTTCGATATCCCTGCAGAAAAAACAAATGGGAAATTTCCCTTTCGCGAGCCAATCCGTTCCCTGACGCCGGTCACGGAACAACGTAACCTCCGCGTCGCCGTAGAAACGCCTAATGAAATCAGGGCCGGCTTGCGGATGGTAGTAAAGC
>Ga0207701_10001842_pt1 | contig 22054 bp, 18 predicted proteins | sample KBSSwiSSwithPhiX_FD_184294 | JGI IMG/M metagenome (GOLD analysis project Ga0207701, IMG submission 184294) | Switchgrass rhizosphere bulk soil microbial communities from Kellogg Biological Station, Michigan, USA, with PhiX - S5 (SPAdes) (version 2) | ecosystem: Environmental > Terrestrial >... | reverse complement strand
TACAAGGACGCGAGCTGCGATCATTTGTGCGTCCGATTCGCGGGGAACGCCCAAGGGAGTATGCGAAGTCGCGGCTCTACTCGATCCGCGACGCAATGACGAAACCCAAATGACGAATGCTTGAAGGAACATGAAAGAGAGATCGATCTCGCTGGGCAAATTTCGTAATTCGTCAGTCCTTAGGCATTCGACATTCGTGCTTCGTCATTTCTAATCCCCGCTTGCAAACCCGCCCGAAGCAGGCCATAATCCCGCGAGATGTCGGGATTCTTGTTCGGTTTTCCGAGCCTCCGTTTTCTACGACGATTCAGATTTTTCGATACCACGGTGCGGACTTTTGCGCCCTGGCTGCTTCGTTGGTTGAGTGCGCAGGCTCGCCGTTCAAAACAAGTCCAATCCCGGCTTGACGAGGCGGAGTTTCCAACGGCGTCGCAGAGTGCCTTGTTTGAATGGGCTCTGAGTGACTGGCGCGCTGCGGACGGTGCATCCCTCGATGCGCTCCGCCAATTGAACAATTGGACTAAACGTAAGGACCACCATGAACTCTTATTCAACTGGGAGACGCTCGCACCGTTCGCGCGGTGGCTCCCGACGCCGTGGCAACAACCCTGCGCGTCGTCAGCGAGAAGAAACGAAGGAGCAAAAAAAGACATTCTGGCAACGGATTGCCGCATTTTTTGGAAATGGCTCAACGAAGGCCGAAACAACCGTGCGCAATGGCGCGCAGTCTTCGCGACCCGCGCGCAAACCTGAACGGATTGAAGTTAGTTCGCCGCGTCTGTACGTTGGTAACTTGTCTTTCGACGCAACCGAGAGCGATCTTTTTGAATTGTTCAACGGCGTCGGACATGTTCAAAATGCGGAGGTCGTAAGCTACCGCCATAACCAACGCTCAAAAGGTTTCGCTTTTGTACAGATGCAAACCGTCGAGGAAGCGAAGCGTGCCGTGGAAGAATTGCACGACAAGGAATTCCTCGGCCGCAGGTTGGTAGTAAGCGGCGCCAAATCCGGCGAGCACCGGGCGCGCTGACGACCGCGATTATTTTATCGGGAGAGCGCGCGCTTTGTTCGCGGCTCTCCCGATTTTTTTTGAAGTGATGGAGCGAATTTGTCCCTTAAGCCCATAGGGCGTCCTAAACTTGGACAGCGAAGCGTCCCTACTTTTTGATTTCCAGATACGTTCGCGACTGAACGCGATTAGTCCCAGGCTGCAATTCTTCGATGCGCATTTGTTTTAAGAACCAGCGGCCTTCAATCTTCTGCGCGGAAACGACTTCGAAACGTTTGGCCAGTTGAGCATTCCAATCGTAGCCCTCCATGCGCATGAGCGCGCCACTCGCCTTGTCTATCCAAAGTAGCACGTTGGAATACTGCGACTCGCGCGAAGGCGCGTGCAGTTGCAGCTTCCAGCACTTGCGAGTGCGAACATTTTCCTCACCTAAAACGCGCCCGGCCGGCCAGTAGAGAAATTTGAATGCCAGATCCTCGTAGGTCACACCGGTACCGCGAATTTTTTGGTTGAGCTTCGAAGCCGCAAATTGCCGGGTGCCCTCATCGGTCACAAGATCAAGACGCGAGTTCTTTTCACCGAGGCGCAATTGCAAAACTTCATCCGGATTCGCGAACGAATAGCGAATCAGCGGCCCGATTTGGACCAGGTGAAATGGAATCACATTATTATCCTGGCGAAGTTGTCCCTGAAGATCGATTTCCTGCAGCGATTCCATCATGCGCACCGATGCGAGAATATCTTTTGCGGAAGGCGGGGACTGCGCACGCGCCGATAAGGGCATCAATAAAGAAATAGTTAGGGCGCAATGACAAATAACGAATGACGAATGAGGAAATAATGTCGAATGCTTAAATGATGAACGCGTTCTCCGATGCTTTCGTTTCGGCATTTGGGGTTCGGGCTTCGTCATTCTTTCGTCATTCGTCATTCGTGCTTCGTCATTGTACCGCATTTGTTTATCAAAGGTTAACGATTAAAGCTTAAAGCGCGGTTTCGTTTGCTTGCATGGATCAGTCCATCTTTCATTTCATTAATCAACAATGGACGAGTCCGGCCCTTGACTTGTTCATGGCGGCTCTGAGCGATAGCTCGATTTGGGAGCCGCTGTTTATCGCGATTGGAGTGAGCGCGCTCCTACTTGGGGAATTCAGAGCACGCGCGTTCGTCATCTGTCTGATCGTATCTCTGTTGATTACGACTCAGATCACAGGTTTGCTAAAATCGGCGGTGGATCGCCATCGGCCCAAACACGTGGAGAATGTGCGGATGGTCCAGTTGCAACGGACGCGTCCGGCGTTCTTAACTTTGTTTAAAAAACCGACCATTCGCTTTTCCAATTCGTCTGATCGCAACCGGTCGGGGCCTTCGTTTCCCTCGGGGCACGTAACTACCAACACCGTGATTGCTGTTTTTTGCACATTCTTTTATCGACGCCTCGGCTGGCTTTACTGGTTTGTCGCCTTAGCCGTTGGTTATTCGCGAATTTATCTGGGTTCACACTGGCCCAGCGACGTGGTCGCCACGTTCTTTCTGGCAGGGGGTGAAACACTGCTCTTGCTCGGCTTGTTTGAATTGATTTGGAGGCGCGCAGGCCGAAAGTGGGCGCCGCAGATTTTTGCACGCCATCCAAGTTTGATTGCTGAACCCAATGGCAAGGCGCGATCGCCGGACGCGGCACGACACTCGGCATGAGCACAACGCGCGCGGTGTGGCTCTTCGTTCTCATTCTGACGGTGATTCGATTGTCGATACTGGCAACGACCGATCTCGAATTTGACGAGGCACATTACTGGATGTGGTCAGAACGGCTGGCTCCGGCCTATTTCAGCAAAGGGCCAGGCATCGCGTTTGCTATTCACGCGAGTACTGCGGTTTTTGGAGCGAACGAATTCGGAGTGCGCTTTTTCAGTCCTTTGCTTGCGGCCGGAACGAGCCTGCTCTTGTTTTATTTCGCGCGCCGATTGTTCAATGCCACCGCCGGTCTGTTGGCGGTCATCGCGCTAAACGTTACGCCGATTTTCAACATTGGCGCTTTCCTGATGACGATTGATGCGCTGTCGATTTTTTTCTGGCTGGCGGCAATGTTCACTTTCTGGCTTGCATTGGAAAAAAGTCCCCAGTTCTGGTGGTATTGGCCATTGACTGGACTATTGATCGGCCTCGGGTTCCTCTCCAAATACACTAACGCCCTGGAGCTCGTTTCGATCGTGTTGGTGCTGGCCCTGGCGCCCCGGTTCCGGCACGAATTCAAGCGTCCCGGATTTTATCTGTTATTCGGCACGTTCGCTCTCTGCACGGTGCCGCCGATAGCGTGGAACGCGCAACACGCGTGGGTCACGCTTGCGCATCTGCGATCGCGCGGGGGCATCGAGAACGGCTTTGGCTTGCACCCTGTCGAAGTTCTTTCGTTTATTGGCGAACATTTTCTGGCTTACTCGCCATTTCTGTTCCTGGCATTAGCCTGGGGTGTCCTTGGAAGCTGGCGGCGAGTGAATAAGCAATTCAAGGTCCTGTTCCTGATGTGGTTTGGGTTACCCGTATTTCTTTTCTATTTGTGTCTTTCCTTGAACAAGGCTGCCGCACCAAATTGGGATGCGCTCGCCTTCCTCGGTTTTGGGCTACTGGCAATTTATTACTGGCGGGAGCGTCTCGAGATTAGCGCCCTCCTGCGGCTCGGCGCGGCGATCGCGATATTCGTGGGACTGATCATGAGTATGATCGCGCTCGATACGGACTTGCTGCGCGTGGTTGGATACAAGTTACAGCGAAGCGATCCAAGCAACCGGATGCGCGGTTGGAAAAGCGCTACAGGCGCGCTGGAGACAATGCGCAATAATCTCGAAACGAAATTGGGCGAGAAACTTTTTCTTATTGCCGATGCCCGCGACCGTGCATCGGAGATTTCCTTTTACCTCCACGATAAGCGCGCCGAGGGCCCGGGGCATCCGCCGGCTTACATTCCCGAATCCCAGGACATGGTGAATCAATTCTCATTCTGGCCGCGTTACGATGAGTTTGTCGAGCTAAAGCCGGGCGCGTCTGGGTCAGAGGGCGAAGTTTATACTGAAGAAAACGGGATCAATTTGTTCGTGGGACGCGACGCGCTTTTCGTTCGAGACGGCAAAAAGCAACGCGTACCGCACAATATCAAAGCCGGCTTTCAATCGACGGAACTCATTGGCACGATTCAAGTATCCCGCTATGGGAAGCCGCTGCGAACCTGGCAAATTTTTCTCTGTCGAAACTATCGCACACTTCCTCTATGAACGAGGTGACAAGCTCGCCAGCATTGTCCGTGGTCGTGCCGCTTTATAACGAGGAAGCGAACTTGCCGATTTTGCAGGAAGAATTGCGCGTCGCGCTGAGCGGACTCGATTATGAAATTCTTTTCGTCGATGACGGGTCGATCGATCGCACGGCGGAGCGGATCGAAGCTGCGCCGAATATCCGTCTGATTCGTTTCGAGAAAAACTGCGGGCAAAGCGCGGCCATTTATGCCGGGCTTGTCGCGGCCCGCGGAGCGACTGTGGTCATCATTGACGGTGATTTACAGAATGATCCTGCCGATATTCCAAGGCTTCTCGCTGAAATTACGCACGGTGCCGACCTTGTCTGCGGCTATCGCCTCAAACGTCAGGACACCGTGGTAAAGCGCCTGACCAGCCGGATTGCAAACACCGTGCGCAGCCGCTACACGAAAGACGGGGTGCGCGACACCGGTTGCACTCTCAAAGCAATGCGACGCGAATGCGTGAGCGCGCTGTTTCCATTCAAAGGCATGCACCGTTTCATTCCCGCGCTGGTCAAAGCAGCCGGCTACCGTCTTGTTGAAATTCCGGTGAACCATCGCCCGCGTCGCTTCGGCCAAAGTAAGTACGGTCTCAGCAACCGCGCCTTGCGCGCAACCATCGATATGTTCGGTGTACGCTGGTTGCTGTCCCGGCGATTGAATTACAAGATTCGCGAGTAGATGTGACAGATGCGACCAAGGCAGAAGTACATGAGCAACGCGGCAAATCTCGCTTGTCAACTTAGGCGCTCCCGCTAAGCTTGCCCTCCCGTACCGGGAATTCGCATGTCGTTGGCCAATTTACTTTCTGTCGAGCAAATCATCCCTGAGATGAAAGCTACGGAGCGCTGGGCCGCCATCGTTGAACTGATCGATCTGCTCGTTAGTCTGGGTAAAATCAAACCGGAAGACCGCGATCCCATCCTCGCTTCCTTGAAACAGCGTGAGGAAACAATGAGCACAGGCATTGGATTCGGAATCGCCATTCCTCATTGTTCCTCCGACCGGCTTGAAGAAGTAGTGGCCGCGTTTGGAAGATCGACAACAGGCATCGAATTTGATGCGCTCGACAACGCTCCGGTCAAGTTCGTTGTGCTCTTCATCGTCCCGAAAAATCAATTTCAAACGCATCTGCGCACGCTGGCCTCAATCGCAAAATTTCTGAACGACCGTTCTGTGCGCGAGAGCCTGGCCAGCGCAAAATCCGCCGACGAAATTTTGTCGATCTTTCGCGATCGTTCGTAGTGACGCAGACAATCCTGTCTGCGAAAGTCACGAATGAGCAGGCAAGATTGCCTGCGTCACCGAGGCGCTAAAATAATTCGATGGAGACCTTCCAATTACTTCTCTCAAAGAGGCTTTCCGACGCCATGGTTGCCGCCGGGTTGCAGGACGCAGGTGAATTAACGCCAGCGACCGACCGGCGCTTCGGCGATTACCAGACAAACGCTGCTCTGGTGCTCGGAAAACAGCGTGGCGAAAATCCGCGGGAACTCGCGGAGAGAATCGTCGGTCAGCTGAAGGTTGGCGATCTTTGCGAGCCGCCCGTAATCGCGGGCCCGGGATTCATCAATTTCACGTTACAGCCCGGGGCCGTTGCCGAAAAAACCGCCGGCGTCCTTGGCGATGAAAGACTCGGTGTCGTGGAAACAAAATCGCCGCAGCGCATCGTGATTGATTTCGGATCGCCCAATGTGGCCAAACCGATGCATGTCGGTCACATCCGAAGTACCGTTCTGGGCGATGCATTGGCCCGGATCGCAACGTTTCTCGGGCACGAAGTGATCCGCGACAATCATATCGGCGACTGGGGTACTCAATTTGGAATGGTCATTTACGGGTGGAAAAACCTCCTGGATCAGCGCGCACTTCAGCAGCACCCCCTGGCTGAGATCGTCCGGATTTACAAGGAGACGAACGCACTGGCGACCAGCGATCCTCAGATTCGAGAAGCTTGTCGCCAGGAACTGGTAAAACTGCAGGCAGGCGACAAGGAAAACATCGATATCTGGACCGAATGCGTCGCCCTTTCCATGCAGGACTTCGAGCAGGTGTACGAACTACTCGATATTCATTACGACATCCAGTGCGGCGAAAGTTTCTACAACGATCGACTCCCGGGCATTGTCGAACGCTTGCTCAAATCCGGGATTGCTGAAATCAGCGAGGGTGCGGTTGTCGTTTTTTTTCGCGATATCCCGGAACTGGCCGACAAACCATGCATCATTCGCAAACGCGATGGCGGATTCAATTACGCCACGACCGATATCGCGACAGTCGACTACCGCCTCGACGATTTGAAAGCGGACAGCGTTTGGTACGTGGTCGGCGCTCCGCAGACCCTGCACTTCAAACAAATTTTCGAGATTGCACGCCGACAGGGTTACCAAGCCGATCTTCGTCACATTACTTTTGGCAGCATCCTCGGGGAAGATCGCAAACTGATGAAAACCCGTTCAGGCGAAAACGTGCCGTTGCGCGGACTTCTCGAAGAAGCATGCAAGCGCGCGCGCAAGATTATCGATGAAAAAAATCCGGACCTGAGCGAGGCAGAAAAGATCGACGTCGCGCGGACAATCGGGATCGGTGCAGTCAAATACGCTGACCTGTCACAGTACCGGATGACCGATTACGTTTTTTCATGGGAGAAAATGCTGTCCCTGCAGGGAAATACGGCTCCTTATTTGCAGAACGCATATGTTCGAATCCGCTCGATTTTCCGGAAAGCAGGCGAATCTCCTGTGGCCGCGCCCGTGCAGCGCATGAAACAAAGGGCAAAGAACGAAGAGGCGGGCCACAGGCCTGTGGCTACCGAATTCGTTCTAACGAATCCCGCAGAAATCAATCTCGCAAAACGCCTGTGTCAGTTTGCGGAGATCGTTCCACAAGTACTGAACGATTTCCGGCCAAATATTCTCGCCAATTATCTTTTCGAAGTGGCAAACAGCTTCCATACATTTTACGAAGCCTGTCCGGTCTTGAAATCAGACGAACCGGCACGCGGCTCACGACTGGCGTTGTGCGATCTCACCGGCCAAGTGCTTCATCGAGGCCTCGACTTGTTAGGCATCAAAGTGCCGGAGAAGATGTAACGGCAAATAACGAAGCACGAATGTCGAATGACGAATTAATGACGAAGCCCGAATGACGAAGAACTGGGGGTTGCGTTGCGAGGTTTCGGATTTCGTCATTCGGATTTGTTTCGTCATTCGTCATTCGGATTTCGTCATTTGAGAGGGTATCGTGACTACGCACGGCATGACAAAAGAGCAGCACCCTCGCATTCCCAGTTGCACCTATCGATTGCAATTCAATCGCTGGTTCACTTTTTCGCAGGCACGCGAAGTCGTCGCGTACCTCCATGCGCTGGGAGTCAGTGACGTCTATGCATCGCCATATTTTCAAGCCAGCCCGGACAGCTTGCACGGTTACGACATCACTGACCACAGCAAGCTCAACACAGCGATCGGCTCACGCCAAGATTACGATGCCTGGATCGCGGAGTTGCATGCGCATTCGATGGGACAGGTACTCGATATTGTCCCTAATCATGTCGGAATCGCAGAGCCGCTTAATGAATGGTGGATGGACGTGCTCGAAAATGGGCCGAGTTCGAGATTCGCACCCTATTTCGATATCGACTGGCAGCCGCTGAAGTCTGATCTTCGCGATAAGGTTCTGCTGCCGATTCTGAGCGACCAATATGGGCGTGTCCTCGAGCGCGGCGAACTGCAGGTGCACTTTGAGGAGGGAACGTTTTATTTGCTTTATGGCGAGCGCAGACTGCCGATCGCTCCCGGAACGTATCGCTACGTTCTGGAAATCGCCTTGCGAAATCTGTCCGAACACAAGGAAGAGGATTTCTACGCGGAACTGCAAAGTATTCTGACGGCGCTCGAATATTTGCCAAAACGCACCGAGACCGACGCAAAACGCATCGCGGAGCGCATTCGCGAAAAAGAAATCATCAAACGGCGTCTCGACCGTCGTTGCGCCGAGGCGCCGCAAGTCCAACAGGCAATTGAGAAGGCACTGGCACAGATCAACGGCGAACCGGGCGATCCTCGTAGCTTTGATGCGCTGGATAAATTGCTCAATGCGCAGTCCTACCGGCTGGCGTTCTGGCGGGTCGCGGCCGAGGAGATTAATTACCGTCGCTTTTTTGACGTGAATGAACTGGCCGCGATCCGGGTCGAGTTGCCGGAGGTCTTTGACGCCATCCACCGGCTTTTGCTCGAGTTCGTAACCTCACATGCGGTTACGGGTCTTCGGATCGATCATCCCGACGGTCTTTATCTGCCGCGAGAGTATTTTGAAAAGCTTCAACAGCGTTGCGCGAAGGCGCTCGGGACGGCTTTGCCAAAGGACGGTCGGGCAATTTACATGGTGGCCGAAAAAATTCTCACCGGCTCAGAGATGCTGCGCAAGGATTGGCAGGTGCACGGCACTACGGGGTACGATTTTACGAATCAAGTAGCGCAGTTGCTCGTTGATTCCTCGGCCGAAACGGCAATCACAAAAACGTTTCATCGTTTCATTGGTCGCTCCGTACCGTTTGGGCATCTGCTGTATGCAAAAAAGCTGCAGGTCATGAAACTATCCCTGGCCAATGACGTCGATGTGTTGGGTAACATGCTGGACCGGCTTTCCGAGCAAAGCCGATGGTATCGCGATTTCACGCTCGAGGCGTTGTCGCGCACCGTGCGCGAGACCATTGCTTGTTTTCCGGTTTATCGAACATACCTGGCGCCCGGGCAGCCTGTGACGGAAGAAGATCGGCAGATTGTCGAGCGCGCGATCGCTGCCGCAAAGCGGCGCAATCCGGGAATGGAAGAGTCAATTTTTGATTTTCTCCACGACGTATTGCTCTTCCGTTTTCCGCCGAACCTGGATGCTAAAGCGCGCGCCGAACACACGCATTTTGTTTTAAAATTTCAGCAATCCACGGGGCCGATCATGGCCAAGGGACTGGAGGATACCGTGTTCTACATTTACAACCGGCTGACGGCGTTGAACGAAGTGGGCGGCGAGCCGCAACAGTTTGGGTTAAGCGTAGAAGAATTTCACGAGCGGAATATTGACCGACAGCGCAATTGGCCGGCGACCTTGCTCGCCACTTCGACACATGACACCAAACGCAGCGAAGACGTGCGCGCACGAATCGTTGTCATTTCCGAAATCTCGGAGGTCTGGCGGCGCTCATTGCAACGATGGCGCCTTGCTAATCGTCGCTGGAAACGAACGATCAATGACGCCACAGCGCCAGACGCGAACGAAGAATATCTGCTTTATCAAACGTTGTTGGGGACATGGCCGATGCAGGCCAACGGTGAACCGGAAACGACGGCAACGCCGGATTACGTCGAACGGATCCAAAGGTACATGGCCAAGGCGCTCCACGAAGCGAAGATCAACACCAGTTGGATACAACCGAATGAAGAATGGGACGCAGCAATGCGGGATTTCATTGCGAAGGTCCTGGATCCATCGCCGCGAAATAAATTCCTCCCAGCGTTCATTCCGGTCGCAAAGGATGTTGCGCGATTCGGCGCAGTTAATTCGCTTAGCCAAACGTTGCTTAAGCTGACTTCGCCGGGGGTTCCCGACATTTATCAAGGCAACGAAATTTGGGATTACAGCCTGGTCGACCCCGACAATCGACGCCCGGTCGATTACAAGCGGCGTCGTGAGATGCTGGAATCGCTGGCAACAGCTCATCCCCGCGATCTTGTGCGCAACTGGACTGATGGCCGCATCAAGATGCTTCTAACCCAGCAGGTCTTGCAATTTCGGCGCAAGCACGTCGCGCTTTTCCAGCAGGGAGAATATCTGCCCCTGACGCCGGGCGGAGCATTCGCGGAGTGCTGCGTCACCTTCGCCCGACAGCTTGGGGACCAATGGATTATTGTTATTGCGCCGCGGCTTTCTTCTCGCGTTGGTTTTCCGCCGATTGCTGAGATTTGGCAGGACACAACACTGGAGATTCCCGAAACGCTTTCGCTGGAACGCGCGCATGACCTCTTTACGTGTCGTCCTGTTCCTGCGCAGGATCGGCGGGTGAAACTTGCCGACGCATTGTCGGTCTTGCCTTTCGCCGCGATCACGAACCTGTAGCCACGGCGCCGCGCGCCGTCATACGTGCTGGTGATTCGCGCATTGAGCCGCCCCACAGGGCGGTTGGCTACAGGAATCGCTAATGACGCTGGAACAGATCGAAAATCCAACTCGCAAAGCCGGCAAGATTGGTCAGCAAATCCGCTCCGAAACCGGCGAACGTAATTTGCGGCGACGCCAGAATGAGCATCACGCTGAGCAGCAGCACGTTCATCAAATAGATCACGACGAGCGAGAAGAACGTCCCCTGATCGCTCAGATCAGTCTGATTTTTCGGGATCATCCAACACGTAAACGTGAAATGGAACGCCCAGGTCACGCCGATCACAGCGTAAAGCCATCGACCGTACGGCTGCATGTTCACGAAAAGGCTGAGCGCTCCATAGATCGCGATCGCCAGGATGCTGTAGAGCGGAAAAAAATATGGCGCCAGCGCGATCCAGAAGTTGGCCTTGTTGGTAACCACATGTCCGCCGTCACGGCCAACACGAAACCGGCTCACGCGCCCCCCCATCAACCAAACCCATAGCGCGTGGGTCAATTCATGTCCGAAGACATAAATAAGGATTGGGCGCGGAAGACCGAAAAAAGCAATCAGCCACAGAACTGCGCCCAATGAAAAAAACCAAAATTCTTCGGCCGCCCAAAAACGCTGCGTCACGGTCGCGCGCGCGAAAGCGGTAAAAAATGTCTGACTGAGAATTGCGCAGATCGGAAGAAGGAAAATCGCAAAAACAAATTTTACCCAACGCGTCGGGACCGTGAGCGGATCCGACACTGGAACGAGTGTCCGCGCGCGTGCGACGTTGCGCACAACTTTGCGGCTGCGCTTGGAATTGCGCTTCCCGCGATTACTTGTCGATTTTCTCTTTCTTGCAGCCAAAGTTGTCGCAGATTACGCAGACTGCGACGAATTTGGACAAGCGAAATTTGCGTTACGGGTGGCGCTGGCAGCCCGCGCCTCCAAACCAAGCGCTCACGCGCGGCCCATATAGGCGCGGGTACGGGTGTCGATCTTGATCGTCTCGCCTTCTTTGATGAAAAGGGGAACGTTGATCGTCATGCCGGTCTCGAGTGTTGCCGGCTTGGTAACGTTGCTCGCCGTATCGCCGCGCAGTCCCTCCGCGGATTCGGTTACCTTCAGACTCACCGACGCAGGTAGTTCCACCTCCACCGGTTTGCCCTCTGCGTAGAGGACCTGCACCGAAAGATTTTCCACCAGATAATCTTTTGCGTCCCCGATCATGCTCTCTTGCAGCGTGATGGTGTCGTACGTCTCGGAGTCCATGAAATGGTATCCGTTGCGGTCCTTGTAACTGAATTCGAGCTGTTTTCGCTCGATCTCCACAAGCTCCACCTTGTCAGTCGAACCAAAGCGAACATCGGCGCTCTTGCCGGTGTTGATGTAACGAATGATGGCCTGGACGAACGCTCGCAAATTTCCCGGCGTGCGATGATGGACTTCGAGCACAATAGCCGCGTTGCCATTGTATTTTATGGCCATTCCTCTGCGAAGATCGTTGGCTGCCGGCATGATTTCTATGAGGTGATTAGTTAAAAACGTTACATCATTACAACGTAAGCGTTGAAACGTTGACGGGGGACGCGAAGCTTACATGCGCTCGGTGTACGCGCAACTCGCCGGGTGCGTTACAGCAATTTCAGCCGCGTTAAATCCTGGGAATCGACGATCCCGACAGGAACGCTGTCATCATCAACCACGACCAGGTCGTCGATGCGGTGGCGTTCGAGGAGATTAAGAACTTCGACCGCGAGTTTATCTTTATGCACAGTCACCGGGTTCAAAGTCATCAGATCCGCAACGAGACGTTCGCCGATCTTTGAATCGAATTGAAAATGCCGCACGAAATCGCCATGGGTAAAAATACCGAGTAGTTTTTGATTTTCGTCGGTTACAACGGCAGCGCCGGCGCGCACGCCGGTCATTGCCTTTAGCACTTCGCGCACAGATGTGTCCGTAGAAACAATTGCCATGGCTTCACGTGGCCGCATGACCTGGTGCACACGGATAAGCATGCTGCGTCCGATCATTCCGCCGGGATGAAACTTCGCGAAATCCTCCTTGTTGAATCCGCGCGCCTCCAACAAAACCATCGCCAAGGCATCGCCAAGGGCCAGCATCACTGTGGTGCTCGACGTCGGTGCAAGATTTAGCGGACACGCTTCCTGCTCGATATTCACATCGAGAAACAGATGCGCATTCTGTGCGAGGATTGATTTCGGATCGCCGCATATGGCGATAATCCGCACTTGAAAACGAGCGATCGCCGGCAAAATCCGAACCATTTCTTCCGTCTCTCCGCTGGCGCTCAAAGCAAGCACCACGTCGCCATCGGCAATGACGCCGAGGTCGCCATGTAGCGCGTTCGAAGAATCAAGCACCACAGCCGGCGACCCGGTGCTGGTAAGCGTGGCCGCGATCTTTGCTCCGATATTTCCGGACTTACCGACTCCGACCACAACCACTTTGCCCCGCGCATCGACCGACTCCTTAATCACTTCAACAGCTCGGGAAAAATTTTCGCTCAGACGCTCCCGCAATCGCTTGAGCTCAAAAATTTCTATATCCAGAACACGTCCGGCCTTTTCAAGGTAGTCCATCGAAGTATATAATGTGGGCAGGCGTTGTGACGGGCAAGCCCGACTGAGGCGGGTTTTGCGCACGTCGAACGAAAGGAAAAAATGAAAACATTGATAATCGCAATCGCGGCGGCGCTCGTCACGACTGCTTGGGCACAAGAATTCAGAGCACCAATTGGCCCGCAAAAACCGGTGCGAGCAATGCCTACGCCGCCGCCGCTCTTACAACGTCCTCCAGTCCAGGGAGTGATCCCGCGAGGATTAGGCGATGGCCGCAATCCATTTCAGATGCTTAATCCCTGGGCGCCGGCGCGCTACGGTACATGGGTAGAGAGTACGTCGTTCGACCCAAATCACCCTGGAAAATGGAACGGTATTAAGCTCTTCGAGATTATCTTTTGATTTAGGTTTAGGGAGCGCACGCGACACGGGTGCGCTCCCTAAAGAGATATGTCGAGTTGATATCGTGGATCTAACGGTCGTAACTGACGACTTTGGCCGCTGGTTTCTTCACCTCTAGTTGCGCGCTTACTTTTTGGATTTGCGCGGCCTGCTCTTTTACCGTTGCCGCGAGACGCGCAACCGTGCCTTCCAATTCCGCGACCCTGTTTTGTTCTTTGCGCAATTCATTGAGCATGGCTTGCGACTGGGCGTTCGGGAGGGCACCGGTGTTCGGAAGGGCCGTTGTGCCCAATTTTCCATCCTGATCCACGAATACGAGAACGGCCGTGCCAGCGTCTACTCCCCCACCGAATACATTGTCGATATAACAGCTGTCATCCACCTGGCCATTGGTGGTAGAGGCCCCCTCCACGGAACCGATTGCAATTACATTATTGCCAGTAGTGATACCAAAACCGGCTACCCGGCCCAAGACCGTGTTGTCATCACCGGTCGCCTGGCTGAGCGCACCAACCCCGATAGCAGTGTTGCTATTTCCTGCGCTATTGTTAAGAAGCGCGCTACCGCCGATGGCCACGTTGAACGTGCCGGTGGTATTGGCGCCGAGCGCTTCAGCACCGATGGCGGTGTTGGAGTCGGCGGTGTTGTTGAAGAGCGTTCGATCACCGATCGCAGTGTTACGGATGCCTTCGATGTTGTTAAAGAGGGCGAACGCGCCATTGGCTGTGTTTTGGTCGCCGATGGTGTTGCTTAAAAGCGCTCCGGCGCCTGTAGCCGTATTTTCGTTTGCAGTGTTGACAAGGAGCGTCCCGGCGCCAACACCAGTATTGAAGCTGGCATCGGCGTTGCTTAGCAGCGACAAGAAGCCAAATGCTGAGTTATAAAAACCGCCCGTTAGGCCCGCAAGTGCACCATCACCGTCCGCAGTGTTTCCTCCGGGGAAGCCGGTGTTCGGCGCCCCCGGTTCGACCGCTTGCGCTCCGGGTGAAAGCGCAACGCAGGCGATTACCAGCAGGATAAGAAATGAACCGCGCGGCGAAGGCGCGTGGTTCATCGGATTTCTGAGGTTTGCGTTAAACGATGTGAGCGTTTGGAGGATTATCTTTTTCATAATCTGCGGATTTTCTCGCCTTGCCTGGTTTTTGGGAATACGCAGAATTGCGTACGAATTCTATTGCCCGTGAAGCGGTGGTCTGTTAACAGAGCATGGATGCATTCCCCTGCTCTTCCCGATCGGCGCGCCATCAACGCATTGGCATCGTTAAAGTTGACACCTCGGGAAGGCGAAGTCCTCTTTTGGATTTCACAGGGAAAAAGCAACCACGATATCGGCGTTATTCTCGGCGCGAAGACCGGCACCATTTGCAAACACGTTGAGCACATCTTCGGCAAGCTGAACGTGGAAAACCGGACAGCCGCTGCAGTGGTGGCCCTCGAAACCTGCCGCTCGGGCACGCCGGCGTCTGAAAGCGACCCTGTTCAGCCTTGGGCTGCAGTCGCCGGTTTTATTACGACGCAGCTCTTTGCATTATGCTCGGATAGTCCGGAACTTTACGGGCAAGTCGCGCGTCTGGTCGCGTGAACCGGATCTTCTGACGAGCGGACTTAAGATTCACCTTTCCACGCTTGTGCGCCTGGGTGTCAAAGTCCCTTTTTAGTTAGCGCTCCCTTCAGCGAATTGGGCGAAGAACTTTGCCAACTGCGAACGCACTGCCCGAAACGAGAGATGCTCCATTGCGCGCTGCTCGCATTCGGCCACAATGGCGCCGCGTAAATCAGCGTTCTTCAATAGATCCAGCGCCATCGAAGCAATCTCGGTAATCGTCCGCCCCTCGCCGCACGTTTTCGAAAATCCAATTCGCTCAATCGCACCGTCGCCTCCAACACAGGGGAGACGACAAAGAAGAGCATCGCCTGCCACCTGACCAGGCACGTGGCTGCGATCCAGCTGCAGGACGATCTTATGCCGCGCCACATCCCGCAGGTAATTGGGATAGGATTTCCATTTCTCAATTACATGGAGTTTTCCCTGCGGAAATTTCAGTTCGCCGAGTGAACGCCGGGCTTTATATCCATCCAGATTAACGAGGGTGACCGGTTCACCAGTGGCGTCACAAAGCTGCCGCGCGACCAGGACCGCCACGAAATGATTGCGCGATGGCACGTCCCATTCCCGCGTGCCAACGAAGATTCCAGATTGCTCGTCCGGGGGCAGACAAAAATTCCATCTCTGGTCTTCAAGGGGGTACGGCGTCGGAATAAATGCTACTCGCCTCAGGCTCCTGCGAGCGCTCTGATAGATTTCCGCAGCTTCCGGAGTGGTAGCAATGCATCCATCCGCTTGCGCCACAATTTTCATGAAGCGCGATAGTCTGGCGCGATTGGCTAACTGTTGCGCGACCTGATGGAGCCCGGTCTCCTTTAACGACACAACAACAGCGCGATCGTGTTTCTTTAGATCGGCCAATGCGCGCTCGGAAGCGCGAAAATCTCCGCGCAGGAGCAGAAGAACCGGTGTGTTCTCTGCGATGGCGCTACGTGTATTATGGTGAAAAGCTCCCTGCGTACAGGCGGCGAAAGCATGGAAGTTAATGGGTGGATGCGCACCTTCGCCTGGCGCAGGCAGGTCGCGAAACTCCTGCTCAGGATCACGCCCCCGTGGGTTGAGAACGGTCAAACGAAAGTGTCCAGCGTCGTGGGACGTCATGATTTATCGTCGGTTCCGAAGATCAGTGACGATCGCAAATGACGAAGCTCGAATGTCGAATGACGAAAGAAGCACAAATGTCGAAGAAGCCCTGTCTTGACGTTCGTCATTTGGACATTCGTCATTCCTTCGGGCTTCGTCATTCGGTTTTCGTCATTTTCGGTTTGAGGCAGAACTAAGAGCTACCGAAATCATTCGCCATTCGGGGCCGGCGTGGCCGGTTTCAAGAGAGTCTCATCCTCGCCTTCCTGGTCCAGAGGTTTGACTGGGATGGCGCGCCGGATTTCGACGGGTTTCTTATCCTCCGGTTGGACCGGAATTGCTTTTCTGATCTCTGGGGCGGCTTGGCTTCCGCTGACGTTTGCCGTTTTTACGGCGCTATCTCCGGCAACGTTGTCGGGCTTTTGACTTGCGACTTTTTCAGTTTCTGGCTGCGGCACAGGTTCAGGTTTCAACGTTGGCTTAAGAGAATTGTAAGGATCTTTGTCGGATAATAACGTTGGGCTTTTTACGGCGATTGGCGTGACCTCACTCACGTCCACGGCCAACGCAGCCCGCGGCAAATCGCTCGAAGATAAGATGCGTGCGAGACGAGCGCGCGGCTCGCCGTGGATATTGCAAGGCTCAGTCGGGACCTGCGATTGCGTGCCAATCTCCATGTAAGTCGTGCGTCGCTGAACCGTATCGCCATTCGCGGTCTTGACGGCGTCATAACATTTGTCCGTGGCAAGCAGCCCAGACTTCGAACAAATCTCAACCTGCTTCAGTCCACCTGACGTGGATGTGGGCTGCTTGATTTCCTGCGGTGGATAGTGATCAGCGGCGGCATTCATGACGTCCACCCAAACGGGCAGCGCCAGCTCGCGTCCAAACGCACCGCGATAAATCTTTTGCGGCTTGTCGAATCCCGCCCAAACCGCGCAGGTGAAATTGGAATCGTATCCAGCAAACAACGCGTCAGTGAAATCGTAGGCGGTGCCAGTTTTACCTGCAGCCGGAATTTTCTTCAGGCCAAATTGTGTGAAGGCAGCTTTTCCTGTCCCTGATTCAAGCGCGTCTACGAGGCACGAATTCACTTCGTAGGCGGTTTCAGGTTTGGACACGAGCTTCCGGATACTCTGCCGTTTCGCGTCCCAAACCAGCGTTCCGTCCTTTTCCTCGATCCGCTCCAGGATGTGCGACGAGTTCGGTCGCCAGCCGCCGTTTGGAAATATCGTGTACGCCAACGCGAGCTCTGCCAAAGTGACCTCGCTGGTCCCGAGAAACGTGGCCGGATAGGGACGAAGCGGGGAATGAATGCCTGCGGCAGCACAAAGCTGCAGCACGGCATCGATTCCCGCGTCCATTCCGATTCGGACTGTTGCGCCATTCTTTGATTTCACCAGAGCCTGTCTGGCCGTCATCGCACCCTCGTACGTGTTGTCAGCGCTTTCCGGTCCCCATTCCCCCAGAATGCCCGTTGTGCCTCCGATCATCACAGCTCGGTTATCCAGTGGTGAGTCTTCTACAAGCGACCCGGGATACATTCCCTTGTCGAAAGCAGCCGCATAGACGAATGGCAACATCGCGGTCCCGGCAGGCCGGCGAGCTTGCAACGCCCGATCGAATTGGTTGTGCTCGAAATCGCGTCCACCCACCAACACCAGAATATCGCCCGTTGCATTGTCGAGGCCGATAATCGCGCCCTGGAGATACTCAGGCGCAGGCTGATTAGACATCGTGCCGTTTGCCTTGGCCTTCCGAAACGATGCCGCATACTGGGTATAAGTCTGGTGATTGTAATCGGGACGCTGTTCCGTTCGCTCGAGATTCGTTCGCAAGGAATCTTCGGCAACCTTTTGAAGATCGACATCGATTGTCGTGTGGATCCGATAGCCTTCGTTGATTGCACGGTCCCATCCGACAGCTGCGATGACCTGCTGACGGATGTAATCGACTGCATAGGTCTGTCCCTGCGCATTTTGCCGGCTGCTCACGACGATTTCCTGAGCTCGTGCGCTGGCGAATTGTTCGCGATTGATGAACCGCAAGTCGCGCATTCGATCGAGCGCATAGTCCCGCGCATCGCGTGAGGTCGCGCGATCGGTCCATGGCGACAACCTGTTTGGGCTCTTGATCAGGCCTGCGAGCGTTGCGCATTCTGTCAGCGACATTTCACGGGCCGGCTTGCCAAAGTACCCTCGCGACGCTGCTTCCGCTCCGTACAGGCCGCCGCCGAAGTAGATCCGGTTCAGATACAACTCCATGATTTTCTGTTTGCTGAAGTTGTCTTCAATCCGTTGTGCCAGGAAAATCTCGAGCAGCTTGCGGCGGAACGTTTTTTGTTTCAGCGAAAAACTGTTCCGCGCCAGTTGCTGGGTAACGGTGCTGGCGCCCTGACGCACATGGCCAGCCGTCAAATTTTTCAACGCTGCGCGGATGATTCCGAACAAGTCGTAGCCGTGATGCTGATAAAACTTTGCGTCCTCAACGGCGATGACCGCGTTAATGAGATTGGGAGGCAACTGGTCGTACGGCACCGTCTCGCGATTCTCGACATAGATTTGACCGAAGATTTTGCCGTTGCGATCAAGTATCACGCTGGCTGATTCCATTTGCTCGAGTTTGCTCAGGTCGAACGCTTTGGCCTGCGCTTTGAGATCGGCCGCAAGACTGGAGACGTACACTGCTATTACGACGGCGAGAATTGCAAGGATGGCAATCGGCACGTAAAACCACGGTCTCAAGTACCAAGGTGGCCGAAAGCGATAGCCCGGTGGAGGCCTCAGATATGTGGCAGTCGGTCTCAAACTTTACGAAGGAGTAGGTCGCCCAAGGTACGCGCCAAAGCCCAACGCTCAATGACCAATGACACCCCCCGTCCGGGTGAGCGTTGAGGGCTTGCAACGCCAGAGCTTTCAGCGTAGGCGGGTTGGACCTTGAGGACACAAACGGGAAATGCCGCGTTGATCGAGGTCATTCGATCCGCGATCCGCAATCGGGGACCACAACCCTTCGCCTGGTTCATGGAACAGGCGCTTTACCATCCCGAACACGGATACTATTCCTCTGGCCGCTGCGCGATTGGCCGGAAAGGTGATTATTTCACCAACGTCAGCATCGGCCCGCTTTTCGGACAACTGATGACCGCACAATTCGCTGAGATCTGGGAGCAGCTCGGTAAAATCGACAATTTTGTCATTGTGGAGCAGGGTGCGCACGATGGTCAGTTTGCACGCGACGTTCTCCAATCTGCCCAATCACGCGCGCCGGAATTTTTCGAAGCGTTGAGCTATCGAATCATCGAGCCGTTTCCGATTTTGCGAGAGCGCCAATCGCAGATGCTGGAACCATTCCGAAACAAGATTGAATGGCGCGATTCGCTTGAACCGTTCACTGGGGTCCATTTTTCAAACGAACTATTGGACGCAATGCCAGTATGCTTGATCGGCCACGGCATGGAAAAATTTGTCGGTCTTCAAGGCGACATGTTTGCGTTCATTGACGGTTCGCTCTCAAACACGGCGTTTAATCAAGCTGCGCTCGATTGGATCGATAACGTGGCTGCGAACCTGAAGCGAGGCTACGTGATCGCCATAGACTACGGCCACTCGGGCGATGAATTTCAGAGAGACATTCGGGTCCGCGCCCGGCATCGACATCTAGACTCACCCTTTGAACAAATCGGTTACGCAGACATTACGATGCAGGTCGATTGGACAAGCATCGCCCGTCGCGCGGAGGCAAATGGCTTGCGCGTGGCGGGATTCACCGATCAACATCATTTCCTTACCGGCAACATCTCCGAACTTGGCGGTTGGGATCAATCCTCCGTAGCCGACTCGCCCAAAGCCAAACGCGCGCTCCAAACGCTGCTGCATCCCGAAATGCTCGGCCGCGCCTTTCAGGTACTCGCACTTACCAAAAATGTCGATCCGACCGCGCCCCCGCCAGCCGGGTTCAAATTCGCGCGTGAGCCGCACTCTGTGCTGGAACTCGAAAATCCGAATTAATGTATCAACCTTTCGTTTCCTTTGAAAACCCTTTGAAAACGCGGAACAGGAAAAAGAGCGAAGGAAACAATACTATCGCGCCGGCAACCACACCATAGGTTAGGAGTCGCAGCGTCGTCTCCGGGGCAGCGACGTTAAAAATGGTGATGTCGGGCGTAATCAGCCTTGGATATTGCGCCAAGCTCCAGCCGGTGAGGATCAACGTCACTTCGGCGATCGCGGCGAAACGGGCCACCACAAACCTGCGCAGCCAAAGACTGACCAGTGCTGCGATCGCGCAAACGGCCGTCGCCCCAATGAGCAGCGGCGCCCACCATTGTGTCAAGCCGTGATACATCTCGGGCGCGCCATGTTTTGAAGTAATGAAAACAACGAATGCAATTGGAACGAGCGCAGCGCCGGAGCCAAGCGCCCGCAAGCGAAAATCATTTTGCACAAGCTTCCCGGTATTGGGATCGACGGTAAGATACGTCGCTGCGAGAAAAGCAAAGAGCGCGAGCGCGAATAGACCACATGCAAACGCAAACGGTGTAAGCCACCCGGCAAAGAAACCGCTCACAATACGACCATCAGCGATGCGAATCTGACCAGTGCTGAGCGCACCGAGCGCCACGCCCTGGATGAAAGGCGTAAAGAAGCTGGCCGCGCCAAACAACAAGGTCCAGCCCTGTTTCACCTGGTGAGATTTGATGTCGTACTTCCGAAAAATAAATGCCGAACCGCGAAGGACGATTCCGATTAACATCAGAGTGAACGGAATATTGAGCGCCGTCATCATGGCGGCGAATGCCGGCGGAAAGGCGGTAAACAAAATGACGACGATAAGTATCAGCCATACGTGGTCAGCCTCCCAGATTGGTCCGATGGCTCGTTCGATGGCGGCTCTTTGCGCGCCGGCGCGCGGCCCGGTCGCGAGCAAATCCCACATGCCGCCGCCGTAATCGGCGTCGCCGGTGACGGCATAAAAAATCAACGCCACGAACATGAAACCGGCGACAATGAGCTCAAACATTTTTCGTGATCAATTCCGAAGCCGGCTCGTCGGTTTTCACAAATTGACGGCGCAACAAAAAAAGCAACGCCACCGCAAGGAAGATGTAGATGAGGGTGAAGATCACGAAAGGAATCGCAATCTTCGGCATCGGAGTAACGGCTTCTTGTGTTCGCATCACGCCGTAAATGATCCAGGGCTGACGCCCAAGTTCCGTCACCATCCAGCCCGCTTCGATTGCAACGAATCCGAGCGGCCCGGCCGCGACAATTGTGCGCAGGATCCATTTGCCGTCCGGGACTCCGCGATGTTTCCAAGCGAGCCAGCCAACCGCCATCGACAAGGCGATCAACGCAAGGCCGCAGAGGATCATGAGATCGAACGACCAGTGCACCAGACGCACGTTCGGCCAGTCGTTAGGCGCAAAGTGATCCAGCCCGATGATCTTGCTGTTCGGATCGCGATTCACCAGAAGACTGAGGCCGCGCGGAATGGTCAAAGCGTAACGCGTGGTGCGTGATTGGTCGTCCGGAATTCCACCCAGCCGCCAGGGAGCGCCGGTTTGTGTCTGGTAAAGGGCTTCCATGGCCGCGAGTTTGGCCGGTTGAAGTTTCGCGACGGAACGCGCGCTGAAATCGCCGCTGATCAATTGCAAAGGAGCACTGATGCAGCCGAGCGCGAGCGCGATGCCCAACGCGTTGCGATGAAAAGCATTTCGGCGATCGCGCAAGAGAAAAAAGGCATGAATGGCGGCAACGGCAAATCCGGTCGCGATGAACGCAGCCAGAGTCATGTGCAGTACTTCATGAGCGGCCGCGGGATTCAGCATCGCCCCGATCGGATCGATGTTGGTGATCTTGCCATCGACAATCTTGAAACCGGCCGGCGTGTTCATCCATGCGTTGGCCGTCACAACGAAGATGCCGGATGTAACTCCGCCCAGGAT
>Ga0207701_10001841_pt1 | contig 22057 bp, 21 predicted proteins | sample KBSSwiSSwithPhiX_FD_184294 | JGI IMG/M metagenome (GOLD analysis project Ga0207701, IMG submission 184294) | Switchgrass rhizosphere bulk soil microbial communities from Kellogg Biological Station, Michigan, USA, with PhiX - S5 (SPAdes) (version 2) | ecosystem: Environmental > Terrestrial >... | reverse complement strand
GGACTAATCACGTTAGATAAAACACATCGTACCGAAGAGGCAGTTTACAGAGGTGGTCAGGTTTATGTACCTGCCGGTGTCAATCTGGATGATGTGAACCCCCGGCCAATCAGTCCCGACCAGCCTGTAAATGGACTTATGGGCTGTTATTCTGACGATAACAAATATCTGATGGCAACAGCATGGGATCATTACCAGGAATTGTTCCAGGGTATTTTTGTGTGTATCCATAGCGACCCAAGAATTGGTGGCCTGAAAGCTGGTGAAACAAAAAAACTGCGGGGAAAATTATATGTGATGAAGAATGATCCACAGGAATTACTCAACCGCTATCACAAGGATTTTGATCAGCAACGTTAACATTGATCCTCGTCGAATGCGATGCTTTCTCCTCGGTTATACTTAGGATACAGATGCCGCTCCACTCACGATGACGGCTTATCTTTAAGCAATGAACAGAATCGCAGAATCGGAATTAGTACTTAACAGCCGCGGCGCCATCTATCACCTCGATCTGCGGCCCGAAGAAATTGCCCGAACAATCTTCACCGTCGGAGACCCCTCCCGTGTAAACCAAGTCTCCAGGCATTTCGATTCCATTGAACACAAATCCGCTTACCGCGAATTCATCACCCATACCGGATACGTTGGTAAAAAAAGAGTGTCCGTTATGTCCTCCGGAATCGGTACCGACAACATCGACATTGTCCTCAATGAACTTGACGCGCTCGTCAATATCGATTTCCAATCCCGAATCATTAATCCCAACCCTGTATCACTGAAAATTATACGCATCGGCACCTGCGGCTCACTCCAAAACGATATTCCCGTAGATGGTTTCGTTGCCGCCACTCATGGACTCGGTATCGACAACCTCCTTAACTTTTATCGTCACGAAGCCAATGACGAAGAAAAACAGATCCTCCAGGCGTTCATCACCCAAACCCAGATCCATCACCAGGTCACCATGCCTTATATTACCAGTGGTGCACCCTCGCTGATCAAACACTTTGTTAAAGGTTTTCACCATGGGATAACGGTTTCCTGTCCCGGATTCTATGGCCCACAGGGCAGAATACTGCGTATTGGCCTCGCCCAGCCGGATCTTGTAGCCAAGCTTTCCGGTTTCAATATCGGTAACCACCGTATATGCAATTTCGAAATGGAAACTTCGGGTATCTATGGACTGGGGAAACTGCTTGGGCATCATTGTCTTTCTTTAAATGTTGTGGTAGCCAACAGGGTGACCAAAGAGTTTACAAAGGATCATGCAGCGGCGGTGGAGAGGTTGATAGAGGTGGCGGTGGGGAAGGTTGAGGAATTGTGAGACGGCAGACATCTTCCGATTCCCAATACAACCTTAAAGGTTAAACTCCCATCTATCTTTATACTAATTTTGTACTTACATGCATTTGCACTTTTATAAATACCAGGGAACGGGAAACGACTTTATTATTTTAGATAACAGAAAAGGAGAATACTCCTCCCTAAACTCACACCAGATCAATTTTTTGTGCGAAAGACGTTTCGGCATCGGCGCCAACGGGCTCATGCTCCTTAACAATAAAGCGGGGTACGACTTCGAGATGAAATATTATAACGCAGACGGCCGTGAAAGTTCCATGTGTGGAAACGGCGGACGCTGTCTCGTGAAATTCGCTTATCATCTCGGTATACATAAAAATGAATACACCTTTTCGGCGATAGACGGTGCACATGAAGCAGAGATCGACCTCGACGGTACCGTGAGCCTTAAAATGCGCGATGTTGATGAGATCCGCCAGGTAAATGGCGATTACATACTCGACACCGGGTCTCCTCATTATATTAAAATGGTGAACGAACTCGAAAAAATAGATGTGTTCAAAAACGGAAGGACCATACGCAACAGCGACCTTTTCAAAAAAGAAGGCATCAACGTGAATTTTGTAGAACAGATCACCGATGATGAGATCGCTGTAAGAACCTATGAAAGAGGTGTTGAGGATGAAACGCTTTCGTGCGGTACAGGTGTGACCGCTGCGGCCCTTGCCTGTTACCATAATGAAACCGGATTCAATGACGTAATGGTGAACACAAAAGGCGGAAAGCTGAATGTTGAATACGACAGGGTTGACGATGACTCCTATAAAAATATATGGTTGTCGGGACCGGCAGATAAAGTTTTTGAAGGCGAAATGGAACTGGAAGAGAGTTAGCAAGGCAACACATATCTTTGCGCCGCCCGATGATACAATACTTCAAAAATATCGAACATAAAACGGTTGCTGTCAGCAAGCCTGAAAATGATACATGGGTAAATATCATTCCACCCCTTAAGCAGGAAGAGTTTTCAGAACTTTCGTTGTCGCTCGATATACCTCTTGACTTCCTCACTGACTCACTCGATATCGATGAACGCAGCCGCTTCGAAGAAGAGGATAATGTAAAGCTGGTGGTGATCAAAACACCAACAGAGAACAACTCGTTTAACGAAAGTGATGCCTATTATATCACTATACCGATATGCATCATCCTTACGCATAACCAGATCGTAACTGTAAATTCTTTTGACAACGGCGCGATCAAAAAATTCCTAAGCACCTTTCAGAACAGGAGCACCGACAAAAAGAACATGATGGTGCTTAAAATTTTTGAGAAGATCATCCAGGCATACATGGATTTTCTCAAAGAGATCAACATCAGGAGGAATGTGATCGAACAAAAATTGTATGCCGCTAACAGGAACGAGCAATTGCTGCAACTGATGCGCATACAGAAAAGCCTGGTGTATTTTGTTACGGCACTCCGCTCCAACGAATTGCTGTTGATGAAAATCGAGCGCACCAATTTTCTCGGTCTCAATGAAGATGAGAAAGAAATACTTCATGATCTTATCGTAGATAATTCGCAGGCGCTTGAAATGGCAAATACTTATACGAACATCCTCAGCAGTACGCTCGACGCATTTGCCAGCATCATCGCTAACAACCAGAACGAAGTGCTGAAAAGACTTTCAGTGATTACCATCGTACTCACATTTCCCGTTCTTGTTGCCAGTATCTATGGCATGAACGTACCCATCCCCTACTCAAAATCTCCTTACGCGTTTTATATCCCGGTATCATTATCGCTATTCATATCACTCATCATCGGATGGTTCTTCCTTAAGAAAAAAATATTTTAGCATGTTCAATATCCGCGTGTACGGCATACTGATCAATGAACAGCATCAATTGCTGGTGAGCGATGAATATATAAGAGGAAATTATTACACAAAATTTCCAGGTGGTGGACTCGAATTCGGAGAAGGAACACGTGATTGCCTGGTAAGAGAATTCAAAGAAGAAATGGATCTTAATGTTTCGGTTGGCGATCATATTTATACTACTGATTTTTTTCAGCTCAGCGCATTCAACCCTTCACACCAGATCCTCTCCATATATTATTTTGCCCAGGCACTTGAGCCGATCCATTGCCCTATACGCACATCACTTTTTGATTTCGATAGCAACCAGCTGGAAGTGTATGAAAGGACCGGTGAAACAGAAACCTTCCGGTTTATCGATTGGGATGATCTGACACCGGATTCTGTTACATTGCCTATTGACAAGATAGTGGTACAGATGATGTTGAAAGAATATTCCAAAAGATTTGTTAAGGGTTAAACAATCGCTTTCTCCGCAGATATCGGCTCCTCTTTTGTTGCCTGTTAACAGGCATAATGTTACCTTTGACACCTAAAATTTTGAACATGTCGACAATCGCAAGATCTAATATTGATTTTAAACTGCCTTATAAGGTTGCAGATATTAAACTAGCCGAATGGGGACGTAAGGAAATCCGCCTGGCTGAAGCTGAAATGCCCGGGTTAATGTCGTTAAGGAAGGAATATGGTCCTACCCAACCCCTTAAAGGTGCACGTATTGCAGGTTGTTTACATATGACCATCCAGACCGCGGTACTGATTGAAACATTGATAGCGCTTGGTGCAGAAGTTAAATGGAGCTCATGTAATATATTTTCCACGCAAGACCATGCAGCAGCAGCCGTTGCCGCAGCTGGCATAGGTGTTTTTGCATGGAAAGGACAAACCCAGGCTGAAGCAGACTGGTGCATTGAGCAGACCTTGTTCTTCGGATCGGCCGACAAGCCATTAAATATGATCCTCGACGATGGCGGTGACCTTACCAACATGGTATTCGACCAGTATTCTGAACTTGTTCAGCATGTAAAAGGACTTAGTGAAGAAACCACAACAGGCGTGCACAGGTTATATGAGAGAATGGCAAAGGGTACATTGCCCGTTCCTGCAATCAACGTGAACGATTCAGTTACAAAATCGAAGTTTGATAATAAATATGGCTGCAAAGAATCACTTGTGGATGCCATACGCCGCGCAACGGATGTGATGCTTGCGGGTAAGGTTGCGGTTGTAGGCGGTTACGGTGATGTGGGTAAAGGTTCCGCTGCTTCATTAAGCGGTGCAGGATGCAGGGTGATCGTTACCGAGATCGATCCCATCTGTGCATTACAGGCCGCGATGGATGGATATGAAGTGAAGAAAATGATCGATGCAGTGAAAGAAGCTGACATTGTTGTTACCGCTTCAGGATGCCGCGACCTGATCACAGAAAAACATTTCAGGCTGATGAAAGACAAGGCGATCGTTTGTAACATCGGTCACTTCGACATTGAAATTGATATCTCCTGGATCAATAAAAATTACGGCCACACCAAGGATACTATCAAACCACAGGTGGACCTGTATAATATTGATGGGAAAGATGTGATCATTCTGGCTGAAGGAAGATTGGTAAACCTTGGATGTGCAACAGGCCACCCAAGTTTTGTGATGAGTAATTCATTTACCAACCAGACGCTTGCACAGATCGAGTTGTGGAATAACCACGATAAATACGAGAACAAAGTTTATGTGCTGCCTAAACATCTTGATGAAAAAGTAGCCAGGCTGCATTTAAGCAAGATCGGCGTTGAGCTGGAAGAGCTGTCGAATTCGCAGGCCGAGTACCTGGGTATTTCTAAGAACGGGCCATTCAAGGCGGAGCATTACAGGTATTAAGAAGCATTTCACTTTTAACTTATCACTTTTCACTTACTTTCTCGCACACAAATTGCATTTCATTCATACTAACTTACACCTATGCAGATCAGATTTATAAAAAATGTCCAGTTCACTAAAGTGCTGAAAGCAGAAGGAAGAATGAGGGAATTCAACTTCAGGAAACCTAATGGAAGGGAACAGGCCTTGTGTACTGTTGATGTAAGTGATGACAGGGGACACCGTATCATTTTCAACATGCAGAAAGAAGACAATTCCTGGAAAATAGTACCTCAGCCTCTTCCGGTATGGGTAACCCAGCTCGAAAAGAAATTGAGTGAACTCATCGAAGAAGAACTTCAGAATTACTAAAATATTTAGTATTTTGCGGTGTAGCGCCGTAAGATATGCTGACTATTGCCGAAAACAGGACCATTGCCCATTTCGACCTTGATTCTTTCTTTGTAAGTGTCGAATGCCTCAAGAATAAAAAACTTCTCGGCAAACCTATCGCTGTGGGCGGCCACAGCGAACGGGGTGTTGTAGCATCATGCAGCTATGAAGCTCGCAAATTTGGTGTAAAAAGCGCGATGCCCGTCAGGCTTGCCAAAAGATTATGTCCCGAGCTGATCATCGTAAGTGGCGACATGGACAGCTATTCAAAATTCTCCCGCGAAGTAACAGAGATCATTTCAGATGAAGTTCCATTGTTCGAAAAATCGAGCATCGATGAATTCTATATCGACATGACCGGTATGGATAAATTTTTCGGCTGCGCCCGTTATACCGCTGAACTTAGACAGAAGATCATCAAAAAAAGCAAGCTTAGTATTTCATACGGACTTGCATCGAACAAGCTGATCAGCAAAGTGGCTACCAATGAAGCGAAACCAAATGGCCAGCTCGAGATCGCTTTCGGAAATGAAAAATCTTTTCTCGCTCCCCTGCCCATCGAAAAATTACCGATGATAGGAAAGCAAACCGGTTCCTTGTTAAGGAGCATGGGCGTTGAAACAATTTCGGTGCTGAGCGAAATTCCGGTTGAGATGATGATGAACCTTCTTGGTAAAAACGGTATCGAATTATGGAGAAGAGCCAATGGCATCGACGACACTCCTATTGTTCCCTATCATGAGCAGAAAAGCATCGGTACAGAAAATACTTTTGAATCGGATACCATCGACGTCGCATTTCTCAAGAGAGAATTGACAAGAATGACCGAACAGATCGCATTTGAATTGCGCGATAATAATAAACTTACTGGCTGCATTACCGTGAAAGTCCGTTACAGTGATTTTCAGACGGTAACAAAACAGGCGGTCATATCTTATACTTCAGCCGATCACATTTTGCAGGAAAATGTAAAGCAACTCTTTGACAAATTATATGACAGGCGATTGCTGGTACGATTGATTGGCGTGAGGTTAAGTCACCTCGTGCCCGGCAATTACCAGATCCATCTCTTTGACGACACTCATCAAACCATCAACTTATACCAGGCGATCGATCACATTAAACACAGGTATGGTGAACAGATACTTATGAGAGCGGCGGGAGCATTATTCGTTTCAGAGAAAAATAAAAAAGTTCGGCAAGCACCATGTATCTCAACTGTAAAACAAACTTCAGCTTTCGCTTCGGCACGTTCAAAACAGAAGAACTGGTAATTGAAGCAGAAGCACTTGGTGTGAAGGCCATGGCGATCACCAATATCAATAACACCTGCGATGTGTGGGATTTTATTGATCATTGCTCCCAGTCCGGAATTAAACCCGTTGCCGGCGCAGAGATCAGGAATGGCAGCACATTTCTGTATATATTACTGGCAAGAAATAATATCGGTCTCCTCGAAATAAATAAATTCTTATCGGAACACCTGCAGGAAAATATAACGTTTGAAACAAGGTTTCCTTATTCAGAAAATATTTTCGTCGTATATCCATTCGGGTTATTTCAGCCAGGCGAATTGAATAACAATGAATTTATCGGTGTGCAGATCACTGAAGTGAACAGGCTTTTCAATCTTAATATCAACGCATGGCCATCAAAATTCGTGGTGAGGCACCCGGTTACCTTCCGCAATGAAGAAATGTACATCACCCACAGGTTGCTTCGGGCAGTGGATAAAAATATCGTGATCAGTAAACAGCAGCGTGAAGATGTAGCAGAAAAGCATGAAAGTTTTATTTCACCGTCATTGCTGTTGCAGAAGTTCAGCCAGTACCCCTCCATTATTACCAATACACTACAGTTGCTGGATAAATGCTCTGTTGACATTGAATTCGGGACCGATAAAACAAAAAAACAATATTCAGCTTCGCGGGAAGATGACCGCATTCTGCTTGAAAAATTCGCGATGGAAGGTATGCGCGTGCGGTACGGCACCAAAAATAAAAAAGCAGAGGAAAGGGTAAAGAAAGAATTGCGCATCATTCACAACCAGGGATTCAATGCATACTTTCTTATCACCTGTGATATCATCCGTTATGCCCGCAACAGGCAATTCTTTTTTGTGGGGAGAGGAAGCGGGGCCAACTCCATTGTGGCATATTGTCTGAATATAACTGATGTTGATCCCCTTGAGCTCGACCTGTATTTCGAAAGATTTCTCAATCCCAAACGTTCTGTTCCACCAGACTTCGACATCGATTTCAGCTGGAAGGACCGTGATGAAATAATCGACTATATTTTTAAAAGATATGGAAAAGATCATGTTTGCCTTTTGGGATCGTATACCACTTTTCAGTCGAGGGCAGTAAAACGTGAACTTGGAAAAGTATTCGGGTTGCCTAAAGAGGAAATAGACCAGCTCGAGACAGGCAATATGAAAGAAGACAAGATCAGAAGGCACATAGAAAAATATTCGAACAATATCAGGGATTTTCCCAATCACCTGAGCATTCATGCGGGAGGAATGCTGATCAGCGAACAACCCATTTACCAGTATACCGCTGTAGAAATGCCGCCAAAAGGTTTTTCCACTTCACAGATCGACATGCACATGGCTGAAAAGATCGGATTATATAAACTGGATATTCTCAGCCAGCGTGGACTCGGACATATCAGGGAAACTATAGATATCGTCAATGAGAACCAGCATGAGCAGATTGATATCACACAGGTTGAAAAGTTTAAAAAAGATAAGAAGATCGCGACCAGGATCAGAAATGCAGACACGATCGGTTGTTTTTATATTGAAAGTCCTGCCATGCGCCAGCTGCTGCAGAAACTTGAATGTGATGATTATTTAACACTTGTAGCAGCAAGTTCCATTATTCGTCCGGGTGTGGCGCAAAGCGGGATGATGAAACAATATATCTACCGTTATCATCATCCGGAGGATTTTACATATCTGCATCCGAAGATGGAAGAGCTGTTGAAAGAAACATATGGCGTTATGGTGTACCAGGAAGATGTGATCAAGGTGGCGCACCATTTTGCAGGGCTCGACATGGCAGACGCAGATGTACTTCGTCGTGCAATGAGTGGCAAATACAGGGGGCACAAAGAATTTGAGAAGATCAGGAATACCTTTTTCAGCAATTGCAAAGAAAAAGGATATGATGATGCGCTGACAGCGGAAGTTTGGCGGCAGATCGAAAGTTTTGGCGGTTATTCGTTCAGCAAAGCACATTCGGCAAGCTTCGCAGTTGAAAGCTATCAGAGCCTTTTTTTGAAAACATATTATCCTGTTGAATTTATGGTAGCGGTGATCAATAATTTTGGGGGCTTCTACAACAGGGAACTTTATTTTCATGAACTGAAAAAAACCGGAGCAATTATTCATGCTCCCTGCGTAAACAGAAGTTTATATCTGACCTCAGTGAAAGGGAAAGAAGTATTCATGGGGCTTATTCACCTCGATGGACTCGAAAAGAATTTTGCCGATCAGTTGATCGCAAACAGAATAAGTGATGGTGAATACAGGAATCTTCATGATTTTATTGAAAGACTGCAACCAGCGATCGCCCAATTAAATATACTGATCAGGATCGGCGCTTTCAGGTTCACAGGAAAAAATAAAAAGGAACTTTTGTGGGAAGCGAATTTTTTACAGAAGCAGACTCAACTTACAACAGGCAAGCAACTGTTTACATCTGATCCTGTAAAATTCACTTTGCCGCATCTTACCCAACACCCTCTTGATGATGCGATCGACCAGATTGAATTGCTGGGTTTTCCTTTATGCAATGTATTTGAACTGGTGGATGATGATGTTACACAATATACGCCCGCAAAAAATATCGGTGAATTTTTAGGGAAGGAGATTAAGATGCTTGGATACCTGGTTACAACGAAACCTGTGCATACTGTAAAGAATGAAATGATGTATTTCGGAACTTTTATTGACGTAAATGGCGACTGGCTCGACACTGTTCATTTTCCCGATGTAAATCATCATTATCCGTTAGGAGGAAAAGGATTTTATAAAATGAATGGAAAAGTTGTTGAAGATTTTGGCGTTTTTAGTCTTGAAGTTAAATTTTGTAAGAAGGTAGGAATTAAAGAGAGGATGGCGGTTGCAAATGCATTGTAAAAATTACTGCTGTCTGCCGTCTGCCGTCTGCCGAACAACTTCAACTATTCCCGGAGGCACTGCCCCTGTATTCAAAGCCAGCGCAGCGCCAATTGCTGAAGCCTGTGCAACAGAAGCCGCATACACTTCATAATCTTTAAATTCCCCTGCAAGTAAACTCATGAATAGCCGGTTCTTGCTGAACCCACCATCAACAAAGATTTTTTTGATATCACTATCATACAGCACAAGCGCCGTTGACAACACCTGCAGATGAATAATGTCCATCATCAACTGGTGATAAGCTTCTTCATAATCTTTAAAGTTGCTTAGATCTCTTTTGCCAAACAAACAAGGACCCGGTTCAAATTCAGTCCGCTCATCCTGTGTAAAATTCTTTTTTAGGTCTTCGACTAACTTATCATTGAATACAACACTGTCGTAATACTTATTTTTCTTACTGAAATACGCTGCTATCCTTTTTTCATTTTCATCATGTTCATTGCCCGCAAAGAAACGTGACGCCTTTACCTGTTTTTTCTTGTAAGAAAGAAAACTCAGACAATCTTTTTCAAGCTCCCAGGATGTAAGCGGAACATGATTAAATGGATTGAGGGAAATAGCCCAGGTGCCTGTTGATATCAACACAAAAGGTTCACGAAAAGCGGCGAGATAAGGAATGATTGCCGCTGAACTGTCATGCAGTCCCACCCCTGCTTTAATATGACCCCACTGCCTGTCGGCGTCCAGCAATTGTGAAGATGGATAAATAGGCGCAAGCCGTTTTGCTATTCCTTCCTTATTTACCCATTCATGATAATCATGCTTTTCAAAATTCCACAACATGGTATGGCACCCTATGCTGGTGATTTCCGAATAAACTTTTCTTGTGATGAGGTAACTTAGAAATTGCGGAAGGTGAAGCGAATATCCGGGTTTTTGAGTAAGCGATTTTTCATATTTCAAGCGGTACAATTGCAGCCCCGAGTTCAGGCTATCCAGTACGGGTGAAGCGGTTTCTCTTGAAATTCTTTCTTGTCCTCCGTAATCACTGAAAAACTTTTCCTTTAATGAAGCAGGAAGTGGTTTCAGGTAACTGTATAATGGCAAAATAGGTTTACCCAGTTCATTGATGTGAACAAAGCTTGCGCCGAAAGAAGAAAAGTTAATGGCATCGATACTGTACTCCTTCAGCGACAAAATTCTTTTTGCCGTTGCGGTGACCCACTCAATAAGCGAATCAAGGTCGTCGCAGGGATCGCCGTCCTCATCTTTTATCTCACTGATACGGTGAGATTCTTCATAATTAATTTTGTAATGACTGTCGAAAAGAAAAACCTTCTTATTGGTTTTTCCAATATCAAAAATTAAAGTCTGCAAAATATATTTGCCTTCGGTGTTTTGCGTTTTGTCTTAAGGGTTCAATTCCACTTTTGTCATCTGGTAATAGTGGTTCTGCAATTCATGTACACTGATAGGTTGGGTAAGCGTCCTGCGGTCTTCGCGCCACCAGATCTCAATATTCGAAAAGTCATTTTTAACTGGAACCTGCAACCGAAAAGAATCTTTCATATATTTTACACCATTCCCGTTTTCTGACTTTGTGAAACCAAGATACTCCAGCAGTTCGTCGCTGAGTGGAATTGGATATAAATGTTCGGGAGTGAACCAATAATCCTGGACGGATGTGCCAACACAAATCTCTTTATCTTCCCAGTTTAATTTCTTTACTGTTCCACGTGTTTTCTCGCCTTCATATTCAGCAAGAACGAGATCACCTGGCTTTAAATCGTTGAACCTGATCATAGGTGTGCAATTTTTTTGTTGCTGAATATACAAATTTTTTATTATGCCAAAATATTAGGACCGTTTCTTATACGAATAGACCGCCCACCCATTCAGGATAACAGCGAAGAGCAACATAACGAGCATATGGCGGCTGATGTCGGCAAAACCGCTCCCCTTCAGCACTACCATGCGCATCACTTCAACAAAGTAAGCTACGGGGTTTATCCTGGTCAACGCCTTAGCCCAGTCTGGCATCGAATCGATAGAGGTATATAGACCGCCAAGCAGTATAAACACCATAAGAAGAAAAAATGATATCAGCATAGCCTGCTGCTGGTTGTTGGTGATGGTGGAGATCAGCAATCCGAGACCCAGCACTACAAGGAGATATAAACCGGCAAAACAATAAATAACAAAGAGACTGCCGAGAGGCACTATTCCATATGCAAGCCAGGCTATGGTAAGCCCGATAGTTAATATGATAAACCCGATGACCCAGAATGGAATCAGCTTGCCTAATATAAAATGATACTTTTTTACAGGCGTCACATTGATCTGTTCAATCGTGCCTATTTCTTTTTCCTTAACTATATTAAGCGCAGAAAGCGTTGCGCCTACCATAGTAAGTAAAATCACCAGTATCCCGGGAACCATAAAAAATTTATAGTTCATCATTGGATTGAACCAATTGGCGGTGACCACTTCAATATTCAGCTCAGGATCAAACCTGGGCATCTGTATCCACTTCAGCCTTACATCTGTATTAAAATCACGGATAATACTTTGCAGGTATGCAGAACCCAAACCGGCTTTTGTTCCATTTACCGCATTAACCGCCAGGAAAACCGGCGCTTCATTTTCTTTTACCAGGTCCTTTTCAAAGTTATCGGGAATTTCAAGTGCAATATCTATTTTGCCGCTTTCCATCGCCTTTTCTGCTTTAGTATAAGAATCGGTGTACTGGTCGAGCTGGAAATATTTTGTTGCGGTGACCTTAGAGATCAGTTGCCTTGAATATGCTGAATGGTCGTGGTCGATAATGCTGAGGTTGATGTTCTTGATCTCGTAATCCGCAGCCCATGGCAGAATCAATAACTGGATGACAGGCATTATAAAGATGATCCTGATGATCGATGGATCTCTGAATATCTGGCTGAACTCTTTCTGCAATAAAAATTTAAGGGTTCTCATGCAAGCCTGATTTTAAATTTCTTAATACTCAGGAAAAGCAGGAATACCATGATCCCCATCAGCACCAGTGTTTCTTTCCATACTATTGTGAGATCAGCACCCTTTATCATCACCGCGCTTACGATTTTATAATACCATTTTGCGGGAACGATGTTAGAGAGGATCTGCAGAGGTAAAGGCATGTTCTCTATCGGAAACATGAAGCCGCTCAGCATGATGGTAGGAAGAAACATGCCCGTCAATGAAATGAACATGGCTGTTTGTTGTGAATCAGTTGAAGCAGAGATCAATAATCCGAATGCAAGACAGGTAAGTGTAAACAATATACTTTCGAAAACCAGTAGCAGCAGGCTGCCATTCACCGGCACTTCAAGCACAAATACACTCAGCAATAAAATTGTTGCAATGTTCACGATCGACAACATCAGGTAGGGTACCGCCTTCGCAACAATTATTTTCAAAGGACGTAGCGGTGACACCAGCAGTATCTCCATAGTACCAAGCTCTTTTTCCCTTACCACAGTAATAGCTGTCATTAACGTGCACACAAGCATCAGCACCATCGCCATCACCCCGGGTACCATACTATAAGATCCTTTTAATTGAGGATTATACAGCATGCGCATTTCTGTCTTTATTGTATAGGGAAGTTTTCTGTCGTTGGTGATGCGTTTTTCATAATCCCTGATGATAGAAGTTGCGTAGAAAGCAAGGGAGTTCGCAGTGTTAGGATCAGATGCATCTGCAACTACCTGAACCTGTGCAGTATTAAAGTGCATCATGTCGTTATGAAAATTTTCCGGAAAAACGATTGCAAGCTTTATAGAACCTTTGCGGAATGTTTTTTCAATTTCCTGGTAAGAATGAAGATTGTACTCGAGATCAAAATACCTGCTCGAACTGATCTGGCTGATCAATGTAATTGTAGAAATATCTTTAGACTGATCGAAAATAGCAATGCGTGCGTTCTTCACTTCATTTGTAAGCGCGAAACCAAAAAGAATGATTTGTGCTATAGGCATTCCGAGTAAAATGAACATGGTGCGCCTGTCGCGCAGAATGTGATAAAACTCTTTCCTTACCAATGAAAAAAACTGCTGCATAAATTTAGTTGTCGGATCTGCTGGCTTTTCGGGCCAGCTTAAGAAATACTTCATCCATGGAATGTGCCCTGAACTTTTGCTTCAGCATAGATGGGGTATCGAGCGCTTCAATTTTTCCATCCACCATAATAGAAACACGACCGCAATACTCCGCTTCATCCATATAGTGAGTTGTAACAAAAATCGTAATGCCTTTGGCTGCGGCTTCATACATCATGTGCCAGAATTCCCTTCTTGTTACAGGATCCACACCTCCCGTGGGTTCATCGAGAAAAACAATGCCTGGTTCATGAAAAATCGCCACAGAAAAAGCAAGCTTCTGTTTCCATCCCAGTGGCAGAGAACCTACCAGTTTGTTGGCTTCATGTGTAAGATGCAGCTGCCGCAATACTGTTTCCGTTTTTTCTTTAATGAATTGATCGCTTTTGCCATATATTCCTGCATAGAATCTTATATTCTCATTTATAGTGAGATCTTCATACAATGAAAATCTCTGGCTCATGTAACCTATGTTCTTTTTGATCTGTTCATTCTGTGTATACACATCAAACCCCGCAACAGTCGCATTACCCTCGGAAGGAAGAGACAGGCCGCATAACATTCGCATAGCTGTTGTTTTACCCGCTCCGTTCGCACCGAGAAATCCGAAGATCTCGCCGCGCTTAACTTCGAAAGAAATGTGATCAACCGCTACAAAGTGTCCGAACCTCTTGGTTAAATTCTGCACTGTTATTACATTGTCATTCTCCATATTAATCCTTCATGAGGTTCATGAAACAATCTTCAATATTAGGTTTGGCAGGAACGATCTCCACATCAGGCTGTTCAGTTACAATATAATTTTCGAGTTCACGGAGATCATAATTATTATGAAGAACAATATGATGATATTCTCCGAAAGGATAAGCATCTTCAACACCCGGAGCAGTTTTTAACCGCATCAGCAGCTTCAGCATGTCTGAGGATTTTGCCGCAAGGAGTGGTCTGCCGAAATCATCAGTTACACCTTTAGGTGTATTGAGTGATAATATTTTCCCGTTCTGTATTAATGCTATCCTGTCGCAAAGACTTGCCTCATCCATGTAAGGCGTTGATACCAGTATAGTGATACCCTCGCGCTTCAGGTTTTTGAGCATTTCCCAGAATTCTTTTCTCGATACGGCATCAACCCCTGTTGTCGGTTCATCGAGCAAGAGAACAGAAGGTTTATGAATGAGGGCACAACTCAACGCGAGTTTCTGTTTCATACCTCCCGACAACTTTCCGGCACGCCTGTCTTTAAAGGGTTCAATCTGCGAATAAATATCTTTCACGATCCCGTAATTCTCCTGTATGGTTGTTTTAAAAATAGTGGCGAAGAAGTTTATATTCTCCTCAACGGTGAGATCCTGGTACAACGAAAATCTTCCGGGCATATATCCTATTCTTTCCCTGATAGCTTTATAATCCTTAACCGTATCGAGCCCATCTATCAAAGCTTTTCCGCTATCCTGTATCAGCAATGTGGCCAGAACCCTGAAGAGGCTTGTTTTACCAGCACCATCAGGACCGATTATGCCGAAAAGCTCTCCCTTATCAACTTCAAATGAAACATCGTTAACCGCGGTTACCTTATCCTTTTTCGTTGTGTAGGACTTTACAATATGATCAATTATTACAGGTTTCATTTCTTTTCGTCCAGTTGAACTTCACCGTACATGCCGATCTTCAGGTAACCATCATTCTTTACTTTAACTTTTATAGCATACACCAGGTTTGCACGTTCTTCTTTCGTCTGTATTGTTTTTGGCGTAAATTCTGCCTTGTCGGATATCCATATTACGTTACCATCATATTTTTTGTAATTCTTCTTTCCATCATCGATCAACACAGTAACTTTCTGACCTAGCTTTACTTTAGGTAAAAGGTCGCCGGTAACATACGCCCGCAGATTAACAAATGAAAGATCTGCTATCTTGTACAAGGCTTTGCCGGAAGCAACCACCTCACCTGCCTCTGCATACTTTGCCAGCACATTTCCACTGATAGGATTGAGAATGTTTGAACGCCTTAACTGATCATCCAGTTGGGCTACTTTTTTCCTGAGCGGTTCCGATTCGCTTAGTATACCCCTGTTCTGAGTGTTAATATTCGACATGTTGACAGCCATCTGCTGCCGCGTTACCACGATCTGCTTATTGATCATATCTATCTGTGAATTGATGTCATCCAGCTGCTTTCCTGTTGCCGCATCCTTTTTCAACAGATTTTCTGTGCGTGCCTTTTCTCTCTCCATAGTTTTCATCTGCGATTCCAGCACTTCCAGCTGATCCTCCAACAATTTTACCTGCGGTTTCACATCGGAGGTTTTTTCTGACAAAGCGCGAATGCTGGCATCTACCTGTTCTTTTTCAAGAGAGAGATTCGTGGCATCTATTGTTCCTACTATTGAATCCTTTGAAAGAAAAGAACCCTCATCAAGGTTAAGGGATAATATTTTCCCCGGAACTTCTGAGGATACAATTACCTCATCAGATTCGAAAGTTCCGGTGGCATCGGAGTGCATGGTGTTGCCGCCACAAGCAAATAAAAATAGGGTCAATAATAAAGCGAGATTTTTCATTTTACGTTTTTTTTTAACTCCTCCGGAGGTCAAACTCCGCAGGACACTATCATTTTCCTTGTATGGTATTATAAATGATCTGCGCCTGCAGTAATTGCAATTCATGATTAATCAATGCCTGCCTCGACTGATCCTCCGCATTCACTTCAACCAGGTAATCATTGGCCGTCATCACTCCATTTTCAAGCTGCGCCTTTGCGGCATCAGTAACGGATCTTCTCAATTCGATAATTTCATTGTCAGATTGAATGAGCTTGTTGAGCTTATCTATTTCTCTTTTCTGCGTAGTAAGCTGCGCGTTGGTGTTCAATAAAAATGTTTCTTTTTTAGCGTCGACAATATCCTGGTTCACTTTTACCAGTTGCCTGTTGTTGTTCTTCCTATAAAATCCATTCAGGGCCCAGTTAAATTTCACACCAGTGACATAAAACAGATCAAGATCATTGGTGAAAAAATTAAGAGCAGGCCTGCCGTAACCACCCTGGAAGAACAGTGATGCTTTGGGAATATTTTTAGCATTGATAAGTTTATTCTGCTGGCCCAGTAAAGTAACCTGATCATTATACAATTTAATCTCGGGCCTTGTTATCTCGTTGCTCATATCTGCAGCAACTGCAGGTTTTTCAAAGACCGATTGGTCACTCATCTTTTCCCCTGTATACAATCCAAGCTTTTCGATCATTGCAGTGCGTGAAGATTGCAGTTCTATACGGCGCTGGTTTGATTTTAACAGCTCAGCTTTAAGAATATTTGCCGCAGAACGGAATGCTACTCCATTCTGCACCTGCGCATCAACTTGATTTAATCCGATCTGGAGGTCTTGTTCGACAAGAGCAATTTGTTTGATCAATTCATCTGTATACAAAATGCTGAGAAAAATATCATTTACTTTCTCTTTCAGCGCATACAATTCAACCTCTACCTGTTGATCCTCTACAACTGCATTAAGCTCTGCCATTGTCTTCTGCTGCTTTGTTTCGCCGCCATCATAGATTAACTGGTTAACATCCCCGGTAATCTTATATTGATCTTTGGCCAATTCAAGGATTTTTACGCCCGGAATGGTCTGCTCGATCTTGGTTACATCTGATTGATAGCTCGCCTGTCCATTTACCAGGAGCTGCGGCAGATAATTTTTATTGAGATTGCTGACATTCAATCCGGCGGATGTTTTCAGCAACTCCTTCTGTTTGAGGGAAGGATAATTTTTGCGGACAAGATCCTGCACCTTCTCAAGCGTAATATTTTGCGAAAAGAGTGAACACGGTATTAATAAAAATAATGGTACGCTTTTTTTTAACCATCCGACTATACCATACATAAGGATTTTATTTTTTGATTGAGTTAATGATGAATTCCGGAACAGCTTTTTTTCTCTGTTGCATAAGGTCGAGGAAAGCTTTTTCGTCAAGTTTCATTACGGTCATGAACATCGGTTTTCCAATGAACGGTAATACGCATAGCGATATCATGTTCATGATAAGTTGATGCGGGTCAATGGGATTTATGTTACCGGCTTTCACTTCAGCGTCGATCTGCTGTATCAGTTTCGCCGGACGGGGAGGGCTGTTACGGAACATTGTTTTTACAAAACGCGGTGTACGCTGGTTCAGTTCATACAACACGAATAAGGGTATATAGGGATTGTGAATTACTTTTTCAATGTAAAGAGAGCAGAATGCATGGATCTTTTCAAATAATGGATCGTCTGATTCAAATACTGTAGTGATCTGCATCCAGAACCCTTCCGTGAGCTTTAGGAATATGTTTTCAAAAAGCTGCTCTTTGTTTTTGAAGTAATAATGCAGTAATGCTTTATTAATTCCGGCTTCATCTGCTATGTCCTGCATGCGTGCGCCGGCCATGCCCCGGCTGATGAATACCTTCTTTGCCGCCGACAGTATCTTTTCTTCAGTTGATACGTCTATCTGCTTTTTAACCATATAGTTTAACCAAATGGTTAACGAAGGTAGGATCGTTTAGAGATATGGTGAAAATTATTTTTCATGATCCACCTCGTTTGTCTTATTCCGCCCAGCTCATTGTATAATCCGCATTCTCGATGTCGAGGGCGTCGATGGTTAATTGCAGTGGATGAAAAGTATCTACCATCACTGCTAACTCTTTGGTTTCCTTCGCCCCTATACTCTTTTCCACGGCACCGGGATGCGGCCCGTGAGGAATTCCGCCAGGATGAAGCGTTATCATTCCCCTGGTAACATTTTTACGGCTCATAAATTCACCATCAACATAATAGATCAGTTCATCACTGTCTATATTGCTATGATTATAAGGTGCAGGAATACTCTGCGGATGGTAATCAAATAATCGGGGAACAAATGAGCATACCACATAATTATTGCCTTCGAATGTCTGGTGAACAGGCGGTGGCTGATGCACCCTGCCTGTGATGGGCTCAAAGTCGTGTATGCTGAAAGCGAAAGGATAACAGCATCCATCCCATCCTATCACATCAAAAGGATGATGCCCATAATGTATACCATAAACGCGTCCCTTCTTTTTAGTTTTGATCAGGAAATCACCTTTCTCGTCGATCGTTACCAGTTCTTTGGGGGCACGAACATCGCGTTCGCAGTATGGTGAGTGTTCAAGAAGCTGACCGTATTTACTGAGATACTTTTTCGGGAACCTGATGGGACTGAAGGATTCAACAATAAAAAGCCTGTTTTTTATGTCTTTGAATTCAACCTGGTAAATGGTACCACGGGGAACGATCAGGTAATCTCCGTAACCAAATTCAAGATTGCCATACATCGTCTTTAATACACCAGAGCCTTCATGAATAAATATCAACTCATCAGCGTCGGCGTTCTTATAAAAATATTCGTTCATACCTCGCTCAGGTGCCGCGAGAATAACATGACAATCACTATTTACGAGCACAGCTTTGCGGCTGGCAAGAAAATCTGCTTTCGGTTTTACTTTAAATCCTTCAAAGGATCGGTGTTTCAGCATTTTCTCTTCTGCTATAACCGGTAAAACATCATATGGATCATCTGTACCGATAATTTCAGTAGGGGGATGACAATGGTACATCAGCGAATAATCGTTGGAGAAGCCCTCAGTGGAAAACAATTCTTCCGCGTACAGTTTTCCATCAGGCTTGCGGAACTGAGTGTGGCGCTTGTGCGGAAAAGTGCCGAGTGAATGATAGTAAGGCATCGTGGAGGTAAGTTTAAATTTTAAAAAAGGGGCCGTTCAATTCCAATCCTTCCGGGCCATGGAACTGAAACGATAATAACAATAAGTGCTATAAGGAACAGCCAGAAAGCTTTTTTGTGTTTGCTGGCATCGGGTATATTTTTTTTTGCAGCTCCGCGTCCAATTGAAATAAGTGCTACTCCAATCAGCATGCCAATAGGATGTTCAATAACCCAGAATCGCATTGTTGCGTTCTTCATCACCTCTCCCATCCCAGCAGAATTTTTTAATATCTGGTATCCCCAGTCCCCGATAAACCATTGAATCAATCCCAATACAAACTGGATATTAGCGGCAATCATCAGGAACGTGCCTGTTTTTCTGTCGCCATTCGTAAAGGGTTTTTTACCGGTCATGCCTGCGAAATGCCGGATAATGGCAACGATCAGCAACAATAATATTACCCAGCGAAGAAAATTATGAAGATGAACTAATCCTGTGTACATAATTAAGTTGAAAGTTAAAAGTGAAAAGTGATAAGTTAAGTTGAAAGTAAAAGCGGCAAGTTATAACATTTACCTTTTACCTTTGCTTATGCCGCTTAAGTTGATTGTACCCCTTGCTATTTTGATAACTATTTTATCATGCGGGCAGCAGGATAAAGATGGTAAGAAGAACTATTCAAATATCCTCGAATCGCCTCAATTGGCAGGAATAACAGACAGCATTAAACGATTTCCCGGTGATCCGGAATTGCTTTTGAGACGCGGGCTTATGCTTTCGCACATGAACCAGCATGAGGCCGCAACACCTGATTATAAGAAAGCATGGGAACTTTCCGGAGATGAATTTGTGGCACTTGACCTCGCATCGAACCTGATGCTCTCACAAAAACTTCCGGAGGCTATAACCATCCTTGAAAACGGTATCAAAAAATTTCCGGGGAATACTGAATTCAACAGGCGTCTCGCCGAAATTTATTTACATAAAGGAAACTTTGATGCTGCCATTGCGGAATATGATAAAATGATCAGCACTGATTCTTCCAACTTCGAAACATGGTACGAAAAAGGTTCATTACAGGCAAGATTAAAAGACACAGCAAATGCAATTAAGTCACTGGAGAGATCTTTTGCACTGATGCCCATCAATTATTCAGGGATGTTGCTTGCCGAAATTTATGTAGCCCAAAAGAATCCGCGCATACTCGAGATCTGTAACTTCCTCCTGTCGCGGGACACAAGTAAAATACAGACCGAACCTGTTTTTATGAAAGGTGTTTATTATTCCGACATGAAACGATACGATAGTGCGCTCAGTCAATTTGACGAATGCATACGGCGCGATTGGAAAATGACCGATGCATACATTGAAAAAGGAATTATACTGTTTGAAAAAAAACATTATGACCAGGCCCTGAAGGTATTCAATATGACGGTTACTGTTTCCAATACCGATGCAGATGGCTATTACTGGCTCGGCAGGTGTTATGAAGCAACAGGAAAATTAGAAGATGCTATCGCCAACTACCAACGGGCTATTGCGTTGGACAGAACATTTACAGAAGCCCGGGCCGCGCTGCGGCGTTTGAACGGCTAAGTTGTATCTTGCGCCACATAAATAAACCAGGACAACACATGCCCATTATTGCTCCGTCTCTTCTTGCTGCGAATTTCCTTGACCTTGAAAAAGAATGTGAAATGGTGAACGAAAGCGAGGCACAATGGCTCCACCTCGACGTAATGGACGGAAGATTTGTTCCCAACATAAGTTTTGGATTGCCCGTGATTGAAATGGTGACAAAAGTGAATAAAAAGATCAGTGATGTTCACCTGATGATCGTAGAACCCGAGAAATATGTAGAAGCTTTTAAAGATGCAGGCGCAGATGTAATATCGGTGCATATTGAAGCCTGCATACATCTCCACAGGAATATTGAGCAGATCAAATCATTCGGGTTGCAGGCGGGCGTAGCCGTTAACCCGCATACTCCAGTTTCTTTACTCAGTGACATACTTGCAGACATTGACCTGGTAAACCTGATGAGTGTTAACCCCGGCTTTGGAGGACAACAATTCATTCCATATACACTGAATAAGATCCGGGAGCTGAGAAAGATGATCGATGAAAAAGGACTTAACGTAAAAATAGAAATTGACGGAGGCGTAACCATTGAAAATGCGGCTTCGATACTTGAAGCAGGCGCCGATGTACTTGTAGTTGGGAATACAGTTTTCAGATCAAAAGATCCGAAAGAAACCATCCGCAGGCTGATCAATACCAAATATGCTTAATTGCAGCCCAATACATATCAGGCAACATTTATTAAAACTTACTATCCTGCTGGCTTTAGTATTTTTTTCTGCAACATTGTTCTCACAAAAAAAATCTGCAATACTTACTGGAAAAGTTGTTGATGAAGACGATAAACCACTTTCAAAAGTTTCTGTTGTTATTCTGGGAAGGCAGAGCGGAACACTTACATCTGATTCAGGAACATTTATACTGAGAACACCTGCTGATAAAGCTTTTGCAGTAGTATTCAGCTATACCGGCTATAAAACCCAGCAGAAGAATTTTTTGCTGAATGTAAATGAAAGAGAATTTTTAATAGTTAAACTCGATCATGCCCGTGGTGAACTCGAATCAGTAAC
>Ga0207701_10001840_pt1 | contig 22098 bp, 12 predicted proteins | sample KBSSwiSSwithPhiX_FD_184294 | JGI IMG/M metagenome (GOLD analysis project Ga0207701, IMG submission 184294) | Switchgrass rhizosphere bulk soil microbial communities from Kellogg Biological Station, Michigan, USA, with PhiX - S5 (SPAdes) (version 2) | ecosystem: Environmental > Terrestrial >... | reverse complement strand
CACTAATGGCGTGTCTGCTCCCCGCGCGCCGCGCCACGCGCATTGATCCGATTCAAGCGCTACGCTCCGAGTGATATGAATGATTTAAAGTTTGCTTTGCGCCAGCTCCGCAAATCGCCTGCGTTTACGGCGATTGCTATCATCACATTGGCGCTCGGGATCGGCTTGAACACCACGATCTTTAGCTTGATCAACGATCTTTTTTTGCGTGGGCTGCCGTTTCGCGAACCGGCGCGGCTGCTGCACGTTTTCTCGAAATTTAAAGAGCAGCGCGTTGAGTTTCCGCTCTCCGCGCCGCGGTTCTACCATTTTCGCGATGGCCAAACCATCTTCGATGGATTCGCGGGTGAGAACGGTCTCGCTGCAACTGTGACCGGGCTCGGCGACGCATTCCAGGTGCCGATCTTCAAAGCGACCGCAAATTGGTTCGACGTGCTCGGGGTGCGCGCGATTCGCGGCCGCACATTTTTGCCGGAGGAAGAAGAAGGCGCGGATGTGGCGGTGATCACGGATCGTTTTTGGAAAGCGCGACTCGGCGGCGATCCAAATGTGATCGGGCGCCCGCTCGTGCTCGACGGAGTCACACACACGATCGTCGGCGTGATCCCGAAATTGCCAGTGTCGTGGACCGGACCGAATGCCGACATCTGGACGACGAAGCCATTCGTCATTCCAGGTTTTTCGCACGAGCGAATGATGCGGGGCACGGCATTTCTGCGGGCGGTCGGGCGGTCAAAACCGGGCTTGACGAAGGAGCAGGCATTCGCTGCGTTGCAGCTTCTCGAGAATAGCTACCGCGCGCAATATCCAGAAAAGATCGATGCGAGAGCCGCCACCGTAGTTAAAACCTTGCCGGAAGATGTGACGGAAAACCTGCGGCCAGGGTTTGCGACCTTGCTCGCGGCCGTAACGTTCGTGCTGCTCATCGCGTGCAGCAATGTCGCGAATCTGCTACTCGTTAGGTTCGGCGGGCGGCGGCGCGAAATTGCGCTACGCATGGCGATCGGCGGTTCGCGTGCGAGCATCGTGCGGCTATTCGTTCTGGAAGGTTTACTCGTTAGTCTGCTCTCGGGGATTGTGGGCGCAGTGCTCGCCTGGCAATTCGTTCCGCTCGTGCCGAAAGTCGCGGCGAATTTTCTGCCGATTGAGCCTGGCAGCGCAACCGCGGTTTCATTTCCGGTGCTTGCATTCACAATTATTCTTTCACTGGTCACCGGTCTGGCGATGGGTTTTTATCCTGCGCTGCAAAGCTCGCGCGCGGATATTGTTGATGCATTGAAGGAAGGCGGCCGCGGAGCTACCGGTAGTGTACATCACCACCGCTTCCGCAAATTACTCGTCGGCGCGCAGGTTGCGCTTTCCGTCACGCTGCTCGCGGGCGCGTCGCTGCTCATCGCGAGCTTCGTCCGCTTAAGCCATGAAGATCCGGGTTTCAAGTACGACAATCTCTGGAACGCATTCACCGTCATGCCGGCGGCGCAATATCCCGATTCCGCCTCGCGCACGCGTTTCACAGATGAATTAATAAACAAACTGCGCGCCAGTCCCGGCCTGCAAGGCGCCACGATCAGTTCAAGTATTCCGCTGACTGGCGGCCCCGGTGCAACGCTCTACACGCGCGCGGAAGGCAACGTGCCCCCGGTTGCTGAGCGCAAGGGCGCTCCATCAAATGACATCGCGCCCGGTTGGCTGCACACACTCGGCATCCCGCTTCTGGGCGGCCGCGATTTCACCGAGCAAGACAACGCCGATCATCCGAATGTGATTCTCATCAGCGCGTCCGGTGCGAAAACAATTTTCGGAAATGAAAATCCGGTCGGCAAAACATTGCTCATCACCAGCGGCAGCGTGCCGGTGGAAATCGTCGGCGTGGTAGGTGACGTGCGCTCCGTGCGGCTCGATCAACACAACGACATGGAATTTTATCGCCCATTCGCGCAGGAAAATTTTCCGTTTCTTAGCATCACTGTGCGCAGCCCGTTGGCGCCAGACAGCGTAACGAAATCAGTGCAGGCCGCGATGCGCGCGATCGATCCGAATCTTGCGCTGATTTTGCCGCAGCCAGTCACCGACATCATGGCGCAGGCACTCGGGCAGGCGAAGTTGATGATGGTGTTGCTCGGCATTTTTGCCGGAGTTGCCTTGTTGCTTGCCAGCATCGGCATTTACGGCGCGGTCGCCTACACCGTCGAACAACGCACGGGCGAAATCGGCGTGCGCATGGCGCTGGGGGCACAAACCGCGGATGTGCTGCGGCTTGTTATTCGTCAGGGAATGGCCCCTGTCTTACTGGGGCTTACCGTCGGAATGGTGGCCGCGCTTGCTTTGGGTCGTTTACTCACTACGCAGCTTTACGAGGTATCCCCGCACAATCCGGCGCTTCTTGCTACGACAGCGCTCATTCTCGGGCTGGTCGCGTTGCTTGCATGTTTTCTGCCCGCGCGGCGCGCAACATTCGTAAACCCAATCGAAGCGCTTCGGGCAGAATGACGAATTAGATGCAAACCTTTCTCCAGGACCTTCGCTTCGGCTTCCGAATACTTCGGCGCAGTCCTGGCTTTTCCATTCTAGCTATTCTCTGCCTCATCCTCGGCATCGGCACCAACGCTGCCGCCTTAAGTTGGATCGAAGGGATTCTCATCCGCCCATATCCTCTCGTCGCGCACCAGGGTCGGATGTTCGCGCTCAACTGCACGACCCGGGGCGCTGAGGGTTTTACCGGACTTTCTTATCCCGACTTCCTCGATCTCGAAAAAAACTCGACCCTGTTCGAGTCCTTCATCATCGATAAAATCACTGGCACAACGCTGAGCAATGGCGACCGCGCCGAGCGTGCGGTCGGAGGAATGGTGTCCGCGAATTATTTCGACGCGCTCGGAGTGCGGCCGATTCTCGGCCGCGGATTCAGACCCGAAGAAGGAACCGGTCGCAACGCTCATCCGGTCACAGTCATAAGTTACATGACATGGAAGAATCGTTACAAAGGTGATCCTGACATCATTGGCAAGACGCAGTACATGAACGGCGTTCAGCACACCATCATCGGCGTCGCGCCGGAAAGATTCCACGGCACGTTCATCGGCTACTCGTTCAACTTCTGGGTACCGACGTCGATGCAGGAGACGTTCGATAACACCGGCTATAAACTCGAAGATCGCGCCGCGCGCTGGATTGAAGGTTACGCATTTCTCAAACCCGGAGTCACGCGGCAGCAGGGAGAGGCGGAACTCTCCGCGATCGCGAAACGGTTGGAGAACGATTATCCCCAAACGGATCGTGGCCACGAAGTTGGGCTGTTACCATTGTGGAAAACACCGTTCAACGCGGCAGGCGGAATTTCGACGACGCTCGGCATCACAGCGGCCGTCGTTTTCTTTGTCCTCCTCATCGCTTGCGCCAACGTCAGCAATCTGCTTCTCGCGCGATCACTCTTGCGCCGGCATGAAATGACGATGCGGCTTGCGCTTGGCGCCAGACGCCGCCGTTTGATCAGGCAACTCTTCACCGAAGGCCTGCTCCTTTCGTTAATCGCCGCGCTCGGCGGAATCGCGGTCGCCTATTGGAGCCGGAACGCGCTTGTGCTCGCGTTTCCGCCATCGCTGCCCGGGATCACGATTGATTATCCCGGACAGCTGGATTGGCGCGTTCTCCTGCTCAGCGTGGCGATCTGCATGGGCTCGACAATGCTTTTCGCACTCATGCCCGCCGTCCAGGCGAGCCATGTCGATCTTTCCGGCGCGCTGAAGAGCGAAGGGGCTGGTGTGGTCGGTGGCAGCGGCCGATCCCGATTGCGCTCGGCTTTGGTCCTGGTCCAGGTCTCGCTCAGTTTTGTTCTTCTCGCCGGCACCGGCTTGCTTTTGCAAAGCCTGCTGCGAATGCAAAACACGAATCCCGGTTTCTTGACCAATAATGTGATCGTGTCGGTCGTGGATTTGTTTTCGGCAGGTTACAAACTCGATCGCGCGAAGATTTTTCACACGCAGTTGCTCGATCACGTCCGTGCGCTCCCCGGTGTTGAGTCCGCGGCTTTGACGCGGGTAATGCCGTTCAGTTACAATCCTCCTTCTTCCGCGCCGATCGAGATCGATGGCTACCAGCCCGCGCCTGATGAGCAACCGAACGCGGATTATGTTCAGGTCAGCGAGGATTATTTCTCCACTCTCGGGATCCCGCTGGTCGCCGGTCGTGAGTTTACTCGAAATGACGACGAGAACGCGCCGCCGGTGGCGATCATCAATGAAACGATGGCGGCGAAATATTGGCCGGGAAAAGATCCGATCGGTCAACGGCTCAAAGTTAAAGACACCTGGATGCAAATCGTCGGTGTCGCGAAAAATGTGTACTACGAGACAAAGCTCGAAGCTCCGAGGTCGTTCTTTTATGTGCCAGTGCGCCAGAACTTTTTTGTCGGGAACACTTTGCTCATCCGCACACGGGAAACTCCGGGCGCGATCACGAATGCGCTATCGCGCGAAGTGCACGCGCTCGATCCGACCTTGGCGCCATACGCCGCCGATCGTTTGCAGGAGCAAGTGGACCAACGGGGCTACACTCAGCGACTCGCGGTCACGTTGCTCGCGATTTTCGGCGGTCTGGCGTTGTTTCTCGCCACGATCGGGCTTTATGCCGTGATGTCCTACTCAGTTTCGCAACGCACGCACGAACTGGGATTGCGCATGGCTCTCGGCGCCGATGCGGGCAAACTCTTGCGCTTGGTGCTTTCGCACGGCCTGCGACTGACAACGGCAGGAATCCTTGTCGGGACAATCGCCGCATTCGTGCTCACACGGTTGATGGGCAACCTGCTTTACAAAGTCAGTCCACACGATCCGCTGGCGTTTGGATCCGCGCTGGTGGTCATCACGATCTCCTCTCTCGCTGCGTGTTTTTTGCCCGCCTGGCGCGCGACACGCATCGATCCAGTTCAGGCGTTGCGAACAGAATGATATTCTCATGAACGATTTCCGCTTCGCACTGCGACAGTTGATCAAGAACCCGGCGTTCTCGGCGGTGGCGGTCATCACGCTCGCACTTGGCATCGGAGCGAACACGGCCATTTTCAGCATCGTTAACGCCGTCTTGCTTCGGCCCCTGCCGTATCCGGATGCCGATCGCATCATGGTGTTAAACGAATCGGCCAATGGTCAGGAATTTTCGGTTTCGTTGCCGAATTATGAGGATTGGAAACGCGATAACAACGTCTTTAAATATCTCGCCATCACCCGGCGCGAGTCGCGAAACCTGAGCGATGTTCCGGGACGGGAGGCCGAGCGAATCCCGTGCGCCAGTGTCTCGGAAGAGTTTTTCAAGGTCATCGGGTTGTCGCCCAAACTGGGACGGACCTTCAATGAAGAGGAAGAAAAACCCGGCGGCCCATCGGCTGTCGTCATCAGCGATCGGCTTTGGCAGCACGCTTTCGCGCGCGACGCCAGCGTATTGGGGCAAACCATAAAACTTCATAATCAAGCTTTCACAATCGTCGGCGTGATGCCGGCCCAAATGAATTCACCGCAGGACACGGATATCTGGTTTCCATTTGCTCGACGTATCGTGCCCTTCTGGCAGGACCGCACCATTCATCCGATGCTGTTTGTTTGGGGGCGACTGAAGCCCGGCGTAACAATCGATCAAGCGCGCACCGAGATGAAGGCGATCGCTGCGCGCCTGGAAAGTGAGTATCCCGCCACCAATGCGCGGGCCAGTATTTCGATCACACCGTTGCTGGAAAGTCTGATCGGCAAATATCGGACTAATCTGACGCTGCTCCTCGGCGCGGTCGGATTGGTTCTGCTCATTGCTTGCGCCAACGTGGCAAATCTTTTCGCCGCCCGCGGCGCCGCGCGAGCGCGCGAGTTCGCCATTCGCGCGGCGGTTGGCGCGACGCGTCGCCAGATCATTCGCCAGCTTCTGGTGGAAAGTTTTCTGATCGCCCTGCTTGGCGGTGTGCTCGGTCTTTTCATCGCAGCCTGGGTCCGTGATGCATTGGTTGGCCTGGCCCCACAAGGAGTGTCGCGATTTCAAGATGTCTCCTTCGATCTGCCCGTCCTCAGCTTCACTTTTGCCATCGCGTTGGTCACCACCGTGCTTTTCGGATTATGGCCGGCCTGGCAAACATCGCGCGCAGACGTTCAAATTGCTCTTCAATCCGGCTCGCATGGCAGCGGCATCTCGCTCGGCGCGAAACGAACGCGTGATTGGCTTGTGATTAGCGAAATCGCGCTCACGCTCACAATGCTTGTCGCCGCGGCGCTTGTTCTAAAAAGTTTTTCGCGAATGCAATCGCTCCAACTTGGGTACGAACCGCGCGGTCTCATCACCGCTCGGATGGAACTTCCGTTCAGGGTGTACTCGACACGAGAGAAGATGGGGGCATTTACCAATCTGTTGCTCGAGAAAGTCCGGGCACTGCCGGGAGTACAAAGTGTGGGTATCGGGTCGAATTCGCCACTGATGGGCGGCTGGCAAACCGGGTTCTATCGGGAAGGCGTTCCAATTCCCACGCCCAGCCAAATGCCCGATGCCAATCTGGAAGCGATCGGCGGCGATTATTTCGCGACATTCAAATTACCACTTCTGCGCGGTCGCACGTTCAACGCCGGCGACACGGCAAATTCACCTCGCGTGATCGTGATCGATCAGGCATTGGCTGAACAATATTTCCCTGGCGAAGATCCGCTCGGCAAGCGCCTCAGCGTGGATGTCGGCAACGATAATGAAGGTTACGCGTTTGCCGAAATTATCGGAGTTGTCGCGCGCATGCGGTTTCATGCCTTTGATGAAACTGCGCCGGTGCCGGTAATTTACTGTTCGACCGCCCAAGCGTATCGCGCCGGGTTCGGTCTGTTTGTCCGCGCTGGCTCAGGGATCAAGGCGCTCGACAAACCAATTCGTGACATTGTCAGTTCGATCGATCCCGCCCAGCCGGTGTGGGACGTTCGTCTCATGCAAGATCGCGTTGAGGACACCTGGGGTACGCAGCGTCTCCTCACGTTTTTGTTTTCCGTCTTCGCCGGACTCGCCCTTGTCCTTGCCATGATCGGTTTATACGGATTGCTCGCTTATACCACGCTGAAACGCGTTCGCGAGATCGGCGTTCGCATGGCGCTCGGCGCGCGCCCCGCGCAGATCCGCGCGCTCGTGCTTTCGCACGGAATGCGTTTGCTTGTGGTCGGGTCGGGGATAGGCCTGCTCGCTGCATTTGCACTTTCGCGCGTACTACAAAGCGTTCTTTTTGAAGTCAAAGCAATCGAACCAAGAATTTATCTTGGAGTTGGGCTCATACTTTTCGGCGCCACTCTTCTCGCCTCATGGCTTCCAGCGCGCCGCGCCTCCCGGGTGGACCCGATGGTTTCGCTTCGAACGGAATGAAATCAGAAATGAGCGATCAGAAGGCAGAAATTCCATGAGCGATCTCCGTTTCGCCATCCGGCAACTTTTCAAGAATCCGGGGTTCGCTCTGATCGCTGTTCTCGTGCTTGCGCTCGGTATCGGTGCGAACACTGCGATCTTTAGCGTCGTTAACGCGGTCCTGTTACGGCCGCTGCCTTATCCACATTCAGAGCAACTGGTGTTGCTGCGTGAGCGATTGCTCGGGCCATCCGGTTTCGAATCAGGTTCGGTCAGTTACATGAATTATCTCGACTGGCGGGCCGCGCAGAAAAGCTTCACCGATCTTGCATTGGCAAGGACGGAAGGTGTGAGTCTCTCTGGTTCCGACGGGACATCGCCTCCGGAAGCAGCTCGAGCGGGGCGCATCACGGCGAATTATTTGTCGATCTTGCAAGTTCCCCCGCTGATCGGTCGTGATTTTGTAGAGGGCGACGATGTTCCCGGCGCGGCGAAAGTAGCTCTCATTAGCGAACGGGTCTGGCGGAAGCAATTTGGCGCATTACCGATTGCAATCGGACAACGATTGAATGTCGATGGCGTGCCGCGCGAGATTATCGGCGTAGTTTCGGAACGCGTTCGTTTCCCGCGAAACTGCGATGTCTTTCTGCCGCTGGCCGATCTGCGCGCTGATCACGATTTTTTGTCGCGTGGGAATCACGACGCTTTTTCGTGTCTGGGTCGCTTAAAACCGGGAGCCACACTGAAGCAGGCAATCGCGGAGTTCGAAACGATCGCGGCCGACCTTTCGCGGCGCTATCCGGATTCAAACACCGGCCGGCAGGCGTCCACAAAGTTGCTGCTCGAATTTTCAGTAGGTCAGTACCGATATCTTCTTTGCGTGCTGCTCGCGGCCGTAGGCTGCGTGTTGTTGATCGCGTGCGCGAATGTAGCAAATCTTCAACTCGCGCGCGGTATTGCGCGCCGCAAGGAACTCGCGGTGCGGGCGGCGCTTGGTGCCAGCCGCTGGGATTTGGCGCGCCAGGTGTTGGTGGAAAGCGGAGTCGTCGCGTTGCTGGGCGGCATTTGCGCCGTGCTGATCGCCGTGTGGAGCATTGACGCTATTCGCTCGCTTCTTCCGCCTAATGTGCCGCGATTTCAAGAAACGAATATCGACGGGTTCGTCCTTGTGACCACCGGCATCATTTCAGTGTTCGCCGGTCTGCTCGTTGGAGTGTGGCCCGCATTGCGCGTCTCGAACACAGCTTCCATGGCTTCCGAGTTACACGAGGACAGCGCGCGCGGCAGTAGCGGCGCGCAACGACAACGGGCCCGGGCAATCCTGGTGATTGCACAAGTTGCTCTTGCGGTCCTGCTGCTCGCGGCCGCGGGTCTAACATTGAAGAGTTTCTGGCGATCGCAGCAGGTGCCGCTTGGGTTCAATCCGCGCGGAGTTTTGACCATGAGCATTGCTCTTCCGCCATCGCGCTATCCCGCGACTGCGGGACCGGAGAAGATCGTTCGCTTTTACGATCAATTGCTCGAGAGAGTGAGACGGCTCCCAGGTGTGAGCGCGGCGGCGATTTCCAACAACGAACCATTCGATCACCACGAATGGGATAGCTCATTCCACATTACAGGCACACCGCCTGATCCTCCCGGCCAGGAACCGATCAGCGAGATGGCAATTGTTTCGCCGGACTACTTTCGCGCGCTTGGTATGCCGATTCTGCGCGGCAGAGATTTCGGACCTGAAGATGTGATGGGCCGTCCGGGAACCGTTGTGATCGATGAGCTCGCCGCGCAAAAACTCTTTCCCGGCACCAATCCAATCGGCAAGCAAATCGACGATCCAGTTACGATCGGACCACCGACGGCAAATGGAATCCCGGTCACCATTATTGGAATTGTGCCGCACACCCGGAACAATGCCCCGGGTGAAAAGGAAGACGCGCGCAACCTGCCGATGATGTACTTCAGCGCGTCGCAGTTTGCGAACGGTGACCAGAATCTAATGGTCCGCGCCCAAGCAGGATTCAACCCGAATTCCCTGGTTAGTCCGATCAGAGATCAAATCGCGGCACTGGATAGCAACCAGGCCGTTTCCGATATAGCAACGATGGAGGAAAACATCGAGGACAGCCTCGCGTCGCAGCGTCTGACGATGACGTTACTTGGTGTGTTTGCGGGGCTCGCGCTGATTCTCGCCAGCATCGGGCTTTACGGAGTCATGGCATTAATTGTCACTCAACGCACACGCGAGATGGGCATTCGGTTTGCGCTCGGTGCCAGTCGCGGTGACGTCCTGCGGCTTGTGCTTGGTCAAGGGGCTGTTCTTGTCGGAATGGGACTCATTACGGGATTGCTCGGCGCCTTTTTCGCCAGTCAGGCCTTGAGAAGCGTCCTCTACGATGTGGCACCGTTGGACCCGGCGGCGCTCATCAGTGCTCTGCTAACGCTCTCACTGGTGGCGCTCATTGCCTGTTTTTTGCCGGCGCGGCGTGCCAGCCTCGTGGATCCCATCGAAGCGCTGCGAATGGAATGAATAAAATTGCCAAATCGCTGATTCCAATCATATGACCGATCTCCGATACGCGCTCCGCCAGTTGGTAAAATCTCCCGGCTTCCCTGTTGTGGCCGTGCTGACGCCATGATTCGTGATCTTAAATTTGCATTTCGGCAGCTGTTCAAGGCGCCGGCGTTCGCGATTTCGGCGATAACCGTGCTCGCGCTCGGAATTGGCGTGAATACCGCCGTGTTCACTCTGGTGAACAGGCTTTTCTTTGCCCCGCCGGCTTATGCCAAGCCGCATGAAATGGTGCAGCTGTTTTCTCAGGATAAGAAGGATCCGAAAAAATTCCGCGGCTTCTCTTATCCCACTTATCTCGACATTCGCGAGCAGAATACGGTGTTCAGTGATGTAATGAGTTTCAATCTGGCGTTGGTTGGCATTGGCCAGAAGGGCGATACGCGTCGCGCGTTCAGTGCCATCGTGACCTCGAATTATTTCTCCGTTCTCGGCGTTCCGCTGGCGCGAGGCCGTGCATTCTTGCCGGAAGAAGAAATTCCCGGCCGCAACACGCCGGTCGCGATCGCCAGCTACAGTTACTGGCAGAAACACGGTTTCGATCCAAACGCCCTCGGCTCTCAAGTGTTCATTAACGGGCGCCCGTTCACGATCGTCGGAATTACGCCGAAGGGTTTTGTGGGCACGATGCAAATTTTGTCACCGGAAGTTTGGCTGCCGATGAGTGTTTACGATCAGGTCGCGAACGATTTTAGCTCGGAAAACAGGAGTACCATTGACGATCGCAAAGGAACGCAGTTGCGCATCATGGGCCGGCTTAAACCTGGGCTAACCGCGGCCGCAGCCAAACCTGAACTTGCAGGGCTGGCCGCCAATTTGGAAAAAGCGTACCCGGTCGAGCAAAAGGACCAGACCTTTATGGCCGAACGAGTGTCGCGCAATACGGTCAGTAACACGCCGGGGTCCGACAGCAAGATAATCGCGATCGCGCCATTGCTGCTTGGCATGGCGGTGGTGGTGCTGTTGGTGGCATGCCTTAACCTGGCAAATATGCTGCTCGCGCGCAGCGCCGCACGACGCAAGGAAATCGCAATCCGTCTCGCACTTGGTTGCAGCCGTTGGCGCATTGTTCGCCAACTTCTCACTGAAGGTTTTGTGCTGGCGCTCCTCGGAGGTGTGGGCGGACTCATTCTCGGACTGTGGGCGTCCGATCTGCTGGTTGGCTCAATGCGCAGGCTGGTGCCGCTCGACATTGTCTGGTTGACTGGACCGAGTCCCGCAATTTTGGCAGCGACCTTTGGATTTTGTCTGCTCGGCACGCTCATGTTCGCGCTCGGCCCAGCCTTGAAAATTTCGCGTAGCGCAGTGGTGACCGATTTGAAGGAGCATGCCGGAGAGGACGTAGTGCGCCGAAGCTGGAAATTTTTGCCGCGTCATCCCCTGGTGGTCGTGCAAATCGCGTTCTCGCTCGCGCTCATTACTGCTGCGGCCTTGTTCATTCGTGGTGCAGGTAAAGCGGCGTCCGTTGATACCGGATTAAGACCGGGCGCAAGCTACATTCTCGAAGTCGATGCGAGCCTGGCGGGTTACGAGCCAAAACGCTCTCAGGAGCTTTATCGTAACTTGAACGAGAGGCTGGCGGCATTGCCGGGCGTCGAGCGCGCGAGCATCTCTGCAATCGTTCCGTTCGGAATGTTTGAGTTAAGCAGGAAAGTCCGACGCGCGGGTTTCCATCCCGCTTCAGACGCGAAGCCAGCGACCGCGGCTGAAGGCCTTGCCTTCGAGGTGGCTTGGAACAGCGTCGGCGCGGATTATTTTTCAGTCGTTGGATTGCCGGTGACTCGGGGTCGCGGCTTCACTGAAACGGAGGCGACCCAGCCTGGTCCAAAGGTCGCGATAATTGACGAGGTTCTGGCAAAGAAACTCTGGCCGGATGGTGATGCAGTTGGACAACGCATCCAATATGCGGACCAAAAGGGTGGGACGAGCGCCGATTCGAACAGCGGCGAGAAAGAGAGCATGGAAATAGTCGGTATCGTTCCGGCAACGCGCCACGCACTGTTTGAAACGGAGGAACCAGTCGGCGGGATTTACTTGCCGTTCGCGCGTGGGTTTCAAAGCGACATTTCTTATTTCGTTCGGTTTCGGTCGCTCGCTCCGGGAAGCGAAGTCGCCGCAGCCGATTTGCTTCGACGCGCCGTACGCGATGTCGATCCTTCAATCCCGATCATTTCGCTGCGAACATTCGCGCAACATCTTGATTCGAACGTGGATCTCTGGCTCGTTCGCGCTGGCGCGGCGCTATTCTCTATTTTTGGAGCGCTCGCGCTTGGTCTGGCTGTAGTGGGTCTCTACGGAGTCAAGGCTTACTCGGTTGCGCGCCGTACGCGCGAGATTGGCATTCGAATGGCACTAGGTGCTCAGGCCGGAGCGGTGTTGCGGATGATTATGTGGGAAGGCTCCATTATGTTGATCAGTGGAGTTGCGATCGGCCTGTTGCTTGCCATTGCGACCGCAAAAATCTTGAGCGGGATTCTGTACGGAGTGGGCGCGCTCGATCCGGTTGCATTCACCGTCGCTCCAGCAGTGCTCGCAGTCGCCGCCCTAATTGCCACATGGTTGCCCGCGCGACGCGCCACGCGGGTCGATCCAGTCCAAGCATTACGCGCTGAATAAACGTATGATCAAACTTAAAAACCTGGAACGCTGTTATCCCCTGGCAAAGGAAAAGTTTTTTTACGTCTTGCGCGACATCAACCTGGAGGTCGAGGAGGGCGATTTTGTTTCGATTATGGGGCCGTCGGGCGCCGGGAAGTCGACACTCTTGCACATCTTGGGCATGCACGATCACGGCTGGCGCGGTGAATATTTTTTGGGCGACACCGCGGTGCATCAATTAAAGCCGAAAGAACGCGCCGCGTTGCGAAACGAGCAGATCGGATTCGTGTTTCAACAGTACCATTTGCTCGATGACCTCACGGTTTACGAGAACCTGGATATTCCACTTTCTTATCGTCACTACAAAAAGAGTGAACGGGCTGCGATGGTCGCGGACGTCCTCGATCGTTTCCAGATCGTCGGTAAAAAAGATTTATATCCGAGTCAGCTCTCCGGTGGCCAACAACAGTTGGTAGGCGTTGCGCGCGCGATCATCGCCGAACCAAAACTTTTGCTAGCCGACGAGCCGACCGGAAATCTCCACTCCAGCCAGGGTGAAGAGATCATGGAGCTCTTCCGCAAGCTGAATGAACAAGGCATGACCATCGTGCAAGTCACGCACTCCGAGAAGAACGCTTCCTATGGCAAACGCGTCATTCAACTGCGGGATGGCTGGATCGTTAACAAATAACAAAAAGAAATTCGCTATGATTCTAGATTCCTTTTTCCAAGATGTCCGAGTCGGGCTCCGTGTTTTGTTGAAAGACAAAACCTTTTGTGTTCTAGCCGTGCTTGTTCTCGCCCTCGGCATCGGTGGGGCGACCACCCAATTTACAGTCGTTAATGCAGTCGTGTTACGTGGATTCTCCTTTCCGCATCCGGAGCAGCTGGTGACCATTGGGCTGATCGATCCGAAAGCGACCGATCAAAACAACAACTTCGGGTTCGGCGTGATTCCGACAGCACAGGATTACGAAGATTTGAAAGCGGCCCAGAAGTCGTGCTCCTTGATGGCCGGCTATCTCAGTGGATCGACAATAAACGTCACCTACAAGAACAAGCCGCAACGTTACAGCGGCGGCTACGTCACAGAAGATTTTTTTAAGATCACTGGTGTATCGCCGATTATTGGACGCGACTTCACCGCCGCCGACAACAAGCCGGGTGCGGAAAGAGTCATCATTCTCGGGCACGAAATTTGGAAACGGGATTTCAACGGCGATCACAATGTCGTCGGACAAAACGTTAGAGTTAATGGCAAAGCTGCAACGATCATCGGTGTGATGCCGCCGAATTTTAAGTTCCCATTTCTCGAGGAACTTTGGACGCCGCTTTACAATCAATTTCCCCCAATACCGCGCGGCCAGCTCGTCATCGGTGCAAACAACGCTGCACCGTCGGTGGTGGGCCGGCTCAAACCGGGGGTCACTCACGATCAGGCGAATGCGGAATTTATCAATCTTGCTCGCCAGTTGGCGCGGGAATATCCAAAAACGAACCAAAATTTCACATCGGCGACGGTCCAGCCGCTCGCGAATTCGCTCATCGGCGTGCAATTCAGGCAGACCGTTTGGGCGATGTTGGCTGCGGTAATTCTCGTTTTACTGATCGCGTGCGTGAACGTCATGAATATGCAGTTCGGCCGGGCCGCATTGAGAGCAAAAGAATTGGCGATTCGCGGCGCACTAGGGGCGACACGTTGGAGACTCGTCAGGCAGATGTTGACCGAAAGTCTGGTGGTAGCAGTATTCGGAACAGTTGTTGGAGTTCTTTTGGCCTATTGGAGCGTCGACATGCTGACCCGCGCCATGGACGCGCTGCCGTCCGGGTTCAACTTGCCTTACTGGATCCGATTTACGATCGACGGGCGGGTTCTCGCGTTCATCGTTGGGATAACCTTGATCGCGACGATCGCTTCCGGGCTCGTTCCGGCGTTAGTCAGCGTTCACAGCAATGCAGCGGAAATGATGAAAGAAGGCGGGCGCGGCAACAGCAGTCGGTTGGTCAACATCATAACCCGGCTTCTCGTGATCGCGCAGATCGCGCTCACAGCGGCGCTGTTGATTGCGACAACCCTCGAGATCAGATCGATCAGAAACCAACTCAAGCTCGACTATGGTTACGACGAGGACGCGATTTACAGCGCCCGGATGGCGTTGATTGAAGGCGCCTATACCGAAGATGGCCGCCGCGATTTTTTCAAACGCGCCGTTCGAGAATTGCGGACCAACCCTCAGTTTGATTCGGCAGCGCTGAGTGATCGCTTTCGAATGACATTTGCAGGCGGCGGTCAGTATGAGGTTGACGGTCAAAGTTATCTGACCGACCGCGATCGGCCGCGTGGAAACTTCGAATCCGTGTCGGACCTTTATTTCTCGACGCTCGGGCTAAAGATTCTGGAAGGGCGCGATTTTACGACTGATGATAGCGACGCCAAGCAACCGGTTGCGATCGTGAACGCGAGTTTTGCGCGGAAGCATTGGGGCAATCAAAGCGCGCTCGGACATCAGGTCCGAATCTTCAATCCAGGCGAGCCGGAACCGTGGCGAACGGTCGTAGGCGTTGTTCCCGACACCTTGATGCAGGGTCCGTTCGATCAGCAGACGGACACGGCTGGCTTTTACATGCCACTCCTTGGCGCATCGCCGCCCACTCAATTTTGCACGATCCTCGTTCGACCGCGCGCAGGCCAACGCGCGGAAACGCTCGGTCCGGCGCTGACAAAAGCAGTTACTCAGCTTGATTCAGATGTGCCGATCTATTTTCCGGGTACAGCTGCCCGATTGCACGACGAAAGTCTTTCGGTCAATCGCATCATCGTTAGTCTGTTCGCGATTTTCGGTGGCCTAGCATTCGTTCTCTCCGCGGTGGGCCTTTACGGCGTGATGAGTTTTTCGGTGAGCCAGCGTACGCAGGAATTTGGAATTCGAATGGCGCTTGGAGCGGATGCGCGACGAATTTTCCGAATGGTCATGACGCAAGGCGCATGGCAGTTGGTCATCGGACTTGTGCTTGGCACCGGCGCCGCCGCTTTGTTGCTCGGAGTCCTGGTTGCGGCTGCTTTGCGAAACATTCTCTTCAAAGTCAACCCACTCGATCCGTCCGTTTATTTTGCTGTCGCCGGTCTGCTGACAATTGTTGCCGCGATTTCCTGTTTTGTTCCCGCGCGCCGCGCCACCCGTGTCAATCCCGTGGAGGCGCTGCGTTACGAGTAATATGAAAGACTTAAAGTTCGCGCTCCCAACTCGGCAAATCGCCGGGATTTACTTTCGTCGTGGTGCTGACGCTTGCGCTCGGGATTGGTGCCAACACTGCGGTGTTCAGTGTACTCAACGCAGTGTTATTGCGGCCGCTGCCGTTCAATCAGCCACAAAACCTTGTCGCGATCGGCGAATACGACACCCGCGAAAAAGCCGATCCGGGAACGGATATCAATTCGATCTCGTACCTCGACTACGTTGACTGGCGGAACCAGAACAAAGTTTTCGAACGGATCGCGGTTTATACAAACCAAGGCGTGAGCACGCTCACAGATGGAAGCGGAGCGCTGCACGTTCAAGCCGAATCAGTATCGGCCGATTTGTTTCCGTTGCTCGGAGTTCAACCGATGCTTGGCCGTACGTTTTTGCCTAACGAAGATAATCCGGGAAATCATGTGGTCATTTTGAGCCATGCGTTATGGCAACGCCGGTTTGGAGCGGATCGCAACGTTGTTGGCAAAACCGTTACGCTCGACGGTCAACAATTCGAGGTAATCGGGTGATGCCCCCACAGTTTACTTTTCCGATTGCTGCGGTTTCGGCGGAACTTTGGATCTCGATGTCGAACTTGCGCGAATCCAAGGATGGCGGATCGCCAATGACTGAGCAGCGGGACAACGACTTTTTCAAGTGCATCGCTCGATTGAAACCGAACGTCTCGATCCAGCAAGCGCAGGCGAACGTCGACAGCATTACTGCAAGCTGGCGTCAACAATATCCGGATTCAAAGCTGCACACTGGCGCGAAGGTCATTCCACAGATCAGCGCAATGATTGGCAGCACACATTCGGCGTTGCTGATGTTGTGCGCGATGGCCGGCTGCGTGCTGCTTATCGCTTGTCTCAACGTTGCGAACCTGTTGCTGGCGCGGTCGCTTTCGCGCAATCGAGAGTTAAGCATCCGCGCCGCGCTCGGCGCCGGCCGCTGGCGAATTATTAAACAATTGCTGGCCGAAAGCACTTTGCTCGGCGCGTTGGGCGGTCTTGCCGGACTGGTGATTGCGATCTGGGGCATTGATTCGCTGAAAGCATTTCTGCCGAATGTTCCGCGCATTGACGAAATTTCACCGGATCTTCTGGTTCTTGTCGTAACGGCCATCGCCAGTCTTGGGGTTGGGATCGTTTCCGGTTTGTTTCCAGCGTGGCGCGCGTGGCACTCGAATCTTGCGGTGTCGCTCCATGACGCTCCGCGCGGTGCAAGCGAAAGCGCGAGCGCTCATCGCGCGCGTTCTGCGCTCGTCGTAGTCGAGATCGTCCTCGCGCTGGTCCTGCTCGCGAGCGCGGGGTTGCTGGTCGAAAGTTTTATTCGTCTGCAAAGAGTTCCTGGCGGGTTCGATTCGTAAATGTCTGCGCGAATCGTCGATTTCTTAGGGCGCCGCATCATTTCCCATTTGGCTTTCAAAAATGATTCTAGCGATGTGTAGTAGTGCAAAAACATTTTCGCCTGTTGGGAAGCCGGCTAGTTGTTTCCATTCTAACTTGTTCTACGGAAATGGCGGAACGAAGTTTGCTCAACGACTGCCGGGGAATCAGGAATTAAAAGAGGACTAACCCGGCCGGTGAACATAAAGCATGACCCGCGATGAGTAATATGCGATTAACCGTTGGGCTGAGAACCGGATAGTCTGGAATTTCCCCCCGGTCGGGAGCGCCTGGGAAGCGGCCGTTTCATAACCAAGCGGTGCACACCTCAGTGCACCTCCGCCTCGCGCAAGTTCGAAGCTAAGTTTGACAGGAAAATGCGTAAGGTATTTCGACATTGTCAGTTATTCCGACACAAACGAAGGGTTAGATCCCGTAGGATTTTGTTGAAATCAAGCTCGTGATCCCTAACTCCCTGCAGTCGTTGAAGAGTGATCACAAAGACAGCTTTTAAACGCTGTGCTTTTACATCTTGGGGCATCCTCGCTGGACAGGGAACGCAAATCTTTCTTTAGTTGCAGCAGCGCAATTGGCGTTTACGTTCGACCCATGTGTCAGCGTGTTAAGTTTGAAACTAAAATTTCTCTTAGAAGGTGTTCTGCTCAAGGTTCAGTCTTGCGACACGGTTCCTTTCTCATCTCGTTCGTGCTCGCCTCCTTTTGTATGTTTGCAGTGCCAGTACAAGCACAGGATGAGCGCACACATCCCACACCCAGACCCAGACCCACACCCAGGCTAAGACCCACGCCTCCCCCTGCGCCAACCCCTACGGTGACGCCGACGGCTACGGCAACAGCGACAGCTTCGGTACCTCCAACTGCAACCCCGTCTCCCACTGCCACGGTTACGGCAACAGCGACAGCTTCGGTACCTCCAACTGCAACCCCTTCCGCCACTGCCACGGCTACGGCAACAGCGACAGCTTCGGTACCTCCAACTGCAACCCCTTCCCCGACCGCTACTGCCACGCCAACAGGTACGCCGCTTCCCGGTGTTCCGACTTTGGTGCAGCACGTAGCGAGTGGGATGGACAGATACCCGATTAACGTGCTGACCGTAGATTTGCCTAACGTAACTGGCGCTGGAAACTGCCTCGTCTTAGGAGTGCAGTTCAAGAGCGATGGCACTGTTTCTAGCATTACAGACGACAAAGGAAACGCTTGGGTCAATGGCCCAACTGTTACCAATGCTTCTTTTGACAGAACGATGAGCCTCTATTACGCGCCGAACGTAGCTGCCGGTACGAAAAAGATTGAGGTGCATTTTAGTAATGGCTCGTATCCACATGCAGTTATCTCAGAGTTCTACAATGTCGCCACTTTGAATCCTTTGGATGGAAGCGCGGGAAGTTCTACTTCGCGCACTGCAGGCACGATCACGACTACACAGGCGGGAGACTTGATCTACGAATGGGGAGCCTCCCTATCGAGTACGTATTCCGAAGGCGGCGCCTTCAATGGCACCAGCATCGGGGCAGGTACGAACTTCACGTTGTTGAGTGCCGATCTTCAGGTAGGATCCGGAGACCAGTATTTCGTTCAGCCTGCTGCTGGACCCGTTACCCCGACCTTCTCCGCCAGTGGGAATGCGACGTGGGGATCGCTGGCTGTTGCCTTGAAATCCGCACAAGCGGGAACTGCACCTCCGACTGGGATTCGAATTGTGCACTTGCAGCATACTCTTTTGCAGTCAGTTCGTGCTCAGAATAGGTCGGAGCCGATTGTGATGCAGTTTCCATCAAACGGAAACTTGCTGATCGGCCTATACAATTCTGCTGGCCCTTTTGCTACGAGTGTTACGGATGGATTGGGTAATACGTGGTCTGCGCCTGATTCGGCTATAAGCGGGCTTCCAACCTCTCAAATTGTTTGGGCGGCTAATGCTCAAACGTCTCCGAACTTGGGTGGTATCACTGTTACGATGAGTGAGGTCGGAACGGGTGACGTGATGTTCAATTTGTATGATGTGGTTGGGGCGGATGCCTCTCCATTTGATTTGGTGACAACTGCTGCAGGGAATCAGCAGTCATTTGGGGTGCTGACGACGGGGACGCTTACCCCAGTGACTTCGGATGGCCTGGTGATTCATGTCAATTCGATTGACTTCCATCAGCTTAATACGATGAACGCGCCGGCAGGCGGGTTTTTCGATACCTTCACGAATGATTTGGAAAGTAATGACGTTTCGACGTTGGATATGGACAACGGGTATGCCCATATTTACAACGAAGGCTTGGGTGAGATAGACTTCACGTTTACGGCGTGTTGCTCGACGGATACCGGAGTCGGCGGGTGGTCTGGCGTTACGGCTGCTTTCAAGTAAGTCAAGCGCTCATTCATTTCAGCAAAGTCCAACAAGAGCTGTATTATGAATGACTGCATAAATTCTGCTGTTGCAGCGGTTGACAACTAGGTTGCGCATTTTGGTAAAATCAAGCGCTGGATTATCGACTTCGACGCTTTGAAAGCGCTATTTTCCATTTCTACGCTTGTCGTTACAGGTTTGTGGAGTGCAATTCTGCCAACAAAGGCACAGGTCAACGTTCAATATCATAACCACGCTTCGCCTGATGGTCTTTATATCGATCCCGCTTTCACACAGAGCGCCGCCGCTAATCTGGCACGCGATCTGAACTTTGACGGCACAATTTCCGGCGACGTTTGTGCGCAACCGCTTTACATCGAGGGCGGTTCCGGCGGTCGGGCGTTGGTCATTGCGGTAACGTGGCTTGAACACCGTTCGCGGTAACCTCCTGCAAAAACCGCTCTGATTTCGATGATTGTCATTGTAAGATAATTTGCCTAATCTCACCGGCTCATGAAAATACAAACGTCGCTCATCAGCCATGTTGTGTCAGCGGTAGTCGGCCTCGCGCTCAGCGCCGTTCTTTTGAATGCCGGACAACTGTCCGCGACACAAACGGCGAAGCCGCACCCAACTCCGCACCCGCGGCCGACTCCAACCGGGACCCCAAGTGCCACTCCAACCGCAAGCCCGAGCACTACTCCGATCGTTACTCCCACGCCTATTCCGACACCGCCGGATAACACGTTCCTCACCGGCCTGTATGCTTATTACGAGCTGGATGAAGCCTCCGGCGCTGCAATGGATTTATATGGCACAAGAACTTTGGGGAACTTTGGTAATCCAGTTGGAACAGCTGCAGGCAAGATAAACACTTCTCGCAACTTCCCTGGAGGGAATGCCTACTTCTGTTCTCTCAACACCACAGACTTTTCTCCCGGCTCGGATCATTTCTTCTTTTCGTTTTGGGCTAAGGCCGGGAACCTGACACAAGGCCAGTCCGACACAGGATTCTTGTCCAAGACTGGCACTGCAAACAACAGGCAATGGATTGTATTTTACAGCAATACAACAAAGCAGGTAAAGTTTAACGCCAGCATAGACGACCTCAACACGTTTCAGGTAGTCGCTACAACAGCTTTTGCGGATACTACGACGTGGTATTTCATCGCGGGCGGCTGGGATGGAACAAACATCAAAATTTCGGTTAACGGCGGACCTTACGCTACTACTGCCTTTGCTGGGCCGGTAGCTCCAACTGGAAACATTCCTTTTACGATAGGCCTTGAAATCGGTTCGGGTGGAGGCTGGCTGGGACAGATTGATGAGGTTGCTATCTGGATAGGAAGAAATGATCTGAGTATTTCCGAAGTGCAACAACTTTACAATAATGGCGCTGGGTTGCCGTTCAGTTCGTTCCATTAATCTTGTCCCGCATCACCTCCCCCCGCGGTTCAGAGCTTTCGTTGCTTGGTGCTTTTAGTGCGCGATTGCGTTTTCCTCCAGTAAAGCGTAAATGTTCATGCGAACATGAGCGAGCGCCAAAAACGGCCAACTACCACTAGCGAAGCGAACGATCCGCAGCAGAATTTCCTTCGAGCGGTGGGAGCAGATTAAGGTTGCGTACGTATCTGGGATTGGCCTACGCGAAATTGCTCGCAAAATGAACATCGCGCAGGGAACCGTTCTCGCTCACGCGCAGCGTCACGTAGAACACTATCGAAGTCATCGGCGAAATAACAGCGGCACCAGAAATACTCTTATTCATACATAAAGGCAGGAGCGCTTTCGCTTTCATGCCGCTTCTGGTGTCGCGAACCGGACGCAATTACCTGGATTCAGATGGTGTTCAATGTAGGACATCTTACTAACTGTTTGAGTTGTCATTATCAAGAAGCGTTGAAAGCGCTAATTCGTGCGTGATTCTCTCGAGTTCAAGAAATGCTGACAGCATTCATCTGACCGAAACGACAACTTTTTCCGTTATCGCGGTGCGCATCAACAATCCAGAGCGTTCGCCCTTCGGAATCCACCCTTGAAACACAGTCCCAACTCCATCCGACTCTGCTGAGAGTGTCAGCGACGATAGTCCAGTAATTTACGCGACGGATTGTGCTCTTTTCCTCTAAACAGGGCAACGACAAAGGGTGCCACCTTCACCTGCCTTTATACTAAAGTTTAATAAGACTAAGGTCCAACTAGACGAACGTTGCGATAACCTAGTCGTATCGATTCGATGCCGAACCTACAGTCAGGATTTCTCCAATCCACAGTTGGAAATTCTGTTTCCGAAATGCTTGACGAGTAGACGGCGAATTTTATAGAATCAAGTGGAGCGTGTGAAAACCGTATTTTCCATTCCTTCGCTTGTTGCGGCAGGTTTATGGAGCGCACTGGTCCTAGCAAACGCGCAAGTCAACGTTACCCAGTATCACAACCATAGTTCGCGTGATGGGCTGTATATCGATTCCGTTTTCACGCCCTCGGCTGCCGCGAACCTAACGCGGGACTTAAACTTCGACGGTACGATCGTAGGTGACACTTATTCGCAACCCCTTTACATCGAGGGCGGTCCAAACGGGAGGGCGATGATCATTGCGGT
>Ga0207701_10001839_pt1 | contig 22100 bp, 19 predicted proteins | sample KBSSwiSSwithPhiX_FD_184294 | JGI IMG/M metagenome (GOLD analysis project Ga0207701, IMG submission 184294) | Switchgrass rhizosphere bulk soil microbial communities from Kellogg Biological Station, Michigan, USA, with PhiX - S5 (SPAdes) (version 2) | ecosystem: Environmental > Terrestrial >... | reverse complement strand
CGCACCGCCTATTTCGGGACCGGCGACGAGGGGCGAATCTACGCGGTCGAGGTCGGCGGGCACGAGACGCGGGCCAAGAAGCTGGCGACGCTGGACGCGGCCTGGGTGACGGCGCTGGTGGCGCGCCCGGACGGGACGCTCTACGCCGGGACGACGCCGGGGGGACGCGTCTACACGGTCGACCCCAAGAGCGGCAAATCCAAGCTCCTCACCACGCTGGGCGCGGACCACGTCTGGGCACTGGCGCTGGACGCCAAGAGCGGGACGCTCTACGCCGGAACGGGCGGGGTAACGACGCGCGATGCCATTGCGGCGACTAAGACCGCGGAGGCGCTCGGAGCGGACCTCGCGCTCGTGATCACGCCCTACTTCGTGCAACCCTCGCAGGACGAGCTCGTCGAGCACTACCGCGCGATCGCGCGCGTGACACGGTTGCCACTGATGCTCTACAACAATCCGCCCCGGACCTCGGTCAACGTGCTTCCCGCGACGCTGGCGAAGTGCATGGCGGAACCCAACATCGCCGGGATCAAGGATTCGAGCGGAGACCTTACCCAGGCAGTGGAATACCTACTCGAAGCGCCCCGGCCCTCCCTGCTCTTCTCGGGACGGGACACGGTGGCGTTCGCACTCATGCTGCACGGCGCCAGCGGCACGATCTCGCCCGCGGCAAACGTCTTCCCGGCGCTGATGATACGTATGTACGAGGCGTTCCGCGAAGGGAAGATCGAAGAGGCACGGAAGATCTCGGACGTCTTCGCTCCGTTACGTGCAGCCTGGGCGCTCGGTTCGTTTCCCGTGGTCATCAAGGAGGCGATGGCGCTCGTAGGACACAGCGCAGGTCCCACGAGGCGCCCCGTCCTGCCGCTGTCGGAGGCGAAGCGAGCGTCGCTCAAGGCCGTCGTCGATTCAATCGGAATGAAAGCAGAACGATACGTGAGCCCTTAGCGCCGCGGCACACGATCAGTAAGGCTCATGTTCCGAACGCCGCCGGGAGAACTTCAATGTCCGGAATACTGGCGATCGCTGCGATTGATCGCGATTCCCGAGATACACTCGATATCGGAGCTTCGAGCGAAGTCGATCGCCGTCGACGCAAAGACTACCGGATTCGCTTTCGTACTGATGAAAATCTTGGAGGTCGGGGGTCTCAAGCCATCGGATTGCAAACGCGCATCACCAAAAGCTCGTGCGCTTCATTCGCGCATACGTCCTTGCCACAGACTGGCTGCGCAATCCCGCGAATCACGACGAGGCGTTGCAGATCTTCGAGCGGGCAACGAAGGTGACGCGCGAGGCCGCGCAGAGCGCGTACCGACTGTTGCTCACGAGCGACGACGGTATCCAGGCGCGTGGCAAGATCGATGTCGAGGGCATCCACACCGTACTCAAGCTTCGTAGCGAGTATGGACAGCCGCACCGCGCGCTCGGGACCCCACGAAATACGTCGATGAATCCTTTTATAGCGAAGCCATGGGCAAGTAGCCGTTCCCGTCGATGCTGACCAACGACGCATTCGATGTGCTTTTCCTTGCCGCGCGATCGCAGAACGGATGGCTCACGACACCCGTGTCGGACGCCGACCTGCAGCGACTGTACGACCTGTTGAAGTGGGGGCCGACGTCGGCCAACTCGTCTCCGGCGCGCTTCCTATTCCTGCGCAGCGCGGCGGCAAAGGAACGGCTGCGTCCGTTTCTGAACGCGAGCAATGTTGAAAAGACAATGTCGGCGCCGGTCACGGCGATCATCGGCTACGACCTGCTCTTCTACGAGCAACTTTCGTCGCTGTTTCCGCACAACACGAAGGCCCCCGGATGGTTCATCGGGGAAGAGAACCGCGAGGCCGCGCGCGTCACCGCGTTCCGTAACGGGACGCTACAGGGTGCCTACCTGTTGCTGGCCGCGCGGGCGCTGGGTCTCGATTGCGGACCCATGTCCGGGTTCGACAGCACTGGTGTCGATCGCGAATTCTGGGCCGGCACATCGGTTCTGACGAACTTCCTGTGCAATCTCGGACACGGGGATTCCTCGAAAGTATTTCCCCGTCTGCCACGCTTGTCGTTCGAGCAGGCATGCGCGATCCTGTGAACCGCGAAGCAACGGATCTCGCGAACGATATCGCGATCACGCACATCCTCGACGCTCGTCCGTATCTGATCGATCTCAAGCGCGCTGGCGAAGCGATTCCAGACCTCGATCCCGACGATATCCTTCACGCAGGCCCGCCTTTCGCACCGACCGACGACCTCTGCAGCGCACTGCGCGGCGCGATTGTCGGAACACTGGTGATAGAAGGTCGTGCCCCCAATCTAGATGCCGCCCAGGAAATGGCTCGCTCGGAGCGCCTGAGACTCAGATCGGCCGCGGAGGTGAATGCGACGTGCACGTTCGGCGGCGTGATCACCGCCGCGACGCCTGTCTTCGTAGTCGAAAATCGCGCATTCGGTACCCAGGCATTCTCAGCGATCAACGAAGGCAGAGGCGCCGCCTTACGGTATGGTTCGACTGCAGCCGAGACGCTGGAGCGGGTCCGATGGCTGCACGGTGAGTTCACCACCGTACTCGGCGCGGCCATTCGTAGCCTTGGTGGCATCGATATGTTCGGCTTGATGGGGCAGGCATTGGCGATGGGCGACGAATTGCACAGCCGCCAGAAAGCCGCGTCGGCGCTGTTTCTCGCCACAGTCGCATCGACGGTATGCGAGCATGCGCCGACATTGACAAGCGCTTCATCCACCCTCGCATTTCTCGCAAACAACGACTTCTTCTTCCTGCCGCTCGCGATGGCATCCGCGAAAAGCGTGATGTCCGCAGTCGAAAATATCGAGAATTCGTCGATCGTCACCGCGATTGCATTCAATGGCGCGAAGTGCGGCATTCGAGTGAGCGGGCTGGACAATTGGTGCACGGCATCGATCCCCCGAATCAGCGGGCACTACTTCCACGGCTTCGACGAGCGCGTAGCCGGCCCAGTGATCGGCGACAGCGAGATCATGGAGACGCTGGGCCTGGGTGCGCTCGCAATGGCAAACGCTCCATCGCTTGCCAGGTACCTGAGCGGGCGGTCCGCATTTGGTGCGGACCTCACGCGCGAAATGTACGAGACGACCGTCAGCGAACACCCCCTTTTCAAGGTACCGTACTTGGACGAGCGTGGCACGCCGCTCGGCATCGATGTCAGGAAGGTGACAGCGACGCGCATCGCGCCCGCATTCAATACCGGCATAGCGCACATCGACGTAGGCATCGGACAGATCGGCGCCGGCTACGGACGCGTTCCGCTCGAGTGTTTTGATAACGCTGCGAAACGGCTCACCGCAACGGGACGCTGAAGCCGACAGCCTCAAGCAGGCGGAAAAAACTGGAGCTCGGCTGCGAGTTGTTCGAGCTGCAGTCGACGTCGAGAGCTGCATCCGCGCACAGCCCCGGTTATGCAATTGCGTTTTGTGACCCAGGCGTTACCCGCAGTGAAAAAGGGTTAGGTAGTCTCTACCTAACCCTTTGATTTATTGGCGCGCCCGGCAGGATTCGAACTCACGACCCCCTGGTTCGTAGGGGATAGAACGAATACAGAACGTTTTAATTCAATAGCTTGCAACGCTTGCCAATATGATTTTCATTCTATCCCAGTCACAATTCAGGCACACCCAATCTCGACTGGTCACAGATCAATCGGGAGTTCATTTTCTACTGGTCGAAGGCGGGCAAACGCCAGTTATCGCACGCGAGCAATTTCCGGGAAATACGCACTTTTAGAAATCACGAGGGCTTTCGTCTTGCGGCCGACCTCCGAACAGTTCGAGCCTTTGACAGCGAGATACCCTCCATACTTGCTTTCTGATAAAGCGCAAAAATCGAGCGACCGATTTCCGCAGCGATTGTCTTACCGGTGGCTCCAGCTTTGACCAAACGCCGAATGCAGGCCATATCCTTGCCGGTCCAAGTCGCACCTTGGTTACTGGGTACCTTTTTTCGTGCCATGTACTTAGTCTCCTGAACTATTCAACTCTCCGACGCGAGCATACCGCACGCATTAGGAAACGCCTTTGGCGAGACTTTAGCTCTTGGCGAATCTTGGTGAGACCTGCGGATTAACAGAGCGCAGCTCGCGAGAACTTTTAATGAAGGCCCATCGAGGATTCGATGAACGATCGGGTGGTCCATCGTTCTCGAGATAAGCCAAGATACCCTCGTCCGTCTGTCTTTGGTCTTGCCCGTGAACGGCAGGCACCTTCTTGGTTCTCATCGCCTCAGCGGCGACGTAGCTGATCGCGTCTATAAGGTCGCAGCTGATCCTAGCAACACCGTGGCCTGACTGGAAAACGTGCCGCCATTGCCGTGGCAGAGCACGACGTCGGTGCCGTCCACCTGACGGTCGCCGCCCTCGCCGCGGATCTGAATTGCGGCTTCGATCAGCGTGAAGATTCCGTACATGCCGGGATGGCAGAACGAGAGGCCGCCGCCATTGGTGTTGACCGGCAGCGCGCCGCCAGGAGCGATGCGTCCGCCTTCGACAAAGGGCCCGCCTTCGCCCTTTTGGCAGAAGCCGAGATCCTCGAGGAACAGGATGGGGTTGATCGTGAACGCGTCGTAGAGCTGCGCCTGATCGACGTGTGCCGGCGAAAGTCCGGCCATCGCCAACGCGCGCGCACCCGATTCCTGCGCCGCGGTCGCCGTTATGTCCGGCATGGACGAAACCTGCCGGTGCCATGTCGCGTGTGCGCCACCAAGGAAATAGGCGGCCGGCTTCGGCGCATCGCGCGCGCGGTCGGCTGCCACCATTACGATGGCGCCCGCACCGTCGGTCACCAGGCAGCAATCGCGTACTGTCAGCGGATCGCAGACCATGCGAGAGTCGCGGACCTCGCTGATCGTCAGCGGCGTCCGCACATAGGCCATCGGATTGAGGCGCGCCCATCGGCGCGCGGCCACGGCGACCTCGGCCAGCTGCTCGGGCGTCGTGCCGTAGAGATGCATGTGCCGCGACGCGGCAAGCGCATATGCAACGATGGGATAGCGCGGCTTGTAGGGTGCCTCGTAGGGCGGCGGATCCGACTGCGACAGCGTGATGAGCCGGCGTGCGGTGCTGCGCTGGTTGGATCCGTAACAGATCAGCGCAACCTTGCAGAGGCCGAGGCGCAGCGCCATCGCTGCCGAGATTGCATGCTGCAGGAAAGAGGCGCCGCCGACATTCGTGCCGTCGACGACGGCCGGGCGCAGACCGAGATACTCCGCCACCGTCAGCGCGGGCATGAAGTCGGTGAGCGTCGCCGTGAAGAGGCCGTCGACGTCGCGCAGGTGCAGCCCCGCATCTGCAAGCGCCGCGTGTGCCGCCTGCGCCAGCAGCTCGAGGTGGCCAAAGCCGGGTGCGTCGCCGCATCCGGCAAGGCCCGCGCCGATGATGGCCGCGGCCCCGCGGAGCGTGCGCGGCATGGTGTTACGCCGGCACGAACACGATCAACGGATCGCCGCCCGCGGTCTTCACTTGCGCGCGCACCGGCATGCCGATCCGCACCTGCGTCGGTGGAATACCTTCGACCCGGCTCATCATCCGCGCGCCCTCCGTGAGGTCGATCAGCGCAACGTTGTAGTCCGGGCCATGATCGCGTCGTTGCCGAACGACCGTCGTCGCATATACGATTCCCGTGCCCGCGATGGCAAACCAGCTCAGCGCTTGCGCGCCGCAACTCGCGCAATGTGTGCGCGGAGGAAAGCAGACGTGTCCGCAGCTGTCGCAGGCCTGCATCTCGACGCGTCCCGCCCGCAGCCGCTCGCGGAAAATCGCATCCGGACCGACGTGGCCATCAGCTTCGCGGAACACGCGCCTACCGCCAGCGCAGCAGGCGCGCTTCGACCGCCGTCATGATCCACGTCAGGCTCATGCCGAGCAAGGCCAGCAGGAGTAGGACGGCAAACACGCCGTTGATCTGAAACGTTCCGGCGAGGAACGTCAGGCTCTGGCCAAGCCCGTGCTGTGCCGCGATGATCTCGCCGGCGATTACGCCGAGCAGTGCGTAGATCAGACCGAGGCGCAGGCCCGAGAACACCGTCGGGACGGCGCTCGGGAGCGTGATGCGCCGAAAGATCTGGGTCGAGCTCGCGCCGAGGGTGTCGGCGAGCATGAGGTGATCGCTGTTGACGCTCCGCGCGCCCGCGACGGTGCTGCTCAGCACGATGAAGAACGTGAGGCTGAATCCAAGTGCAATCTTCGAGGTGATGCCGAGACCGAACCACAGCAGGAAGAGCGGCGCCAAGGCGATGCGAGGCAGTGCGTTCAAGCCGGCGAATATGGGGTCGATGAACTGCTCGACCTTCGGATAGGCGACGAACAGCAGTCCGACGAGGATGCCCGTGACGCTGCCGAGCATGAAGGCTGCAAGCGTGCCTGCCAAAGTCCACAACAGATGCACCACCAGCTCCCGGGTGACGAACAGTCCTTTGAAGAAGAACGCCAGGATGCCGCTCGGATTGCCGATGAATAGCGGATTGATCAGTCCAAGCCGCGCCGTCAGCTCCCAGACAGCGCCGAATGCCAGGAGCGCGACGATGCGCGCCAGCCACATCGGGACGCCCAGCACGGTGATACTTCGGCTCATGTCCCCTCGAGGGCAAGCTCGAGCTTCGACCAGATCATTGCGTAGATGTCGTGGTAGCGCGCATCACGCTGGAGTGCTCGCACCGAGCGGGGACGCGGTAGATCGACCTTGATGTCGGCGATGATCGTTCCGGGCCGCGCGCTCATGACGATGACGCGATCCGATAGTGCTACCGCTTCGCTCAGGTCATGCGTGATGAAGACCACGGTTCGACGCTCGCTGGTCCAGAGAGCAAGCAGGACCTCTTCGAGTTGCAGTTTCGTCTGCGCATCGAGCGCGCCGAATGGCTCGTCCATGAGAAGGATCGGCGAATCGAGGCAGAAGGTGCGTGCGAGCGCCACGCGCTGGCGCATGCCCTGCGACAGCGCCTTCGGATACGCGTGCTCGAAGCTGCCGAGTCCCACCTGCGTGAGTAATTCCCGGGCCCGGGCGTTACGCCGTTGCGCAGGGATGTTCCGGATCTCGGCGCCGAACCGGGCGTTCTGCAGCGCGTTAAGCCAGGGGAGCAGCGAATCCCGCGCGAGCATATAGGCGACGTCGTGCCGCCCCGCCCGCGGTGCGGCGCCTGCGACGGAGATGGAGCCCTCCTGCACGGGCAGCAACCCGGCGAGGAGATTGAGCAGCGTGGTCTTGCCACAGCCGCTCGGGCCCACGATCGAGACAAACTCTCCCGGTGCGACGTGCAGCGTCGCGTGTGAGACGGCGAGGACTTCTCCGGAGAAGCGATGGACGACGTCGCGGATGTCGATGGCGCCCGCTGCGTGCACGACCGACGTAGCCGGGATGCGCTGCTCCATTTCCCGCGTGCGCTCTAGCACCGCATCCCGCACCGCTGCGTCAAGGCGTCTTCGCGTAAACGAACGTCGCAGCCGAAACCGGCTGTTCGATCAGTTTGTACTTGATCAGGAAGTCGGAGAAGCCCTGGATGGACTTGCGGTTTATCTTCACGCCGAATTTCGGGGTCTCCGTCCTCACGAGTTGCACGAGCGTGGCATCGGCATCGGGAATATCGCCAAGCGTCAGGTATTTCCGCGTGATCGTCATGAGCTTGTCGAAGTTCGCCGGATCCTGCATCCACGCGATCGTCTCGGTCATGGCCTGGATGAATGCGTCGATCGCGACGCCATTGGCCTCGATGAAGGCGCGACGCGCTGCGAACGTCTCGAACCCGCCATTCAGCACGCGCAGATCCTCGGGGCCCTCCCCCTTCGCGAGATCGACGCCGACGACGCAGGTCTTCTGAAGCTCGCACAGCGTGCGGAACGGCTGGAACATCATGCCCGCGTCGATCTGCCCGGCAACGAACGTGGGATAGGACGTCGTGGGTGAGCCCGTTGCGACGAACGTGACGTCGTCTGGAGTCATCCCCGCGCCCAGCAGCAGGGCGCGCGTCAGCAGCTCGGTGCCGGCGCCGCGCGCGGTGACCCCGATCCGCATGCCCTTGAGGTCCTTCATCACGGCGGGATAGCCGGCTGACAGATTGGGAAGCGGAACCTTGTTGCTGACGTTCAGCGTGTAGATGTTGTTGGGCGAATGCCCGACGAAGACCTGGACGTCGTTGCCACGCGATGCGGCCGCCGTGATCACCTCGGTCGACGCATACATGATCTCGAGACTGCCGGCAGCGAGCGCCTGCAGCGCAAGCGGTCCGCTCGGGATCGCGGTAGGCTCGCACCGCAGCCCATGCGCCTGGCAGAAGCCGCCCTCCGCTGCAACCCAGATCGGCAGGTTCAGGATCGTGCCGGGATAGATCTGAATGCGCAGGAGCTGATCTTTCGCGACGATCTTCGGGCTCGTCTGCGCCATTGCGACCGACGCGAGCAGCGCGCCGCCGGCGAGCGCGGCGACCAGCCATCGGGACGAGCGGCGCCCGGGTCGAGCAATAGACGTCAGCCTCGCAGGTTCTTGCATCGCTTCCTCCTCATTGGACGTGTTCCCCGTTCATCGCGCGGAATCACGGAATCAAGCGGCGCTACGACCGCCGCAAGCACTATGCGGAACTATCGTACGCAGCGTGTTGCGAACGATGGTACCGATTATTGGGATAGGATGCCACGATCTCGTCGCTGGCATGATACCTATTTCGACAAGATTCGTTAGCGACAACGAGAAGGGATTTCGGTTGAGGATTCAGCGTATGTTCTCGCGGCTTGGCCTGATCGGCACGACATGAAGCGCGTGCTGATTGCAAACCGGGGCGAGATCGCATTGCGGGCGATCCGGGCCTGTCGCAAGAACGGCCTCGAGACGGTCGCGGTGTTCTCCAGCGCCGACGGCAACTCGCCACATGTCTGGGCCGCCGACCACGCGGTCTGCATCGGCCCGCCGGCACCGGCGTCGAGCTATCTCGATGGCGCGACAATTATCGAGACGGCGAAGCACACCGAATGCGACGCCGTCTATCCGGGCTACGGTTTCCTGTCAGAGCGCGCCAGCTTCGCGCAGAGCTGCGCCGAGGCGGGCCTCGTTTTCGTCGGGCCGTCGCCGGAGTCAATCGCCGCAATGGGCGACAAAGCCGAGGCCCGCAAGCGTGTCGCCGCACTCGGAATTCCAGTTGTGCCGGGATCGCCCGGCGCGTTCACGGCTGCGGGTGCCGCCGCGGCCGCAGCCGCGTCGATAGGATTTCCGCTGCTGCTCAAGGCCAGCGCAGGGGGCGGCGGCCGCGGCATGCGCGTCGCGTCGGATGCCGCTGCCTTCGGCACGCTGTTCGAGCAGGCGAGTGCCGAGGCTCAAGCAGCGTTCGGCAACGGCGAGATCTACCTCGAACGCTTCTTTTCGCGGGTTCGCCACATCGAGGTCCAGGTGTTCGGCGACGACCACGGCAACTACCGGCACTTCTGGGAGCGGGACTGCAGCGTGCAGCGGCGGCATCAGAAGCTCGTCGAAGAAGCGCCGTCGCCGGTGCTGAGCGATGCACAACGCAAGCAGATCACCGACGCCGCGGTCACGATCCTTGCGGCGATGCGGTACCGCAACGCCGGCACGATCGAGTTCATCTTCGACATGGAGACGGGCAACTATTTCTTCATCGAGATGAACACTCGAATCCAGGTCGAGCACCCGGTCACGGAGATGCTGACCGGCCACGATCTCGTCAGCGAACAGCTACGCGTCGCGGCCGGTGAGAAACTTTCGATCGCGCCGACGCCTGAAGTCCCGAGCGGCGCGGTGATCGAATGGCGCATCTGCGCCGAGGATCCCGCGCGCAAGTTTCAGCCGACGCCTGGTACCGTGCATGGGTGGCCACGCCTTGGCGGGCCCGGAATCCGTTTCGATACCCATGTGTATGACGGATACGCGGTGCCGCCTTTCTACGACTCGATGCTCGGCAAGCTGATCGTGATCGGCGAGGATCGCCAAGAAGCGCTGGCGCGCTCGGCCGCGGCGCTCGCGGCGTGCGCCGATATCACGGGAATTTCGACGACCGTGCCATTCCATCGCGACTTGCTGCGACATCCCGAATTCGCGCGCGGCGAGATCCATACGGGCTGGGTCGATGAGGCGTTCGGCTTATGACTCACGACACGACCGAATTCAGCCTGCACGATGCCATCGAGGTTCTCCGGCTGCTCGACGCCGATGCGAACGCGACGCTCGATATCCGATCCCACGGCTTCCGGCTCCAGTGCGTGCGCGGTGCCGCACCGTCGCGGACGGGAACCGAGCGGACCGGCGGTGATGCCGCCAGCGAGGAACCTCGGCGGCAGACGATGCTTAAGGCTCCGGCGGCCGGCCGGTTCCACGGCGACGAGGCAGTGTTCTCGTCGGCAGAGCGACCTGTACGAGTGAACACCGGAACTGTCGTTGGTCGCATCCAGGCCGGCGCCAAAGTGACCACGATCGTCGCCGGTGTCGAGGGAACCGTCGCGCATGCCTGCGTGACGCCGGACGTCTTTGTCGAGTATGGTCAAACGTTGCTCGTCATCGCCCCAGACTAAGGGACCGGGATGCTCCCCATCGATTTACTGTACCGCGGCGCACGGCAACGGCCAGGCGCGATAGCCGCCGAGGATGGGGAGACGGCGCTCACGTATCGAAAGCTCGACGAAAGCGTCGCGGCGCTTGCGAGTGCTCTGCAGCGGCTCGCGCCCGGAGCTGGGCGCTACATCGCCGTCTGCGCGCCGAATACGCTCGAGCATCTGGTGTCCATCCTGGCGATTCTCGCGGCGGGCCACGTGTGGGTCCCGCTGAACCCGCGCAACGGAAAGACCGAAACCGACGCGATCCTCGCCGCGACGCGTCCTGTGCTGGTTATCGCCGATGCGCTGTGCCTGGATCGGTTTACGCCGAGCGACGTCCGCGTTGTCCTGAGTCGATCCGAAGGCGTTGAGCGAACGGAGAGCGTTGCTGGCCTAATCGCGGAGTTTTGGGGAAAGAGACCGCGTCCTGCGGAACCATCGCCAGCGGCGACACAAGCGATCAAATTCACCAGCGGTTCGACCGGCAAGCCAAAAGGCGTGCTGCAGTCGTATCGATCATGGAATGCCTGCGCCGCCGGCATCCTGGACGCGTTTCAATTTGTCGAAGACGAGTGCTTCCTTGCCGCAGCGCCCGTCACGCACGGCACATCCTGCTTCATCTTGCCGATCCTGAGTCGTGGCGGACGGATCGTCCTGCTCGAGCGGCCGAAGCCGCACGACATCCTGACCGCATTCGTCCGCCATGGCGTCACCGCGACCTATCTCACACCGACGATGATCTATACGCTGATGGCCGACAACGCCGCCGGCCCAGTCGCGTTTCCGAAGCTGCGGCACCTGATCTATTCGGGCGCGCCGATGCGCGAGCAGCAGATCTGGGCAGCGCAACGCGTGTTCGGCGAGTGCGTTGAAACGTGTTACGGCCAGGCGGAAGCGCCGCAGATCATCGCCTACATGCGCGCGTCGGATCTCGCGGACACGGCGAACCTGGCCGCGGCGGGCCATGCCGGGCTGGGCACTCGGATCGGCATCATGGACGACGGTGGAACCCTGCTGAGTCGCGGCGAAGTTGGCGAGATCGTGGTGCGCGGCGACCTCGTCATGAGCGGCTATCTCGACGATCCGGAAGCCACTGCAGCGACGATCATCGATGGCTGGCTGCACACCGGCGATGTGGGCCTCGTCGATGAGCACGGGCTTCTGTTCATCAAAGGGCGCCTGAGCGAGATGATCATCTCCGGCGGATTCAATATCTATCCCGGCGACGTCGAAAGCGCGCTCGGCAAGCACCCCGCCGTGCACGAATGCGCGGTGTTCGGCGTCGATGATCCGAAGTGGGGCGAGGCCGTCCATGCCGCGGTCGAGCTCAATTCCGGTCACAGCGTCGGCGAGCAGGAGCTGATCGGACATGTGAAGATGCTGCTCGACTCCGTGAAGGCGCCGAAGCGAATCCATATCGTCGCGCAGCTCCCGCGCAGCGCAGTCGGAAAGGTCCTGCGACGCGAGGCCAAGTCCATGGTGTCGGTGGATCTTGCCGATATCCCGCGGCAGGCTTGAGCGAGGGCACGGCGCGAAATGTCCCTCACGCTCAACGATCTGAAAACTGTCCTCCGCCTGTTCGAGGAGTCTGGCTACGGACATTTGCGGTTGCGCATCGGCGCACTGACGTTCACCGCGCACAAGCATGGCCTGACGCCGGAACCCGCGGATCGGATCGCTGCAGCCGGTGCGGCGCGGGACCACGCGATAGCTGAAAGCGCCGAAGATGTCGACACGGTAGCCGTTCGCGCCACGATCTCGGGGACCTTCTATCGAGCGCCGAGCCCGGGCGCCGATTCCTTCTGCAACGTGGGCGACGTCGTGCGGCCGGAAACGACGCTGGGCCTGATCGAGGTGATGAAGCTGTTCACGTCGGTACAGGCCGGCGTCGCCGGCACCGTCGTACGCATCGTGCCCGACAACGGCAGCTTGGTCGAACTCGGCCAACCACTCGTGCTGATTCGCCAGGAGGAGATCCCGTCGTGATGAAGCGCGAGACGCCAGGCACACGCGCGGTTCATATCGTCGACACGACGTTGCGCGATGGGCAGCAGTGCCTGTGGGCGACACGGATGTCGACGGCGATGATGCTGCCGATCGCGGAGCGCCTGGATCGCGCCGGGTTCGATGCGATCGAGGTGGTTGGCGCGGTTCAGTTCGACGCCGCTGTCCGCTACCTGAAAGAAAATCCGTGGGAGCGGATTCGCCTGTTGCGTGAGCGGATCCGCACGACGCCACTGCAGGCGCTGATCCGGAGCAAATGCGTGCTCGGTTTCGATCTGCAGCCGGACGACATCAGCGCTCTGTGGGTCGAAAGGCTCGTCGCGAACGGAATCCGGCGTTTCGTCGCGTTCGATGGGCTGCATGACCTCGACAACATCGTCGCCAGCCTCAAGCAAGCCAAGGCGCTCGGTGCGTACACCACGGGTTGGCTGACCTATAGCGACAGCCCGGTGCATACGGACGAACTCTACGTGCAGAAGGCACAGGAGTTCATCAGCCGCGCCGGGGTCGACGCCGTGATGATCGAGGACGCCAGCGGAGTACTGACGCCGGAGCGGACCCGCACGCTGGTGCCGAAACTGAAGCAGGCGATCGGCTCGGTTTCGCTCGGTCTGCACAGCCACGGCCTGCTCGGCTTGCCGCAGCGGACCTATCTCGAAGCCGTCGCGCTGGGCGTCGACAACCTCTACACGACTATTCCGCCGCTCGCGGACGCGAATGCGCCGCCCTCCGTAGTCACCACGATCCGCAACCTGCGCTTTCGCGGCCACCGCGTCGACGTCGACGAGGCGGCGGTCGACGAGATCAGCGCGCACTTCGAGGATGTTGCGATCCGTGACGGGAAGCCGCGCGGTCGGCCGATGGATTTCGATGCAAGCAGCTTCGGGCACCAGATTCCCGGTGGCGTGCTGAGCAATCTGGGCGCCCAGCTCAAGGCCGCGGGCCTCGAACACAAGCTGCCCGAAGTCCTCGACGAGTGCAGCAACGTGCGCGCAGAGCTGGGCTGGCCAATCCAGGTCACGCCGTTCGCGCAGTTCATCGGCGTGCAGGCGACGCTGAACGTCATCCGCGGCGAGCGCTATGCGGTGGTTCCGGACGAGGTCAAGAAGTACGCGCTTGGCCATTACGGCAAGCTGCTCGCTCCGGTCGATCCCGACGTACTGGATCGCATCGTTTCGAATGGGTCGCAGTACATTGCGCGGGAGCCGCGGCGGCCGGAGCCGGCGCTGCCTGCGCTGCGCAAGAAGTTTCCGCGGGCCGACGACGACGAGTTGCTGCTTCGGCACAGCTTCGATTCGGCGATCGTCGATGCGATGCGTGAAAACCGTCCGGACTATGACGCTTACAAGATCGCCGGCAAGCCGATCCTGTATCTGCTGAAAGAGATCGCGAAGCGGCCGCCGGTGGCCCGGCTCGTCCTGTCCAAGGGCGATATGTCGATCGAATTGACACGCGACGAGTAAACGTGGCCGGCGGTCACGAGCCCGCGCGTTTCAAGACCTGCTAGATCCCCTGGATCCTCACCGGGCCAGCGAGTCGAGCACGATGTCCGTCGTCGCGGTGGTTGCCTCCCACTGAGGCATGTGACCGGCGTCCGGAAGCAAGTGCAGCGCCGCGCGTGCCGGAATGTCGAGCACCTGCTTCCACGGGATGATCTGATCCCGCCGGCCCTGAATCACCACGGTCTTTCGCTGCGACGCGGCGAGATCCGGAAGCGTATCGAGCTGCTGCACACCATTCCAGCTGACTTGGCGGCAGAAGTCGATGATCCGATCGCGCCGGGCGGCGATCCCTTGACGAAGCTCGTTCACATAAGACGTCGAAGGGACAATGCCGGCCACCGTAAGCCTGCGCAATTCGCGCCGCATGGCTTCGTTGGTTTCTGCATACGTCATGCCGTCGAGAAACGATTGCTCGATCTGCGAGCCGATTCCGACGGGTGCAATCAGGACGAGTGCATTGACGCTCGACGTCGGCTTTCGTGCAACGCGTGCTGCAACGGCAGCGCCGAACGAGTGTCCGACGAGAACCACACTGCCCGTGCATTGGTTGGCGACGACCTCGGCAACGCAATCGACGATATCGCCGAATGACGTCGCGTTGGATCGAGTGGTCCCATGACAGGGCAGGTCCATGGCGAGCGTTCGGAACCCCGCGCGAACCAGCAGATCCGCCGTACCCGCCCACACGTTGCGGTCGCCGAACAAGCCGTGGATCAGGACCACGCTGCGTGCGTCTTGCGTCGCCGAAGGCTCCCAAACCTTGACGCTGACGTCGCCGTGGCTCGTCGGTACGGTTAGCTCGCGCATCCCGGCGCCACCCAAGGCGCCCGCGGCCACCGCCGTCGCGGGCTTCCCGGACGCGCGCACGATGTCGGACTGAGTGATTCTTCCTTTCGGGCCGGTCCCGATGATGGAGTCGATCGACACGCCACTTTCACGCGCCAGTCTGCGCGCCGCCGGCGTAGCGAATTTGCGACCCTTCGAGTCGATGCCGATGCTCGAGACCGCGCTAGCCAAAGACCCCTTGCTGGTTGCCGATTCAACCATTCTCGCCGTCGGCATCGAAGTCTTCTCCGGCGCAGCCGCTAAATCTGCTTCAACCCGCGCAGCGCTTGCGGCCAGCTCCTCCTCGATTCGAATTCGAGCAATGGGTGTATCCGCATTCAGCAATCCGTCGACGTCGACAAGGTGCTCGACCATCACGCCATCCTGCGGCGCCGGTACTTCGACGATCGATTTGTCCGTTTCGATTTCGACCAGGACCTCACCGGCGTGGAATGCCTGGCCGGGCGTCGCGAGCCAGCGGACGAGGCGTGCGGAATCGATCGGTTCACCGACCGGGGGAACGACGAAGTCTGCGACCACCGACATGGGATCAGAAAGACATCAGCCAGCTGAATCGAAGACCCGAGCGCGTGCAGCACTGACGCGCGCTCGCTGGGGCATTGCCGAGCCGGTCATGCAGCCGCCTGGAGGAACTGGATGAATTCGGTAATCGCACCTTCGGGCTCCTCGACATAGAAAACCTTCGTCCGTCCGTTTCGCAGCACCTGCGGCGATGACACCGTTCGATATCCCGCATCGACGACCTGGCGATAGACGGACTCCACGTCGGTCACTTCGAACGCCATGTGACTATAGCCAAAATCGCATTGGCGCCGGGCGCGCGAGTCGCCCTCTGGCGAGTAGTACTTGAACAACTCCACGCGATAGCTGTCGTGGCGAAGCATCGCCCACCGCACGACGGCGCCCGGCAATCCCACGACCTCGCCCAAAGCAGGCTCCGAGCGACGATCCATCTCTCCCTCCAGCTCGAAACCCAGGAACCCGCAATAGAAGTTGCGAGCGCGCTCGAAATCCGTCACACAGATTGCCGTGTGGTGCGCGCGAATTTTCTCGTCGATCAATTGCATGAAAGGGAGTTCCTCGCGATTCAGTTAGCGCGCGCCGCGCGCTCCATCGAGACGACGAAGCGCAGCCTCGACCGCCGGGGCATCGGCCAGTGATGCACGCTCGAGCACCTTGGACACGACCGGAGAGCAGTTCGCCCCCGTAACGTGCACGATTTCGTGGTCCAGCCAGTCGAATAGCCGGTTCTGTGCGTCGCTGACGATCCGCGACCCGATCGAGGTTCCCCGGGTGGTCTGTTCCACAATCATCAGCGCATTGGTTCGACGGACGCTTTGCTCGATTGTCGCCCAGTCCAGACCAAGCGGATCCAGCGTGCGAAGGTCTATCACTTCCGCATCGATCCCGGTTCGCTCAGCGAGTTCGCAACACACACCTACCATTACGCCGTAGGTAAGAATCGAACACCTCGTACCTGTGCGTGCAATGCGCGCCTTGCCGATCGGAACGATGAAGTCCCAATCCTCGACTGGCACGGGCCCGACATTCTTGAAAAGATCGTGATATTCGACAATCAATACGGGGTCGTCGCAATAGAGCGCCGCATTCAGGAGACCGATGTAATCGTAGGGTCGCGACGGGGCCAGGATGCGCCAACCTGGATACAGTGCGAACAGGCCACTGGCGTCCATCGAATGCTGTGATCCATAGCCGGCGCCGGCCGTTACGCGGCTGCGCACGACAATCGGCACCGGGAACGATCCGCCGAACATGTGACGTACCTTCGCGATCTGATTGAACAGCTGATCGGCGGCACAAAGGGCGAAGTCGGGATACATGACCTCGACGACGGGCCGCATGCCGTTGAGTGCAGCGCCGAGCGCCAATCCGGTAAAGCCGTTTTCACAGATAGGCGTGCCGATCAATCGTTCCGGGAAACGGTCGCCGATATCCTTCGTCGCACCCGCCGTTCCTCCTTTCAATCGATGGACGTCCTCCCCGAGAATGAACACGTTGTCCAGCTTTTCCATGTTGCGCAACATGGCCTGCGGGATGACGTCTTGAAACCTCGCCTCGGTCAGCTCGGCAGTTGGCACGTCCTCGAGCTCGCGCACCCGGTGGCTCGCCAACTCGGCAAGATCGCCGCGAATGCCGAACTCGACCTTCGACGGGTCGGGCCACAACTCCGGTCGAATACGCTGCGTCTTTTCATCTCCATAGTTTTCGAGCAGGCGACTCAACGCGCCGTCGATTAACGTCTTCGCACGAGTCTCCAGTCGCCTGATGATGTCTTGCGTGACAACCCCCGCCGATTCGAGCTGCGCCGGGAATATGCTCATCGGATCGCGCGCCAGCCAATCCTCTTCCTCCTCCTTTTCGCGATAGCGGAAGGCACTACCCTTGAGCGCTCCCGACTGATGCATGAATCGATAGGTTTTCGCTTCCAGGAGAACCGGTCCGCCGTCCTGGGCAATGATCGAACGGGCCTCCGCCATCGCGAGGCGGGCGGTAACGACGTCCATTCCGTCGAACTCGATGGACGGTACGCCGAGTGCAAGCCCGCGCGCCACGAGCCGCGTCTCCCTCGTCTGTTCGGAAAGGTGGGTGGAAACGGCGTAGAGGTTGTTCTCGACGAAGAACACGGTCGGTGTGCTGTATAGCGCCGCCAGATTCATCGCTTCGTACGCTGCTCCGGTCTGCATTGCACCATCGCCGAAGAACGCGACCGAAATATCCTCGCGGCCTCGCATCTTGTCGGCGAACGCATAGCCGACGGCATGGGAAGGATTGCCTCCCACGATCGCGTTCGAGCCAAGAATTCCCGCCTCGGGGTATCGCAGGTGCATCGACCCTCCGCGCCCACCGCAGTATCCCGGCGACAGTCCCAGAATTTCCGCGTACGTGCGGTACACCACATCCACGTGAGCTGGCAGCACGTCGCCTTCGATAGGCGAGTAGTCGGCTGCGGTGACATGATTCAGCGCCTTAGCCAGAAATTGATGATGCATTCGATGGGTGCCGTTGATCTTGTCGGTCGACCGCAGTGCCGACATCGCACCGACCGCCGCTCCGTCCTGGCCGATGCTCGAATGCGCGGGTCCGTGCAGGATGCCTGCAACGCTCAGCTTCAGGAGCTTTTCTTCGAATCGCCGGATCAGAATCAGCTGCTCGAGCATCACCAGCAATGTGCGGCTGTCGATCGACTTCACGTCGGCGGACGTGGCCGTGAGCCTCCAGCAGGGCGTATTGATCTGTAACGACTCCAGCTTCTCGGCACTCCTAGGTCTTGCGGTCATTGCACGATCTCCAAAAACCGTCGCAGTTCGTTGCAGCGGACCAGGGCCCTAATGCGCCGCCGCCGCTTCAGCAGGTACTCGCTGTGCATACTTGGGAGCCTCCTGGCTGCGCAGGAGCCGCCAGATATGGAGTCGTAGTTTGACAAACGCATCCAGATCCATGACGTCCTCGATGCGCTCGAAGCGATCCCAGTTTTCCTGCTCGCGCGCCTCTGCGATGTTGATGATTTCCTTGATTCGCCCCGGTCGTCCCGTAAGGACAACGACGCGGTCGGACAAATACACGGCCTCTTCGACGCTGTGGGTGATGAAGAGCACAGTCCGCGGATTCATCCGTGAAAGCCTGATGAGCTCCTCTTGCATCAGGACGCGTGTCTGGGCATCGAGCGCGCCGAAGGGTTCGTCCATCAGCAACACCTCGGGGTCGAGTGCGTAGCTTCGCGCAATCGCGACGCGCTGTTGCATTCCACCGGATAACTGATGCGGATAGGTCCTTTCGTAGCCCTTGAGACCCATCAGCTCGATGTACCGTGCGACGGTCGCTTCGCGCGCGCTACGCCCGAGTCCCTTGCATTTCAGGCCGAAGCCGATGTTGTCAGCCACGGTTTTCCATGGAAACAACGCGAACTGCTGGAACACCACCGCACGGTCGGGCCCTGGACCGCTGACCGTTCGGCCACCCACGTTCACGGTGCCGTCCGAAGGAAAATCGAGGCCGGCCGCCATGCGCATCAACGTGGTCTTGCCGCAACCGGAAGGACCGACGATTGCCACGAACTCCTTCTCGCAGACCTGGAAGCTCACGTTGTCGAGCGCAAGAAATTCTTCGTTTCCGCGGGTGAACACGCGCTTGACGCTGTCAAAAATGATCTGGCTCACGGTTGTTGCGCCTCTCGTTGCTCGATTGCCTGTCGCGAAGCGGCCTTGCGAACCGTCTCACCAGCCTTGCATCGATCGTCGCCCGTCGTCGGGGAGGTGCCGCGGTGTTGCCTTCCCCGGACAACGACGGGTCGTTTCGTCACTTGGCGAATTCCGTTGCAAAGGACTTCAGCTTTGCATCGCTGTCGACCATCTTGAGAAATTTCGCACTGACGGTCGTGCTTGGCTCCGGAATTTTGCCGATGACTCCCACCGAGACCATGAACTTGCCGACTTCGTTCCACCATTTCACGATCTCGGACGTTGCTGCCGGCGCGCCGGCAAAAATCTTCAACTGTTCCGAAAGCGTATAGGCTGGCCGATCGCGCAACTCCTGCGCGAGGTATTTGTCGGGAAACTTGACGCCAACGCTGTTGAACCACGCCTTCAGATAGTTCTCGGTTTCCTTCGGGTTCGCTCTTTCCCACGCAACCGCTCGAAGATAGACCGCGACGAACTTTGCAACCGCGTCGGGATTCTTCTCGGCGAAAGCTGGCGATGCGAACAGATAGCTGTGGATCGGCATCTTGAGCTCGGCACCCGTGCAGATGACCTTGGCGCCCATCGCATCTTCGAGTATGTAAGTGTTGGGAGCCCACGCCTCGGTCACGTCGTACTTCCCGCTCATCACCGCGGCGTTGATATCGGGTGGAGACAGATTGACGAAACGGTAGTCGTCTGGCTTCAGGCTGAATTTCCTCGCCAGACATTCCGCGGCGCCCCATTGCCCGGTCGAATTCGTCGTCACCGGGATCGTTTTGCCTTTCATCAAGCTCGGGTTCTTCAGATAGGCTTCAGCCTTGTCCTGGGTGGCCATGAGCGTGATGATGCCCGCCTCTTCGTCCGCGATCCCAATGGTTATGAGCCCGTATTTGGAGGCGCCCAGAACCGACGGGATGTTGCCGGCGCCGCCTACATCCCAGGAGCCCGATGCTCCAGCGCCGATTTCGACGGCGCCCGAAGCAAACGTCGAAAATTCCGGTTTGAGACCAACCTCCTTCCACCAGCCTTTCTCGGTTGCGATGTACCACTCCAGCGCCCATCGCTGAGGCTGCTGCGCGATCCGGATCGTCGTGAGCGCTCCCTCGGATGCACTTGTTTGAGCATTGGATGGGGTCGCCATGGAGAACGCGACGCACAATCCGGCAAACGCTGCGATGTATAGCTTTTGCATCCTGAGCCTCCTGTTGAATTGCACGATGTTCAATTCCTATATTTCAACGGCCGCGCGCGTTGAGCGTCATGTACATGGGTGGCGGCTGCTTACGACCATCAATGCGCCCATTTGCGTCGCACGCCGTGCTGTATGGCGCGCATCAGGTAATCAATGCTTGCACCAGCGATTCCGATGGTAATCATTCCACTGATCACGATCGCCGGCTGAAGGTTACTCCCGGCCTGCACGATCATGTAACCCAAGCCGGTGGACCCTACGATCAGTTCCGCACCGATAAGCGACTGCCAGCCGAATCCGGCGCCCACGCGAACGCCGGCTACGATATGCGTGAGTGCGGCTGGAAGGAGAATCTCGGTGAATGTCCTCCAGCGCCCCGCACCGAGTGTCTGGCTCGCCTCGATCAGATGCCGTTCGATGAGTTGCGCACCGCGATAGGAATTGATCACGCACGGCGCAAAAGCGCCCGCGAAGATCACCAGGGTCGGCGCTAGGAATCCCGTTCCGAACCAGAAAATCGCAAACGGTACCCACGCAATCGGCGGAACGAACCGAAAGCCTTCGAATAAGGGTGACAACGCCCACTTCATCAAATTCGAGCGCCCCATGATCAGGCCGAACGGGACGCCAAGCAGCACAGCGGCCGCGAAGCTGATACCGAACTTTTCCAGACTTGCCATCAAGTGCTGCTGAAGCGTCGAACCTGCATAGGGAATCTGCGTCAGCTCGACCATGCTGTGCAGCACGGCCAGCGGACTTGGAAGGAAAGTCGGCGGAGCGAGCTTGAGGGAGGTTGCCAAGGTCCAGGCGCCGAAAAAAGTCGCGATCCCCAAGACGGGCATAGCGCCACGAATGCCCGCGACCGTCGTTATGCCGAGCACGCTGGCACGATGGGGCGCAACGTGGCGTGATCCTATCGACGCCATGGGATCGCATACCGTTCGACGTACGTCAGGCCCGCTGACATCAGAACACCCAGCAATGCGACACAGATCATCGCGACCAGGATCATCCCGGAGTCCAAATCCCTGCTGGCAATGATCATGATGTGGCCGAGGCCGACGAACGACCCCACCAGCTCGGCTGCGACCAGGACCATCCAGCAAGCTTGCAGCGAGGTTCTCAATCCGGTGAATATCGAAGGCAGCGCACCCGGAATGACAACGTCGAACAGCATTTCCTTGGATGACGCCCCGTGCACGCGTGCCGCCTGGATGACGATGGTTTCGATGTTCCTGACCCCCGTGTAGGTGTTGATGACCGCCGGTGCGAAGGCCGCGAGCCAGATCACGAACAGCTTTGCACCCATTCCAAGACCGAACCAGAGGATCGTCAGCGGAATCCACGCAATCGGCGCGATCGGCCGAATGAGTTGGAAGACTGGATTCACATAGCCATCGACCAGCCTGTTTCGCCCCATGAGTAATCCAAGTGGCACTCCGGTAGCCGTTGCCAGCAAGAACCCGATGAGCACCAGCTCGGTACTTGAAAGGATGTGCTGCGCCAAGATCCCGTCCGCGTAGCCCGGCGAACGTATGAGCCGGATAAGGGAGTCGTAGGCGTCGAGTGGCGCAGGGAACTTCAGCGAGCTCACCAGACCGAGGGGCCCGGTGACGAGGTACCACGCCGCGAACAGCAGTGCGACCGAGCTGCCGCTGACGATCCACCGTAACGGAACCGAACGATCCTGACGCGGGGTCATCGCCAACGTGTTCCGATTCCGAATCCGCTCGTGGGTCGCGTGCAGACGAGAGCCTTCATGTTCATACCGGGCTCGACCGGCTCCGAAGGTTCGGCTACTG
>Ga0207701_10001833_pt1 | contig 22136 bp, 20 predicted proteins | sample KBSSwiSSwithPhiX_FD_184294 | JGI IMG/M metagenome (GOLD analysis project Ga0207701, IMG submission 184294) | Switchgrass rhizosphere bulk soil microbial communities from Kellogg Biological Station, Michigan, USA, with PhiX - S5 (SPAdes) (version 2) | ecosystem: Environmental > Terrestrial >... | reverse complement strand
CTCCGCGAAGGACTCGTGCCATCGTATCTACTGATAACGTCACAGGGTGAGCGGCGTGAAAAGACCGATCAGGAATCCGTTCCACATACACAGCGCCGCGTTCGGACTCATGGATCGTGACATCCAGATCAGGTCCCGTCGCGCAGGCAGACAAGGTCGTCGTGATTCCGATCAGCAGGACAAGGGCACGTCGTGATGAATGAAAAGACATCGTCGATTCGTACTGTATATACGGGGACCCAGTCTACCATAACCTATTTGGCGAGGACACCGGCAACTTCCTCCAATGTATAGGAGCGCATCCTGCCACTTGACAGGAGGACAAGAGACTCCGAGAATCAGCACCCCAAGGGTACGGGTTGAGTCATGGACAGCGACGTCCATTGATTCAGCCGGAACGTAAGCAAAGGACAATGGCGTCCTGTCGGAACAGACAGAATGACCAGTATGGCCTTTTCTCCTTCCACAGCAAGCCCTCCAGGGTCATTTCGAGAGCATGGAATGATCCTGTCTGAAGCTCGGGCTCCCCGCCCCTATTCCTGGCTGCTCACACTCATCAGCGTGTTGCCGATCGTCATGCTCGCGATCGGCGCCATGGCACTCCGTTATATTGAAACCCGCATGGTTGCGACAGCAGGAGAAACCCTGGCTCTGTCGGCCGCTGAAGTTTCGAACAATGTGGACCGGTTTCTCATTGAACGGCGTACCAATGTGTTGATGATGGCCAGGACGTTCAGCGTGCAGCCTGACAATCGGGAATTTCAGACTGCCTATGTCGAAGGGTTGAAAGCTGCCTATCCGGATTACCTATGGATCGGCGCGACGAACGAGCAGGGGCTGGTTGTCGTCGCGACAGACCCGACCACGATCGGGCGAGACTACAGTTCCCAACCATGGTTTCAAGTTGCGAGGAACGGGCAGGTGGTTCATACGGGAGACGTGGAACCGTTTGCCGTCATGGGCGGTCCCGACGCGCTGGCCGTGACTGCTCGTATCACTGGACCGCGCGGGGAATTCCTGGGGGTTGTGACGACGCGGGTGGGCATTCCCGGGCTGGAAAGTCTCATGACCGGAACCCTTCTGGCGTTCCGGGAACGGGAGGGATTTTGGGGAGCGCTCGAATACCAATTTCTGACCGAGAAGGGGGTGGCCTTCATTGATTCGGATCTCGATCACAAGGGCCACGTCAATCTCAGACAACTCGGCCTGCCGTCAGCCCTGGCAAGCGACGGGGCCCTGTCCAATTACGTCGAGGAGGAGCACTTGCGGCGCCACGTGCCTGTCATCACCGGCTATGCCAAGTTGTCGGCCCGCCGTGGATTTGAGGGGATGCGATGGACAGTGCTGATGCGTATGGACCGGGCCGACGTGCTGGCGCCGATTCGAGCGGTCCTCTGGAATCTTGGTCTGGCAGGCGGCGCCCTGGTGATTCCGACTTTCGGTCTCTTGGTATGGACTGTGACGCGAGTGCGGAAAGAATATCGGCATGCGCAGCAAGAACGCGCGCTCGCCAGGGAGGCAGAAGCGTCGCTCCGCCAGAGTGAGGCCCGCACCAGGCGCATTGTCGAGATGGCGCTGGATGGTTTTATCGGAATGGATGCAGCAGGGATCATCACCGAGTGGAATGTCCAAGCTGAACAGATTTTCGGCTGGTCCAGGCAAGAGGCCATCGGCCGGCTCCTGTGTGACACCATCATTCCGGCACGACACAAAGAAGCCCATGAACGGGGATTGCGTCACTTCCTCGCAACCGGTGTAGGACCGATATTGAATCGACGTATCGAAATCGACGGCTGGCATCGGGACGGACACGAGATTCCAATAGAACTGGCGATCTCCCCGGTCCTGGGGCAGGGGGGAGCCCACACGTTCAGCGCGTTCGTCCGCGATATTTCGGCACGGAAGCTTGCGGAGGAGCAGAGCAGGTTGTACCAAGAGGAATTGCAACGACTCAATGAGGCCCTGGATAAGCGGGTGCAGATCAGGACACAAGAACTGGCCGCGGTCAACGAATCATTAGTCGCGGAAGTCGCCGAACGGATGCAAACCGAGGCATCGCTCGAAAACAGCCGGCAGGCGCTGCAGAAATTGGCGCTTCAGCTGTTGCGTGTGCAGGAGGATGAGCGGCGCCGCATCTCGCGCGATTTGCACGATGACATCAATCAGCGGCTCGCACTGCTTGCCATGGATATCGAAGGGGTAGAACGACGGCTCAGCTCCTCGCCGGACCACTTAGGCCGGGCCGTCCGCGCGATACAAGATCGGGTTGTGGAATTGTCCGACGTGGTGCGTCATTTGGCCTACCAGCTCCATCCCTCCATCCTCGACGACCTCGGTCTGCCTATCGCCCTACAGCGGTTGGTCGACGAGTTTACCGCTCGAAGCCGAATCCAGGGGAGTTTTGAGCATAAGAATATTCCCTCTGTCATTCCGCAGGAGGTCGCGGCCTGTCTCTACCGCGTGGCCCAAGAAAGTCTCAGCAACGTGGCCCGTCACGCCGCTGCGTCTCGCGTCGATGTGGAGTTGAGCCGATCTCGATCCGGGCTGAGCGTCACCATTACGGATAACGGAGTGGGATTCGACTCAGATCAGCCACGGCATGGACCACATGGACTGGGGTTGCTCGGCATGAAAGAACGGGTCGCCTTGGTTCAGGGGGACTTGCAAGTTGTATCAGCCGTGGGGAAGGGAACGAAGGTGCAGGTCGTGGTACTCGTTCCGGAGGAGGTGTCATGACTAGGCCGCGAGTGCTCCTGGGCGATGACCATACTTTGGTGCTGGACGGATTCCGGAAGCTGTTGGAGGATCAATGCGAAATCGTGGGCGCGGCGGAAGACGGCCGTACGTTGATTCGAATGGCCCAGGAGCTTGAGCCAGATCTTGTCACCGTGGATATCTCGATGCCTCTGCTCAATGGAGTCGATGTAGCCAAAAAGCTGAAGAAGATTCTACCTCGCACCAAGTTGATCTTCGTGACCATGCACGCAGACCCGGCCTATGTGAATGAAGCATTCAAGGCCGGCGCCTCCGGCTATCTGCTCAAACGATCCGCCGGTTCAGAATTACGCCAAGCCATCCAATCAGTTATGGACGGACAGTGCTACGTCACTCCGCTCGTTGCGAAGGGTCTGGTGCAGACAGTCGTCACAGGGACCAAACCGCCGGATCTGAAAGAGAGATCCTTGACTGTGCGTCAACGGGAAGTGTTGCAACTGGTGGCAGAGGGGAAAACAGTCAAAGAGATTGCATCGGCCCTCAATCTCTCGCCGAAGACGGTCGAGTTTCATAAATCGCAGCTCATGACACAACTCGATCTCCATACGACGGCGGAGCTTACCAAATATGCCTTAGTCCATGGCCTCCTCACATCCGAGTAGCAGGGCGCTGAAAAAGAGGTCGAGGTGGCTAAGATGATCCCGTGCTCGCGCAACGCGCGGCCTCGGAAGGGCCCTCGTTGGACGCGCGCAAGGGAGATCATCCTAGCCACCTCTTAAAGTGGTGGTTTGCTGCGGCCTTTCCTGCGGCAACGGCGCGTCCTGGCGCGCAGGGGGTTGGGCGGGTGAGAAAGCGGACTTTTTTTAGCACCTGCCGAGACTGGCGTGAGACGGGACTGATGAAACCGATTCCGCCATTCGCGCCTATCGCACATTCCTCGCTTGCCTCACACACTCTCCTGATACTCTGCTAGGGAGATTCCTTCAGGTTCCTAGGGAGATGCCTAGTTGTTTGCCGCCACATTCGGCGTATAGATGCCCACCATTCGTCCAAAAGGTGATTGGTAGCAAAGGGCTGAAGGGTGCGCACAAGGGCGTGCGCAGCGACGATGCCGTCGAAGTAAAGATCCTGGTGAGTGAGCAAATAGATCATCAACGGGGCATGGGAGGCTGTTACCATGAACGTAGATTGGAAAAGAGTGAAGACAGTGTTTGTGGTTGCTGGGGCCACGATTGCGCTAATGGTTGGGATGATATCTACTGTTCCCAGTGTTTACGCCGGCGGCACGATCAAGGTGGACGACGACCAGTGGATTTCTCTCGGAATGGGGGTACGAACCAATTTCACTACAGCAGAAGATGCGTCAGCGAGTGGAGGGCAATGGAGCAACACCTTCGGCATCAACAATGCTCGTCTCTATGTCAACGGAAAGATCCACAAGTACCTCGGGTTCGAGTTCAACACTGAGTGCTTTAACTGTGCCGTTAACGGAGGTGGAAATAGTTTCGGTGGTAATTCTAATATGGGCCTGCTCGATGCGATCGGGAAGTTCGAGTTTAATGAGCTCGTCAACGTATGGGTCGGGCGGATGTTGGTGCCGACAGAACGCGGCGAACTGAACGGTCCATTCTATCATTCGGTCTTTGATGGTTTTAGGACCCCGCTAAATCAATCCGATTTCAGCCCAAATTTTGGCGCTGGTGGGGCTGGTCTCTATGGCCGCGACAATGGCGCAACCTTCTATGGAAAAGTCCACCCTGGTGGGACCCATCTGCAATATGTCGCGGGGGTATTCACGGGACTGCAGTCAAGCAACGGCGTCGGACCTAACCAAAGAAATAACATAAAGTATGCCGGCCGTATCACGTGGAACCTGCTGAATGAAGAGAAGAACCCCGGTTACTATACCAGCGGCACCTATTACGGGACACTGGGTGATATTCTTGCGTTTGGGGCAGGTGGAGAATATCAGAATACGGCTGCCGGTACAGCCACGAATCAATCAGTGTATGGGAACTTTACGGGCGATGTCCTGTATGAGAAAGTCCTCCCGGACAAAGGTGTGATCACGTTCAACGCTGAATACAAACGGTATTGGGCACAGGACCTCGCCGCCCAACTTGCGGGGGGTGCCGCGGGCTGCTATTGCATGTTTAACGGGACTTCCGTGACCGCATACGGCATGTATCTGTTTCCTCAGGAGGTGGGAATTGGCAGATTCCAGCCCTATGGGAGATATACCTTCGTGAACAGCGTGTACAACCAGGGAGTCGATGAATTTGAAGGGGGGGTGAACTACATCATTGCTGGTCACAATGCCCGCATTTCGGCGTACTACCGGAATACGGCTTATGCCGGACCTGCGTCGGGGAATAACACCATGCTAACTAGTACTCCCGGGGGCCCCGGTGTGCATCAAGATTCTGTCACGGTGGCCTTGCAGTTCCAGTATTAAGACAGTGGGCGGTGGCTATACGTAGCTTGAGCGGAGCCATCTTGAAACTCTATAGCAACATTTTCCTGCTTTCGATCTGGCACAACATCTACGTGTGAGAGAAAGGAGTCAGACCATGGAAACGAACAAGCCTGACAAGGTAAACCCGGTCGAACCGGACAAGGTTGCTGCGGGTGAGCAGGAGGGCCCCTCGCGGCGTGAGCTTCTGGTAAAGGGAGGCAAGATTGTGGCCGGTATCGGGGTCGCCTCACTGCTCGGCAACTTGGGCAACTGGGCCCTGTCTTACGCAGCAGACAAGGAACCGATCAAGATAGGGATTCTGCACTCGCTCAGTGGAACCATGGCGATCAGCGAAGTCTCGCTCCGCGATACAGTCATGATGGCGGTAGAAGAGATCAACGCGAAGGGTGGAGTGATGGGCCGGATGATCAAGCCGGTCGTTGTCGATCCGGCCTCAAACTGGGACCTCTTTGCTGAAAAGGCTAAGCAGCTCCTGTTACAAGATAAAGTGTCGGTCGTCTTCGGCTGCTGGACCTCAGTCAGCCGTAAGTCGGTGTTGCCGGTCTTCGAGAAAAACAACGGGCTCTTGTTCTATCCAGTCCAGTATGAGGGAGAAGAATGCTCCCGCAACGTGTTCTACACTGGCGCCGCCCCGAACCAACAGGCAGTGCCTGCGGTGGATTATCTGATGAGCAAGGAGGGGGGAGGATTCACGAAGTTCTATTTGCTCGGTACCGATTACGTGTATCCCCGCACCACCAACAAGATCCTGAGGGCGATGCTGCTGGCGAAGAAAGTACCGGCGGACAGCATCATGGAAGAATACACCCCGTTCCACCATCAGGATTACCAAACCATCTGCGGCAAACTGAAGAAATTTGCCGCGGGCGGAGGAGCTGCCGTAATCAGCACGATCAACGGAGACAGCAACGTGCCGTTCTACAAAGAATTTGCGAACCAGGGGTTGCGAGCCGAAGACGCGCCGATCATGGCCTTCAGCGTGGCAGAAGACGAGCTGCGCGGCATGGATACCTCGGCGTTGGTCGGGCACTTGGCAGCGTGGAATTACTATCAAAGCGTCGATACCCCGCAGAACAAGCAATTCGTGGCCAATTTCAAAGCCTATTGCAAGAAGAACAATCTTCCGGATGGCGAAAAGCGAGTGACGGACGATCCGATAGAGGCTGCGTACTTCGGCGTATATATCTGGAAGCAAGCGGTCGAAAAGGCTGCTTCGACTGAAGTCGACAAGGTCCGGAAGGCGGTCTATGGCAGCAAGTTCCTGGCGCCTGGCGGTGAGATCATGATGGACGCTGCCAATCACCACACCTACAGGCCGGTACTCATCGGCGAGATTTTGGCGGACGGGCAGTTCAAGGTGGTCTCCCGTTCAAAGGGGCTGGTGAAGCCCGAACCATGGAGCGAATATACGAATCCGGACAAGGGCTGCGACTGGGTCGGTCATCAAGGGACCTATCAAAAATAATCCGTCACGGTAGGGAGGGCAAGTCAGTTGCCCTCTCTGCCGTGTGCGTGAAATGCGGTTGACGGGACGAGATGTCTACGTCATTCGTGTGTCTTGTGGAGAAACGGTTCACCATTATGATGATTTTTCTGGGTCGCACCGCAGCAACACTGAGCCTCATCGGGTTGTTTCTGTTTTCCGTCCAGAGTTGGGCGATCGCAGGGGAAGCGGATGAGCCTGGTGCCACTCCTCCGGTCGTTTCCTCTATTGAGCAAGCACTCTCCCAAGTGACCAGCGAGGACGAATCAGTTCGCGACGCAGCCATTCGTACGTTGGTTGATCAGGGCGATGCCGGCCTGCTTCCGCGGTTGGAGCAGATCCGCGCCAATGCGGACCGGAGCACCCGCCAAGCCATCAAGCCGCTCATGGATTCCCTCAAGAATCGGGCGAATCTGACCAGCCCCAGCACAGATGTTCGCCGATCGGCTGCGACGGATCTGGGCTCGGCCGGTAGGGTCTGGGCGATTCCGTGGCTGGAAGCTGCGGCGGCGAACGAGCCGAACAAGTGGGTGCGGTACACGATGGAAGAGTCTGCGGCGCTGCTGCGGCTCGCATCAGACGATCCATTGGTCAGGACCGTTGCAGCCGCAAAGCTTGGCGAACTCTGTAGTCAGAACGGGGTGACGGCCTTGAAGAAACTCGTCGCGGTAGGCGAGGGCACCGAGGCGACCGAACCGGAAAAGGTGGTGGCAAAGGCGGCCGGCGAAGCAATCCAGCGCATTGAGAACTGGGGTTTCTGGTCGAATGTGATTGAAACCTGTTTCCGCGGAATCAGCCTCAGCTCAGTTCTGCTGATCATGTCGCTGGGACTGGCGATCGTCTTCGGCTTGATGGGCGTCATCAACATGGCCCATGGCGAGCTGATGATGGTCGGCGCCTATGCAACCTTTGTCACGCAGCAATGTTTCATGGCCTGGTTTCCGTCAGATGTGTTTGACTGGTATTTTATTGCGGCATTGCCGATCGCCTTCCTTGCGGCTGCCAGTTCCGGATTGTTGCTGGAGGCAACAGTGATCCGGTTTCTCTATGGACGACCGTTGGAAACAATGTTGGCGACCTGGGGAGTGAGCCTGGTCCTCATGCAGGCGGCCCGGGTCTACTTCGGTGATCTCACCGCCGTGATTGCGCCGGGGCCTCTCAGAGGCGGCGCCCAAGTGATGATTGGGGTCTATCTGCCCTATAACCGGATATTCATCATCGGGCTTTCAATCGTCTGCGTCCTCGCGATTTATTACACGCTCTTTGGGTCGAATCTCGGCATACGCGTGCGCGCTGTGACTCAGAACCGAAATATGAGCGCCTGTCTCGGCATCCCGACCAGGAAAGTCGACTCGTATACCTTTGCATTTGGGTCGGGACTGGCAGGGATCGCAGGCTGGGCGCTCACGATGGTCGGGAACGTCGACCCGGGCCTCGGCCAGAACTACATCGTCGATGCATTTATGGTCGTGGTGACGGGCGGGGTTGGCAAACTGGCCGGCACGATCGTCGCCTCGCTGGGGATCGGTGGGCTGAACAAGCTCATCGAGCCGAGTTTCGGCGCAGTCTATGGGAAGGTGTTCATCCTCGTGCTCGTGATTCTGTTCTTGCAGTGGCGGCCATCGGGTTTATTTGCGATGAAGGGGCGAAGCGCCGACTCTTAATCCGGGAAGGTTGAGGTTGAGGTTAAGGCTGAGATGAACACTGGGAACTCTTCGCTGAACCTCAACCTTAACCTTGACCTGTTCCCTGGGGAAGCAGGACTTAGACCATGACAGCATCGAGAGAATCGGAGTCGCTTGCTCCAGGCTGCGGTGGTTTGGCCTTTTGGGTTGTCGGTTTCATTCTGCTTGTGGCCATGCCGCTCCTGAACATCTTGCCGCCGGAAGATTCCTGGCTGCACCTCTCCGATTTCAGTCTCAATCGATTCGGCAAGTTTCTCGCCTTTGCGATCCTGGCCCTGGGGCTCGATCTCATCTGGGGCTACACCGGCATTTTAAGCTTGGGCCAGGGGGTATTTTTCGGGTTAGGCGCCTACTGCATGGGCATGCACATGATGCTCACGATCGGGAAGGAGAGTGTCTATGGCAGCGATCTGCCGGATTTCATGGTGTGGAACCAGGTAAAAGAGTTGCCGCTTTTCTGGAAACCCTTCTATAGTTTTCCCGTTGCGGTCATTGGGGCGATCCTGGTGCCGATGTTGTTCGCGCTGGTGTTTGGATTTTTCGCTTTCCGCAGCCGCATCAAAGGGGTCTATTTCGCGATCATTACTCAGGCGCTGGCGCTCGCTGCCTGGTTGGTCTTCAACCGGAACGACACAAATCTCGGCGGCACGAACGGCTTGACCGACTTCAAACAGGTGCTTGGGTATCGGCTGTCCGAGCCCGACACGCAACGGGCGCTGTATGTGCTCACCGTACTCTGTCTTGGGGGGGCCTATCTCCTCTGCCGCTGGATTATTCGCACAAGGGCTGGTCGGGTGCTGGTCGCCGTCAGGGACAGCGAACAGCGGGTGACATTTTCCGGTTACACCCCGGCGAATTACAAACTGTTCGTCTTTGTCGTGGCCGCGGCTTTGGCCGGATTGGCTGGGATGCTCTATGCGCCTCAGGTCGGCATCATCACGCCGGCTCAGATCGGGGTGCTGCCGTCGCTTGAAATGGTGATTTGGGTGGCGGTGGGTGGCCGTGGCAGTCTGGCAGGGGCGGTATTGGGGGCGGTGAGCGTGAATTATGGGCGTAGTATACTCACGAACTATTTCCCCGAACTCTGGCCCTTCATTCTCGGTGGGCTCTTTGTCGCCGTGGTGCTGTTGTTCCCGGACGGGCTCATCGGGATCATGCGCAAGGTGAAAGAACGGATTGGGACAGGAAAGGCAGCGGCGCCGTCTCAAGGGAAGCGTGAAGGTGGTTGATCAAAGCTCCTTTCAAAAATCCATTATCTATCTCGATAGCGTGACCGTCGATTACGACGGGTTCAAGGCCCTGAACAACCTGACTTTCATGGTTGACTACAAGGAATTGCGCGTCGTCATCGGGCCGAACGGGGCAGGAAAGACGACGCTGCTCGATGTGATTTGCGGGAAGACGAAACCGGCATCCGGCCGTGTCGTTTTCGGCCAAGACAAGGAGCTGGTCGGGAAACAGGCAGATGAGATCGTGAAGCTCGGCATCGGGAGGAAGTTCCAGGCCCCGTCGATCTACGGCAACCTGACTGTGTGGGAGAATCTCGATCTGTCGTTGAAACGGAAGAGTAAAGGTGTCTTCCCTACGCTGTTAGGGAAATCGACGGGGGAAGAACGCGCAAGAATCGCTGAGAACCTTGAAACGGTCGGCCTAAAAGATTATGCCCATACCAGAGCCGGATCGCTGTCGCATGGGCAGAAGCAATGGCTGGAGATCGGCATGGTGATATTGCTAGAGCCTTCGTTGCTGCTGGTCGACGAACCGGTCGCGGGGATGACCGACAAAGAAACGGAACAGACCGGGCGATTGCTCCAATCCTTGGCGGAGCACCGGGCGATCGTCGTCATCGAGCACGATATGGACTTCGTCCGTCAGATCGCCAGGATCGTGACGGTCTTGCATGAGGGAACCGTCATCTGCGAAGGTACGGTCGAGACGGTACAGGCCGATGAGCGAGTGCGGGAGATATATCTGGGCCGCCAAAAAGTTGCCCATTAGCAGGATGTTGAAACGTGCCCCCAGCTTCGTTCTCGGCTCGACAAGATCCTCAACGTACCCTAGAGGGTACGCCTCCGGTCTTCTCTCGCCTGCGGCCTTGCTGGAGGCTCGTTTGAACATCCTGCGGTGGGTGTCATCGTATGGGGCTGCGGGTCGAGATCAATTTATTTTGAGGTCCGTTCACTTACACCATGCTTGAGCTGAAGAACATCAATGCCTACTATGGTGAAAGCCACATCCTCAGGAACGTGGCCTTTACCATCGACCCTGGAGAAGTCGTCTGTCTCATGGGTCGGAACGGTGTCGGCAAGACAACCACATTAAAGGTGTTGACCGGTCTCCTGCCGGCAAGGTCAGGACAGTTGATGTTCGATGGAGCCGATATCACGAAAGAGGCAACCGACCGGCGAGCACGCCGTGGATTAGCCTACGTGCCGCAGGGTCGCGAGATCATCCCCCACTTGACGGTGAAGCAAAATTTGCAACTCGGATTCTGGGCGAGGTCGGACAAAGCAAATGGATCGGTGGAGAAGACGGCGTTCGAGGAGGTCTATCATCTCTTTCCCAAGCTTACCCAAATTCTCAATCGTCCGGGAGGCGTCCTGAGCGGCGGCGAGCAGCAGCAGTTGGCGATCGGACGCGCGATCTTGTCAAATCCCAAGCTGCTACTGCTCGATGAGCCGACAGAAGGAATTCAGCCTTCGATCGTCGATCATATCGAAGATGTGATCATCGGATTCAAAGAGTCCCGCCGGTTCGCGATTCTGCTCGTCGAACAGGGACTTCATTTTGCTGCAAGGTTAGCGGAGAAGTATGTCGTGATGGCCAAGGGGGCGGTGGTGGCAGCGGGCAAGAGTGATGAGTTGAGCGCGGAGATGGTGAAGCAGCACTTGACGGTGTAGTGAAGAAGTTGAGTGATCAGGATCACATCATAACCAAGGAGGCTTGTTATGGTATCTACTCCCAAAATCATCGGTCTCATGTCTTGCGGGTTCCTCCTGTGTTTTGGCCTGTCTAACGCGGCGCAGGCAGCCGACGCGGCTTCGGCTGTAGAGGGGGAGAAAGTTGGCAAACCTCACACGAGGCAGACGGATGGTCCGAGGGTGGGCGGACAAGGTAGTCAGTCGGATGCGGGTCTGGTTGTAGGGGGGGAGAAAGTTGGCAAACCTCACACTAGGCAGAAGGGTGGTCAGAGGGCAGGTGGGCAAGCTTATCAGCCGGAAGGGACAGGGGAGAAAGCCGCTACACCTCATACGAGGATGCCTGGTGGTTCGAGGGTCGGCGGGCAAGGTGCGCAGTAATGTGATCAGCTAGATAACGCTGATCAAAGTGTGGTGGCGGCGGGCAAGAGCGATGAGTTGCGCGCGGACATGGTGAAGCAGCACTTGACGGTGTAGGGGGGGTGCGGGACGGCTAGGTGGGCTCCTTGCTCGCGGAACGCGCACGATCGGAATGTGCTCGTTCGACGCGCGCAGGAGAGCCCAACCTAGCCGTCCCGCTCATGCCACTTTCCCGCTTCCTCGAGAGAATAGAAAAGAGAGGAGCTACCTTTTCCGGCTTGCTCGATAGCGAGCGAGATTCTCCTCCGGTGTCGTCGCATCGGCCGGGGCGACAGGGATCAGAGAAGAGAACCCGGTTTTCGCTAACAGCATGAGCCAGGTGACGAACACAAAGGCAGAGGTGAGGACCGGCATCCCGGAGGGCTCCAGAAAGATGCCAAGCGAAGGCCAGACCCGTACCGTCACCAAGACGCCGATGACTGTATAGATGAAACCCGGAACGTTTAATACGAGAAAGAGGCCGCCGAGGGCCATCGCAGTCAGCGCGGCATTGTAGCCAAACAGTCCGTCACGGATCGCCTCGTCATGGGCGCCATACAGCACTGCAGCGCCGACAGCCAGGGCCGAACCCATGAGCGCCATGAGGGCGCCAATGCGGGTATTGATCGCGATGCCAATCAAGATGGTCACTCCGGTGACCCAGTTATCCTGGAAGAAGATTTCCGCGATGCCCATCGTGATACCGTGAAACCAGGTGATCCAGGTGTAGTCCGGCCGCGGGCCTGTGAAGTCTGAGGGGGAGGTCGGCTTGAGAGCGTTGGAGACATCAATGGTGGAGAATTGCAGAAATGCACCCAGGACGAACCAGGTGGCCAATACGAACGGCATTGTGAGGCCGGGAACTTTGTGCGGGCCCAGCAACGCGCCGAACGCTGGCAGGATCAAAGACGTGAAGGCCGCGCAGAGCACGATGTAGAGTATAAGATATCCGTTGGGTATGTTGCCGGTTGTGAAGTTCTGGCTTGTATAGGCGACTAACGCGATGGCGATCAAGGCGCCGTTAAACCCGAACAGACCAGCCTTAATCATGTCTTTGTCGGCTTTGAACAGGAGGGCGGTCAGCGTACTGATGATGGTGCCGAACAGGCAGGCGACGCCGTAGATCCAGGAATTATAAAAGATGCCTCCCAGGATCACTGCGCCGGAGATCGGGTTGTCCTGAAAGACCACCTGACCGATTCCACGCAAGACCCAGTCGACGAACCCCAGCGTCGGATGATCCCTGAACCGGTCCGTCATTGCCTGCTGAGCCATGGGACCTCCGCTCACTCAATCATAGGGCGCTGCTTGACAAGGGACAAAATCCTAGACTAGCATTTCGACCTTCCGCAAGATAATTCTTAATGGAGCCCATCTAATCGAAGAGAGGGGAGCCTATGCATCTCACCCCGAGAGAGCAAGAAAAGCTGTTGATCTATACAGCAGGGCAGCTTGCTGCAGACCGCAAGAAGCGGGGCTTGAAACTCAACCATCCTGAAGCCGTTGCTTATCTGACCGCAGCCATTCTCGAAGGCATCCGCGACGGCAAGTCCGTGTCAGAGATGATGACGTACGGGACCACACTCCTTTCGAGCAAGGATGTGATGCCGGGTGTCCCGGAAATGATTCACGAATTTCAAGTCGAAGGAACATTTCCGGACGGAACCAAGCTCGTGACGGTCCACGATCCGATTCGGTAACCAGAGACCCGGTTCTCTGACTTCTTTTCCGATTCGTCATGGAGGGGCATATGCCGAAGAAGACGAAGCGGGCGCCTAGCAAGGCCTCTACAAAAAAAAGCGGCTCCCTGGCATCTGTGATCAAAGCGGAGTTATCCAAGCCAGTCATCCCCGGCCAAATATTGATCGGTGTTGGCGACATCGATGCGAATGCAGGCCGCGCGACCAAGGAACTGACAGTATCCAATCTAGCCGACCGGCCAGTTCAAGTAGGGTCCCATTGCCACTTTTTCGAAGCTAATCGGGCGCTGAAGTTCGATCGTGGCCAAGCCTTTGGATTTCGTCTCTCCATTCCAGCCGGTACGGCAGTGCGGTTCGAGCCGGGGGAGGAAAAACGAGTGACGGTTGTCGCGTTGGCTGGTAAGCGGGTTGCCCATGGCATTAACGGTTTGACCGATGGAGCATTGGATGATGCACAGGTGAAGGCGAAGGCGCTGTCGCGGGCCGCCGAGCAGGGATTCATCTCGAGAAAATAGTTGGACAGAATCAGAAAAGAAAGGATAAAGGCTGTTCAAAATGGCTTCCAGCAAGGCCGCAGGAGAAGCCAAAGCCGGAGGCGTACCCTCTGGGGCGCACGGTGCGACGAATAAGGAGCACCAAGTCTGTGCGCGCCGCCGAGTGGTGAGGCGGCCGGGTCCCCGTTGAGGACTTTGGCGAGCCGAGAACGAAGCTGGGAGCCGTTTTCAACAGTCGAAGCATCATGAAGATTCCACGCAAACAATATGCGGACCTCTTCGGCCCTACCAAGGGCGACCGTGTCAGGCTCGCAGACACAGAGCTGCTCATTGAAATCGAAAAAGACTTCACGTCGTACGGGGATGAAGCAGTCTTTGGCGGCGGCAAAGTCTTGAGGGACGGGATGGGGCAGTCTCCCAGGGCCACGAGTGCGAGCGGCGGGCTCGACACGGTCATCACGAACGCAGTCATTCTCGATTATTGGGGCGTCGTCAAGGCGGATATCGGGATAAAGGACGGGCGTATCGTCGGGATCGGAAAAGCAGGCAATCCCGATCTGATGCCGAACGTGACGAAGGGGATGGAGGTCGGGCCAGGAACCGAAGCCATCTCCGCGGAAGGCTGCATCGTGACGGCAGGAGGTGTCGAGACACATATCCACTTTATCTGTCCTCAGCAATATTGGGAGGCGCTCTCTGCCGGCATTACGACGATGATCGGGGGCGGCACCGGTCCCGCCACGGGCACCAACGCGACGACCTGCACGCCGGGACCCTGGAATATCTATCGGATGCTGGAGGCAGCGGAGGGGATCCCCATGAATCTGGGCTTCCTCGGAAAAGGCAACTCGTCTCAGCCTGAAGGGTTGAACGAGCAGATCGAGGCTGGAGCGATCGGATTGAAATTGCATGAAGACTGGGGGACCACGCCAGCCGCCATCGATACCTGTCTGAGCGTCGCAGAGCGCTACGACGTGCAGGTGGCGATCCACACAGATACGTTGAATGAAGCAGGCTTTGTCGAAGATACCGTCAAATCATTCAAGGGACGGACGATCCACTCTTTTCATACAGAGGGTGCCGGCGGCGGCCATGCGCCTGACATCATCAAGGTCTGCGGCCAGCCGAATGTGCTGCCTGCCTCGACCAATCCCACGATGCCGTTCACTGTGAATACCATGGACGAGCATTTGGACATGCTCATTGTCTGTCACCATCTGAACAAGCGGGTGCCTGAAGATGTAGCCTTTGCCGAGTCGCGTATCCGGCGGGAAACGATTGCGGCGGAAGATGTCCTGCACGATTTGGGTGCGATCAGTATCATGTCATCCGATTCGCAGGCGATGGGCCGGCTGGGAGAAGTGATCATCCGAACCTGGCAGACCGCCCATAAGATGAAAGTTCAGCGGGGACATCTGGCGCCAGGCAGCGGGAAGGACTCATCGCAGCACGATAATTTCAGGGCCAAACGCTACGTGGCCAAGTACACGATCAATCCTGCTCTCGCCCATGGGATCGCCCACGAAGTCGGGTCGGTGGAAACAGGAAAGATTGCGGATCTGGTGATCTGGAAGCCGGCCTTTTTCGGCGTGAAGCCCGAAATGGTCCTCAAAAGCGGTTTCATCACCCAGGCGCAGATGGGCGACCCAAACGCGTCGATCCCGACGCCGGAGCCGATCATCAGCCGGCCGATGTTCGGCGCCTTCGGACGGGCGCTGAGCAGCACGAGTTTTACCTTCATGTCGCAGGCAGGGTTGGAGCGGGAGATTCCCAAGATGCTCGGTTTGCAGAAACGAGTGGCCGCGGTGAAGAATTGTCGCACCGTGAAGAAGCGGGATCTCAAACTGAATGATTACCTGCCCAAGATCGAGGTGGATCCGGAAACCTATATCGTGACGGCTGATGGCGTGCGGCTGACTTGCGAACCGGCGGCGGTGCTTCCCATGGCCCAACGCTATTTCTTGTTTTAACGGCTGCTGAAAATGGCGCTCAGCTGCGTTCTTGCCTCGAAAGCCTCCTCAACGTACCCCGATTGGGAAAAGAGCTGTCTTGGCAGCTCGTGGGTGGGAGGGTGAGAACTGTTACGTCTCCGGTGCGTTCGGCGGCTGCGGCCTTGCTGGACAACGTTTTGAGCAGCCTGCTGGGGGTAACTGGTGGTTGGTGAGTGTCAGGTATGAATACTCTCTCGCTTCTGAAAGGTCTTCGATTCGTCGATAGCTTCTTTCCGTCAGGGGGTTATGCGTTTTCCTCCGGGCTTGAGGCGGCGGTGCAGGGTGGCGCGATTCAGAATGCGGAAGAACTGTCGCGTTATGTGGTTGAGTTGATTACGACTGGAATCGGCGAGCGCGAGGCGGTTGCGGCGGGATTCGCGCATGATGCCTGCGTTTCTGGCGTCATGGGTCTTGCATTCGATTCGGATCGAGAATTGGAGGCCATGAAGCTGGGTAGCGAGTCGCGGCTCGCCAGCCGGCAGATGGGCCGGCAGGTCATGAGGCTGGCGGTGGATCAGGGCACGAAGTGTCCGTTCCTCGAAGAATTTCTGGCAGCTGTGGAGACGGAGCAAACACCCGGCCATCTGGCGGTGACGCTTGGGATGACGCTCGCGGCTTCCGGTTGGTCAAAGGAAGACTCCATCGCGGCGTTTCTCCATCAGACGGCGACCGGATATGTGTCTGCCGCGATGAAGCTGTTGCCGGTTGGACAGAAGGAAGGGCAGCGGCTCATCGACAGCTGGCTTGACGTCATCCAACAGGTCAGCCGGGGGGCAGCACAACAGCAGGTACTCCGTTCCTGGTCCCCCGTGCAAGATATCTATGCCATGAGGCACAGCCGTCTGGAGTCCCGGCTCTTTCGGTCCTGAAGGTCATAAGCTCTTTAGCGCTTAGGAGGCCCATGCATCGAGCCGATGAACATGTCACAGGCAGCGGGCTGGTCACGGCGGCACGGGGCCAGCACATCCCTGTGATCGGTATCGGCGGTCCGGTCGGCTCTGGCAAGACTGCGCTGGTGGAAGCCCTCTGCCGAAAACTACGTGACCGGTATAGTCTGGCTGTCGTCACGAACGACATCTTTACGAAAGAAGATGCGCAGTTCCTCACCAGAAAAGGCGCATTGCCGCAAGATAGGATTCTTGGTGTGGAAACCGGCGGGTGCCCCCATACGGCCATTCGAGAGGATGCGTCGCACAATCAGGAGGCCCTCGACGATTTGCTCAAGCGTCATCCCGACGTGGAGTTGATGTTCGTCGAGAGCGGCGGCGACAATCTTGCCGCAACCTTCAGCCCTGAATTGGTCGATCATGTCATCTATGTGATCGACGTCGCGGCTGGCGACAAGATCCCGCGCAAAGGCGGTCCAGGCATTACCCGTTCGGATCTGCTCGTCATCAACAAGATCGACCTCGCTCCGCATGTCGGCGCTGACCTTTCGGTGATGGATCGCGACAGCCGCCGCATGCGCGGCGACTTGCCGTTCCTCTTTACAAATCTCCTGATCGGCGAAGGCCTCGATGCTGTGGTGAAATGGGTTGAGCACTGTATCCCGCAACGAGTGCGGCAGGGTGATTAGCGCGTCGCCGCCGTTCATGCCACGTCCCAAACCAACCGGCGCGATTGTCCAATCTGAATCTGTCGGACGGATCGGCAGGCTCGCTGTCGATTATGTCCGGCAGGGAGCACGCACCGTGTTTGCCCGGACGAACTGCCAATCTCCCTGGCACCTCTTCCCTCCTATTTACCTCGATGATACCGGCGCGGCCTATACGCTGTTGCTGAACCCATCGGGGGGACTGGTGGGAGGGGATCGGCTGTCCATCGACATGCATCTGGGGCAGGAGGCGCATGTGCTCATTTCCACCCCGTCGGCGAACCGAGTCTATCGTTCTTTAGCAGAGGCTTCAGTGCAGGATATCAAGATTCGTCTCGATTCAGGCGCCATTCTGGAGTGGTTCCCCGAACATACCATTCCCTTTGCAGGATCATGCTTTCGGCAGTCGATTCAGGTGCAGCTGGAGGAAGGCGCCGTGGTGCTATTATGGGATGGGATCGCCTCCGGACGGATTGCGCGCGGCGAACGATGGAGCTTTACCAGTCTTGAAAACGAAATAAGGATCACGACTTCAACGGGCCAGTCGCTCATGGAACGGTATGCCCTCAAACCGGGAGAGGGATCGGGCGCGGTTGGGTTGGCAGAGGAGTGGGACTATGTGGGATCGCTCTTTCTGATTGGGGAGAGGGTCGAACCGAGCGTCTGGGCTACTCTCGAAACGACACTCGCGGACATTCTTGAGACCTGTCCTGGCAAGGTCCTCGGCGCGGTCTCCCGGCCTGCTGCCCCCGGTCTGGCAGTGAAACTTGTCGCCAGGTCTGCGCCTGATCTTACCATGATATTAGGGGATCTCTGGGCGGCGGTTCGGAAGTGCCTATGGAATCTTCCAGCGGCGAATTTAAGAAGGTATTGAGGCTGAAGGGGTTCAGACTGAAGGCAGTCCGAACCTTCAGCCCGAATCCCTTCAGCCTTCAGCCTGTTATGCTATAACTCCCCTATGCGTACTTTCCGAATCGCCATAGCCCAGATAAATCCGACGGTCGGTGACATCGACGGGAACGTTCGCCTGATTACTGCCTGGGTGCGGGAGGCGAAGAAGGCAAAGGCCGACCTGGTGACTTTTCCAGAACTGGCGATTACAGGCTATCCACCGGAGGACCTGTTACTAAAGCCACGTTTTGTCGCGGACAATCGCAAGGCGCTCCAGGAAATTGCCCGTCACTGTCGTGGCCTTGCCGCTATTGTCGGTTGCGTCAGCGAGCGGGATGGCGTCGATCCCAAACAAGCTCGCTCGTCGGTGGTATCTGCTGGCGCGCATGAATTGTATAACGCAGCGGCGGTCTTCGCAGATCAGCGGCTCATCACGACCTACTGCAAATGGTATCTGCCGAACTACGGTGTGTTCGACGAGAGCCGGTATTTTCATCCGGGCCGGCGGTTGCCTCTCATTCGCATGGGCAGCACAGTGGTCGGGGTGAATATTTGCGAGGATATTTGGTTGCCGGAAGGTCCGACAGGATTGCAGGCTGCAGCAGGAGCAGAGGTCATTGTGAATATCAGCGCCTCGCCGTTTCATGTCGGCAAGAGCCTGGTCCGCGAACAGATGTTGGCAACCCGCGCGCGAGAAAACGGGGTGTTGCTTGCCTACAGCAATGCGGTCGGAGGTCAGGATGAATTGGTCTTCGATGGAAACAGCGTGATCGTCGATCACCTCGGCGAAGTCATCGCGCGGGGCAAAGCCTTTCAAGAAGATTTGATCGTTGCAGATCTGAATATGGAATCAGTCGCGCGGGTGCGAAGAACCGGAAGGAAAAAGCCCTTGCCGCGGCGGATTGCCACGGCGGTGGAGCTCCATACAGCGGCCGTTCCTGTGCACAGACATCGCGTGCGCGTCGTTCCCGATGTGGCAGCGGTTTCGGACCAGCTGGAGGAGGTCTATCTGGCTCTGACGTTGGGAGTGGGCGACTATGTGAAGAAAAACGGATTTACTCGTGTCGTCATCGGCTTGAGTGGTGGAGTGGACTCGGCGCTGACTGCCGTGCTTGCGGTCGATGCGCTTGGCGCTGAAAACGTTCAGGGCCTCTTCATGCCGTCCCCCTATACGTCGCAGGACAGTCACGCGGATGTGTCCGAACTGGCGACAAGACTCGGTATCTCAGTTCAGACGATCTCCATTACGAGGCTCTTCGGCCACTATCTGCAGGAACTCGCGGGGACATTCGCGGGGCGCAAGCCGGATACGACGGAAGAGAACCTCCAGGCCCGGATCAGGGGCACTCTCCTCATGGCCTTTTCCAACAAGTTCGGCCATCTGGTGCTAACGACCGGCAACAAGAGCGAAATGAGTGTCGGCTACGCCACCTTATATGGGGACATGGCAGGCGGATTTGCTGTGATTAAGGACGTGCCCAAGACGATGGTCTATGGCCTGGCGCGACTCCGCAACCTCCGCGGGGCAACCCCGGTCATTCCCAAGCGGACACTGGACCGTCCGCCAACCGCTGAGCTGAGGCCGGATCAAAAGGATCAAGACTCCCTGCCGCCCTACGAAATTCTGGATCCTATTCTCCAGGCTTATGTGGAGGAAGACCGGTCCCTCGAAGAAATCGTCGAAGCCGGATATGACCGAACCACGGTGGCGTTGGTGATGAGGTTGGTGGATGGCAGCGAGTACAAGCGCCGGCAGGCGCCGATCGGCATCAAAATCACACATCGAGCGTTGGGGAAGGACAGGCGGATGCCGATCACGAATGGGTATAGAAGAAGGCTGAAGGCTGAAGGCTGAAGGCTGGAAGGCAGCCTATTTCTGGTTGCCGGGTTGTTTCGGGACGGATTCCAGTTGCTTCTTGAGGGTTTCCACCTCCTGAGCGAAAGCCTGCGCGTCGATCGCGCTGGTCGCTTCTGGCGATTCGCCAGCCGGGTCGGCACCGCCTTCTACCCGAGGAGCCGCGCCCTTCTTGATTGTTAAGGCCCGCCACGCTTGGTCCAGTAGCTGATAATCGATGACAACAAACCTGTCGGTCGACTTTTTCAAAGTCGGGGGATCCGGGCTATCAGCTTGGAAAGCGGCTTTCGGAGTGAACCGCAGCGTACGGTACCTGAGGCTTGAATAATCGACTTGTTGCGCTGAAATTCTTATCAGCGTCGGGTTGAAGCGATATTGAGAGAGGATGACATACAGCCGTCCGCCATAGGCATAGAGAGATCCGGCGGTCGTTTCCGTGAGCGCGGTTTGAAATTTATTAGAAGGTTCGTGCGTCGTCACGACACGATATTCGACAGACTCATTGGGAGTTGCCCTGCGTAAGCCCTCCGCAAGTAGTGGAGCGAGGAACTGGACTTGATCTTCCGAGAAGAGGGGGGAGATCGCAACCGCTCCTGTGATCGAAGACTGCATGCTCTTGACATGGTGGGCCCCCACACCTCCATCATCGATCTCTAAGCCTCTCAATAGCTGGGCGAGCATGGCTGGTTCCAGATTGATCGGATGAGTAGCCTGAAGCAACGGGGTAGATATCGTCCTTAGAGACACGGATCCGCGAGGGTCCTCAAAGAGGGTTGTTCCGACCTGGGCGGTCGTACTGCAAGCGGCGGTAGCTACACAGAGTAGGGCCACAAGGATGCTGTTCTTCATCTTTTAGCCTTCGGCTTTCAGCCTTCCGAAGCTTCAGTCTATCCGCCTTCAGCCTATTTTTGCTGCTGATTCTGGTTGCCGAGTTGTTTTTTAATGGATTCTAATTCCTGCCTGAGGGCTTCCATTTCCTGGGTCAAGGCTTCTGTGGAGCGACTGTTGGTTTTGATCGCGTGAGTCGCTTGGTCTAATAGCTGATAATCGACTGCCACAAACCTGTCGGTCGACTTGTCCATGGTCGGAGGATCAGGGCTATCCATTCGGACAGCGGCTTTTGGGGTGAATGACAGAGTACGGTACCTAAGCCCTGAATAATCGAGTGGTTCCTGTGACCGGTAGGCGATATCGCCAACGTCAAGGTTCGTGCGCATCGGGTTGTGGCGAAATTGAGAGAGGATCACATACAGCTCTCGGCCATGGGCATAGAGAGAACCGCTGGTCGTTTCCTTGATCGACGATTGAAGTCTATTCGAACCTTCGCGCGTCGTCACCACATGATACTCAATCGCCTGATTGGCGGTTGCAGTACGTAAGCCCTCCACAAGCAGTGGAGTGAGGAACCGGATCTGATCTTCTGAAAAGAGGGGGTAGGTAGCTGGCTGTCCTGCAAAGCCTTCGACGACACGTCGATGGGGCCCAATGCCATGGTCATGAATCTCTAGGCCTGTTAAGAGCAGGGCAAGAAGGGCTGGTTCCAGACTGATCGGATGACTGGCCTGAATCGATGGGTTAGCAATCGCCTGCAGCGCCACGGATCCGCGATCGTCTTCAAAGAGAACTTTTTCGGTCTGGGCAGTTGTGCTGCAGGCGGTGCCGGTGACACAGAGCAGGGCCAGAAGGATGCTGTTCAGCGTGAAACGAGAACCGAAGGCTGAAGGCTGAAGGGGTTCAGGCTGAAGGTCGATAGGCTGAAGGCTGAAGGGACCCAGGCTGAAGGTTTTGACTTTCATCTTTCCGAACCTTCAGCCTGAACCCCTTCAGCCTATTTCTGGCCGCCCAGTTGCTTTTGAATCGATTCCAGTTGCTTCTTGAGGGCTTCCACCTCCTGAGCCAAGGCCGCGGTATTACGAGCCTGGGCTTCGGCTACCC
>Ga0207701_10001830_pt1 | contig 22172 bp, 13 predicted proteins | sample KBSSwiSSwithPhiX_FD_184294 | JGI IMG/M metagenome (GOLD analysis project Ga0207701, IMG submission 184294) | Switchgrass rhizosphere bulk soil microbial communities from Kellogg Biological Station, Michigan, USA, with PhiX - S5 (SPAdes) (version 2) | ecosystem: Environmental > Terrestrial >... | reverse complement strand
CAAAAGGAATTTTTGCTCATGTTCATGGGGCTTCTTTCGAAGTTGGTAAAGCGTTGGTGATGCATCAGTATACAAAAGCTGTCGGTTTTACCGGATCATTTATTGGTGGTAAGCAATTATTTGATTGGGCCAATCAACGCAAAGAGCCAATCCCTGTTTTTTCTGAAATGGGAAGTATCAATCCTGTTTTTCTTTTACCAGGAAAATTAAAACAGTCCCCTGCTGATATTGCAAAAATATATGCCGGGTCCATTACTTTGGGTATAGGACAATTCTGTACAAATCCCGGATTGATCATCGGTATTGATAGTGATGAACTGAAAACTTTTGTTCATGATCTGGGAAATGTAATTCAACAGACTGCTTCGGGTTTAATGTTGCATCCAGGAATTGCAAAAGCATACAAAGAGAAAAGAGGAACTGCTTTAATTCAGAAAGATGTACAGCTCGTTGCCGAATCTGAAATATCGGCAAAGGAAAATGAAGGATTACCAACAATAGCTACTGCTTCGGGGCAGGCATTTTTAAATAATCCAGTTCTTCACCAGGAAGTATTTGGTCCTTATTCATTGGTCATTCGTTGCAAAGACATGAATGAAATGACCGAAGTGGCAAAACATCTGGAAGGGCAATTGACCTCGACGCTAATGGCAACAGAGGATGATATAAAAAATAATGATGAATTAATTGAAGCGGTAAAAAATATTTGCGGTCGTTTTATTTTAAATGGAGTACCGACAGGTGTTGAAGTTTGTTTGAGTATGCATCATGGCGGGCCTTTTCCCGCAACCACTGATTCAAGATTTACTTCAGTTGGAGCAGATGGAATAAAAAGGTTTGCAAGACCAATTGCATTTCAAAATTGGCCAAATGCTTTATTGCCTGGTGAATTGAAAGATGAAAATCCTTTAAAGATCTGGAGAACGATAAATAACGAGTTGAACCACGATTAGCACGATTTAAATGGATTAAGAAGAAATGATGACAAAACCTATTACAAAAAAATATCCCAATTCAGATTTAAAAAGATTCGGTGGTTGGACTTTTCATTGCATTGACGCACATACATGTGGCAACCCTGTTCGGCTTGTTGCAGAAGGTGGTCCTGAACTTGAAGGAAATAACATGAGTGAAAAACGACAGCATTTTTTAAAAGAATATGATTGGATAAGAAAGGGATTGATGTTTGAGCCTCGTGGGCATGACATGATGAGTGGAAGTATTTTGTATCCCCCGCATGATCCAAAAAATGATTTTGCAGTCTTGTTTATTGAAACTAGTGGATGTCTTCCAATGTGCGGACATGGAACTATCGGTACAATTACAATTGCTATTGAAGAAGGATTAATCACGCCGAAAACACCTGGTAAGATTAGAATGGAAGCTCCCGCGGGATTAGTTGAGATCGAATTCAAAAGTCAAAACTCAAAAGTCAAAAGTGTAAAATTGACGAATGTCCCTGCTTATTTAGACAAAGAAGGAATCACAGCTGAATGTCATGAACTTGGTGAGTTAGTAATTGATGTTTCATACGGCGGAAATTTTTATGCGATCGTTGATGTTCAGAAAAATTTTAAAGGATTAGAACATTATTCTGCAGATAAATTAATTGCATGGGCAAGAGAGTTAAGAAAAAATATCAATGCGAAATATGAGTTTGTTCATCCTGAAGATCCAACGATCAATGGTTGTTCACATATTCTTTGGGCCGGTGCAGTGATTGACAAAACATCAACGGCCCGCAACGCAGTGTTTTATGGCGATAAAGCAATTGATCGAAGTCCATGCGGTACAGGGACCAGTGCAAGAATGGCGCAGTGGTATGCAAAAGGCAAACTAAAAAGAGGAGATGTATTTATTCACGAAAGTATAATTGGCAGTAAATTCAACGGCACAATTGAAGAGGAGTTGACAGTAAATGGAATACCAGCCATAAAACCAGGTATAGAAGGTTGGGCAAAAATTTATGGATATAATACGATTTCGATAGATAAAGACGATGATCCGTATGCGTATGGGTTCCAGGTGGTGTGATGCAAGAAGTTAAAAGTTAAAATTGTGAAACAATATTTGATCATAGCAAATGATGGAAAGGATGATGGGGCATTGGATAGGAGAAAAGAAATAAGACCTTTACATCTTGCTGGTGCAAAAAAATTAAAAGAAACTAGCAACTTTGTTATTGGGGGAGCTATGCTCGATGAAGAGAACAATATGCGAGGTTCAATTATGATCGTTCAGTTTGAAACGCAGGATGATTTTCAAAAATGGTACGATAATGAGCCTTACATTACACAGGGAGTTTGGAAGACAATTGAAGTGAAACCGTTCAGAGTTGCAGAAGTGTAAATACGTAAATGGTGAATAAGTAGAATGGTCATTGTCCCCCGCTGGCGGAGGCCGGATGCTCGAATAAAAAGATAGATCAAATTGGGGTGGAAAAAAAGTTGAATAGAATTGTTGTGGTACAAGAGTGCGACGCAACAAAAGTTTAATAGAAATTCAAAAGCTGGCTACATGAAAAAAATATATTTCGTAATTATAGCTGCTATCATTTCTGTAAAAAGTTTTTCTCAAACACATTTACAGAAGATCGAACCGGTGAGTTTTGCAGATGTAAATATCACTGACGAATTCTGGAAACCAAAGATCGATAAAGTAGCAACGAAAACTTTATCAGCCTGTATCTATCAAACAGAAGTTGCTACGCCAAGAATAAAAAATTTTGAAAAGGTTGCAAGAAAAAAAGGGGAGAAGCATGAAGGGATCTTTTATGATGACAGCGATGTCTTCAAGGCATTGGAGGCAATGGCTTATTCATTAAAAACGCATCCTAGTGCAGAGATGGAAAAGAAATGCGATGAATGGATCGATAAGATCGCAGCGGCCCAACAACCCGATGGCTATTTAAATACATGGTACACATTAAAAGGTTTGCAGGATAAGTACACCGACATGAGCATGCACGAAGATTATAATGCGGGGCATATGATCGAAGCCGGTGTTGCTTACTTTAATGCGACTGGTAAAAGAAAGTTGCTGGACGTCTGTATCAAATGGGCTGATCAATTTGATGCATTGTTTGGACCCCGCAAAAGAGATTGGGTAACTGGTCACCAGGAATTGGAATTGGCGTTAGTGAAATTGTATAAAGTAACAAAGAATGAAAAATATTTGAAACTGGCTGATTGGTTATTAAGTGAACGAGGAAAGAAATTAGCGAAAGGTTATACATGGACAGATTGGAAAGACACTGCTTATGCACAAGATGTATTGCCGGTAAAACAACAAACACAGATAACAGGTCATGCAGTTCGTGCAATGTATATGTACACTGGTGCTGCAGATGTGGCTGCTCAAACAGGTGATGCTGATTATATGAAGGCAATGAGAAATGTTTGGGAAGATGTAGTATATCGGAATATGTACATCACGGGTGGAATAGGATCGGCGGGAAGCAATGAAGGTTTTTCAAATGATTATGACCTGCCAAATGAACAGGCTTATTGTGAAACTTGTGCAAGTGTGGGAATGGTTTTCTGGAACCAGCGAATGAATTCGTTAACCGGAAATGCAGAATATATCGATGTACTTGAAAGAAGTTTATACAACGGTGCATTGGATGGCTTAAGTTTAAGTGGGGATCGTTTTTTTTATGGTAATCCTTTGGCAAGTCGTGGTCAACACCAGAGAAGAGAATGGTTTGGTACAGCTTGTTGTCCTGCTAACATTGCGAGGTTAGTTGCTTCATTGGGAAATTATATTTATGCAAAGAGTGATGATGCGATCTATGTGAATTTATTTGTGGGAAGTAATACAACTATTCCATTAAAGAGTGGGAATGTGGGAGTGAGGATGGAAACGAATTATCCGTGGGAAGGTAAAGTGAAGTTGATGATCGATCCGGTTAAGAAAGGGAAATTCAAAGTTTATGTCAGAGTTCCGGGTTGGTATATGGACAATATTGTGCCAGGCCAGCTTTATGAAAAAGATTATGAAAATGCGAACAATAATGCAAGGGTCAACGCTGAGAGCCTTTATCAAGATATTAAAAAATTAAAAGATCAAGTTTCAAGTCAAACTGGAGCTATTGCTGTTATGGTTAATGGAAAGGAAGTAATTGCAAAATATGAAAATGGATATTTATCTATCGATAAAGATTGGAAAAAAGAAGATAGTCTCGAAATTATTTTTGGTATGCAAACAATAATGGTAAAGGCAAGAGAGGAATTAAAACAAGACAAAGGTCGCATCGCAATTCAGCGTGGCCCGATCGTATATTGCATTGAAGGAGCAGACAATAACGGCAAAGCATGGAATGTGATCATTCCTGGAAATACAAAATTTGAAACAATAGATTATAAAGTATTGGATGAATCGGTAAAAGCATTAACTGCTGAAGTGCCTGTAGTAACAGTTGGTGAAGACGGATTATCTTTGAAAACAGAAAAGAAAAAGATTATCGCTATACCATATTATACATGGGCAAACCGGGGTAAGAATGAAATGCAGGTTTGGTTGCCAACAAAAATTACGGATGTAAAACTGAATTACTAATCAAGTCAAAACTCAAAAGTTAAAATTTAAAAAATGAAAAAGAGCCTTGTTATTTTAATTACTGCATCAATTCTTTTTAGCTGTAAACTGATGGCAAAAAAAGAAGAAAAAGAAAATATAAAACCAATGACTGGAAAAATTTTATATGGGATGATCGGCGCCGACAGTGTATTTCAATATATATTGACCAATAAAAATGGAATGGTTGTAAAAATTCTGAACTACGGCGGAACTGTCACAGATATCATTACGCCTGATAAGAATGGGAAAATGGGCAATGTGGTATTGGGTTATGAATCTTTAGAGGGCTACCGGCAAACCGGTAACCCTTATTTCGGAAGTTTGGTTGGTCGTTATGGAAATCGAATTGCCAATGCAAAATTTACACTCGATGGAAAAGAATATACACTCGCCGCAAATAATGGCCCCAATACTTTGCATGGTGGTCTGAAAGGTTTTGACAAAGTGATATGGGTTGTAAAATTGTTCAATGATTCAAGTTTGCTTCTTTCTTATTCAAGTAAAGATGGGGAAGAAGGCTATCCAGGTAATCTTTCTGTTGATGTGATGTATTCTTTAAGTAATGATAATGAGTTAAGAATCGATTATGCTGCCGTTACAGATAAAGCCACGCCGGTGAATCTTACAAATCATAGCTATTTTAACTTGTCTGCAGGTACTGATTCAACTATTCTCGATCACGAACTGATGCTGAAAGCTGATAAATACACTCCTGTAAATAAGACCCTGATCCCAACGGGAAAAATTGATGATGTAAAGGGAACACCAATGGATTTTACCACTTCAAAAAAGATAGGAAAAGATATTGCGGGAGTAACGGGCGGTTATGATCATAACTGGGTAATAAATAGGTCAGGCAATGATCTTGAGTTGATCGGTTCAGTTTATCATGCAGGATCTGGAAGATATATGGAAGTATTCACCACTCAGCCAGGCATCCAATTTTACACTGGCAATTTTCTGAATGGGACATTAAAAAATACCAGGAGCGGAATGAAATATGTAAAACATTCTGGTCTTTGTTTGGAAACTCAGCATTTCCCTGATTCTCCCAATCAGCCCACTTTCCCGAACACAATTTTGAAACCCGGGGAAACATTTCATGAAACGACTGTTTATAAATTCTCAGCTAAGAACCACGATTAACATGATCATAAAAAAGATTATGGGGAAAAAAGGGAGATTATTCATAACTATCAGTTTTCAATTATCAGTTATCATCTCATTCTCACAAGTAAACAAAGCTCCGGCATATCCGCTTGCTGTGCATGATCCTTATTTCAGTATCTGGAGTTTTTCTGATAAACTGAATGAAAGCACAACCAAACATTGGACAGGAAAGGATCATTCATTGATCGGGCTATTAAGTGTAGATGGGAAACTCTATAAGTTTCTTGGAGAACCTGCAAGAGAATTAAAGCCGATTTTATCTATTGGAGAAACTCAGCCTTATAATTGTCAATTTACCGAAACAAAACCAACTGGCGATTGGACCGCAATAGAATTTGATGATACAAAATGGCTTACGGGCAAAGGAATGTTTGGTACAAAAGATGTCGATCCTCAATCTGAATGGAAAAGCAGGGAAATATGGATAAGAAGATCATTTGATCTTCAACAGGTAAATATTAATGAGCTTTTATTGAAGATAAAATACGATGATAATGTAGAGATATATTTGAATGGTGAAAAAATATTCAATGCAGGTTGTTGTTCTGCAAATAAAGAAATACTTCTTTCAAAAGCTATTGAACAAAAGTTACGTAAAGGAAAGAATGTGCTGGCAATGTATTGTGAGAATACCGGGGGGCAGGCATATATTGATGCCGGTTTGTATGATCGGTTACCGCCAGTCGGGATGCTACAAGCGGATCAGCGATCTGCGGAATTGACTGCAACGCAAACAAAATACAATTTTAATTGCGCTGGCGTTGATCTCTCTGTTAAGTTTCTTTCTCCTTTATTAGCAAATGATCTTGATCTGTATTCAAGACCAATAAGCTTCATAACAATTACAGCAAAGTCAAATGATGGGAAACAACATGATGTAAAATTGTTTTTTGACGCTTCCCTTGAAATCGCTATAAACAAAAGCCCCCAGGCTACTGACATTGATTTTTATAAGAAGGATGGACTGGCTTTTCAAAAGATAGGTACAAAGGATCAACCTATATTGAAAAAGAAGGGCGATGATGTAAGGATTGATTGGGGTTATTCTTATCTGGCTTTATTAGATCAACCTGGAGTTATACTCGCAGACTTGTCTAGCCTTTGCAATCTGAGAATCGATTATGGGAAAATAAAAACAGCTCCAGTAGAAAAGACCATCTTATTGGCTTACGATGATCTCTATTCCATTCAGTACTTCGGACAAAATCTCCAGGCCTGGTGGAAAAAGAATTTTTCTACAACAGAAGAAATGATAAAAAGATCGTTAGATGAATTTAAGTCTATTGAGGAACGGTGCAATAATTTTGATAAACAACTTTACGATGATGCAGTAAAGGCTGGAGGTAATACATACGCTGACCTTTGTGTGCTGGCTTATCGTCAATCACTCGCTGCGCATAAATTGGTAAGGGGGCCGAATAATGAAATATTGTTTCCCCAAAAAGAAAATTTTAGTAATGGTTCTATATGGACAGTGGATGTAACTTATCCTTCTGCGCCACTTACTTTAATTTATAATCCAAACCTATTAAAAGGGATGGTTGAGCCGTTGATGTATTATAGCGAAAGTGGCAAATGGTCAAAGCCATTTCCAGCTCATGATCTTGGAACTTATCCGCAGGCAAATGGACAAACTTATCCTGAAGATATGCCGGTGGAAGAAGCGGGTAATATGATCATTCTTACGGCCGCAATTTGCAGGGCAGAAGGTAAATTTGATTTTGCTAAAAAGCATTGGGATGTGTTGAGCAAATGGGTCGAATTTTTGGTGAATGACGGGTTTGATCCGGCAAATCAATTATGTACCGATGATTTTGCGGGGCATCTTTCACGAAATGTAAATCTGTCAATGAAAGCGATCGTTGGGATCGCTGCTTATGCACAAATGGCAAAAGGTCTTGGCAAAAGAGGTGAAGCCGGTAAGTATCATAATATTGCTACTGATTATGCTGCACGATGGATACAAATGGCTGACGACGGCGATCATTTCTCCCTGACATTTGATAAGAAAGGAACATGGAGCCAGAAATATAATTTGGTTTGGGATAAACTACTTGAGCTAAAACTTTTTCCTGAGTCAGTATATGATAAGGAGATCAAATATTATTTAACAAAACAAAATGAATTTGGTTTGCCATTGGATAGTCGTAAAACATATACAAAGAGTGATTGGATAATGTGGACTGCAACCTTAGCAAACAATCAAAAAGATTTTGAGACTCTCATAAAACCAATTTATAAATATGCCACTGAAACACCGACAAGAGTTCCCCTGAGTGACTGGCATGAAACAACAGATGGCAAACAAGTCGGATTCCAGGCAAGAAGTGTTGTGGGAGGATATTTTATAAAAATGCTGGAAAATAAATGGAAGAAATAATTACATGAAGAAAATTATTTTATTCTTACTCTTATTTTATACTTCATTTGTTTGGGCTCAATCCTATGTGCCGGAGAAAAATAACTCAAAAGTAAAAGTAAAGCCTGCTGTACCGGTAAAGGCTTATGCGTTTAACTTGAAAGAAGTAAAGCTTCTGAATAGTCCATTTAAGCATGCAATGGAAATGGACAGTGCATATTTACTTTCACTCAAACCGGACAGGTTGTTGCATCGCTTTCACCAATATGCAGGCTTGCAAACAAAGGATTCTGTTTACCGGGGATGGGAAAGTGAAGGTCTGTCAGGTCATACATTGGGACATTATCTTTCGGCTGCCTCAATGATGTATGTAACAACGGGAAATACTGAATTTAAAAACCGGGTTGATTACATTGTTGATGAACTGGCAAAATGCCAACAGGCGAGAAAGACTGGCTATGTTGGTGCAATACCAAAGGAGGATTCGATCTTCGGTAAAGTAGCGAAAGGTGAGATCAAATCTTCAGGTTTCGATCTAAATGGAGGATGGAGCCCATGGTACACGGTGCATAAAGTAATGGCAGGTTTATGCGATGCATATTTGTATTGTGATAATAAAAAAGCATTGGAAGTAGTAATGAAGATGGCTGACTGGGTTTATAATACAGTTGATCACCTTGATGATTCTACAAGGTTAAAAATGTTGAACTGTGAATATGGTGGTATGAATGATGTGCTGGCAAATATTTATGCATTCACAGGTAATAAAAAATATCTTGATCTGTCCTATAAGTTTTATGATGAATTTGTAATGGGCCAACTGGCAAAGCATATTGATCCGTTGCCCGGTAAACATTCAAATACCAATGTGCCAAAAGCCATTGGCAGCGCAAGACAATATGAACTGACAGGTAATGAGAGAGATAAAACCATCGCCACATTCTTTTGGGAAAGTATGGTAAAGCATCATAGTTATGTTATTGGTGGGAATAGCAACTATGAGTATTGTGGAAGAGCTGACTCTCTGAATGATCGCCTGAGTGATAATACATGCGAAACCTGCAACACATATAACATGCTCAAATTGACAAGGCATTTGTTTGCATGGAATCCTTCGGGTGAACTGATGGATTTTTATGAAAGAGCTTTGTATAATCATATTCTTGCTTCACAAAATCCTGAAAACGGGATGATGACTTATTTTGTTCCGCTGCGGATGGGAACAAAAAAAGAATATAGTACACCGTTTACAACTTTTACTTGTTGTGTTGGGAGCGGCATCGAAAATCATTCAAAGTATGAAGAACAGATATACAGTCATGGTGATCATGGAGAATTGTTTGTGAATTTATTTATTCCTTCAATTATAAATTGGAAAGAGCAGGGAATAGTACTGATGCAGGAAACAAATTTCCCTGAAGCCAATTCATCGGTATTTATTTATTTAGGTGAAACAAGTAAAACGTTTACTTTATTGATAAGGAAGCCATATTGGTCGACAGGAAGAACAAGGTTTTTCATGAATGGGAAAGAAAATCAGAATATAAGATCATACGATGGCAATTTTGAATTTGACAGGATCGATGGTTATATACCATTAAGAGTGACGATGAAAAAGAATGATAAATTGGAAATGCGGTTCAGTATGGGTCTTTATACTGAAGCAATGCCTGATAATCCAAATCGTATCGCATTTAAATATGGACCCATTGTCTTAGCTGGTCAATTAGGAAAAGATATGCCTGACCCGGTTTATGGAACTCCGGTTTTATTGACTGATAATAAAAATATAAATGATTGGATAATATCCACATCTCAACCTTTGCAATTTGAAATGAAAGAAGTGGGAAAACCATTTGATGTGAAACTGATACCTTTTTATAAAACCTATGATCAGTATTATAGTGTGTACTGGGATTATTTTACAAATGCTGACTGGTTGGCAAGACAGGCAGAATATGAAGCGGAAAAGAAAAGAGCAAAAGAGATCGAAGAAAAAACGATCGATAATTTCAGAATAGGAGAGATGCAACCGGAAAGAGATCATAACCTGAAAGCAAGTGAAAGAAGCTATGTAAGTGATGCGATAGGAAGAATGGGCAGAGAAGCAAGAAGAGACAATTTTTTTTCTTTTGAAATGAAAACCAATAATGTCATTGGCTGTAATTTGTTATTGACCTATATTGGCGACGATAAAGACCGGAAGTTTGATATTCTGATTGATGGTGTAAAGATCGCAACAGAAGATTGGAAAGGTGGAAAGACAGGAAAGTTCTATGATGTTGAATATAATATCCCGGAGGACTTAGTGAAGGGTAAAGGAAAAATTACGGTTAGGATAGAAGCGAATTATGGCAAAACTGCAGGAAGAGTTTTTGGAGCAAGGATAATTAATGCAATGAAAGCGAATGATCCTAATCCGGGACATGGTGAATAAGATTATCTCACAGATTACACAGATGTTCACGGAAAATTATTCTGTGTTAATCGGTGCAATCTGTGAGAAAAAAAAGTAGAATAGAATTGTTGTGGCACAAGAGTGCGACGCAAGAGAAGCTTAATAGAATTACAAAAGTTGAAAACAAAAATTATTTTATAACTAATAGAATGAATGAGGGGATTGCTTCGGCTTCGCCTCGCAAGTAAACTATGAACGTAACTATTATCGGAGGCGGGGTTATAGGATTGAACTGCGCTTATTTTTTACAAAAAGAAGGACATAAAGTAACTGTTATTGAACGTGGCGATATTACCGATGGGTGCTCATTTGGTAATATGGGTTATGTATCGCCTTCACATTTTGTTCCGTTGGCAACACCGGGTATTGTGTCAAAAGGCTTAAAATGGATGATGAGTTCTTCATCGCCATTTTATGTGAAGCCAAGGTTGAATCTTGATCTTATTCGCTGGGGGATGGCGTTTTGGAAGAGCGCTTCTGCAAAAAAAGTGGAAGAGAATGCGCCGCACATGAATAATCTTTTGCAACTCACAAGGCATTTGATGAATGAAGTGAAAAATGAATTGCCTGAGCCATTTGACATGACAGAGAAAGGCTGCTGGATGCTTTGGAAAAATGAGAAGACTGCTGATCATGAAAAACATTTGGCTGACCAGGCAAATAAATATGGACTGAAAACGATCATGTGTACACCTCAACAGGTACAGGAACATGAACCGCAGGTAGAAACAAATGTAGCAGGGGGCGTACTTTATCTTGACGATTGCCATGTGAACCCGGGAAAGTTTATGCGTTCGCTTTATTCTTATTTAAAAAGTAAGGGAGTGAAGTTTTGGTTGAACTCGGAAGTAAAAAGTTTTGAAACTTCGAATGGAAAAATTACCGGGGTGATAACTGATAAGGCAAAGCTGGATTGCGAAGAATTGATATTGGCAAATGGCTCATGGCTGCAGAATATTTCTAAGTTGCTTAACATATATACACCTATGCAACCGGGTAAAGGTTATAGTATGGTCTATGATGGATTAGAAAAGAATTTGCAATATCCTTCGATATTGGTTGATGATCGTACTGCAACAACGCCAATTGGTAAATGGTTAAGGATCGGTGGCACTATGGAATTGAGTGGCCATAGCGATAATATTTTACCTAAACGAGTAACTGCGATCTATAATGCATTTAAAAAATATTATCCGACAATGAACCTGCCGCAGCCGGATATAAGTAAAGCGTGGTTTGGCTACCGGCCAGTGAGTCCTGATGGGATGCCGTATATTGGAAGACATACTAAATTTTCCAATCTTACTTATGCTGGGGGACATGCAATGTTAGGAGTAACAGCCGCTGCCGGAACAGGAAGATTAATTGAAGAAATTATTTCCGGTAAGAAACCTTCCTTTGGTCTTGAAGCTTTTGATCCGGCAAGGTTTGGATAAGCCTTTCTGTTCGTAACTTAGCCATGTTAAAACCTACATCATGAAAAAGATCTTATCCGGAACAGCATTACTGATTGTAATTCTTTTTAATTCTTCTTTATTATTTGCACAGCACAAGTTGGAAAAATTGTGGGAAACAGATTCTGTTTTAAAAGTTCCTGAATCTGTTTTGTTTGATGGCGAGCATAAAGTCTTGTATGCTTCAAATATTGATGGCACCGATCCATGGGGAAAAGATGGAAAAGGATCTGTTGCAAAAGTTGGTCTAGATGGAAAAGTGATCGCAACAGAATGGGTGAGTGGGTTGAATGCCCCAAAAGGAATGGGACTTTATATGGGTAAACTATATGTAGCAGATCTGAATGAAATAGTGGTCATTGATATTGCGGGTGGCAAAATTGAAAAAAGGATTGCTGTTACTGGTGCAGAAGGATTAAACGATGTAAGTGTTGGTAAAAACGGTATTGTGTATGTATCAGATTCTAAATTGAAAAAAATATTTACTGTAAAAGATGGTGTATCAGAATTACTTCTTGATACTCTGAAAGGGCCAAATGGCGTACTAATGCGTGGCGATGACTTTTATTTGTTGGATGCGGGGGGGATGTATAAAATGAATAAAAATAAAACACTTAATAAGATAACCGATGGAATGGATGGAGGCACGGATGGGATCGAAAATATTTCGGGCAATGATTTTATAGTTTCCTGCTGGCAGGGTGTTGTATGGTATGTGAATGCAGATGGAAGTAAGCAACAATTGCTGGATTCAAGGGCTGATAAAAAGAATTCAGCAGATATCGGGATAGATGCAAAGAGCAAAATTATTTATGTGCCAACGTTTTGGCGAAACACCATTGTTGCCTATCGGGTAAAGTAAAGTTAATTTTACAGTCGGTATTTTAAGGCAGGTAAACTCTTTTCTATTTTTGATACTCATATGGATTGTATCTCTACACGAATACCTTACAGGCAAACGGGAAGTTTTAGTAAAACGGTGGTTAATTATATTGACCAGCATGCTTCATTAAAAGAGTTCTTTAATTATCCGCCGACGATCCAGGGGATAAAAAAGGCAATTGAAGATAGAAAACAGTTCAACTATGATCGTAATGTGCTGGTGCAGGAATTAAGAAAGCAATATGCAACTGTTGCATTATCTGAAAGGACAAAGAATAACATTGAAGCATTAGCATCGAAAAATACTTTCACATTTACTACAGCTCACCAGAATAATATTTTTACCGGGCCGCTTTATTTTATTTACAAAATATTGCATACAATAAAGCTGGCGGAATATTGCAAGACAAATTTACCTGATCACAATTTTGTTCCTGTTTTTTATATTGGTAGTGAAGATGCTGATCTTGATGAACTGAATCATGTATATGTTGGAGGCGAAAAACTTACATGGAATACAAAACAAACTGGTGCGGTTGGAAGAATGAAGGTGGACAAAGAGTTGATCAAACTGATCGGGTTGATGGAAGGCCAGCTTTCTGTTTTACCATTCGGAAAAGAGATCGCGGGTCTGATGAAAGAATATTATAAAGAAGGGGATACAATTCAATCTTCAACTTTTAAAATAGTTAATGAGTTATTTGGTGAATACGGTTTAGTTGTGTTATTACCTGATAATGCGGAGTTGAAGAAACAAATGATCCCAATCTTCAAAGATGATCTATTAAATCAGACCGCATCGGGCATTGTTGAGAAAACCGCAGAGAGATTAAGTAATGCAGGATATAAAGTGCAGGCCAATCCAAGAGAAGTCAATTTGTTTTATTTAAAGGATAATATTCGTGAAAGAATTGAAATAAAGAATGGTGAGTGGAAAGTAGTGAATGCAAAAGAAAAGTTTTCAGAAACTGAGCTGCTTAAGGAGTTGAATGAATATCCTGATCGCTTTAGTCCAAATGTTATCCTTCGCGGACTTTACCAGGAAACGATCCTCCCAAATCTTGCTTTTATTGGCGGTGGTGGTGAAACGGCGTATTGGTTACAATTGAAGGATCTGTTCAATCATTATAAAATTCCTTTCCCGATGCTGGTATTGCGTAATTCTTTTTTAGTTGTTGAAAAGAGTTGGCAGGAAAGAATTGCAAAACTTGGATTCTCGATTGAGGATCTCTTTTTATCACAGGAAGAATTATTGAACCGGATCGTGATAAATGAAAGCAAAAATGAAGTAAAACTGAATGGATCATTATCTGAGCTTGAGCAGCTATACGAAAGTTTTAAAAAACAAGCTTCAGCAGTTGATATCACTTTGGAAAAACATGTGGAGGCTCTAAAGCTAAGAACTGTGCAACGCTTGCAGGAACTTGAAAAGAAAATGTTACGGGCAGAAAAAAGAAAGTTTGCTGATCAGCAAAGACAGATCCATGCAATTAAAGAGCATTTGTTTCCGAAGGATGGTTTGCAGGAAAGAATAGAAAATATCAGTTATTATTATGCAAAATGGGGGAGAGACTTCATTGGCAAACTGTATGAACACTCATTGAATCTTGAGCAGGAGTTTGTGGTAATGTTAGAAAAGTGATTTTCAATCTTAAGCTGTGTGGTATTTCCCGATTTCCTCATAATCCATCTAATCTTTTAAATCGCGGTTCTGACTTAATCAAACTTATTCTCCCAACCAGCCTTCTTCATCTTCTCCACTTTTTTTAATACATCTTTGTTCAGCGAGTTTTTAAAAGCGGCTACCTTCTTAGAAACAGTTGCGTCAAATGCGCCAATAATTTCAGCAGCTAAGATACCTGCATTCTTTGCTGCGTTGAGAGCAACTGTAGCAACAGGAACACCATTTGGCATTTGTAAAATAGAAAGAACAGAGTCCCATCCATCAATTGAGTTGGATGATTTGATCGGTACCCCAATAACAGGTAATGAAGTTATAGATGCTACCATTCCCGGTAAATGTGCGGCACCACCGGCACCGGCTATAATTACTTTTAGTCCTCTTTTTTTTGCTTTTGTTGAATAATCAACCATGCGAAGAGGTGTACGATGTGCAGAGACAACAGTTACTTCATGAGCTATTCCGAATTCTTTGAGCAGATCCGATGCGGCCTGCATTACAGTGAGGTCACTATCGCTGCCCATTATAATTCCTACAAGTGGTTTCATGAAGCAAAGAAAGGGAAAAAATGTTTCACGCAAAGGCGCAAAGAAATCCTCTATCAAGAAAATCTCTTTGCGCCTTTGCATATTCCTGGCGTCTTTGCGTGAAGCCTTATCTTATAAGCTCACCTTTCAATCTCATAAGTTCTGTTTCTGCAAGCTTGGTATTGTAACGAGCCGCGATCAATCTATCATAAGCATCTGAAAGACTAAGCTGCGCATCTCTCAACTGAATGATAGTAGATGAACCAAGCCGGAATAATTCAAGCTGTATGTTTACATTTTCTTTGGCCAGAAGAATATTGGTTTCTTCCAGATCAAGCATTTTTTTCTGGAGCTCATACTCTTTAAAGAAATTGATGACATTCAGATTTAAAGTGGATTTCTGACTTTCGTAAACAAGTTGCTGATAACTCAAATCCAGTTTCGACTGCTTTATAAGTCGATTGGTGTTACGGTAATTTAAGATCGGGATCGTGGCAGAGAATCCATAATTGTATCCCCTGTTACGATTGAACAATGGCAGGGCAGGATTTAAGGTAACGTCATTGTTGGTGCGGTTGTAGTTATAAGCTGAATTAAATGATATAAGAGGGAACTGGTCTGCTTTTCTTGATTTTATTGTAAGCTCCGCAAGGTCAATATTTTTTTTCTGGAGCTGCAGGGTTGTATTTGTCTCTTCAAAATTGTTCTGGATCTGCGCAAGGGTTAAATTGTTGTTGAATGGAATGGAATCGCTGACCTCATAATTGGTGCCAACAGCAGCATTCATTATTTGATTAAGCCTTTCTTTTAACTCCTCGATCAATGTAAGCTGGCGATACCGGGAAGCTATCTGTGCATTAAGATCCACCTTGCTTTGCAATACATCTGGTTTGTTACCAACCCCGATTTCAAGCCGGCGTTGTGTAAGGTCGAGACGGGTTTGGTTAATGCTCATTTGCTCTTCAATTGCTTTCAACTGTTGTTTCTGGCGTACAACTATATAATAAGAGTTGATCACTTGAGCCACAGTGTTAACTACCTGGTCTTTTATAGTCACTTCGCCCAGGCGAACAAGTTCCTGGGCCTGGTTACGGGTTACAAACATTTTACCGCCGTCAAACAACAACCAGCTTAAGGTGACAGAGCCAGCCAGGTTATCAGTTGTTACTTTACCTTCTTTTGTAGTGCCATTGGAAAATTCCTGGTTCTGGTGGTTATTGTTCCAAACGTTGCTAACAGAAGCATTCAACCTGGGTGCAAACAACCAATTGCGATAAGAATAATCCAGCGCTGCAATAGCTGAATCATTTTTTGAAAGCTGAATATCATAATTGTTTTTTAGCGCAATGCTTACGGCATCTTCAAGCGTCAATAATTTTTGTGCCTGTAATGAACATACGGCCAGGAAAAAAGCTGAGTATAGAACAGAACGTAAAACGGAGCGTCGCAACATAAGTTTAATAGAATTCATTTGCCTGCATCCATATAAAATTACAGCAGGTAAATTGGTTACATAAAAATTTAATCATGTGCTTCCTTCAAATCAGCAACCGCCAGTTCAGTATCAAGATTGCTTGCCTTCTTCTTTGAAGAAAGATATGAGTATAATGCTGGTACTACATATAAAGTAAGCACAAGTGCAAAGAGCATACCACCGACAATAACAATACCTAGCGGCACGCGGCTTTTACCTGCAGAACCAAAGGCCAATGCAATTGGTAATGCTCCTAATGTAGTGGCAAGAGTTGTCATCAGGATCGGACGCAAACGGGCAACAGACGCATCAACGGCAGCGGGGATCTTCTGTTCACCTCTTCTTCTTTTTTGGTTGGCGAACTCAACGATCAGGATACCGTTCTTGGTTACAAGACCGATCAACATGATCATTCCGATCTGTGAGAATATATTTATCGTTTGGCCAAATACCGATAAACTAATCATAGCACCTGCTAATGCTAATGGCACAGTGACGATAATAATTATTGGATCAATAAAACTTTCAAACTGTGCGGCAAGCACTAAAAAGATAAGTACTAATGCCAGTATAAATGCAAATGAAGTGTTAGAAGAACTCTCTGCGAAATCCCTGGAAGCACCGGCCAGTGAAGTTTCAAATGATTCATCCAACACTTTATCAGCGATTTTTTCCATCTCTTTAATTCCATCGCCAATTGTTTTTCCTGGAGCAAGTCCGGCCTGTATCGTTGCGCTTTTGAAACGATTGAAGTGCAGGATGCTTGGTGGATTTGCCATTTCTTCCATCTTCACTACGTTATCAAGTTGTATAAGATCACCGCGGTTGTTACGAACAAAAAATCCTTTAAGATCTAAGGGATCGTCCCGATCACTTCTTTCAACCTGTGCTATTACCTGGTATTGTTTTCCATTCATGATAAAATAGCCAAAGCGACGTCCGCTTAAAGCTAACTGGAGCGTGGTAGAAATATCCTGTACTGAAACACCAAGTTCATTTGCTTTTAACCTGTCGATTGTTATCTGTAATTCAGGTTGATTAAATTTTAAGTTGATATCCGGGTTCAAGAAAGTTGGGTTCTTGCGAACTTCTTCCATGAAAACAGGAATTTTTTCTTTTAATTTTTCAAAATTGAGATTCTGAAGTACGAACTGTACAGGGTTAGCGCCACGACCGCCAAGACCTACAGAAATAGTTTGTTCCTGCGTAGCAAATACCCGGAGATTATTATACCGGCGGAACATGCGACTCATTTGTTGAGCGATCTCATCCTGCGATCTTTTTCTTTCAGATGCATTTACTAAACCCATACTTATAAATGCTGCATTGCTTCCTCCACTGCCGCTAAAGCCCGGAGCAAATGTTAGCACCACATTTTTTTCAGGAATGGAATCAAGTAATTGCTGTGTTATTTCATAAGAAACCCTGTCAGTAAAATCAAAGTCTGCGCCTTCAGGACCAGTAATACTTGTACGAACCCGATTACGATCTTCCATAGGAGCAAGCTCAGATGGTAATCCTTTACCGATATAATATATAGCACCCAAACAAGCAAGTATGATCACAAATGCGAACCAGCGAAGACGCATGAACCCTTCCAATGACGATTTGTATAGATTTTCAAGACCAGTAAAAAAAGGTTCTGTCTTTCTATAAAACCAGGAATGTTTGTGTGGATTCTTTTTCGCCATGTAAATATTCAGAACCGGTGTAAGCGATAATGAAACAAATGCTGAAATAAGCACGGCGCCAGCGAGTACAATACCAAACTCACGGAAAAGCCTTCCTACAAATCCCTCTAAGAAAATGATGGGAAGGAAAACGATCGCCAGCGTTATTGACGTAGCAATTACCGCGAAATAAATTTCTTTTGAGCCTTCAAGAGCAGCTTTATGTTTATTCATGCCCTGCTCCATTTTCTTAAAAATGTTTTCTGTTACAACGATACCATCATCCACAACAAGCCCGGTAGCAAGAACTATCGCAAGCAGGGTAAGTACATTAATAGAAAAACCCATCAGGTACATGATAAAGAAAGCACCGATGAGTGAAACAGGAATATCGATCAATGGACGAAGTGCAAGAGTCCATTCACGGAAGAAAAGAAAGATAATGGTAACAACTAATAAGATCGCAATGACAAGGGTTTCTTTTACTTCCTTAATTGCATTGCGAACAAAAGTGGTGCGATCATAACCCACCTCGAAAATGATATCGGGTGGCATATCTTTTTTTATCTCTTTAATTCTTTTATAAACTTCATCAGCGATCTCTATCTGGTTGGCGCCGGGTTGAGCTACCACACCAAGATTTACCGAAGGCACATTATTTTTTCTTGAAACTGATTCTTCATTATCGGCACCCAATTCTGCATAGCCAACATCTTTATAGCGAACAACTCCATTATTATCTTCACGAAGTATAAGGTCATTAAAATCTGCTTCAGTGGTGAGTTTGCCAAAAGTTTTCACTATTAACTGAGTCGTATTGCCACGGATCTTTCCGCCGGGCAGTTCAATATTCTCCCGATCTAATGCCAGTCGGATATCATTAATGGTTAGCTTATATGCCGAAAGTTTTGAAGGATCGATCCAAAGCCGCATGGAATATCTTTTTCCAAATACACTCACACCACTTACTCCAGAAATAGTCTGTAACCTTTCTTGCACAACGTTCTCTGCATAGTCAGTCAGCTCAAGTAATCCTTTGCTTTGACTTTGTATCTGTAAAAAAAGAATGGGGTCAGAGTCTGAGTCAGCCTTGCTTACAGTCGGTGGCGCATCAATATCCTGTGGCAGATTGCCAAGTGCCTGCGATACTTTATCTCTTACATCATTGGCCGCTCTTTCAAGGTCCACATTCAATTCAAATTCAACCGTTATATTGCTGGCACCAGTTGAACTAGTTGAAGTGATGTTCTTTACTCCCGGCACACCATTAATTGCTTTTTCAAGGGGCTCAGTTATTTGTTGTTCAATAATATCAGCATTGGCTCCTACATAAGATGTGCGGACATTCACAACTGCAGGATCGATGGCAGGATATTCACGAATGCCCAAATATTTATAGCCGATACCGCCAAAAATGATAATAACGATCGAGCAAACTATTGCAAGTACTGGCCGTCTTAAACTTAGTTCTGATAAATTCATATTGTTAGTGGTCAGTGGTGAGTTGTGAGTTTATAATTTCCCAATCATACCACTAAGTATTTTGAACGTTATTATTATTTTTTATCCGAGACCTTTATTGAACCTTTTTCAACTTTATATCTGCTCCTGGCCTTAAAAATAAAAGTCCTGTTGTTATAACAGTATCACCAACGTTTAAACCTGTCAATACCTGCACACTGGAACTATCTCTTATTCCAGTAGTAATATCTGCCGGTATAGATTTCCCTCCTTTATATAAGTACACTAATTTTTTTCTTCCTAACGGTTGCACAACAATTGTCGGGATCATTATAGCGTTCAAATTTTGACCCAATACAATTTTTACTTTGGCAAACACACCTGGGATCAAAGAAGCATCACCATTCTTTACAATACCTCTTATGGCAAGACTTCTTGTGTTCTCATCCATTTTTACTTCTGATGCAATAATATTTGCTGAATAAGTTTTATTAGAACCATCGACCGTGAAATTGATACTTTGCCCGTTTCTCAACTGTGAGCCATATTTTTCTGGCACATTAAATTGAATTTTTAATACGTTCACCTGGCTTATTGTAGTAACTATTATTGCCGGGGTAACATAAGCACCATCGCTAATATTTTTCAATCCAAGTTTTCCGCTAAATGGCGCCCTGATCTCTGTTTTGCGGACCGATTCTTTCACAATATCAATATCAGCCTTTAGGTTACTAACCTGTAAAAGACTGAGGTCATATTCTTGTTGACTGATGCCCTGGATCTTTATAAGTTCAGCTTGCCTTTTTTCGGTTTGCTCAGCTATTTGTAATTGAACATCCAGTTTTCTTAACTGTGCCTGCAGGTCACCATCATATAATTTGGCGAGCAATGCTCCCTTGCTAACAAATGTTCCTTCCCTCACATTTAATTCAACCACACGTCCCGATACTTCAGGGTGGATCTCCGTGGTTTCATTTGCCAGTATGGTTCCGGGAATTTCAATATCAGAACTAAGTGCTCGGGTGGAAACTATCAATGCATCTGCTATTATTGCCTGTTGTTGCATCTGAGCTCCGGTTGATTGGGCAGCATCTTTCTTTTTGTCCCCGCACGAAATAATTACCGAGCTTAAGATCAAAAATAATATTACAGAAAGTAGTTTAAAATTATTCACGTTTGTGCAGTTGTATTTAGGGGCGTAAAAATAAGTACTTATTAGCGTTTAAGAATAAATTTGACGATAGATGACCACAAATCCTTTGGCAGTCAAAAATTTAATTGTCTGACTGTTATGAATGGTTTTTTCGGGGGATAGAAGGAATTCATCAGGATCTTGGAAACAAAGTGTGTTTCACTTTGTTCGATTTGTGCAGAAGGTCTTGTTTTTCCTTGCTTAGTATGGTGACATGCCCCATTTTCCTACCAGGCTTGGTTTGCTTTTTACCATATATATGAACAAAGGCATTGTCGATCTTCATTACATCTTCCAATCCTTCATATATCACATCACCATTACAACCTTCAGCGCCGATGATATTGACCATGATCGAAGGAAGAATAGCATCCGTATTTCCCAAAGGATAGCCGAGCATCACCCGCCATAACATATCAAACTGGCTGCTATAATGTGCTTCGATGGTGTGATGTCCACTGTTATGCACCCGCGGCGCCGTTTCATTTACAAATACATCACCGTTTTTGTCAACAAACATTTCAACTGCAAAAATTCCCGGTGACTTAAAATTGCGAACAACTGCAGAAGCGATCGCTTCAACTTTATAAAGAGTTTGAATACCCAGTTCAGCAGGGCAAAGTTGATAATCGAGTAAATTAAGATCTTGATTAAACAGCATTTCTACCGGCGGATAAAGAGCTGTTTCTCCTTTTTCATTTACGGCAACCATTTGAGCGATCTCTTTGTCGATCGGGATCAGTTTTTCCAAAACGCTTGGAGCATTAAAGGCCTTTCCAAGGTCCTCTTTATTTTTTAAAATTTGAACACCTCGACCATCGTAACCGCCTTCACCTAATTTGTGAACAGCTGGTAGAAAACCAATATGACCTTCGATATCAGAAAGACTATTAGTTAAAATGAAATCTGCGGTAGGGATGCTATGTTGGTGATAATACTGCTTTTGTAAAATTTTATTTTTGATGATACGGAGTACAGAAGGCCTGGGATAAACTTTCACTCCTTCAGTTTCTAACTTTTCCAGTGCATCTACATTTACGTTTTCAATTTCAATGGTAATTGCATCGAGGCTCTTGCCGAAATTGTAAACAGCATCAAAATCTTTTATATCGCCTTTGGTGAAATGATGGCAGAGATGAGCAGCGGGACATTCATCGTCATTTTCCATTAAAAAGGTTTTAACAGGATAATTGGATGCAGCTTGTAAAAGCATTCTTCCTAACTGGCCGCCGCCGAGGATACCGATTTTAAGCATGGCGCAAAGAT
>Ga0207701_10001829_pt1 | contig 22176 bp, 22 predicted proteins | sample KBSSwiSSwithPhiX_FD_184294 | JGI IMG/M metagenome (GOLD analysis project Ga0207701, IMG submission 184294) | Switchgrass rhizosphere bulk soil microbial communities from Kellogg Biological Station, Michigan, USA, with PhiX - S5 (SPAdes) (version 2) | ecosystem: Environmental > Terrestrial >... | reverse complement strand
GGTGCCACGGCGTAGTCGCGAACGCCCATCCCCAGCATCAGGGCGCGTTCAACGTCGCGATAATTGTTCGCCGGCGCGCCATCATCGGAGACGATAAACGTCTCGCCGTGCAAGGGCATTTCGTAGTCGATAAGCAATTCCAGAGCCGCGACGAAGTCGCGGACGCATAAAAGATTCATGCGGCGGTGCGCGAAAAGAGATGATCGCACGTAATTCACGGTGCGGCTGCCCGCAGTCAGCGCATGTGCAAGTTTGAGCAGATTTTTGCCGTGCGGGCCGAAGACCGCCGTTGGCCTGGCGATGCCCAACTCGAAGGCGCCATTGGCATGTTTGTGCCACACCTCTTCGATCGCGAGCTTGACTTTTTCATACCCGGTTTGCGGTGATGCGTGCGTGGTCTCGGATACCTGCCGTTCGGAAGTTCGCCCGACCACCACAGCGCTGCTGCAGTGAATCACGCGCCGCATGCCCCGTTCAGCGCCAGCTTGCGCCACTCTTGCAGTTGCCGCGAGGTGCGTCTCGTGCGGCCAATCGGCGGGAAATGCAAGGTTGACCAGGATGCCCGCCGGAACGAGCAGACGATCGAGTGTGGCCGCCCGCGCCAGATCCCCGCGGATCCAATTCAAACGCTTGTCTTGTCGCAACGTTGCATCGGGAGCGTTATGCGCTAATGCGTAGAGCGCGACGTCTTCCCGTTGCAGAAGGCGATCCAGCAAATGCTTCCCGACAAATCCCGTCGCGCCGGTAATTGCGATCGTCTGCACTTTAATCGCAGGCATATTGAACAAGGGGCGACATTGCCACCTGCCCGCGCACGATTTTCAGCTGACGCACGCCGCTAAAAGTTCTAGATAGCTTCATTGCGACCGCCGAATCATCCCGCGTAACGTCCACAGTATTCGATGGCCGGCCCGGTTGGCGACGGCATTGGCGAGAGCTCGCGCAAAGCGGATGCTGAAAACGCCGCGCGAATTTAGCTTATATGCGGTGTGCGCGCGCTGCCAGAATTCGCGCAAGCGTCCGGCGCGCAGATGCAATTGAGCGCTGACGATGTGCGCATTTGCCAGCGCGACATTTCTTGACACCGCGATTTCGGCAGGAACTCGCGGATCGGCCAGAATCGCGGTAATGATAAGTATGGGTTCATCCGCGCGCGCCGCCGCAACCGGGCTAAACGTGAGAGAGCCGGGATGAACGCGAAAGCCGGCGAGCACTTCTGCGATATGGATCAAATCACCACAAAGACCGAGGCGCAACCAGAAATCAAAATCCGGCATTTGTTTGAGCGCGGGATTCCAGCCGCCGGTGGTTTGCCAGGCACTGCGGCGGAAAAATGCCCCGGGACCCGGGGGGCATTCGAATTCCGTAATTACGCGTTGGTAATCAAACCTTGTCGCATTGACCGTTCGTATCACCGCAGAACTTGGATCGATCAAACAGAAATCGGGGTAAACCCCGACTGCGTTGAGATTATCTTTCAGTACTGCAATCGCCTGGCTCACCGCGTGTGGACGCAACGTATCGTCGGCGCTTAAATATCCGAGGACGTCGCCGCGGGAAATCTGCCATCCGCGATTGAGTGTCGCCGACTGCCCGCTGTTCTGTTGCCGGATAATCTGGAACTGACCTGCGTATTGTTGCAGGACTTCATGCGTGGCATCGGTCGATCCGTCATCGATGACGATGAGTTCAACGTATGGATAATCCTGCGCAAGCACGCTGCGAATGGCTTCATCCAGATAACGGGCGTGATTGTAGGCGGGGATGACGATTGAAACCGGCGGCGAGCCAGCTTTCATTCGTCCCACCTTACGGCATGTGGCAAGCAGCGAGCCATTAACGCATAGTCGGTATAGGGGTGCACACTATGTTTGAAGAGTTGTTCACGGTAACCCATAAGTGATCAAACTCGCGCAACAATATATCGCGAGTTTCAATTTGTCTTAGAAAATATTGATTCTCATTGGCGAATTGGTAGCGAACCCGGTGTTCCTGATGCACAAATCCCTTGATCATTGATGGACTCGTATCGAAACCGAACATGCAATAAGGCTTAGTGCCGAAAATCGCCATCGTACCTGGTCCAGAGGAAGGTCCCATGTGTATGCTCGAGGCTTCAATCAATGCGAGATCCTGTTCCAAAGATGTATGAAAGTCTTTTGCGATAACGACATTTGTGAGATTTCGAAACCTTGTATCGACCTCGGTTGCGGCGCAGATAACCACGAATTTCACGGAATAATGCTTGGCACAATACTGGAACAACGCGTACCAGCTTTCATAATCCGAGTTACGTGCCGGCGTGGCGGGGTTTCTGCGTAATTGAACGCTGACTGGCACGGCGGGCGTGACATGCTGAATTAAGAATTGACGGGCCCAAGACGTGGCGGCCGGGCGTGATTGGAGCACGGGGAGCGCCCCGTGTTTCGCATAGTAATCTGAGAACAGTTCATTGAAACACTTATAGAAAAGATATTCCCTTGAGATGTAGTCACCGAATCTAGGCCAGATCAAGTAATCATCTCGATTGTCAGCGATGTAAGACTCGAGCCTGCGGTGCGAATCGAACAACAGCAACGAGCCGATGTGTGGATTGACTTGAGCGGCCGGTAGTACCGAAGAAAGGTGGAAGAGAAAGCTGTCGGGTTCAATATGGGAAAAAGCCTGATCCTTGACGACCGGGCTGGAAGAATCGTACACGAGCGCCATGTCAACGACGTCCAGATCATAATTTTCCCGCAGCACGAGCGCAGCTTCCTGAAATATCAGGATGTCGCCAACGCTGAAGGGCTGGCTGGCAAAATCATAGATAAGCAGCAAACGGAGCTTTCTACCCGGATAGTTTATTGCCGGCGCCGCCGATACCGCCCATTTGAAAATGGCCAGCCAGCGTCGCAGGGCGCGCTTTGCGGAGCGCAGCAAGTGATGTCGAGTCAAATCGTTTCCTGTCGTGTTTCTTGAACTATTATTGTTACCGCGATCGCTGGTTAGCCTTCTAATTTTAGGAATGACTTAATCAGATGATATAATTAGCGTTTTTATCGACGCAACAATTGGTTCCGCTCCCTATGGCTAGTCGCGAACGCCGAAATTTGACGCTAGCCGTCAAGGACGTTTGGGATGGCGTTCGCCGTATCTATATATGGCCCATGTTAGGGTGGCAGGATATCAAGCAACGTTATCGCCGCTCGGTTATAGGGCCATTCTGGCTCACTCTTAGCTATGGCGCCATGGTGGCGGGTATGGGTCCGCTGTATGGCCGCCTATTGCAGCAAGATATTGGCAGCTATCTGCCTTATCTCGCCACCAGCTTCGTTATCTGGATCCTGATGTCCTCCATCATTATCGACGCTTGCAGCGCATTTATTGGCGCTGAGGGCTATATCAAACAGGTCAAACTACCGCTGACGGTACATGTACTAAGATTGGTGTGGAAAAACGTGCTCATTTTTTTCCACAATTTTGTGATTGTTCTGTTAGTAATGTTTATTTATCCGCCCCCGCTCACTTGGGCATTGCTGCTTATCCCGGCCGGCGTGCTCATGTTGGCCTTGAACGGTATCTGGCTTGGTTTGCTGTTTGGCATGCTATGTGCGCGTTTTCGTGATGTACCGCAAGTTGTTAGCAGTTTTGTGCAGATCGTTTTCTTTTTGACTCCCGTGATGTGGCGTTCGGAGATGTTAGGCAGGAAGCAGTGGCTGGTTGAGTTAAATCCGTTTTATCACTTTCTGGAAATCGTGCGAGCGCCGCTCATCTCCGGTGGTGGTGCTATACGTTCTTGGTTAATGGTGACGCTGATTACCATTGCCGGCTTTCTGGTCACGCTGTTGGTGTTCAGTCGTTACCGCGCCCGAGTGGCTTATTGGGTCTAGATATGGCACGTATCACCGCAGACAAAATTGTTGTGGATTTTCCGATTTATGAGGCTAGCGCCCGTTCGTTTAAGAGCGCAGTCCTGCAGACGGCGACGGGAGGGCTTCTTTCAGTCAATAGTGCGCATCGCGTCGTGGTACGGGCGATCAATGGATTGACATTCGACTTAAAAGAAGGGGATCGTGTAGGTTTAGTCGGTCACAATGGTTCCGGGAAATCGACGCTCCTACGTGTGCTCGCCGGCGCTTATGAGCCAGTCAGCGGCTCGCTTCAAATTACCGGCCGCATTGCGTCAATGCTCGATCTTTGGCTGGGCATGAATTCCGACGCAACTGGTTACGAAAATATATTTCTGAGGGCAACGATCATGGGCTTGCGACCTAAGGAAATCGCGCCGCTGGTCGATGATATATGCGAATTCGCCGAACTCGGTGACTACATTTATATGCCTTTACGCACTTACTCGAGTGGCATGCAAATGAGGTTGGCCTTCGCTGTTTCAACAAGTGTTTCAGCAGATATCATATTGATGGACGAATGGCTCAGCGCGGGCGATGCGAGTTTTAACGAAAAAGCCCAAACACGCCTTCAGCGCATGCTTGGCAATGCAAAGATTCTTGTAGTGGCTTCCCACAATGAGCAGATGATTCGCACGACATGCAATAAACTCATGCGACTCCTTCATGGCAACATGGTCGAATTTGTTTCGCTGCCAACTCGGGAAGCTGGGCATTTGTCTTGATTCCTAAGTCGATATCGGGAGATAAACGGGCAATGAAAATTTTTGTTACGGGCGCTTGCGGATACAAGGGCACTGTTCTCGTGCCCAAATTGCTCGCCGCGGGGCACGACGTAGTGGCATTCGACATCATGTGGTTTGGCAATTTTCTGAAGCCGGATCCTAGGCTGACCGTGCTACAGGGTGATGTTCGGGATATCGATACGATTAACCTCGATGGTGTTGATGCGATCATCCATCTTTCGTCTGTCGCGAACGACCCGTGCGGCGATCTTGACCCGAAGCTTACGTGGGAGATCAGCGCGCTCGCGACCATGCAGCTTGCCGATAAAGCGGTCCGGAAAGGGGTAAAACGGTTTATTTACGCGTCTTCCGGCAGTGTCTATGGCGTCAAAGACGAGCCTGAGGTCACCGAAGACCTGGAGCTGAAACCCATCTCCGAATATAACAAGACGAAAATGGTCGCAGAACGCGTGTTGTGGAGTTATCGCGACGATATGACCGTACAAATGATACGTCCCGCGACCGTGTGCGGGTATTCGCCCCGCATGCGCCTTGATGTGTCCGTCAACATGCTTACTATTCAAGCTCTGACCAAGCGCCGCATCACCGTTTTCGGCGGCAACCAAACGCGTCCGAACATCCACATGGAGGACATCACGAACGTCTACCTGTTCATGCTCGATCACCCCGAGCACACTGGTGTGTATAACGCGGGCTTCGAGAACATATCGATCTTGGATATTGCGGAAAGAGTGGCGCAACAGGTAGAGGCTGAAATCGTGGTGACAGAATCCAACGATCCGCGGTCTTACCGGGTCAATTCGGACCGATTATTAGCCACCGGGTTTCGCCCCAAAAAAACCGTCGACGACGCGATCAGGGAAATTATCCAGAAGTACAATTCCGGCGAACTGAAAGACGACGAGAAGTTCCACAATCTGAAATGGATGCAGAAAGAGATCCTCAAATGAATGCGCCGACCCCGGGCCCTGTTACTGCGTGTTCCGACTATTCGAGCCGCCTGCAAATGGCGCTGCAAACGGCGGACTGGTCGGGGGTCGGTCGACTGGCTGAAGAACTGCATGATTGCTGGCGCAATGGCCGCCAGGTATTCATATGCGGCAATGGCGGTAGCGCGGGCAACGCCATGCACCTGGCAAACGATTTTCTCTATGGTATTTCCAAAACCCGCGGTTCGGGCCTGCGCGTGAACGCATTGCCGGCCAATTCGTCGGTGCTGACATGTCTTGCAAACGATGAAGGGTATGACGAAATATTTTCCCTCCAGCTTGCAGTGCAGGGACGTCCCGGCGACGTGCTCATCGTGCTGTCCGGCAGCGGAAATTCGCCGAATATACTCAAAGCGCTTGCGCAGGCAAAAACTAGCGGGCTGCGAACCTACGCGATACTCGGCTACACAGGCGGCAAAGCCAAAGCGATGGCCGACGTTGCCATCCATTTTCCCGTGGACGACATGCAGATCAGTGAAGACCTGCAATTGATCGCCGGTCATATGATCATGCAATGGCTGTATCAGAACCAGCCTCACCAGGAATAACGCGCTTGGCGGACGCTGAAAAGGTTCTCGTAATCGGCAGCAATTCGTTCTCCGGTGCGAGCTTTATCGATTACCTGCTGCGCCTTGATATACCGGTAATTGGTTGCAGCCGGTCGCCCGAGGCCCATCGCGCATTCTTGCCATACAGGTGGTCGGGTAGAGACGCTCACTTCCAGTTTCATCAGTTTGATCTCAATCATGACCTCGATCCGCTGACGGATTTGATAAATGAGGCGCGGCCGCATTACGTCGTCAACTTCGCGGCGCAAAGCATGGTCGGAGAGAGCTGGAAGAACCCGGATCATTGGTTCATGACGAATGTCGTAAGCGCGGTCAGGCTCCATGAGCGGCTGCGCGCCTGCAATTTCCTCGCGAAATATGTGCATGTCACGACACCCGAGGTCTACGGCAGTACCGACGGATTCATCCGGGAAGACACGCCTTTCAATCCGAGCACGCCTTATGCCGTTTCGCGCGCTGCCGGCGACATGAGTTTGCGAACGTATTTCGACGCTTATAAATTTCCAGTGGTTTTTACCCGAGCGGCAAATGTCTACGGTCCCGGCCAGCAGCTCTATCGGATTATTCCGCGTACGATTCTATACGTGATGCTGGGCCGCAAGCTGCAACTCCATGGTGGCGGTCTTTCGAAGCGGTCTTTTATCCACATGCGGGATGTGTCGGATGCGACTTGGCGCATCGCCAAAAGCGCGCCACCCGGCGAGACTTATCACATCTCCACCAATCAAATCGTCACTGTCAGGGAGCTGGTTGCTACCATCGTGACCAAGTTGGGCGCAAAATTTGAAGACTGCGTCGAGATTGTCGGTGAACGCCTGGGCAAGGATGCCGCTTATATGCTCGATAGCACGAAGTTGCGCAAGAACCTGGGTTGGCAGGATAGAATTTCGCTGGACCAGGGGCTCGACGAGTGCATAGCGTGGGTAAAATCCAATTTCGCAGACCTCAAGCGCCAACCTTACGATTACCAGCACAAGCCGTAGCATTCGCGCCGATTATCCGTATGACGAAACAAGGGCGACAACACTTGAATATCGACGAACTTAAGCGACTCGCGGCCGAGATTCGCGCGCGCATCATCGAAAACTCGCACAAGACGCAGACTCCGCATCTCGGCTCCTGCCTGTCGTGCACAGACATTTTGGTCGCGGCATATTTTCACACCCTGCGCATCGACCCGCAGCAACCGCGCGATCCTGATCGTGATCGTTTCATCCTCAGCAAAGGTCATGGAGCTGCTGCGCTTTTTCAGGTGCTGGCGCTCAAGGGCTTTTACCCGGAAGCGATGCTCGCGGCCTACGGCGAGGACGGCGGAATCTTCGCCGAGCATCCGCCGACTCCGTCCCACTTGCCGGGCATCGAGGCGGCGACCGGCTCGCTGGGCCATGGCATGCCGATGGGGTTGGGCATGGCGATGTCAGCGCGCATTCAGGGGCAGGCTTACAACGTCATTGCGTTGCTGTCCGACGGCGAATGCAATGAAGGTTCGATTTGGGAAGCCGCGATGCTCGCTGCGTCTCAGAAAGTCGAACGCCTCGTCGCCATTATCGATTTCAATAAATGGCAAGCCACCGGGCGCAGCGAGGAGATCCTCGCACTCAATCCGCTTGTGGATAAATGGCGTGCCTTCGGCTGGAGCGCGTATGAAGTCGACGGCCATGATATGGCCGGACTGATCAAGCTGCTGAGCAATGTGCCCGACGGCAGCGGAAAGCCGGTGGCTATCGTCGCGCACACGGTCAAAGGTAAGGGCGTGTCCTTTATGGAGGACGATAACAACTGGCATTACCGCATTCCGACCGCCGACGAAGTACTGGCGTCGAAGAAGGAACTCGGAGTCGCGGCATGAGAAATGCATTCGCAGATGAGATCACGAAACTGGGCGCCGTCGATCCGAAGATCGTTCTGCTGTCGGGCGACATTGGCAACAAGCTTTTCGATAAATTCAAAGACGGCGCAGCGGGGCGTTTCTTCAACTGTGGCGTCGCTGAGGCGAACATGATGAGCGTTGCCGCCGGCATGGCTCTGTGCGGCCTGCGTCCCGTCATTTACACCATCGCGCCGTTCACCACCACGCGTTGTTTCGAACAGATCAGGGTCGATGCGTGCTATCACGAAGCGCCTGTAGTAATCGTCGGTACAGGTTCCGGTATGTCTTACGCTGAACTGGGCCCGACCCACCATTCATGCGAAGACATGGCGATCTTGCGGACGCTGCCGAACATGACTGTACTGGCTCCCGGCGATACCGTCGAACTGCGACTGGCCTTGCGCGCCGCATTGCGCCTGAAGGGCCCGGCCTACATGCGCATCGGGAAGAAGGGCGACCCGCTGGTACACACGCGCGAACCGGAATTCACTATCGGTAAATCAATAACTATGCAGCCCGGCAAGGACGTATGTTTAATCAGCGCCGGAGTCATGTTGCCCGTAATGATGCAGGCAGCAAAGCTGCTGGCCGGCCAGGGAATCACCGCCCGGGTTGAAAGCTTCCATACCGTGAAACCGCTCGACGAGCAGACCTTATCGGAAGTATTCAGGGAATTCCCGCTGGTTGCCGTCGCCGAGGAGCATGGCCGCATCGGCGGCTTGGGAGGCGCAATTGCCGAATGGCTCGCCCGCCAGGAGCGGCTACGCGCCGGACTGATTGCATTCGGCACGGACGATGCATTCATGCACGAAGTCGGCTCGACTGAATACGCCCGCAAGAAATTCGGATTGACCGCCGACAATATTGCCCACCAAGTCCAGGCAAAGTTGCGCAGCGCCCGCGCCCACTGATAGCCGCGCGGCGGAGACCGGCTGTGCGCATTGGCATCGATTTCGACAATACGATCGTCAGCTACGATGCGTTGTTTTACAAAGTTGCGCACGAGCAGGGTGTAATTCCGCCGAATTTGGCCGTCACCAAGCTCGCGGTGCGCAATCATCTGCGCGGGATCGACCAGGAAGACGTCTGGACCGAAATGCAGGGTTATGTATACGGTGCTCGGATGGATGAGGCGGCGATGTACCCGGGGGCGCTGGAATTCTTCAGTTGGGCGCGAACCCGGAAACTTGATCTCGCGATCGTCAGCCACAAGACACGCCATCCCTTTATCGGACCGCAATACGATTTACACCGCGCGGCACGCGAATGGGTCGACCATCATCTGGTCAACGACGGTGATCGATTGATTGATCCGGCGCAGGTATATTTCGAGCTGACCAAAGACGCCAAAATCCGGCGCATTCACGAGCTTGCGTGCGATTGTTTTATTGACGATTTGCCGGAGATTTTTCTGGCGGAAAGATTTCCAGCGTCGACTCGGCGGTTTCTTTTCGATCCGGATGCGCACCACCCGCCGATTTCAGGTATCGACACCGTTCATAGTTGGAAAGATTTCCAGAAAACACTGGAAGGCTGATGCTCAGCGAGCCACTGAAAAACCAGATCGGTGATCTGCTTGCGCGTGATGGCGGCGGGCCTCAGGATTTTGAGCTGGTTCCCTGCGGCGCCGGGGGCAATAACCGTGTTTTCCTGGTCGCTGCCGGAGCCCGCAAGGTTATTGCCAAGTGGTATTTCAGTCATGCCTCCGACAAGCGCGACCGTTTGGGCACTGAATTCGGGTTTCTCACATACGCCAACCGCGTGGCTATTACCTGCGTGCCTACGCCGATTTCATGCGATCGGGCGCAGCACCTGGCTTTATACGAGCACATCGAAGGTGAGCGAATCAGCGCGGACCAAATAACGCGACGCGAAGTTGACGAAGCCGTGGGGTTTTTTCTTGCCCTCAATCGGCGCGATGCGCGGCCGCACGCGGCGTCGCTGCCGAATGCATCCGAGGCCTGCTTCACCATCAACGATCATTTGGCCATGGTCGACGGCCGGATCGAACGCCTGCTGAACATTGCGCCGGAAAACCCCATTGACCGCGAAGCCGGTGCATTCGTAATCAAGTTGAGAGCCCGCTGGGCGCTGCTGAAGTCGGCAATCGCAGGTGTGGCATCGAAGCGCGGCATAAAAGTCGACATGCGCTTGCCGGATGACCAACGCTGCATCTCGCCGTCGGATTTTGGCTTTCATAATGCGCTGCGCAGGCCTTCCGGCGACATCTGTTTTCTCGATTTCGAGTATGCAGGCTGGGACGATCCCGCTAAAATGGCTGGCGACTTCTTCAGTCATCCGGCCATCCCAGTCGATCATCAATTCCGCGATCATTTTCTTGCCGACGCCATGGGCTTTTACGCGAGGCCGCAGACGTTGATTGCGCGAGCCGAGCTGCTGTTTCCGGTATTCCAGTTTAAATGGTGCTGCATCATCCTGAATGATTTTCTGACCGATTCCGCGCGGCGCCGGAGATTTGCAGATCCGGCATTCGATGAACTTGAGCGCAAGCGCATCCAGCTTGAAAAGGCAACGGCGCTTTTCGAGTCCATCCATATCGAGTGATATACCGGACGTTCGCAGCTTCGCCTTCGACAGGCTAAAAAAGAGCACACATGGCATATATCGATTTCATGTCGGTCGTCCACAAAAGCACGACGCGCGACTATCTCGCGCGCGTCAACGACCCCAATTTTCCGAAAGCCAAAGCTGCGGAGCGCGCCAAAAAGTGGGATTTCGACTATTGGGATGGGGATCGCCGCATTAATTACGGCGGCTATCGCTACATGGAAGGCCGGTGGGAAAAGGTCGCCAAAGCGATGGTCGACCATTACGGCATCAAAGCCGGCGACAAAATCCTCGATGTCGGGTGCGGCAAAGGTTTCTTGCTATACGACTTCACCAAGGTCGTGCCGGGCGTCGAGCTGTATGGAATCGATATATCCACGTACGCAATCGCCAATGCCAAGGAAGAAATCAAGGACCGCCTCCAGGTCGGCAACGCCAATGTTTTGCCCTTTCCCGACCACCATTTCGATCTCGTGTATTCCCTCAACACCCTGCACAACCTCCATAGCTACGATCTCGACCCGGCGTTGCGCGAAATCGAGCGGGTCGGAAAAAAGAACAAGTATATTTGCGTTGAGTCGTACCGCAATGAAGTCGAGAAGGCCAATCTTTTATATTGGCAAGTGACGTGCGAAGCCTTTAACACACCCGAAGAGTGGGCCTGGTGGTTTAAGCAAACCGGGTATACCGGCGACTACTCGTTTATCTACTTTGAGTGAAATGCAGATTATGACGATGCCGACGACCATGAAAGCTGCAGTTCTAGTCGGACAACGCGAGCCGTTGGTCATCGCTGACGTGGCCCTCCCCTCCGCGCTGCTTCCCGGTCAGGTGCTGGTCAAAGTACATTGCAGCGGAATCTGCGGTTCCCAATTGGGGGAAATCGACGGCGCAAAAGGCGCAGACAAATTCTTGCCGCATTTGCTGGGCCATGAGGGATCGGGGACAGTGGTCGAGATAGGTCCGGCGGTGAGGCACGTCAAGACCGGCGACAAGGTGGTGCTGCATTGGCGCAAAGGACTTGGCATCGAAGCATCTCCACCGCAATACCAATGGAACGGCAAAGTCGTCAACGCGGGATGGATCACCACATTCAATGAATATGCGATCGTCGCCGAGAATCGGGTGACGCCCATCCCTGCGGATAGCGACATGGATGTGGCGGCATTATTCGGTTGCGCCGTGACCACCGGGTTCGGAGTTGTAGTGAACAACGCCAAGGTAAAGATCGGCGAGTCGGTGGTCGTTTACGGCGCCGGAGGCGTTGGCTTGAACATCGTGCAGGCTGCTGCTCTCGCCGGTGCCCATCCGGTCATCGCAGTCGATCTGCATGACAATAAGCTTAAGCTCGCAAAGTCTATGGGGGCGACACACTTGATTAACGCGGCGAAAACCGACGCACAGCAGGCCGTACTCGAGATTGCCGGTCCGGCAGGTGTAGACGTGTTTGTCGACAACACCGGCGTGCCCGCCGTCATCGAATTAGGCTACCAGATCACCAAGCCCCAAGGTCGCGTCACGTTGGTGGGCGTTCCCAGAAAAGATCAGAATATTTCGATACATTCATTGCCTTTGCACTTTGGCAAAGAGATCAAAGGCTCCCACGGCGGTGAGGCAATACCCCACGAAGACATTCCGCGCTACCACTCGATGTACCGCAGCGGCCGCATCAAGTTGAAAGAACTGGTTACGGACAGTTTCCCGCTCGACGAGATCAATACCGCGATCCGAAAGATGCGCGACGGCACGCTCGCGGGAAGATGCCTCATTCGCATGGCTGGAGATTAGGGGTCGATGGCATCCCATCGATGTTTAAGCTGCGGCGAGCACGCGGTCGAAATGCTCGTCGATTTTGGACCCCAACCACCGAGCAACCGGTTCGAGCGTCCAGACCTGCCGCGTGCCGAGACTCATCCGCTCGTGGTGGGCCAGTGCACAGCGTGCGGTCTGGTTCAATTGATCAGCCCTATGCAGCCAACGATGGCAAAGTCGCAATTCGATTGGTTGACCTATAACGAGCCTGAGGGGCACCTCGATGATTTGGTCGCCCGTCTGCGTCAGTTGCCGGGTATAACTACCAGCTCGCGCATCGCCGGCCTCACTTACAAAGATGACTCGACTCTCGCACGTCTGGCCAAGCTCGGCTATGCGAACACGTATCGAATCGACGCCCGCGCCGATCTTGGTTTGCAGGACCCCTGCGCGGGACTTGAATCGATTCAGGTGGCGTTGGACGATGCGACGGCGTCCCGGCTTGTGACAAAACACGGTCAGGCGGACCTGTTGTTAGTGCGGCATGTGTTGGAGCATGCTCACAATCCCTTGGCATTCCTGAGAACGGTGAGCTCGCTGGTCAAACCCGATGGGTATCTGTTGTTCGAAATGCCGGACAGCGTTAAATTTATCAGAGCCTGCGACTACAGCTTCATCTGGGAAGAACACATCACGTATTTTTGCGCGCAAACGCTCGAAGCGCTCATCTCAAACGCCGGCTTGGGCATGCGGGAAGTCATCGTCTACCCTTATCCGCTGGAAGATTCCCTGATCGGCGTCGTCAAAAACGAACGGTCATCCGCCACTAGCGGCCGTATTAGCGAAACGCTCGATGCATTGCGCGCGGACGGACAGGCGTTCGCCCGCCGATATCCCAAGCTGCGCGCGCAACTGAAATCGCTATTTGGCGCGTGGAAGCAGGCGGGGAAACGCGTCGCCGTTTTCGGCGCCGGTCATCTCGCCGCAAAATTCGTCAACCTGTTCGGGCTTGAAAAGCTGGTCGAGTGCGTCATCGACGACAATCCGCATAAACAGAATCTGCTCATGCCGGGTTCGCGTCTGGCCATCCAGGGTTCCGCGGCGCTGGCGACCATCGACTTGTGCCTGCTGTCTTTGAACCCCGAAAGTGAGCAGAGGGTGCTTGCAAAAAATCAGGATTTTATCCAACGCGGCGGCAAATTCCTGTCCATTTTTGCGTTGAGTTCGAAAACGGTCTACGAAGCGGCCCCACATGAATCTGCGCAAAGTTAACGAGGAAATCTTCATCGCGGATGATACGATAGTCCGCTGCGGCGACGCCGAGATCGAATTTTTGAAGCGCCAGGCGCACACCAGTGCGCGCAAGCGAGCGCGAATCTGCGCCCATAAAACGAACGAAGATGCGCTGCACGAAATGCTTATTGTCATCGCGGCAGCCAGCTATATCCGCCCGCACCGGCATGTCAGCAAATCCGAGTCATTTCATGTCATCGAGGGAGAAGTCGACGTGGCTGTATTCGATAACGCCGGCGCATTGACCGACGTTATCGAACTGGGCGCCCGTGGATCGGGCCGCAATTTTTTCTACCGGCTGTCCCATAGCGCGTTTCACACGTTGCTGATACGCACTGATTACCTGGTCATCCATGAAGTCACCAATGGCCCGTTCGACCGCGCGGGATCCGTGCTTGCGCATTTCGCGCCGGCGGAGAACGATCTCGATGCTGCGCGCGCATACATGCATGAGGTATCGGCCCAGGTTGCGCGGCATTTAGGTCGATCGGCAGCATGACCGGCCAAGCAGGGTACTTGGTCGTTGGTGCTGACAGTCTGGTCGGTGGCGGGCTGATGCGGGCCTTGGAAAGGCGCGGCCATAAAGCAATTGCTAGTACGCGGCGGCGCAACACGTTAAGCGACCACCGCATCTATCTGGATTTCGAAGACGAATCGACGTTTAAAGTGCCTGCGGGCTACAGCTATGCGTTCATCGTTGCGGCGGCAACCAATTACGAGCGCTGTGAGAAGGACCCCCTCGCGCACCGCATCAACGTCGAACTCATGCCTCGGCTCGTAACCTCGCTGCTCGAACAGGGTATGTTCGTTACCTTCATCTCGACGAACTCAGTGTTCGGCGGCGAGCGTCCGTGGCCGCAGGAAGATGATCCCCATGCGCCGGGGATCGCTTATGCAAAGCAAAAGTCCGCGGCCGAGAAGGTCATACGCGCCGCAATTCACGGCACGGATGCCGAAAGCCGATTAAATGTGGTGCGACTCACGAAAATTCTGGACCGCGACACATCCCCGTTGCCTGCCTGGTTCGCCGCATGGCAACGCGGCGAAGCCGTGCAGCCTTTTGCCGACCTGATTTTTGCGCCGATGTCGGTTCGTTTTGTGGGTGAAGCGCTGGCTACTCTGGGAGAGCAGCGCATCCCGGGCAATCTGCACCTGTCGGGTGCGGAGAACGTGTCTTATGTGGATTTTGCGCGCAGCCTTGCGCGTCGATTAAACATAGAGCCGAAATTGATCGCACCGACTACGGCGAAGGAAAAAGGTGTAAGCATCCCATTCATGCCGCGCTACAGCGGCATAGGCATGCAACGAACGATGGAACTCAGCGGCATCCGGCCCCAGCCACTTGAAGACGTCGTAAGCGATCTGACTTCGCAACGCATTAACTAAGGACGGGGGACAACTCGTGTCGGTCACGGTAACTCATAGACAAACGTGTCGCCTGTGCGATGCAAAGGACGTCGAACTGGTCGTAAAGCTCGACCCTATTCCGCTATCGGAAAATTATTGCCAGGACAGCGAGACGGGGAAAAAGGCTGCGCGCTATCCGGTCGATTTGTACATGTGCAAGGCTTGCGGACACGTCCAGCAGCTCGATGTCGTCGATTCAAAAAGCTTGTGGGAGAGCTATACATATTATTCCGGCGAAGCCAAGGGCATGCCTGAGCACTTCTGTCAGGTGGCCGCCAGGATTCGCGAAACGTACCATCCGGCCCCCGATTCACTGGTGATCGACATCGGCAGCAATGACGGCTCTTTGCTGCGGCCCTTCAAAGACGCCGGCCATCGCGTGCTGGGAATAGATCCCGCCACCGAGATCGCACGCCAGGCCACTACGGCTGGCATCGAGACCATTCCTGAACTGATGTCGATCGAACTCGCGAAACAGATCCGCGACAAGCACGGTCCCGCTCAGATAGTGTGCATGTTCAACGCATTTGCGCATGCCGACAACATGGGTGAAATCGCGGAAAGCATACGGACGATGCTGGCGCCCGACGGCTTGTTTTTCTTCGAAGCTCAATACTTGCTGGACATCATTGACCGGGTTCTCATTGCAACGATTTTCCATGAGCATATGAGCCATCATTCCGTCAAAGCGCTGACCGTATTTCTGGGGCGGCATGGCATGGAACTGGTCGACGTTGAAAGGGTGCCGATCCAGCACGGTTCGCTGATCGGCACCGTTCAAATCAAGGGTGGGAAATACGCGGTGCGGGAGTCCGTCCGGGAACTCCTCGATCTGGAAGCGAGGCGGGGACTCGACAAACTGGAAACGCTCAGAAAATTCGGCGCCCAAGTGCACGCGCAGAAGCTACGCACCAGAAAACTCGCGCAAGATTGGAAGAAAGCCAATCTCTCCATCGCCGGTTACGGCGCAGCGCGCAGCGGGCCGACCCTAATCTCGCAGTTGGGACTCGGTGGAATGATCGACTATATCGTCGACGACCACCCGCAGAAGGTAAACAAGTTTTCTTCCGGCGACGGGATTCAGATCCTGCCGACAGCCGAGCTATACAAACGCATGCCCGCATACACTGTCATTCTTGCCTGGGTACATGCGGGGAAAATCATCGATATGAACCGGGAATATCTCGACAAGGGGGGGCACTTCGTTGTCCTCTGCCCGGAAACGCGGGTCGTCGGACGCCACGGCGACGTGAAGGTCTAGCCGCCGAAAAAACGTAGAAACCGGGCCTTATAGCGGCGCAGCAACTCACGCTGCAGTTCCCATCCCGTGTATCGCACAAGATCGACCTTGCCGAGATCGGCGCCCCCGTAGCGCACGCTGCCATCCTGGTCCGGGCGCGTACCCGGACGCGCGTACGACGTGCCTGCCAAAAATGCGTCGCTCACGCCGAGGCTGGTCGAGGTTTCCAGCGGCACACGAAAAGGCGCATCGGCGGTCTTCTGCAATATGAATTCGATGCCAAAATCGTAATATTCCCCGTCGGGGAATCCGTTCTCACGCATGAATGCCGGCGCGGATGCCCGTGCACCTTTCGAATACCCCTGCAATATGACTTCGTACTGATTGGCCGCCGCGACCTCGTTAAAGAGCAATGGGTTATATGAGAAATAGCCATGGGTATGAAATCCGCTGAGCGGCAATTGGTGATAGATCAGGCCGCCCGGCTTGGTTATTTCATGCATCGTTTTAAGGGAAAGGTACTGATTCACGACGTGCTCGGTAGTGCCACAATTCGTGACCAGATCGTAGCAGTTCAACATCTCGGCAGATGGCTCCTGCCGGTTCAGATCGAAGATGACGGTGCCGTCGGCCTCGAAAATATCGATCGCCGCATAGGTAAAACCGCAGGCTTTGAGCAGCGTAGACGTAAATCCGCCATTGGCAAGCTTCGTCAGTTCTTCCTTCGTGTATTGCTCCGCCGGCCTTATCGCGGGATTCTTCGCAGCCATATAGCCGATAAAGTTGCGCAGATATTCTTCTCCGCCCTTGCAGAACAGCTGCTGAGTGCCAAGCTCCATGATGGATGCGCCCGGACGCAGCAATCCCCGCTCGTGCATGTCGAGAATTCGCGAAAGTGCGGTAATGCTGACGCCCATGAAATGGCTCTTTTATCTCGCGCGGCGCGCGCGATTCATCACACGCTGATTAAGCGCGATTGAGGGAGAAAAATGGTCACTTCTTGGAGCAACCGAGCGCAAAAAGATAATGCGCCGTCTTGTGATACCCGGTATGCACGACCTCGTCGTTCATGCTGAACATGAAGACATTGTGAAAATACCGCTGCATCGTCGCCTTCAGATCCGGCATCGTCTTGCAGTTCACGTGTCCCGCGCGGCTCGTGGGCGATGCATAGACCTGGCTCTCTAACGAAGGCATTCCAATGATCGCAACTCCATGCGTGGTCAGTGGCGAAAAACCGTTCTTCAGAAATACGTGCTCATCCGACGGGGCAATATGTTCAAGCACATCCAGCGCGAACACTCCGTCATAGCTGCCTTTGATCGGCTCAGCGAGCAAGTCGTGCGTGAATACGTCAAAGCGCCAGCGATCGACCATCCGGGCCCTGACGTCCTCGAGAAATACTTCGTCGAAATCGGTGGCACTTACTTTTTTGACTTCCTGCTGCACTAAACGCGTACCGAAAGCGTCGCCACAACCGATCTCGAGTACATGTTCGCTGCCGGCCAGCATTTTCGCAACGAACTTATAACGCGACAGGCGAAATAGCAGATGCCGCGGGTCGTCATGCCAGCTGTGGCTGCCGCGAAGGCCAAGACGCTCGAATCCGCGCTCGGCGACTGCGTCCAGGCATTCCTGATACTGAGGTTCGCGCGTCTTTGGCGTCTCTGGACCCGGCTTCAATGGAGAATTTTTGCGCATAGGGAATTTTCTGCATACTTCCGCGCAACGCGGAAGTATTCGCTAATCAACAAGTGCTTAATGCTAGCATAACCGGCATAATTTCAGGCGTCGGCGACGTTCCGCGTAGCCGAATGTTGCAATTACGGCGTCGGATGCATCGCCGCCGTTGACTATGACCGAATTTCCTATGCAATCCGAAGACGTAACAACGCGCCCTAAGGTCAGGTTTCTCACTGCAGTGTGGGGCGTTACCTACATCGAGCGTTTCGCCGGGCTTGCGCTGCCTTCATTTCTGGCACCCGGCAACTTGCCCGCGCTCGCGGCCATTACCGATCTCGAAGTTGTCATCATGACCGCGCGTACGGATATCGAGCATTTCGATGAGCACGCAACGTTCCGGCGGCTGCGTGCCGTCTGCGACGTGCGCTTCGTCGAAATAGACGATCTGATCACCAGCGGCATTTACGGCGTGACATTGACGCTCGCCTATGCGCGGCCGATTATCGCCAGCGGCGCCGACATGCTGAACACGCACTTCGTATTCATGAACGCCGATTTTGTGCTGGCGGATGGATCCTTGCGCAGCCTCGCGAACCACATTCTCGCAGGCCGTTCGATCGTACTGGGGCCGAGTTTTCGCAGTACGGCCGAGGCGGTCGAACCCGCGCTGTTGGCCGCAGTGGACAGTGCTACGGGCACGCTCTGCATGCCGCCGCGCAACCTTGTTGACCTTTCGATCAGGCATCCGCATCCGACCACACTGGCCAAGACCGTCAATCTGGGATTTTGCCATTCCGTTCATCCCAATCAATTTTTCTGGCAAGTGGATGAGAATACGGTGCTCGGACGGTATTACCTGATTTTCATGCTGTGCCTGAAACCCGAACGCATCATCGAAAGAATCGATTCGTACTGCGATTACGGCTTCATTCCCGAAATGTGCCCATCGGGCAATACCGCGGTCATGGCGGATTCCGACGAGTTTTTCATGCTTGAGTTACAACAGCGCGAACAGGAAATGGGGCTGTTGCATCTCGGGCGGGCATCGGATGTGGAGATCGCGCACAGCCTCGACGAGTGGACTACGGCCGAACATCGCCTCAATGCAAACTACGACATCGTATTTCACTCGCAGGACATCCCGGACGAGCTAACAAGAGTACGCCACGATGCCGGCGCTTTTATTCGCCGGATAGAACGAATGCTCGGTCCTCCAGTGCCACATACCAATCATCCATACTGGCTCGGCGGCGTCGAAACCTGGCGCGATCGCCGGTGCATACAAGGACTTCCCGCGACGGCCGCGGAGCTGGGTAAAGAGGCAAAAAGTCCTGACTTAAAGACCGGTGTACCCGCGCCACCGGTTAAACATCGGGTACCTGCTACGATAAAATCCGCTCTGTTGACGTGCCGTAATATCGTGATGGGGCGACGGCCGCGCGTAACTGTGCTGCATCCCGACTGGCAGGACTACCGGCTGTTGTGGCGCGCATTGGACTCAATCCCGCGATCCCCCGCATCGCGTGTGCTTGTTGTGCGCGATTTGCCCGACATACCCGATTCGAGTTTCAGACTAAACGAGCACACGGGATTTGTCGCACCGGACGATTTACTCACTGACGAACCCGATATTCCCGTTGCCCTCAGCGGAAAATATACCCATCTAGTAATTTATTTATTCCGTAAGGATTGCAAGCTGACGCGCGCGCTGCTGGACAAATGCCGGCCCATGATGGCACCAGGATGCGAGTGCAGTGTGTTTCTTCATCATATTTACGGTGAACACGAGATTGGCAATTTTTCGGTCGAGTTGGTTCGTTACTTTGACGACATCATTATGTGGCCGTCACATAGCGCGAATTTTCATTTCGCCGGCGGCCGCCTCAAGCGTTTTAACCGTCAACTATTTAATTTTTACGGTGACCATTATTCGCGGTCGCGCTCGGGAGGACTGTTGTTTCTCGTCCCTGCCATTACGCTCACGTTGCCCTTCGTCGCGCTAAGCAACTTGTACTCGTCGCGAAAGCATCGCGACGGCGTTTTTATTCAGTATTGCAGCAGCATGCTGATGCGAATCGTAATCTGAGCTGGAACGCTCGGAGCGCGTTCGTTACCGAAACACGGACGGCTGACTTTTCTCAAGTCTTGACGATTTGACAGCCTTGTTACGGGCAGTCCATGTGGACACGAGTTCCGCTCTGCGCATCAGGCATGCTCAACGTTTTCTGTTTTGATCCGCAGTACCACCGCACCGAAAAGTTTCCGGTCTTAATTGCAGCATCTGGAGGCTTTATTGTGTAATCGCAAGCACTCAATCCGTCGCAAAAAGCTTTGGCACGCAAGGTGACTAACCCCATTGGACTGCCGCCTCGACCGCCTAAACTCGCGTCGGCGACTTTGATGCCGCGGGGAAATCGGTCCCGCTCCCAGCGATCGTGCATTTGGCAATCGAGCCTGAACCGGCCGCCGAAGCGGTCTTCAGTTTCTTGTCTAACAATCCGTGATGGACCGCCGGTGCAACTAAACTCGGCAATGTAAGTCGCAATACAAGCTTCTTTGCCAGGCCGTTGACGCCATGCATTCAGGTCGACATCGCACTTACCATTGCCGTTGCATTGGCCACCAAATGCGCCGGTCAGGTCTGCTTCGTGGTCGCAGGTATCCACCCGTGTCGCTTTCATGACGGTCAGGGTTGAGTTCGCGGGAAGTTCTTCCATATCGATTTTATTATTCGCGACCACTATTTCGCGCAACGCACGACCTAGCCGTCTTGACGTCTCTTCCGAGACGTCGCGCTGAACATGCACCAGGACGGAAAAGTCGTTTTCCGGATAACTATCGATGACGTCGAATGGAACTTTGAGTTCCGGAAAGCGTCGCTGCAGCTGCTTCAGGTTCTCCCGCATTTCGGCCAAGTCCTTTGATTTTGGTTCTTTGCAGGCCGATATCTGGAACACTAAAACCGGAGTAACACCAAATTCGCGAGCGAGCGCCACATACTCCTCAACGAAGGCATCGAGGTACGATTTTGTGCGGAAAGAGGTCCAATCAAAGAAAGTCTCGTGCTTTATCATCCAGCACTCAGGAGTATCGGCTCCATGGTTGCCGGTACCTTGGCGATCCGCCTCCAAACCATAGCCATGTCTGCTCTGCAAGCCATTTATTACGATTTCCCAAACGCCTGTTGGAACATTTACGAAATCTCTCACGGCCTTGCTCAGAAATGTATGCTGTAAAACAGCCTTGCGTAAACTATTCGTTGGAAGATTCAAGTAGCTCCACGGAGGATTTAGATTTGTCTCCATTTTCTTGCCAAGCGTTTTCAGCGACACCCCGACATCGAGCGTATCTGGCGCATCCCGCCACTGCAGATGTCCCAGCATTACACCAAGTATTCCACTGTAAACGACCATGTATTTTATAGATGGAAAACGGCGTAAGTTGTATCGCAACATTGCAAGATAACCATGAAAGCCCTGTGTACCGCAGCAACTTGCATTCAGATATTTCATTCCAGGGAGGTATTCTTCGACTACTTCAGGCATGATGCCGAAAAACCCGGAGCTATCGCCTACTTGAACGAAGTCGGGATTTGGGACGGAATCCATCCGCAGTTTTTGATAAAGAATTTGCTCCATTTGATCGGGAACAAAGTGAGTTTCGAGGCCGTAAGGGGTGAAATTTGAACGGTCCGCCAATGAAGGATGAAATGTATGGTCGAACCAAAGCTCGACCGCAAGAATGCAGGCTAAAGCTGCAAACCAAGCGCTAAAATGCGAAATAAATAAACGCATTGCCTTCGCGCCTTCCAAAAAACTGAATTCCGTAAATCAGTAGCACAACGCTGGCAACTTGTAATGGCCAGCGCAACGACGAAAAAATTTCGGGAAACTCGCCCTTCCTGCGATAACCGATGTAATCAGTCACTAGCACGGGTACGATTAGGACGAGACATTCCCATCCAAATAACGAGAATACGAAATTTAGTTTAATTGCGCCAACAAGGGCGTTGAATGCCGAATGAAAAACTCCGAGTACATTGTTACCCCACACGGCCTTCATTGTTGTCCATATGCTTTCTCCTAAGCCTTGGCTGCTGTGCCAGGCAGCTGACATATCCCCGGCGTGATTGGCAATAGTTTGGTGTACGTTTAAGGCATCGCGGATGT
>Ga0207701_10001826_pt1 | contig 22187 bp, 15 predicted proteins | sample KBSSwiSSwithPhiX_FD_184294 | JGI IMG/M metagenome (GOLD analysis project Ga0207701, IMG submission 184294) | Switchgrass rhizosphere bulk soil microbial communities from Kellogg Biological Station, Michigan, USA, with PhiX - S5 (SPAdes) (version 2) | ecosystem: Environmental > Terrestrial >... | reverse complement strand
CCCGCCGTTATTGAAGGCGGCCGGGTTGAGGAAGGCATCGAACAGCCGCATGTCGTTCTCGCTCCCATTGGCGTTCAAGCGGGTGACGACTTCCGGCAGCATCGAGTGCCCGAGGCGATAGACGGTGTGCGCGAACTCGGCGGAGATGGCGCCGTTGATCGAGGTGATGCCGCCGAGGAACGGGTTGATGAGCGGCTGGACCTTGCGCCCGAACTCCTCGAACACGAGGTGCTGATACTGCATCTCGGTCGCGAAGCGCGCCGCCTGGAAGAGACGCTCGTTGTAGTCCCAGCCCGAGCCGGTGTCGATCGAGTGCCAGGCCGTGACTTCGGCCGGCGTCAGCAGGCTCGGCTGACCAGGCGCGCCCGAGATCAAGCGATCCATCTCGTGTGCGAGGCGGTTGTGCTCGGCGTGAAACAGCTGGTGCACCGCGGTCAGTGCGATGTTCTCGTTGCCGCGGCCGTCGCCGGTGACGAAGTGCAGGTTGAGCAGCTCGTTGTCGTAGGTGCCTGGAGGCTGCGGCGTCTGCAGGCTGGTGCCGGCCACGAGGTCGGCGTCAGGTCCTCCGGGCGTCGGCACCGCGCTGTGCGCGATGTCGTTGAGGAACGCATGGCCGGTACGGAACGCGTTTGCGGGGATCGTGATTCCCTGCCCGCCGTTGGCCGCCGGGTTGCCCTCGACGAGGACGTTGCCGGGGAGCACGAGGCGCGGGAAGCCGTTCGCGCCGGGCTTGAAGTGGCCGTACGGGTCGGTGAGGATCAGCGGCACGTCGAAGACGTCGTTGTCGGTGAGTCGGATGCCGAGCATCGTCGCCGCCTGGGCCTTCACCTGCGCCCAGTTGCCGATGTTGCAGATCGAATCGCTGCCGAGCCGCGGATCGGTGCTGGCGATGGTGCCGCGCGGTCCGCAGTGATCGCCGTCGAGCACCTTGCCGGTCTGCTGCGGCCGGCCGCCGACCATGATGTACTGGCGCAGGAACACCTGGTGCGACGGGTGCGACGTGTAGGTCTGGTTCTGGTCGACCCACGGCGTCGTCGTGTTGATGCCGTCCTGGATGTCGTCGGCGCTCTCGTCCTGCGGCGTCGCCGGGTTGTCGCCGAGGACGCCATCGGGACCGGGCAGATTGGTCGCCCGCGTCATCACCATGAAGCGCTGATCGACCGGCAGGTCGTCGGCGTTGCCAAAGATGTGATCCGGGCCGGCGACGAGCGGGTCGTCCGCCTTCAGCGGCATGAGCACGGTGCCGCCGCCCTTGGTCACCAGGTCGAGGCCGTGGTCGAAGAACTGGCCGAAGAAGGCGAACATCAGGTTGAACGGCGCCGACAAGCCGAAGTCGGGCGTGATGTTCGGGATGAACAGCGAGCCGGTGATCGGATCCGGATCGGTGCTGCCGCCGCAGACGAAGCCGCCCTCACCGCAGGGGTTGGCCGCGGCGGCGAGCGCCGCCGGGTTGGCAGCCGTCTGATCGACGATCAGGTTGCTGATCATGCGCGGCTGCGAGTCGCTGACGGCCCCCTTCTTCTGGGCGTACGACGTCGCCTGACCGACGGCCTGTCCGCCCGGACCGTCCGGATCGATCGTCAGCGTTTCCGCGGGGCGGAACACGGGCGTCGTCAGGCGGGGGAACTTGAGATCGGCGGCGCCGAAGAACTCCTGGCCGGGGACAATGTTGTTGAACGACCCATCGACGGTGCGGAGGCCGCGGGGCAACTGCGGATCCGACACCTGCAGCGGACCGTTGCCGAACAGCGTGCCGCCGGCGGCGTGCGCCTGCGCGACTTGAATCTGTTCGTAGATGAAGCGCAGGTCGCCGGCGTCGATGTTGAAGCCGTTACCCACCGGCGCGGTCTGGGCTTTGACGACGGATGGGACGATGAGAGGCCCGCCGAGGCTCGACATGAGCATGGCGAGCGTGGTCACGAACGCCCAGTGCTTCTGGGCGCGGACACGCCGAAACGTCAGTGGTTTCATGCTTTTCATGATTCGCTCCCGGCCTTGGGGTGTTGTGACGCGCCGTGTCTGCAAGTGCGCATGCTGTTCTCCTCCACGTGAAGTCCCCACCTCGCACCGGCGATCTCAGTGAGAGACGGCGCGGGCCCGCGTCGGCGGGCCGGAGCGACACGACGGCCGGCACGCGCATGCCTGGTCGTCAGCTGTCAATGCCGTTTTCCTGATTCGAGTGCATCTCCGTAGGGGCCTGGCGGCTGTGAGGCGATACCTGCGGAACAAAAAAATTAGTCGCCACCGCGACGGACTTCTGTCTGCCCGCCGCGCATAAGGGGCGCATAAACGGCGACTATTTGCGCTGAAACCGTCGACGGTGGGAGTGGCGGGGGTTGTGCTTCCGCGAAATGTATCTTGCGCTCAGGACATCGGGGTCAGACCCGCAGTTCGGGTCTGACCCCGTCTTCACCGCCATGCGCGTGTTGATCGCCGAGGACGACGCGGCGACGCGCGAGCTGCTCGCTCGGGGCCTGCGGGAGGAGTTGTGTCGCGTCGAAACCGCCGCCGACGCGACGTCCGCCGAGGCGTGCGCGATTGACGGCGGGTTCGACGCGATCGTGCTCGACGTGCAGCTGCCCGATCACGACGGCTTCGTCGTCTGCCGGCGGCTGCGGACACGCGGCATCGACACGCCGATCCTGCTCCTGACCGGACGCGGCGGGGTCAAGGACCGCGTCCGCGGCCTCGATGCTGGCGCCGACGATTACCTCGCCAAACCGTTCGCCTTCGAGGAGCTCGTCGCACGGCTGCGCGCGGTGACGCGCCGCGGCCGCTCGCGGCAGCTCGAAACCGTGCTCTCGTACGGCCCGGTGGAGCTCGATCCGCGGGTGCGCACCGTCACCGTCGACGGCATGCCGGTGATCACCTCGCACACCGAGTTCCGCCTGCTCGAGTGCCTGATGATGCGGGCCGAGCAGATCATCTCGCGCGACGAGCTGTTCCAGCGCGTCTGGGACCGGGACACCAACGGCTCGAATGTCATCGACGTCTACGTCAGCTACCTGCGCAAGAAACTCGGCCCCGCGGGAGCCATGCTCCGCACCGTCCGCCGCGGCGGCTACGTCCTGACGAAGGGACCGTCGCCGCAGTGAGCCCGCTGCAGGAACCGCCATCGGAGCAGCTCGAGGCGTTTGCCGCGGCCGTCGCGCACGAGCTGCGGACACCGCTCGCCGCGTTGTCGGGCGAAGTGGACATCGCGCTGCGCCGGGAACGCTCGGCCGCCGCCTACCGCGACGCGCTGGCCCGCATCGCCGCGTCGGTTGCCGAACTGGTGGAGTTGACTGGCGACCTCACGTTTCTCGGTGAGCAGGGCGACGACGATCCGCTGCCGGCGAGGCGCGCGCGCCCGGATCGGCTGTTCGCGCGGGTGGTCGAACGCCACGCCTCGAACGCCGCGACGGCGTTCGCGATCGATCCGTCGCTGAAAGAGATCGTGGTTGCCGGCGACGAGGGCCTGCTGGCGCGCGCGGTCTCGCTGGTCGTCGAGCACGCCGTGCGCCATCGCCGCAACAGCGCGCGCCTCTCGATTCACGCCGGACCGGCAGCCGGGTTGCTGCGTGACGAGCAACATGTCGAGATCGTCGTCGCCGGCGGCGAGGATGCGTTCTGGCCGCATACCTGGCAGTGCCTGACGGTGTTGCCTCAGGACGCCGGCGCCGCGCCGGCGCTCGGCAGCGGACCGCTGCGACTGCGGACCGCCGACCGGATCATCCGACGTTGCGGCGGATCCGTGCAGGCCGTCTCCGCACCCGGCGGTAGAATCAGCGTCTGCATGCAGCTGCGATACGCGGAGCCTGCATGACCTGCGGCCGCGCGTGGCACCGCGCCCGCGCGTCAGCGACGGCGGCTCTCGCGTGCATCGTGCTCGCGGTCACCGCACCTGTCGCGCTCGCGCAACCGCCCGACGCGCCGAGCGCGGACGCGCAGGCCGAACCGGCGTTGAACCTGATGGTGCGCGCGTTCGGCTCGGTCGACTGGGCCGCGACCGAGAAGCCGGACACACCCAACTCCTTCGCGCTCGGGCAATTCGATTTATTCGTGACCGCCGCGATCAACGACCGCGTCAGCGTGCTCGCCGAGGTCGTGATGGAGGCGAGCGGCGCCAATACGCAGGTGGTCACCGACCTCGAGCGGCTGCAGTTGACCTTCCGCGTCGCCGATTACCTGCAGCTGTCAGCCGGTCGCTATCACACCGGGATTGGCTTCTACAACACCGCGTTCCACCATGGGGCGTACTTCGAAACGCCGATCGGCCGGCCGCGCGTCTTCGCCTTCGAGGACGAGGGAGGCGTGCTGCCGGTCCATGACGTCGGCATCAGCGCGCGCGGCACAGTGCCGCACACCGGATCGGCCCTTCATTACCTTGCGGAAGTCGGCAACGGCCGCTCGTGGCTGGAGGAGGACGGCGCGGAAGGGCAAGATCAGAACGGCGCCAAGGCGACCAACGTGGGTGTGTCGCTGCGCCCCGATCGATGGCGCGGGCTGGAGGTCGGCGCGTCGTTCTACCGTGACGAGACTCGTGATGCGACCGGTTCGGACGTCGGGCTGAGGATTCCGGCGGCCTACGCAGTCTATCGCACGCCTGCCGCCGAGGTGATGGCGGAATGGCTCCGCCTCTCCTATCGCGCTGGAAACGGCAGTCCGGCAAACAGCAACGGCGGCTACGTTCAGGCATCGAGAGCGTGGGGGAAGACGCGTCCGTACTATCGATTCGATCGTCTCGCCATCGATCCGCTGTCACCATTCATCGGCGGCATCGAATCCTCGCGCACCCACACCGTCGGAGTGCGCATCGATCCGGCGACGTGGATTGGCCTGAAGGCGCAGTACGAACGATCGGATGAAGGCGCGCTCCGCGGCATCGATACGCTGCGCACCCAGTTGGTGTTCGTGTTCTGAAGGCGATGAGAGGACACCACCGCACCGCGGTCGTTGCCGTCCTCGCGGCCGCTGTCTGGCTGGTCGCGGGCGCGCACGTCGCCCGCGGTCAGGCCGGCAGCGATGCGCTGGCGATCATCGTCCACCGCGCCAACCCGAGCGATACGCTTGGCTCGGCGGAGCTGCGGCGGATTTTCATGCTGGAGACGCAGACCTGGCCGCAGGGGCGCAGGATCACGGTGGTGCTCCGCGAAAAAGGTCAGGCCGAGCGGGAAGAAGCGCTGCGGGCGATCTGCGGGCTGTCTGAGGCCGACTACGAACGGCACGTGCTGCTCCAGACGTTTCGCGGCGTCGTCACCAGGGGGCCGCGATCGATTCAGTCGGCGAGCCTGATGCTGCGCTTCGTCTTCAACACGCCGGGCGCCATCGGCTACGTCCGCGCCGACGAAGTCGACAACAGCGTCAAGGTCCTCTCGATCGACAACCTGCTGCCGGGCGACGCGCAATATCCGCTGCGGCGCGGCGTCCGTGCCGGCAAAGTGAGCTGGCCGTTGTGGTGAGAAACACGGCTGTGCCAGCGCGGCGGATGCGATACGACACGATCGCCGTGCTCGCCGCGGTCACGATGATGGTGCTCGCGCTCGGCTGGATCGTCGCCCGCGACCTGCAGCAGTCGGCCGAGGACACCCACCAGCTCTATCAGGGCTTCGAGGAGATCGACGAGCTGACCGACGACCTGCTGCTCGAGAGCGAGGAGGTGCGGCGCATCCTGCTCTACGCGCTGCATACCACCGACGCCAATCGCCAGTTGCAATACGTCGAGCAGTCGCGTGCGGCCGAAGCGAGCGTGGAGCGTCTGCTCAACACCCGGCCGGTGCTGCTCGACACCCCGCACATGCGTGAGGCGCTGCAGAAGGTCGCCGAGGCGTGGCGCCGCTACTCGCTCGTACGCGACGAAGTCATCGGCCTCATCCTCGAAGGCAGCCTGGCCGAGGGAGTCGCGCTCGACGAGCGGCAGGGCACGGAGGGCTTCGACGGAGTGCTGAAGGCGGTCAGCGACATGAAGCGCGCCTTCGATCGGGATGCGGACCGGCAGGTCGCGGAACAGCGGGCGCGCGCGCGCGGCGACATCACCCGGCTCAGCCTGATGGTGGTCAGCACGCTGCTCGGCACCGCGATCGGCATCTACCTCTTCAACCGCCGGGAAGCGGCCGAAGCCGCCGCGCGGATCAAGAGCGATTTCCTCGCGACGATGAGCCACGAGCTGCGGACGCCGCTCACCGGCGTCATCGGCATCGCCGATCTCTTGAAGGCCACCGACCTCGGCTCCGGCCAGCGCGAGCTGGTCCGCATGCTGCGCAGCAGCGCGATCGTGCTGCTCAGCCTGATTAACGACGTCCTCGACTACTCGCGGATCGAAGCGGGGCTGATGGCGCTGACGCCGGTGCGCTTCTCGCTGGAAAGCGTGATCGAGGAGGCGCTCGACACGGTGACCGAGCTGGCCGCGCGCAAGGGGCTCGAGGTCGGATACGTGATCGACCCCGGCGTGCCCGACATCGTCGCTGACGAGGACCGCGTGCGCCAGGTCCTCATCAACCTCCTGTCGAACGCGGTCAAGTTCACCGACGCGGGCGAGGTGGCCCTTCGCGTCGCCGCGCAGGTCGATGGTGAACACGCCAGCGTGACGATCCGCGTCAGCGATACCGGCAGCGGGATCCCCGCACACCTCCACCACAAGCTGTTCCAGCGGTTCAGCCAGCTCGAGACCGGTCCGAACCGGCAGGTCGGTGGCGCCGGTCTCGGGCTGGCGATCTCGGAGCGCCTCAGCCGGCTCCTCAGCGGGTCGCTGACGGTCGAGAGCCGCGACGGCGCCGGTTCGACGTTCACGTTCGTATTCACCGCGGAAAGCGCCGGAGCGGCGCGCAAACGCGATCGGCTGGCCGGCGTCCGCGTCCTCACGTCGCTCGCCGACGGCATCGTCGGCGACGAGGTGCGCTCGCTCCTCAACGCGTGGGGGGCGCGCGTCACAGAGGCCGGCGGCAACGGATGGCCTCGTCCGGATGCCGCGGAGATCGATGCGATCGTCGTCGACGCGTCGGCGGCCGAGGGGACGCTGTATGCGTCGCTGCTGATGAACCGCGAGCAGTGGGGTCTCCAGCACGTGCCGGAGATCAAGGTCGTGCGACGCCCCGCCGATCATCGCGATCGTCCGCTGTCGGGACGCGTGGTCGCAACGCCGGTGCGGGCGCAGGCGCTGCACGACGAGCTCGCGAAGGCGATCGGCGCCGCGGCGTTCGCGAAGGCCGACACCGCGGCGCCTGCGGAGCTGCCGTTTCAGGGCGTGTCGCTCTCGATCCTGCTCGTCGAAGACAACGAGGCGAACCGGCGCGTCGTGCGGATGATGCTCGCCGAGCTCGGGCTGGACGCGGATGAAGCGGCGAGCGGCATCGAAGCGGTCGAGCGCGCGCGCCAGCGGCACTACGACGTGATCCTGATGGATGTGCAGATGCCGGACATCGACGGGCTCGAGGCCACACGCCGCATCAGGGCGAGTGAAGCCGATCTACCGACCTTCATTCTCGCGCTCACTGCCAACGTGATGGAGAGCGACGAAGCGCGCTGCCGCGACGCCGGCATGAACGGCTTCCTCGCGAAGCCGCTGCGCCTGAGCACGCTCGAAGCGACGATCGGCGCGTTCGTCTCGTCCCGCGCCTGACCACCTTTCACCCTTCCGCCTTCTCGCCTTCGGCCTTCTCGCCTTCCGCCTTCTCGCCTCCCGCCTTTCGGCCTTCCCGACTTTCGGCCTTCCCGCCTTTCGGCCTTCCCGCCTTTCCGCCTTCCAGCCTTCTTTTCTCCTTCGTTAGACGGACATTAAAGAGTCGTCGCCGCGCCCTAAAACATGCGTTTTCTGGCCTGAAAACGCCTGATTTCGCGTTGATCGCCCTCAGCTCATCCCGTACCCTCGATTCACCTCTTCAGCGCGCACATGTCGGCGAAGGGTGGAGTTTTCGATGATCAATTCGACCGCGAACGTGAACGAGTACACGCCGGCTGCCCCGGCGGCGCCGCGCCTGCTGGACGACATCGAGATCCTCTCGACGCCGATGTCGGCATGGACCGATCAACAGCTCGTGACGGCGTGCCTGCGGGGAGACGAGGCGGCGTGGTCGGCGCTGATCCGCCGCTACCAGAACGTGATGTACTTCTTCGCCCGGCGCTACGGCGCGAGCAGCGCCGACGCGGCCGACGTGTTCCAGCTGGTCTGCGCCGAGCTGTTCGTCTCGCTGCCGCGCCTGCGCAATCAGCAGAACCTGCGGTCGTGGATCATGACCGTGTCGGCGCATCAGGCCTATCACTGGAAACGCGGCTTTATCAAACGCGCGCGGCGCGAAGCCGGCGATACCGAAGCAGCGTTCGACACCCTCAGCACCCCGCCGTCGTCGGAGCTCGAGCTGCGGCAGCGCGACGAGGCGATGCGCTCGGCGATCGAGCAGCTGCCGCCGCGGTGCCAGGTGCTCGTCCGGCTGCTCTTCTACGAGGATCCGCCGCTGCCGTACGAGGCCGTGGCGCAGCGTCTCGGACTCGCCACTGGCTCGATCGGGCTCACCCGCTCGCGCTGCCTGAAGAAGCTGCAGCGCATTCTCGACGGTACGGGAGTCGGCGCTGAGTGCGCACGATCCGCGCCGTGTTGTGCGCCTCGTGTCAACGATCCGAGGGGTGAAACACCCTGATGGGTACGACCGCCTTTCTGCCTATACTGAGCGCATTCGACCGGCTGTTCATCGGCCACGCCCAGGGTCCGGCGCCGGGGACGCAGCCTGCTGTGACACATGTCGCCTTCGGCACGCTCGTCGACTACGTTCGCGGCCTCGGCACGGCGGCGGCGCGCGAACAGGTCCGCGAGCACCTGTCCACCTGCGCCCACTGCGAGAAGACCGCCGCGGGACTGAAACGCCTCGCCGACATTGCCGCGGCGGAAATGGATTGCGAGGTCCCGGACGACGTGGTCGACGATGCGATTGCGTTGTTTACCGCGGACGCAGCCGATCGCCGCGCGGTCGCCGATCTCGACGCTTTCTTCGCCGATCGTCCGAGTCGCGGCCCTTACGAAGACGAGAGCGATTCCAAAGAGTCCGCGGCAGCGAGTCAGCCGCGCTTCCTGCGATTCGCGGCGCCGGGCGGCGAGATCGACGTCCACCTGCTCGTCATCGTCGAGGCCGGTGTCGTGTCGGTGTCGGGGCAGATCGTGGCGAGGAACGGCGGGCCGCTCGACTGGGAGGTCAGCGCGCACCGCGCGCCGAACCGCGACGCCATCGGCCGAACCCGCGCGACTTCCGGAGGGCTGTTCCAGCTGCGCTACGATCCGCCGGCGATGGCGCTGCTGCGGTTCAACCAGTCCAGCGATTCAGCGCCGGTCGACATCTCGATCGACGCCGACGAATAAGGGCACCATCGGCGGCCAAAAGAAAGGGGACGGCCCCACCCGGCCGTCCCCTCGTCGTACAGCGGAACTGCGTTACAGCGGAACAGCGGTACGTGCGTGCGCGAAGTTCCCTCCTTCCTTTCTATTTCTGCAGCGACTTGAGATACATCGACAGCGCTTCGATCTGCGCCGCCGACAGTTGTGACGTTCGGCCGTGCGTGTCCGGGATCACCCGGATGTGATTGGCCGCCAGCGTCGGGTTGATGCGGCCGTTGACGACCAGCGGCGCGACGTTGCTCGTGCCGAGCCGATCGATTTCGAGCCGCCCTTCCGGATACGCCAGCGCGTCGTAAGCCGGATCCGCACCTGCCCTGCGCACGAACGGGCTGTCGAGGCTGACGCAGATCGGCCCCCGGCCGTCACCCGCCAGCTGGGTGCAGGTGCCGTTGTCGCGCGAGTCGGCAAAGGTGATTGGCACCTCGGTTGGCAGCCGGACCGCCGGGCCGCCGAGGAAGTCGAACGCGGTCACGCGGCTGTGATCGGTGCGCACGGTGCGGAAGTTGAATCCGCGCTCCCGCGGCTGCAGCAGCGGCGAGTCGGGGCCGAGCAGGACTTCGCGAATCGTGTGCGCGTCGCCGTGGTGCAGCCATCGCGGCACGCCGTCCCAGAAGGAACGCAGGTGCTTGGTGTTCCGGCTCGAGATGTTCTGCCGGCCGCCGAGATCCTGCGGCGGCATGAACTTCTTGAAGAAGTAGTCGTTGGTCAGCCGCGTGAACGGCCCCTCGTTGTCGACGGTGATCTCGGCGACGACGCCCGGCTCGTGGATGTTGAAGTCCTGGAACGAGTCGTCGACCACCTCGTTGGTGCGCTTGTTGCCGTTGTGGTGGCAGCTGGCGCAGCCGGCGCCTCCCTGCGCCACCTCTTTGGTGAAGAGCGCCTTGCCCTGGGCGACCGCCGCCGCTTCCGTGCTGTCTGGAAACTGGCGCAGCGGGTTCGGCATCAGCCGCGTCTCGTTCTGCGTCCACAAGATCTGCGCGAAGCCCATGTCGTAGTAGCCAATCTTGAACGCCTTGCCGGAGAGCTCCTCACGTCCGATGGCGCGCGAGTTCTCCTCGGTTTTGCGCAGCACGAACTCCTCGCGCGCGCGCAGCCGATCGGCGAGGGCCGGCTGCGGGAAGAGCGCGGTCGGCCGCTCCGCACCGGTCAGCTCGCCGTTGCACGACGACAGGTACGAGTTCATGTCGCTGCTCAGTCCCTCGAACCACTCCGGCCAGTTGTCCGACGTGTCCTTGTTCTGCGGCGAGATCTTGGGGCCGCCGATCGCGTTGCCGCCGACGTTCCACTGCCCGCCGTCGTGGCGGCTCTGCCAGTGGCAGTGCCCGCACGACTTCTGGCCATCGTCGGAGTACGACTCGGTGAACAGCCACCGCAGTCCGATCTCTTCGTGCGTCGCGAACAGGTTCTGGCCGTTACCGCCCTTGGTCGGATCGGGCGTGTTGCCGGTAACGCCGACGGTCAGGAAACCCTGGCGGCTGAGCGCGCCGTTGGCACCGACGCCGAGGAACGACACGTCCTCGGTCTGCATGTTGGCGACGTACACGGTGCGGCCGTCCGGCGAGACGGCGAGGCCCTGCGGCGTGATGCCGCCGGTGAACTCGAGACCGAGCTCGGTCAGAATGCCGGCCGGGCTCGCCGGGTTCTGGTTGATCAGGAAGACCTCGACCTTGTCGGAGTGCAGCTGCGAGACGAACAGCAGGTTGCCGCTGACGTAGAGCTGTTCGGGGCCGCTGCCGCGGATGATCTCCTGCGCCGCCGCGTGATCCGCGAGGTCGACGATCTGCCCCGGCACCGCGAGCATCGACTGATCGCGCTCGAAGTCGACGTAGCGGAACACGAACTGGTTGGTCGCGGTGTCGAAGATGTTCAGCTCGCTGCCCAGATCGTCGAATGTCGTGGCGCGCGTCGCGTCCGACATCACCGGCGTGTAGCCGAGCGGCTGGCCGGTGTTACGGATCGCCTGGCCGCCGACGATCTTCGGCAGGCCGTGCCCGGTCTCCGGCTGATTCAGCACGCTGTTGGTGGAATGACCCGAGACGATGCCCCAGCGCCCGGCAATCTTCACGTCGGTCGCCAGGCCGCCGACCGGCATCGTCCGCACCAGCCTGTTGGCGTCGCCGGCGATATCGATCACGGCGATGGTGTGGCCGAGCGTGTTGGCGGCGTAGAGGGTCGAGCCGTTGGCGCTGATCGAGAGGTCGCGCGGGTTCGAGCGGTCGAGATCAGACGTGCCGGTTGGAATCTCGGCGATCTGGGTGAACGACGGACCCGGATCGATGCGGAAGGCGCGGACCTGGTCTTTGAAACGATCGGTCGTGTAGAGACGCGTGCCGGCCGCGTTGAAGACCAGATCCTCGGCGTAGAAATCGGTTTCGAACTGCCCGAGCACGGTGTCGTTGCCGGTGTCGATGACGCTGGCGAAGTTCGCGTACTGGTTGAGCACGACGGCGTACGGACGCGCAAAGATCGCGGTGTTGACCGGCGAGACGGCGATGGCGACCGGCCGGGTTCCGCGCGGCTGCCCCGCGACATTCAAGTTGATCCAGCGCAGCACGCGGCGCGAGGCGGTGTCGACCGATGCCACGCGCCAGTCCGGGTAGCCTTCTCGCCCCGGCAGCGTGACGTAGAGCTTCGCGCCGTTGGGCGTCAGCGCGAGCGCGTTCGGCCAGCTGCGGAAGGGCTGCGGCACGAACGGCCAGTGTTGGCTGCCGCTCTTGAGGATCTGGTTGTTCGGGTCGAGGCGCGTGCCCGGATCCGGACGGCCATCGAAATAATTCACCCCGAACAGAATCTTGGTGAAGCGTTCAACGCCCGCGCGCTCGCCGGCCGATTCGGCGCCGACCAGCCGCTTGACCGGGTCGCTGGAAAATCCGGTGATGATCTCGCCGCGCGAGTTGGTCTTGACCGCGCCGCTGAAGAACCTGAGATTGAACGGCGCCTCCGGCAGTGACGGCTTGAGCACGATCGCCTGGAACGCCGCGGTCTGCAGCGCTGCGCCGGCGCGCACGCGCACGGCCAGCACGACCATCGCAATCACCCAGAGTCCGACGATGAACGAGAACCATGATCGCCCGCGAAACCTGCCGCGCGTGTAGCTCATGTAACTGGTTCCTCCCGGGCCTCGCAGTGCACAGCCGAAGCCACAGCGTCGTCAGCCGCGCGAAGGCACAGCTGAAAGATGCGGCCGCATCTATACCCGACGGACATCAACGACAAAATTCGAACAAAAACGAATACACGGGAGCGATGCCGCGTTCGGTCGCATCTTGTCGAGGCCGCCGGGAAATTCAACTCGGAAGCTGTGCGCTTTTACGATGGGCGTTGAACGTCGAACGAATTCCGAAAATCAGATGAGGTCGGCGGGCTTCATGCCGGCGTGGCTGATGCGCTGCGTGATCAAGCGTTCATCGTCGTCGCGTTCAATGATCTCGAGGTGCGGCTCGTGGTGTTGGAGCTGAACAATCGGGGCGTTCAACGTGCTGCCGGGTTACGCGTTGGAACGCGTTCGACGTGTCGACTCGATGAGAGCCTCACGAAGCCATTCGACTTCGGCGAGCTGCTGGCACGAATGCGTGCGTTCCGCAGCCCTTCAAGGCTGCCCGGCAGGCGTGGTGAACTCGCGTCGCAGGCGCTCCGGTTCGGGAATCCCGCTGCCCACTACGGCGTTCACGAAGCAGAGCTCGAGAACAAATCGGCAGCCTCGCATCGGCTGCTTCCCAGGAGCAGAAGACCAGGAGCCGACTCGCTCCTGATCTCCTGCCCTCATCTCCGCTACCCGGCTACCTCCGGATCTCGACGATCGCGAAGTTCCACTGATCGTTGGCCGGCGCCGTGTCGTTCAGCGTCACCGTCGATCCGGCGGGCGCGGTCGTCGCGTTGAGCGACTGCATCCACATCGTGTCGCCGCTCGGCGCGAGGAACTCGTGCACCTTCGTCTGGCCGGCGGGCACCGTGCGCGCCACCGCCCGATCGAAGTCGATGCCGACGCCGTAGATCGCCGAGCCGTCGCCCTGCGTCACCAGCGTCACCCGCGGTGCGCCCGTGGCGCCGTTTGCGGTGTTCGAAGCACCGACGCCGCTGGCGTTGGCGAACGCGATCACGGTCAGCGACTGGTTGACCGGGGCGCCGAGCACCGTGGTCACCGACTGTGTGCTGGTGATGCTGGCGTTGGTCAGCACCGCCGGCGCCGTCGCCGTCCAGATCTCGGCGACGCCGCGCTGCACCGCGACGCGCTGCACGCGCGTCCAGGTGAGCCCACCGCCGGCGATCGTCAGGTTCTGGTTGTTCGCGCCGGTCGTCGGGCCGTCCGAAGCCGCCAGCGCGACGAGCACCGCGTTCGGCGCGGTCGTGCTCAGCGTCACCGTGCGCGCGCCGGTGCCATCAGCGAAGACCGTCGCCATCGGCGACGGCGGCTGCGAGGTCGACGCGGGGCCGAGCGACACCACCAGCGACACGGCGGCACCGGGCAGCACGCTGGTGCCCGCGACCGGGCTCTGGCTGATCACCTGGCCCGCCGGAACCGTGGCGTGGTTCACGCTCGAGACCGCACCGTTGGTGAGGCCGGCAGCGGTGACGCTGCCCTGCGCAGCCGCCTGCATCTGGCCAACGACGTTCGGCACCGGGACGAGCGACGGACCGAGCGAGACCACCAGCGTCACGACCGAGCCTGGCACAACACTCGAACCGGAAGCGGGGCTCTGGCTGATCACCTGGCCGGCCGGAATCGTCGCGTGGTTCGTGGTCGTCACCGCGCCGTTGGTCAACCCGGCGGCGGCGACGTTGCCCTGCGCGACTGCCTGTGCCTGGCCGACGACGTTCGGCACCGTGACGAGCGAGGGACCGATCGAGACGACGAACGAGACCGCACTGCCGGCCGCGACGCTCGCGCCGGCGGCCGGGCTCTGGCTGATCACGCGGCCGGCGAACACCGTGGGACTGGTCGCAGTCGTGATCGCGCCGACCGCGAGGCCCGCGCCGGAGATGTTCCCCTGCGCATCCGCCTGCAGCTGCTGCACGACGTCAGGCACGATCACCGTGCCGACCGGCGGCGGCGCCGTCGGCGCGCCGACGATCTTGCCGGACAGCGCGAACAGATTCGTTTCCCCGATCAACTGGAAGTTGCTGCCGTTCACCTGTTCGATGCGGAAGACGTTCTGCCCGATCGGGCTGCCAACCACCGGGTGCAGCACGTTGAAATCGCCAAGGTAGCCCGTGGGTGCAGCCGGCGCCACGTTCGGATCCCATTTCAGGAACGGCCACACGCGCGATGTCGTCGCCAGCGTGTAATCGCACGGCGTCGACAGGCAGCCGATGTCTTCGGTCGAGAAGATCTGGCCGTCCTCATCGGTCGTGATCAGGTCGCGCCCGTACGGATGCGTGAAACGATAGGTGGTGAGCGGCTGCAGGCCGTCGACGCGGATGCGGACACGGCCGAACATCGCCTGCCCGCCCGGCACCATGTCGCCGACAAACGCCGCTTCCTGTGCGATCACCAGGAGCGCGCGCTGACCGAATGGCCACGGATCGATTTCGGCCTCGAGCGAGTACCAGAACGATTCATCCGGGAAGTTGACCACGTCGTCGCGCACCGCCGGCGGCGCGGTCGGGTCGGGCAACGTCGTGAGGCACAGATTCGGATCGTCCCAGCAGAGGCCCAGCGTCACGCCGTTCTGATCGGTGATCGACGCTGGGTAGCCGGTCCGCGCGTCAATCGGCCCGATGACCTTCGGCCGCACCGTCGGATCGATGCCGTTGCCGACGAGCGGGATGAGATGCGGGCTGCCCGAGGCGTTGTCGACGATGCGGAGCCGCGCGCTGCGCGAGTTGGCGGTCGCCGGCTTGAACTGGACCGTGATCGAGCAGGTTCCGCCGGGCGCGAGCGTGCTGCATCCGTTGTTGGCGAGGATGAAGTCGCCGGGATTGGTGCCGGTGAGCGTGACGCTCGCCACCGACAGCCCCGCGGTGCCTGCGTTCTGGAGCAGGACCGCCTTCGGCGCGGTCGTCGTGTTGATCGGCTGATTGCCGAAGTTGACCATCGAGCTGCCGCTGGCGACGACGAGCAGCGGCTCGGTCTGCGCCTGGGCGGGAACGGCGGCCGCGGCGGCGGCTATGAACATGGCGCCGAGCGCCGACAACGTGAACGGGCGTCTTGTCGTATGAGCGACACGGGTAGCGTTCGACCGAGGCATGTGAAGTGTCCTCCCCCGATGGTGTAAGGAAACAGGCGGGCGACTGCGAGCGCACGCCGCTGAACGACGCGTGGTTGCGTCGGGGGATCAGATTAGGAGAGGGAGCGAGGCGCGGAAATAGCCGCTAGGTGGGGGAAGCGTCGCACGATCGTGGACACGTTTTGACCGGGCGAAATCGCATTTTTCCGAGGGCGAGGTCGATTTCTAATCTCCGTCTCACGATGCGAGCGGCGCGTCTTTCACGAGCTTGTGGTTGATCGCGAACACCGCCAGCTCGAGACGCGAGTAGACGCCGAGCTTGTCGAAGACGTGCGACACGTGATGCTTGACCGTGTCCTCGCTGAGCGAGAGCCGCTCGGCGATGCCCTTGTTCGATTCGCCGGCGGCGACGGCGGTGACGATGTCCATCTCGCGCCGCGTCAGCTTGAACTTCTTCGCGTGCTGGTCCGCCTCGCACTGCTGCGCCAGCTGCCGCATCCGCTCGACGATCAAGCCGACGTCGTCGCGGCCGATCCAGTACTGGTCGGTGGTTGCGGTGCGGATGCTCTTGAACAGCATCGCCGTCGTCGACTCGCGGCCGATGACGCCGCGCGCACCGTGCTGCAGTGAGGTCATCATCATCTCGCTGTCGGCAATCGGCGCGAGCGCGATCGTACGAACCGGCTGCGGCATCGCCGACAGCTTCTTCAGCACCACCAGCCCGCCGCCGGGCATCGCCATGTCGAGCACCAGCACGTCCGGGTGCAGGTCGCGCACCAGACGCAGCGTCTGCGTACCGCTGCCGGATTCGCCGACCACCGCGAAGTCTGGTTGCGCTTCGAGCAACGACTTCATGCCGTCGCGGAAGATCAGCTGATGATCGGCGAGCACGATGCGGATGACGCGCGGGTTCTCCATGGGCCTCGGGCGGGTGCTGGACTGATGCGGGTGAGGGGGCGCCGCGTCACTCGCGGCCCTCCTGGTCACCGTCGCTGTCAACACGGTCAACGAAAAAGTTCGGCGATGTCTGCCACCAGATCGTGGTTCAACGCGAAGATCGCAAGCTCCAGGCGCGAGAACACGCCGAGCTTGTCGAACACGTGCGACACGTGGTGCTTGACCGTGTCTTCGCTGAGCGAAAGGCGCTGCGCAATCCCTTTGTTCGATTCGCCGGCGGCGACCGCCGAGACGATGTCCATCTCGCGGCGTGTCAGGCGGAATTTCTTCGCCTGCGCCTCGACGCTCGCATCCGCCGGCTGGCCTTCCGACTCGGCGGCCGCGGCCGCGGGATCGGGGCACATCCACGTGTCGTCCTCGACGACCGTGCGGATGCTCTTGAAGAGGAGCGGCGTCGCCGACTCCTTGCGAATCGTGCCGCGCGCGCCATGCCGGACCGCGGCCTTCAGCATTTCCTCTTCCACCGCCGCCGTCAGGCCGATGGTGCGCACGCGGTACGGCTTCTGCGCGAGCGCCTTCAGAATCTCGAGGCTGCCGCTGCCGTGCAGCCCCAGATCGAGGAGCAGCACGTCGGGATCGAGCTCCAAAACCAGCTGCAGCACTTCGGCGGGCGTGCCGGCACCGCCGACGACGACGAAACCGGGCTCGGACTCGAGCAGCCGCTTCAATCCTTCCCGGAAAATCTCCTGACGATCGGCGAGGACGATCCTGATGACGCTGGCGTTATCCACAGTTCTCCACCACGAGCAACTCCGATTCGGAGACACACCGGTGGCCCGCTTTCCGGGCGATCAGTGACCGCGGGCCTGGGAATCCGGAACGAGTCTGGCGATACGGCCGTTGAGAGCAACGGCAGTGCCACGGGCATTGCTCGAAAGTGGCGGAAAGAGGGGGGATTTCGGAGTAGATCCGGGACCGCGGCCTGAAAAGGTCTGCGTTCCGGGGCCTTTTTGCTGCCCCTCAGAAGCCGGCCGGCCGCGGTGGCTTGGCCACCGGCGTCACCGTCGGCTGCGGGGAGCCGACCTGCCGGCCGTTGATGGTCTCGTAGTCGTAGGTCATCTTGAAGGTCGAGCGGCCAGCGATGAGCACGCTGGCGACCGATTCAATCAACACCGGCACGCGCACGCCCTGGATCCGCTGATAGTGGCGCACAACTTCGACGCGCCGGGTCCAGAACGACGGCGTTTTCGACAGCCGTCCTTCGACGCGCACGAGATCGCCGTCGTCGGGGTCGACGAAGATCGACCCGTCGACGAGCAGCAGATCCTTGCGACGCGACTTCACGGCGAGGCGGACGAGGCCGTCCGGCGTCGCGCCGCGGTCGTCGAAGGTGTAGTTCTCGTGCGTGAAGGAGGCGCGCTCGGGATCGCCGGCGGCCCACATCTTCTTCTCGCTGTCGAGCCACGGCCTGAGCACGCGGCCGCGCACGAAGCCGGAGCCGCCTTCGCCGACAATCTGGAAACGGAAACCTGAGGCGGGATCGGCCTCGGTCCAGGCTTCGATCCAGGCCGAGTTGCCAAGCTTGTCGCTCTGCGCCTCGAGCCGGCGCAGCGCCCGGAACTGGTGCGGCGGCGGATCGATGCGCGACACCACGAGCGCGACGACCGGCGATGTCGGCACTGGAGGCTCAGAGGCGTGCGGCAGCGAAGCGAGCGCCAGCGCCAGCAGAGCTGCGGTGATTATCGAGTTTCGGGAGGTCGTGATTCGATAGTAGATGAGATTCGCTGTGGATTTGTCACGGCTGGGGTGGAACCGTCTCGGCGCGCGCGAGGATTCGCGGCTGCGGGTTGCCGACACGCTGTCCGTTGATGCTCTCGTACTCGTAGCTCATTCGGAACGTCGAGACGCCGGCCACGCGCACGTTGGCGACCGACTCGAGCGAGGTCGGCACGCGGAAGCCGGCAATGCGGCGATACCAGCGGACGATCTCGACGCGCCTCGTCCAGAACGACGGCGACTTCGCGAGCCGCCCTTCCACCCGGACCAGTTCACCGTCGTGCGGATTCAGGTAGAGGGAGCCGTCGACGAGCATCACGTCCTTGCGCTTCGGCGTCATCGTCAGCAGCGTGAGGCCGTCGGCCTGCGCGCCGCGTTCCTCGAACACATAGTTCGCCAGGGTAAGAGCCGCCTGATCCGATCCGCCCGACCACATCTTTCGCTCGGTCTCGAGCGTCGTGCGGAAGACCTTCGATCGGATGTAGTCGGATCCTTCCTCTGAAACAATCGCGTAACGGAAGCCGGACGCATCGCCTTCGGTCCACACATCCATCCACGCGCTCTTCTCGAACTTGTCGTTGTGCGCCTCGAGGCGCCTCAGCGCGCGGAACTGCGTCGGGGTTGGATCGTCGAGGAAACGCTGAAGGACAGCGGGGGCGGGCGTTGCGGGGCCGGCTGCTCCGGGGTGCGCCGCGAGCAAGGCGGCGAACGAGACGAACAGGACGCTACGGCCGAGCCCGCGCGACATTCCTTTACACAAAGCAATTCCCGCGCCCGGATCCGCGGTTTCAAATTTGAAGCTGTTTTTCAGCCTTTCAGAGCCGCGCGGGCCTGCAGCACACGAGCTTTCGCCTCGGAGGCGGAGTCGGCGAGGGCCGTTAAGTGCCCCATTTTCCTCCCGGTTCGTGGTGATGACTTACCGTACAGGTGAAGCTTGATCTCCGGGTAGGCCAGGGCGGCCGCCCACCGCGGCTCGCCCCCTTCCCAGAGATCGCCGAGCAGGTTGGCCATCGCCGCCGGTTGGAGCATTTCGGTCGAGCCGAGCGGCAGGCCGCAGATGGCGCGCAGCTGCTGCTCGAACTGGCTCGTGCGGCACGCGTCGAAGGTGAGGTGCCCGGAGTTGTGCGGCCGCGGCGCGATCTCGTTCACCAGCAGCCGGCCGTCGCGGGTGATGAAGAACTCGACGCACAGCAGACCGACGTAGTCGAGCGCCTCCATCACGCGGCGCGTGATATCGACGGCCAGTGCCGCGGTGAGCGCAGGAATCCGCGCCGGCGCGATTGAGACGTCGAGGATGTGGCGCACGTGCTCGTTTTCGATCGGGGCGAACGGCGACCACTCGCCGCTGGCGCTACGCGCGCCGATGACCGAGATCTCGCGCTGCAGATCGACGAAGGCTTCGAGGACGGCTTCGCGCCGGCCCAGCGTGTCCCAGGCGGCGACGAGATCATCCGCCTTGTCGATCGCGACCTGCCCCTTGCCGTCGTAGCCGAACGCCGCCGTCTTGAGCACCGCCGGACAACCGACCTTCTCCATCGCCGCTGATAGATCGGCGTCGCTCTCGATGCGCGCGAACGGCGCGACCGGAAGGCCGTGGTCGGCGAGAAACGTCTTCTCGCGCAGGCGATGCTGCGCGATCGCCAGCGCGCGGCCGTTCGGCCGGACGATCGCGTGCGCTTCGGCCGCGGCCGCGGCCGCCGCAGGGACGTTCTCGAACTCGAAGGTGACGACGTCGACCCCTTGCGCAAAGGCGCGAACCGCATCGACGTCGTCGTACGACGCGTTGATCTCGACGTCGGCGATCTGGCCGGTGGGGGTGTCGTGCTCCGGCGCGAGCGTGTGGACGCGGTAGCCGAGGCGACGCGCCGCCATGGCGAACATGCGGCCGAGCTGACCGCCGCCGAGAACGCCGACGATGGCGCCAGGCAGAATCGTCGGCGACGCCATCGCGGATTGCGGATTGCGGATTGCGGATTGATTGGGGGATTGGCTCATCGCAGCGCCTCGCAAGGATCGTCAATCGCTCCGCAATCCGCAATCCTGCAATCCACAATCGCTCCGCAATCCGCAATCCGCAATCCGCATTGTCAGAGGCGCCAGCTTCGCACTTCGTCCTGCTGGCGCCTTCGAAACTCTTGCAGCTTCGCGCGCAGGTCCGGGCGTGAGTTCGACAGGATGGCGATCGCGAGCAGCCCGGCGTTGGCGGCGCCGGACGCGCCGATCGCGACCGTCGCCACCGGGACGCCCCTCGGCATCTGGACGATCGACAGCAGCGAGTCGAGGCCGTTGAGCGCCTTGCTCTCCACCGGCACGCCAATCACCGGCAGCACCGTCTGCGCGGCGACCATCCCCGGCAGGTGCGCGGCGCCGCCGGCCCCCGCGATGATCACTTCGAGGCCGCGCTCCGCCGCCGTCGTTGCGTATTCGGTCATCCATGCCGGTGTCCGGTGTGCGGAAACGACCAGGCACTCGTGCGGCACCGCGAACTCGGTGAGCACCGCGTCGGCGTGCGACATCGTGTCCCAGTCGGACTTGCTCCCCATGATGACGCCCACGAGCGGTCGCTCCTCAGCCACGCGCTTATCTTAGCGCGGCGCGTCTTTCGGGAGGCCGGTGTCCGTCTGCGTCCTCTGTCGCCTCAGCGTCCTCTGCCGGCGCGCCGCCGCCGGGAGTAGAATCCTGCTATGAAGCACGTCGTCCTTCTCCTTCTCTTTCTGAGCTCTCACGCCGCATCGGCCGCGGCACAGGCGACCGCACCGCCGGCGGCGCCGCCGAAAATCGAGGTCGCCTACACGCAGTTCTCGCTGTCGAACGGGCTGCGCGTGATCCTGCACGAGGATCACAGCGTGCCGATGGTGACCGTGAACATGTGGTACCACGTCGGGTCGGCGCGCGAGCGTACCGGCCGCACCGGCTTCGCGCACCTTTTCGAGCACCTGATGTTCATGGGCTCCGGCCACGTGAAGCCGGGCGAGTTCGATCAGTGGCTCGAGGCCGCCGGCGGCGACAACAACGGCTCGACCGAGAACGATCGCACCAACTACTGGATCAACGTCCCGGCCAACTCGCTCGAGCTCGCGCTGTTCCTCGAGTCCGATCGCATGGGCTACCTGCTCGACACGATGACGCCCAAGACGGTTGACGCCCAGCGCGACGTGGTCAAGAACGAGCGCCGCCAGTCGGTCGAGAACCGGCCGTACGGCACCGCCGACGTCGTCCTCGGCGAGATGCTCTATCCCAAGGGCCATCCGTACCACTGGCCGGTCATCGGCTACATGGAAGATCTGACCGCCGCGAGCTACGACGACGTGGTGTCGTTCTTCAAGCAGTATTACGCGCCGTCGAACGCCAGCCTGGTCGTCGCAGGCGATCTCGACCTCGCGCAGACGCGGCGGCTGATCGAGAAGTGGTTCGGTGACGTGAAGGCCGGGCCGGCGCCAGAACCGATCTCGATCCCGGGCGTGACGCTTGCCGGCGTCCAGAAGAAGACGATCACCGACCGCGTGCAGCTGCCGCGCCTCTATCTCGCGTGGCTGACGCCGCGGCACTTCGAGCCGGGCGACGCCGCGCTCGACATGGTCGCGGCGGTGCTCGCCGGCGGCAAGAACTCGCGGCTCTACAAGCGGCTCGTCTACGACATGCAGATCGCGCAGGACGTCTCGGCGTTCCAGGCGTCGCAGTCGCTGTCGTCGGCGTTCCAGATCGTCGCAACGCCGAGGCCGGGGCACACGGTCGCAGAGCTGCAGAAAGTGATCGACGAAGAGATCCAGAAGCTGCAGCGCGAGGCGCCAACCGCGCGCGAGCTCGAGCGCTCGGTGAACCAGGTCGAAGCCTCGTTCTTCGATCGCATGGAACGCGTCGGCGGCTTCGGCGGCAAGGCCGATCAGCTGAACGCGTACTACACCGCGACCGGCGACGCCGATTGGTTCAACGAAGACCTCGCGCGCTACCGCGCGCTGTCGGTTGGCGACGTCAGCGCCGCCGCG
>Ga0207701_10001825_pt1 | contig 22190 bp, 20 predicted proteins | sample KBSSwiSSwithPhiX_FD_184294 | JGI IMG/M metagenome (GOLD analysis project Ga0207701, IMG submission 184294) | Switchgrass rhizosphere bulk soil microbial communities from Kellogg Biological Station, Michigan, USA, with PhiX - S5 (SPAdes) (version 2) | ecosystem: Environmental > Terrestrial >... | reverse complement strand
CCGGCGTCTGCGTCGAGCCGAACGCGACGAAAAGCGCCAAGCGAAGGTGCCGAGCGCCGATCGCCGAGCGTCGAGCGCCGATCCCTCGTCCCCGATCCCTGATCCCCGATCCCGCCTCGTCGCTCTTTGACATTGTACCAATGAACTAGTATTATCCTGCAAGTGGCCGTCGTCACGATCGACCCTCGAGACCCAACACCCATCTACGCACAGCTGGAGCGCGCGTTGCGCGCGGCGATCGCCACCGGCCGCCTCGTCGCCGGCGACCAGCTCCCGACCGTACGCCAGCTCGCCGTCGACCTCCGCATCAATGCCAATACCGTGGCGCGCGTCTACGCCGAGCTCGAACGCGCCGGCGTGCTCGAGACGCGGCGCGGGGTCGGGTCGTTCGTGACCGCCGTCACGGCCCGCGCCCATCCGCCGCGCGAGCACGACCGCCGCATCCGCCGCTTCGTCACCCGCATGCTGGCGGAAGCCGACGCCGCCGGCTTCACCTACGACGAGTTGATGACCGCCCTGGCCGAGCACGCCGGCGAGCCGCGTCCGGCGTCGCCGCCCACGATGAAGGAGAGTCAATGATGCCCCTGGTGCTCGGTCGCCGTTCCGAGGAGCCGCGCTCGCCCGCGATCCGGATCAACGTGGTCGCACTCGCCCTGTTCGTGGGCTTCACGGCAGCCGGATGGCTGGTGTTCTCGCTCACTGGCAACATCGCGCTGTTCGCGGCGCTGGTCGTCGTCGGCCTCATTGCGATGCAGTCGCCGCGCATCGCCCAGCAGTGGGAGCGCGCGGTGCTGCTCCGGCTCGGGCGGTTCATCGGGCTCGAGGGTCCGGGCCTCTTCTGGGTCGTCCCCTTCATCGATCGCGTCTCGAGCTGGATCGACCAGCGCACCATCACCACCAGCTTCGCGGCCGAACAGACCCTGACCGCGGACACGGTCCCGGTCAACGTCGACGCCGTGCTGTTCTGGATGGTCCACGACGCGCAGAAGGCCGCGCTCGAGGTGCAGGACTACGCGCAGGCGGTGAGCTGGGCCGCCCAGACGGCCTTGCGCGACATCATCGGGCGGACGACGCTGACCGACCTGCTGCGCGGGCGCGAGCGGATCGAGGGCGAGCTCCAGACCTTGATCGACCAGCGCTCGAATCCGTGGGGCGTCACCGTCTCCTCGGTCGAAATGCGCGACATCGTCATCCCTGGCGCGCTCCAGGACGCCATGTCACGCGAAGCGCAGGCGGCGCGCGAGAAGCAGGCGCGGATCATCCTCGGCGAGGCGGAGATGGAGATCGCCCACTCGTTCGAGCAGGCGGCGCTGTCGTATCAGAACAATCCGACGGCGCTCCACCTGCGGGCCATGAACATGCTCTACGAAGGGCTCAAGGAAAAGGGGGCCCTGATGCTCGTGCCGAGCAGCGCGGTGGAATCGATGGGGATGGGCGGGCTGATGGGCGCCGCGGCCCTCCGCCAGCAGACCCTGACCGCGATGCCGCCTGAAGGCGGCGTCAAACCCGAATGATCACCGCTCGTCGTCAACGCTGAAAGGAGACCACGATGCCACAGCTCACGCCAGACCTGCTCGATCTCCGTCTCCGCAGGGCCATCGCGATCATCGGCGCCGTGCTCAGCCTGATTGGCTGGTATCGCTACATCAGCTGACGTGCCGTCTGTTCGGAGTGAGGTGCGCAGGGCGTGGTTTCTGGGAGACACTACCCGCATGCGCACCTCGTTCGGCCCGGCCGCATCGGCCGGTTCGCGACGCACGGTCCTGATCGCGGCGCTGATCACGGCCTTTCTGCTGCCGCTCGCGGCGCGCGCGCGGACGCAGCCGGCGACAACGCTGGCGGGCGGCCGGTGGTTCAAGGGGAACACGCATACCCACACCGTCAACAGCGACGGCGACAGCACGCCGGACGAGGTCGTCCGCTGGTACCGCGAGCACGGTTACCAGTTCCTGGTGCTCACCGATCACAACTACCTCACGCCGACGACCGGGCTCAACGCCGTTCACGGCGCGCCCGACAAGTTCATCGTCATTCCCGGCGAGGAACTGACCATGACCGTGGCGACCAAGCCAGTGCACGTCAACGGTGTCGCCATCGCGAGCATCGTCGCGCCGCCGAACGGGAGCGACGTCGTCGATGCGATGCAGCGCTCGGTGGACGGCATCCGCCGCATGGGCGGGGTGCCGCACGTCAACCATCCGAATTTCGGCTGGGCCGTCACCGTCGCCGATCTGGCGCGCGTGGAGCGGCTGAATCTGTTCGAGATCTACAACGGCCACCCGCAGGTCAACAACGCCGGCGGCGGTGGGGTCCCGGGGCTCGAGCAGATGTGGGATCAGCTCCTGACCGCCGGGCGGCTGCTCTATGGCGTCGCGGTCGATGACGCTCACCATTTCAAACGCCCTGGGGACCCGACCGCCGCGGCGCCGGGGCGCGGCTGGGTCTACGTGCGCGCGGACGCGCTCGAGCCGCGGATGATCTCGGAGGCACTCGATCACGGCGACTTCTACGCCTCGACCGGCGTCGAGCTCGCCGAGTACTCCGCCGATCAGACGCGCATTTCGATCAAGGTGAAGCCGACAGCGTGGAGCAAGTACCGGGTGCAGTTCATCGGCGGGGGCGGTCGCGTGTTGTCCGAGGTTGCCGACGGTAGCGCCAGCTACGCCGTCAAAGGCGATGAAGGGTACGTGCGCGTGAAGGTGCTCGAGTCGAACGGGCTGATGGCGTGGACCCAGCCGGTCGCGGTCGGCCGCGGCGGGCCGGCACGGCACTGAGTCCGAACCGAGGCGCCCACGTACTTTCCTTCCGCCCCACCCCCGATCGTTTGTAGTCGGTCCTCGTGCCCTCGATCAACTCCCCCGAGTGGTCGTGCACCTGGAAGAACGGGGCGGGCCTTCGGGTGGCGTGTTGCAGCAGGGTTGCGGTCTGCGATCGCATCTGCGACGGTGACTCGGCGCCGACTGAACGCCGGCCCGAATGATGCTGCTTCGGGGCGCAAACTACACGGCGCCGTCGGAGCTGGACGCGTCGGCCGGTGTCGGCAATGGCCGGCGGCATCGCAAGAGGAATACCCGGGCTCAAGGCGGGCGAGGCGGCAGCAGGGATCAGTATCGTCGTGTGCCTCAGGCCTCGTCCATCGGCGTCCATGGAGCTCGCGAATCGACCGGATCCGCATGGCCGGCGCCGTGCCACACTAGGCGGGATGTCAGCAGAGATCAGGCGTGTCGGGGTCGTCGGTGCGGGCACGATGGGCAACGGCATTGCCCAGGCGTTCGCGCAATCCGGGATCGCGGTGACGCTGGTCGATGCCTCCGATGCGGCGCTCGAGAAAGCGCGCGCGACGATCGACACGAGCCTGGCCAAACTGATCGAGAAGGGCAAGCTGCCGGCCGAACAGCGAGCCGCATGCCTCGAGCGCATCGCCTCGAGCACCGCCATCGACGGGCTCGCCCACGTCGACTTCGTCGTCGAAGCGATCTACGAGAACCTCGAGGCCAAGCAAACGCTGTTCGCGTCCCTCGATCGGCTGACGCGCGCGGACGTCATCCTCTCGTCGAACACCTCGTCGATCTCCATCACGACCCTCGGCGCCGCGACGTCGCGGCCGGACAAGGTGCTCGGGATGCACTTCATGAACCCGGTACCGCTGATGACGCTGGTCGAATTGATCCGCGGTCAGGCGACATCCTCCGAGTCGATGGTGGTCGCGAGCGCGCTGTGCCAGCGACTCGGCAAGACTCCCGTGGAAGCCGCGGATTACCCGGGTTTCATTGCCAATCGCGTGCTGATGCCGATGATCAACGAGGCGGCCTTCTGCGTGATGGAAGGGGTCGGCACGCCCGAGGCAATCGACACGGTCATGAAGCTGGGGATGAATCATCCGATGGGGCCGCTGACGCTCGCCGACTTCATCGGCCTCGACGTCTGCGTGGCGATCCTCGGCGTGCTCCACGACGGGCTCGGCGATCCGAAATACCGCGCCTGCCCTCTCCTCCGGCGGATGGTCGCCGCCGGTCATCTCGGCCGCAAATCGGGCCGCGGTTTCTACACCTACTGATCGATGGGCGATCACGCTCGGCCCGGCGGATCGAACCGGCGCGGGCTGGCGGTCACCGTGTGGCTGGCGCTCGCCGGCGCCGGCACCGTCGCCGTCTGGCGGCTGTCGGCCTACATCGCATCATTGACCGCGCTCGCGCGCACCGACCGCACGACAGCGGCCGCGCTGTTCAAGTCTCGAGTCCTTCCGGCAGTGGGCGTCATCGCGTTGATCTCGCTCGTCGCCGGTTTGCTGCTCGCCCGCGACGGCGCCATCGCGCTGCGCTCGGCCCGGACGCCGGAAGACGACGGCGCCGGGGTGGACGACGAGGATCCCGAGCGGCGCGGCGCCCGCCTCGCGGGCACGGTGTACCTGGTCGCCGGCGTCCTGATGGCGTTCCTGCCGCTGGCGCTGTTCGGAGCGATGGTGTGGGCGGTCAGGTAGCGCCCGAGGCCATCACCTGCGGCGTGAGCGCTGGCCGAGTGACAGGCGGCCCCGCCACCACCCCACCAGCATCAGCAGCGGCAGGAGCATCACGATCTCGCGGGTGACGGCGGCCACGTTGGGCGCCCAGAACAGCCCTGGCTGATGCCAGCGTCGCGACACCGCCGCGAACGGTTGCCAGGGCGACTGCAGGTAAGCGTTCGTCAACGGCCACAACGCGGGAACGCCGAGCGGCGGCGAGGTGTCGCCCCCCATCCAGTCGAACAGCACGTGCGAACCGTACGCCGCGGTCGCCGCGAGGGCGAACCGGGTCCGACCGGGACCGCGGCGCGCACACCACACGACTGCCCCGACGACCAGCGTAGCGCCCAGGCTGTGGGAGACGCCTCGATGGACGAGACCGAAGAGGTCGAGGTCCGGCGCGATCGCCAGCGCCACGAACAGGAGATTTTCAGCCGAGGCGAGCGGCGGGCGCGAAGGTGGACGAGGCTGGAGCAGCCACCCGGCGGCGAGCCCGCCCAGCGCGTGCCCGACCGGCGACGGCATGCGTGATTATGACCGGGAGCCGGGCCGCGGCAGAAATTCCGCCGCGGCTTCAACCGCCGCTGGCGCTTTCCGCGTACCTGCGCTCAGCCGCAACCAACAGGCGAAAGTCGGTCCAAGCCGTAAACGGCTGTTATTGTTGCAGATACGGTCTCGGCCTGCACACATTTTCGCTTGACTTTCTCCCCGGCACACTCCTAGAATACGGTTCCAGCCCGGACCGACTATCAAGGAGCCAGAATGCCGCCTGCAGACGACCGTCAAGACCGCGAACGCCTCAAAGCCATCGAACTCGCCGTCGGCCAGATCGAGAAACAGTTCGGGAAGGGCGCGATCATGCGGCTGGGCCAGAAGGACGCCATCGCGATGATGCCGTCCATCTCGACCGGGTCCGTGAGCCTCGACTTCGCCCTCGGCATCGGCGGCGTCCCGCGCGGGCGCGTCGTCGAGATCTTCGGGCCGGAATCGTCGGGCAAAACAACCCTGACGCTGCAGATCATCGCGGAAGCGCAGAAGCTTGGCGGCATGGCGGCGTTCGTCGACGCCGAGCATGCGCTCGACGCCCAGTATGCTCGCAAGCTCGGGGTCGATCTCGACAACCTGCTCGTGTCACAGCCGGATAACGGTGAGCAGGCCCTCGAAATCGTCGAAGTGCTGGTCCGTTCCGGCGGCGTCGACGTGGTGGTCGTCGACTCGGTCGCCGCGCTGGTGCCGCGCGCGGAAATCGAAGGCGAGATGGGCGAAGCGCAGATGGGCCTGCAGGCCCGGCTCATGTCACAGGCCCTCCGCAAGCTGACCGGTGTCGTGTCGAAGTCGAAGACCTGCCTGATCTTCATCAACCAGCTGCGCGAGAAGATCGGCGTGATGTTCGGCAACCCCGAGACCACGACTGGGGGCCGGGCGCTGAAGTTCTACGCCTCGGTCCGCATCGACATTCGCCGCATCGGCGCCATCAAGGACGGCGACGCGGTCGTCGGCGGCCGGACGCGCGTCAAGGTCGTCAAGAACAAGGTCGCGCCCCCCTTCCGCGAAGCCGAATTCGACGTGATGTATGGCGAGGGGATCTCGAAGGAAGGCGACCTGCTCGACCTCGCGGTCGAACGCAAGATCGTCGAGAAGAGCGGAACGTGGTTCGCCTACAGCGGCGATCGCCTGGGTCAGGGCCGCGAGAACGTCAAGCAGTTCCTGAAGGACAACCCGGTCATCTTCAAGTCGATCGAGGAGCGGGTCCGGCGGGAGCTGGGGCTGATCAAGGAAGCGGAAACGGTCAGCGTCTAGCCAATCGGCCCGGCGTCGCCGCTCGACTGGCGGCGCCGGCTTACTTCACGACCACGAGGATCTCGCCTGGCTGCGCCAGGCCCAGATCCTTGCGGGCCACGTACTCGATCGTGCCGGGATCCTCGCGCAGCCGCCGCACTTCGTCGCGCAGCCGCTCGTTCTGCCCCTTCAACGCCTGCACCTCGGACCCCAGCGACTCGTACGCCTTGCGGGCCCGGATCCCGCTCGAGAGGCTCTGATCACCAATCAGCGCGTCCGCCAGCACGATCATCGCGATCAAGACGAGGAGCGGACGAAGCCAGCGGCGCTCGGACCGGCGCGGGCGCAACAGCGGCAGCTCGGGTCGTCGCGAATCGGAATCGACGGACGTTACTGGTGGCATGGTGGTCCGGCCGCTGCCCGCGCCGGAAACCGGCAGCAGATCTGCGCAAAAGTATAAACGCCGTTCGACCTGCGCGAAACAAAAAGTACCCGTTGGGTCCCACACACGGCCGGAGTGCGGTTGTCGATCCTCAGCGGGCGCTGTTATGATTGGGGTTCTGCACGACAACCTGTCGCGCGTGCCGAGGTAGCTCAGTCGGTAGAGCACAGCACTGAAAATGCTGGTGTCACTGGTTCGATTCCAGTCCTCGGCACCACTTTCCATCCCGGTTTCCCAATCCACCGCTTTTCGTCGCGGCATCCGTCCGGTCGCCGCCTTGTTCGCAAGGGCGAGCCCCGCGTCTCAGCGTGCGTGCGCCGTCCAGACGTAGGCGCGGCCCTGACTCCAGTTGACGGCGTACAACCGGTCGCCATTACGGGCGCGATAGGTGACGAGCCCGGTCGCCTTGATCGCGTCCGCGTTGAGGGTGTTGCGCAGGACGGCCGGCCACCATTCGATGCGGCCGGGCACATCGGCGAGCTGCCCGTCCAGCGACTGCGCCGCCGGATCGAGCAGCGCCATCAGCTGATCGCGTTCGCTGTCAGGGAAGCTGAAGATGACCCACCGGTCGACGGAGTTCGGATCGTAGGCCGCTCGGATATCGTGGGCGCCCGGTGGCAGCCCCTCGGGAATGTAGCCGGCCGACATGGCGCCGGCAGCCCTCGCCTCCGCCAGGTTGGCGTAGCTGTTGGTGACGATTTTGGTGTCTCGGCATCCGGAGACGAGCACCACGACGACGGCCAGGACAACGGCGAGCGCAAGCGAGGCGCGAGTCACTGGCTCAGTGTCCCACGAGATCCCTGGAGCACGGTCAGCGCAGGCCAAGCCACGCCGGATAGAGCTCCGGCCGGCGATCGCGCAGGAACGGCCGGCGCGCGTACGAGTCCCGCGCCGCGGCGAGGTCGAGATCGGTACACAGCACGTCGGGTTGGGAGCTCTCGCGATCAGCGGTCAGCTATCAGCTGTCAGCTGTCAGCTGTCAGCTGGTTCCCCCGGCCTTTCGGCCGGGCCGAGCCTGAGAACCGTAGAACACAGCCGACAGCTGAGAGCCGGCAGGCGCGCCCCCCTCACGCCGATTCCCAGCGCCGCGCCAGGAGACGGGCGACGATCAGGAAAGCGCCGGTCAGACCGGCCAGCATTGAGACCTGCGGCCACAGCTGCCACAGCGGCGCGTTGCGCCAGAACACTTTCAGATAGCCGTCCAGCGCCCACGCGTTGAACGTGAGCAGCCCGAACTTCTGCAAGCTCTCGCTCATGAGGAAACGCGGGAACATGCTGCCGCCCAGCGCCGACATGGTGAGGATCAGGATAGTCGAGAACCCCGACAGCTGACTTCGCGTCTGCGCCAGCGCCGCCAGCACCAGGCCGAGTGCTGCGGCCGCGGCGGCGGTGACGACGGTCATGGTGACGAAGCCTGGCACATGCGAGAAGAGCGGCAACTGGAACACCAGCCGCGCCCACAGGAACATCACGCAGATCTGGCCGAAGCCGATGATCGTCAAGAGGAGCCACTTGCCGGCCAAGAGGCGCGTCATGCCAAGGCGCGTCGACAGCAACCGCTCCAGAGTGCCCGACTCGACTTCGTCCAGCAGCGTCCCGCCGGCGCCGTTGACCATCGCGAACAGCAGGAACATCACCCCGATCCCGGCGGCGTAGAACGAGATGAGCGACCCGCGTTGGCTGTTGGTGCGCATCACGTCGACGGTCTCGACGCCGATGCCCATCGGCGCCGCATTGCCCGATGCTGACCCGGCGCCACCCACGGTGGCATTCTGCCGCAACCGCGGCAGCCAGGTATCGACGGCCGCGCGCTGCTGCGGTGTCAATGCCCCGGCATTCTCTTCGAACTGCCGCAGGCCGCCCTGCATCATGAGGTCCGGGGCCGCCGTCATGGTGACCTTCTGCAGCAGCCCGTAGACCATCTGCGGCGCGATCGGATCCGAGACGTCCGCCAGCAGCTGGATCGCCGGTCCCCCGCTGCCGAAGCCGCGGCTCGCGAAGGCCGCGCCGACGCCCGCCGGAATCACGACCGCGACCGGCCGGTCCCCGTTCTTTACCAGCGTTTCCGCAGCGGCCCTGGTCAGCGAACCGCCTCCTTCCTTCGGGGCCGCGGCGGTCTCCACCTGCAGGCTGCTCTCCTTCAGTAGTCCAGCGGCGATCCGCTGACTGAACTCGGAATGGTCCTCGTCGACGAGGGCGATGCCGATCTTCGCCGTGCCGCCGGAGCGGCCGCCGAAGACCGTGGCGAAGATCGAGAAGAAAACGATCGGCAGCACGAACGTCATCGCCTGCGCGACCCGGTCCCGCCGCAGGTTGGTGAGGCCGACGCGGATCAACGTCCAAATCACTCGCGCAGCTCCCTTCCGGTGAGGTGGATGAACACCGCCTGGAGGCTCGGTCCCCGCACGTCCACGTCCTCCACTGCGCGACCGGCCTGCCGCACGCGATCGAGCAGCAGCGGCAGCTCGGAGGCGACGTCATTCATCCGCGCTCGCACCCGCCGTCCGTCACCGCCGTCGGGGATCAGGTGCGGCTCGCGCAGGACGGCGATGTCCTTGGCCAGCGGCGCGTCGAGTCGCAGGGTGACCATCCGGTGGCGGCCGACCGTGCGGTCCACGAGATCGGCGAGCGTGCCCTCGGCGATCACCTTGCCGTGGTCGATGATCACCGTCCGCGAACAGCGCGCCTCCGCCTCCTCCAGATGATGCGTGGTCAGCAGCAGCGATACTCCCTGGCTCGCGAGGTCGGCCAGCATGTCGTAGATGCGATCCCGGCTCTGGGGGTCGACACCCACCGTCGGCTCGTCGAGCAGGACGATGCGGGGCCGGTGCAGGACGCCGCAGGCGATGTTGAGGCGCCGCTTCATGCCGCCGGAGAACTGCTTGACCGGTTCCGAGGCACGGTCGGCCAGTCCGGTGCGCTCGAGGGCCCAGTCGACCTGCGATCGCAGCGCCGCACCGGAGAGCCCTTGCAGCTCGCCGAAGGCGGTCATGTTCTCGCGCGCCGTCAGCAGCGGATAGAGCGCAATCTCCTGCGGGACGATGCCGAGCTCCGGCGGGGTGCGGCGGGCGGCGAGTGGCGCACCGAGCAGGCGAATCTCACCCGCGTCGAGCCGGACCCGGCCGGCGATGGCCCTGATCAGGGTGGTTTTCCCGGCGCCGTTCGGACCGAGCAGCGCCAGCAGCTCCCCCTTGCGAAGGTCGAGGGAGGCCCCGTCGAGCGCCTTGACGGCGCCGAACGATTTCCGCGCGTTGGCAACAGACAGCACGTTCATGTCTGCACCTTACGTGGGCGGCGGGCAACCGTCCCGCGGTTCCCGGCGAGTGGCGGAGCGCTGTCGGTGGGTGACGCGCGCGGGCTGGCTACCGGCCCTTGTCCTTCAGACGCCGGGTCAGCGCCTGCGTGAGAAACCGGGCGCGGCGCTTGCCTTCCTGTTGGGCGCGCTGATCCTGCAGCCGGTGCTGGTGCGCCTGTTCGAGCCTGAGCTTGCGGTAGCTGTCCAGGCGCGCGGCGGGGAGTTCCCCCTTGGCCACCGCGTCGATGACCGCGCAGCCGGGCTCGGACTCGTGGGCACAGTCCCGGAAGCGGCAGTGCGCCGCGAGCTCGGCGATGTCCGAAAACGTGGCGCTGGCTCCCTCGCCGGTTTCCCACAGCTGAATCTCGCGCATGCCCGGTGTATCGATCAGGATGCCGTGGCCGGGCAGCATGACCATCTGCCGGCTCGTGCTGGTGTGCCGGCCTTTGCTGTCCGAGATGCGAACGTCGCGGGTGGCCAGGAGGTCGTGTCCGACCAAGCGGTTGACGATCGTGCTCTTCCCCACCCCGGACGATCCGAGGAGCGCCCCGGTTCGGCCGATCCCGAGCGCGTCGCGCAACGGTGCGAGCGAGCCGGGCTCGTTACAGGACGCGGCGTGAACCGCGACATTGGGCGCGATGCTCCGCACCTCGTCGACGTAGACGCCCGGGGCCTCCACCAGGTCCGCCTTGTTCAGCACGATGATCGGCGTGGCGCCACTGTCCGCAGCGACGAGGAGGTAGCGCTCGATGCGGCGCGGGTTGTAGTCGCCGTCGAGCCCGGTGACGAGAAAGACGACGTCGATGTTGGCGGCGACGACCTGCTCCTCGGTGCGGTCGCCCGCGGACCGGCGTGAGAACCGGCTCGCCCGCGGCAGCACCGTACGGATTCGCGCGAACCCGTCGTCCTGCGGCGGCTCGACTCCGACCCAGTCGCCGACCGCGGGGAACGAAGACCGCGATGCGGCATGGTGACGCAGCCGGCCCGAGACGCGCGCCAGCCACTCGCTCGCCTCGGTGAGGACCCGGTAGATGTGGGTATGCTCCAGGCTGACCCGGCCAGGGACCAGCCCGGATGCGCCGGCGGCCGGCAGCTCCGCTTCGAGACGCTCCGACCATCCCAGCTCACGCAGCGTCGGCATCAGGTCTACTCTGCCCGGTCCATAGGTGACGACTTCCTGCCCTGCCGTTCGAGTCGGCCTAAGGCTATAAGGCCGGCGCCTTGCGCAAAGGCGATAGGCGCGCCGCGCGCTCAGACGCCGGCCGGGCGCTCGACGCGCGTCAGCGTCTTCTCTAGGATCCGGAGCACTTCGGCGACGCTCCACGCCTGCGCGACGCACCCGCGTGGAATGTACGGCGAGTCGGCGTCGAAGATCTCGCTGATCGAGCCGACACACGCCTGATCGAGATGCGCCTCGAAGCCGGCCAGGAGTCTGCGCGCCCCGGCGCGGTCTTCGGGGTGCAGCTTGAGCCAGGCGTCGACGTAGGGCCCAATCAGCCAGGCCCACACCGTCCCCTGATGATACGCGGCGTCGCGTGACCGCAGGTCGCCGTAGTACTTCGCCTTGTAGTCCGGCGAGCCCGGCGCCAGCGAACGGAGGCCGACTGGCGTGAGCAAACGGTCTTTCACGACGTCCATCACCGCGCCCCAATGGGCGGTGTCCAGCACGGGATGATCCAGCGAGATGGCGAATACCTGGTTGGGACGGCACGCCGGGTCGTCGCCGTGTTCGCCGTCGACGACGTCGTACAGGTAGCCGCCGTCCGCATACCAGAAGCGCGCGTTGAACGAGGCGCGGGCCCGGGCCGCATGACCGGCCAGATCGAGCCCGTCGCCGCCGCCATGCTGGCGCGTCCAGCCCTCGAGCAGACAGAGCGCGTTGTACCACAGCGCGTTGATCTCGACCGCCTTGCCGCGCCGCGGCGTGACGACCCAGTCGTCGACCTTGGCATCCATCCACGTCAGCTGGTAGCCCTCGGCGCCCTGGCACAACAGGCCGTCCGCCGGGTCCACGCCGATCCCGAATCGGGTTCCCGCGAGATGATGCTGGACGATGTCGACGAGGATCGGAATGAGCCCGCGCAGGGTCTTGGTGTCGCCAGTGGCGCGAACGTAGCGATGGATGGCATGAAAGAACCACATCGTCGCATCCGCGGTGTGGTACAGGCCTTCACGCGCGCCGTCCGGAAACATGTTCGGGATCAAGCCGTCGCGCACGTAGAGCGCGAAGGTGCGGAGGATGTAGGCCGCCTCCCGGATTCGCCGGGTCGAGAGCGTCAGCCCTTCGAGGCTGATCATCGTGTCGCGGCCCCAGTCGGTGAACCAGTGATAGCCGGCAATCACCGTCCGCACGTCTTCGCCGGCGGCACGCGCCCTGGCCGCTTCTTCGGCGCGGCCGGCTGGCGTGATGATGAACTGATCCGCCGCCAGCACCAGCTCGCGGGCGAAGGTGTCGTCCTTGACGTGCGTGGCGATCGCGAGCAGATTGTGGCGGCGCTCGGTCTCGGCCTCCGCGGCGGCCTCAGGCGAGAGGGCTTCGATGACTTCCCAGGACTCGGTCGACGCGACCAGCGTCACGCTCTGCGATTCGGCGAGATCGGCGCGGAAGTAGCCGGGGCTCCACAGCGATCCGACCGCCGCGTAGCCGCGATGCTGTTCGACCTCGTACGGCACCGCGGACACGCCCTTTTCGTCGAGGGTGAGCGCGGCGTGCTGCCCGTGCATCGCCATCCGCAGGCACGGGAACTCATTGCCGCCGGAGAGCTCGTAGCGGTGCCGGACCGCGGTCAGGCTGTAAGTCTGCACCGGCGACTGATCGACCGGCGCTTCGTAGCCGCGGAACTGCACCGACGGCCGCAGGGTCAGACGCACCGGCCCCTCGCCCTTCAACAGCCGGTACGTGAGGTGGACGGTGTTGAGGCCGTGCGGCATCAGCACGCGCTTCTCGATCGTGTAGCCATCGAGCTCGTACCGCCAGACCGGAAGGCCCATTTCGAGCTTGAACTCGACGAGATGATCCGCATGATCCGCCGCGTTGGGGCCGGCGACTTCGTCCGCGTCCCCCAGCCACATCACCCCGCGGTTCGGCAGGCGGACGCGCTCGAGCAGGTGATTGAGCATCACCACTCTTCCGAGCGGCGCCGGGAGTGAGGCGACCAGCAGGCCGTGATACCGCCGGGTCACGACGCCGGCGACGGTGCTGGAAGCGTAGCCGCCGAGCCCGTTGGTCACCAGCCATTCCCGCCGCGGCACGGGCTCGCCGTCGGTCGGCCGGGCATCCTTCGTGGACGCGATGATTCGTGTCAGCTCACTATCCATCCGTTTGACCGTCTGTCCTCCGGCGTTGGCCGGCTGCGGGCGTGCCACCGGCACGACGTTTCGGTTTCTGGGCCGCTGACGGGTCCCGTCGCCGCGAGGCCAGCAGCAGTGCCGACTCGCCAGGCACGTGCCACCCATCCTCAGGCACGAACGGCGCGCGCCCGCTCCCGCCGTAGGCTGTTGACTCGCTGTGCCACAGCACGTACCACTCGCCCTCGAACGGCGGTGCCAGCAGCGGTTCGGGCACCAGCGCCAGCGACGCCTCGACGCCGAGATTGATCACCAGAAGGCGATCGTCGGCGTCACCCGACGCGTAGCGCAGGACGAAGAGCGACGGGCTGAGTACGGCGCCATCGATACGGACCGTCCCCGCGGCGCGAATGACCGGATCCTTTCGCCGGATCGCCAGAAGATCGCGGTGGAGCGCATACACCTCGGCGTGGCGCGTCCGCTCCGACAGATCGAGCTTGCATCGGGCGAACGTCGCTTCCGAGCTGGGGGGCGCCAGCCGGGCCTGGACGTCGCCGTCGGTGGTGCTCGGGAACTGTTCGAGGAACTCGCGGCGTCCGGCCGCCACGTCGGCCGCCAGATCCTCGTGGTGATCGGCGAAGAACAGGAACGGGGCGGAGGAGGCGAATTCCTGGCCCTGAAACAGCATCGGCGACGCCGGGCCAAGGAGTGTCAGCGCGGTGAGCGTCCGGAGCCTGCCCGGAGAGGTCAGCTGATGGATGCGCTTCCCGAACGCGCTGTTCGCCACCTGATCGTGATTCTCGAGGAAGCTGACGAAGGCGGCGCCCCGGAGATCGAACGCCGGCGTGCCACGCGGCTGGTCCTGCCACACGTAGCGCTGGCCCTGATAGAGGTAGCCGTATTTCGCGCTCGACACGAACTCCTGGGGGGAGCCGGTGTAGTCGGTGTAGTACGCCTCACGGCGCGCGGTGAGCGCGACCAGCGCGGTGTGGTGGTAGTCGTCGTTCCACAACGCGTCCAGGCCATACCCGCCGGAGGCCGGCGAGCGGACGATCACGGTGTGCTGCGGCTCGTTCTCGGCGACCAGGTAAATCGAACGGCGTCCGGCCGCCTCCCGCGCGCGGCGGGCCAGCGACGCGAGCACGTGTTCGGGTGAGGCGTCCTTGATGTCCTGCGTGGCGTCGAAGCGCAGGCCGTCGAAGTGGAACTCGTCGATCCAGTAGCCGGCGTTCTCGACGAAAAACGCCCGCGCCGGTGCCGGTCCCTCGAAATTGAGGGCCCGGCCCCAGTCGTTCTTGTACTTGTCGGTGAAGTAGTCCGCGGCGAAGTCCTGCAGGTAATTGCCGTCCGGCCCGAGGTGGTTGTACACCACGTCGAGAATGACCGCGAGCCCCTCGCGATGGGCGCGATCGACGAACCGGCGCAGATCGTCGGGCGTGCCGTACAAGCGGGTCGGCGCATAGAGATTGACGCCGTCGTAGCCCCAGCCGAACTGCCCGGTGAAGTCGGCAATCGGCATCATCTCGATGATCGTGACGCCGAGGTCCTTCAGCGCCGGCAGCTGCTCGGCGGCCGCCGCCCACGTCCCCTCCGCGGTGAACGTGCCGACGTGCAGCTCGTAGAGCACCTGGCCGACCGGGCCGACGCCGGCCCACGCGCCGTCGGTCCACGCGAAGCTCGCGGGATCGACCACCGCCGAAGGGCCGTGCGGGCCCTCCGGCTGCGAGCGCGACACCGGATCCGGACGCAGCTTGTCGCCATCGATCCGGAACCAATATCGCTCACCAGCCGACAACTGCCGGATCGTCCCCTCGAAGAACCCGTCGTCGTGCCGGGTGAGGGTGATGGGATCCTGCCGGCGCGCGTCCAGGACGACGTCGATCGTCGAGCACGCCGGCGCCCAGACACGCGCGTGCGCGCCACCGTCACGGAGTTCCACACCTCCGGACAGGCGGCGAGCCAGCGACGGAGATGATGCCGGGCGAGTCATTGCGAGACGCGAGCAGGAAACGCGAACGCGGCCGTGCGGGCGGCGATGTCAGGTCGAGGCACGACAGATCGAACGCAACCGCCGTGCCACGGTCGTCAGCGATCGCTGTCAACTCCGCCGGGCACCACGGCGGGCGCCGCGGGCCCCTGCGCCGCGGCCGGTTCGATGGCGGGTTCGTCGCCATCCGCGGCTTCCGGCTGGTCCTCGGGATCAGGCGCCGCGAGTGCCGCGGCGGTGCGGACGATGGGAATCGCCTCGCCATCCTTGATCCGGATCGTTTCGCCGATGATTTCGTCGATGAGGCCGTAGCGTTTGGAGTGCGCGGAGTCCAGATAGAGGTCAGTGCGCTTCGTGTCGCGGATGATCTGGCGCAACGGCTTGCCCGAGCGGTCCGCCAGAATCCGGTAAATCTGATCCTGCATCTGTTTCAGGCGATCGAGGTGCTGGGCCGCCGCGGTGGTCGACTGCCAGCCGGCCCATTTCGCCGGCTCGTGGATCATGATCCAGGAGTGCGGGAACGCCCACCGCCGCCCCGGGCTGGCGGCCTGAACGACCACGGACCCCATCGAGTACGCCATGCCCTGCACGACGATCGTGATCGTGACCCCGCACGCGACCAGGTGCGCGATCGCGTCGTGCAGCGCCAGACCGTCCGTCACGTTCCCACCCGCGCTGTTGATGTAGAGCGTGATCGGCTTGCGGCTGTCGTTGGCGAGCTCGCGCAACCGCTCGATCACGTGGCGCGCGCTGTCCTTGTCGATGTCGCCGATCAAGTAAATGTCACGCAGGCGGTCCGATTGCTCCTTCCGGACGATCTCTTTCACCGCGTCGACGATGTCGCTGAGGAGCCGGTCGCTGATGTCGGTCATGCCCACCCGTCCGTTGCACAGCCCTTGCCGTCAGGCGCCATGGGACTCGCCCATCGGCTCGCCCGCCCTGGAACACGTTTGCCGATCAGCGCGCGCGGGTCACGGCACCCCGGCCCACGGCCGTCCGCCGGGCCACCGGGATCACGAACTTCTCCGCGGTCACCGTCTCGGAAAAGCTCACCACCTTGACGTCCACCAGCCCGGCCCGCTTGCCGGCCGCCATGGTCACCGCCTCCGTCACCAGACCAGACCCCTTGGTGCGCAGCGTCCACAGCGCGCCCGCGGGCGTAAGGGTGGCGGCCAACGCCTGAATCCGATCGAGCCAAGCCGGCCGCTCGACGGCGTAGAACACGAGATCCGCTGTGGCCGCACGGGCGCGGGTCAGGACGATTGCTCCCGCCCCTTCGAGCTCACGGACGAACGCCTGGTCGACCGGACCGGCGATGAGGATCCGCTGCCCGGCCTTGACGCCCAGCTTCGACAGGCGTGACGGCGGGTTGGTGATCCGCGCCGCCCATCTCGCCGCGCCGGCACCCAGTTCGAGTTCCGCCACCCGGCCATCGAAGCCGACAGTGAGCCAGCCATTGTGAGCCGTCGCGCTCGTCACGCTGGACAACGGGATGGTCAGCCGCGTCGTGCTGCGCAGGATCAGCGCATGGTGCTCGAGGACCGCTTTGCCGGATCCAGGTTCCCCGTCCAGCCGGTACGCGCACTGTGAGTCGTAGCCCATACGTTCGGTGGCACCCGTCGGCGCCATGCCGCGTTCGCGGGAGATTGTATATCCCGCACGGAGCGAGATTCGACGTGAGCCGCGGCGATTTGTCTAAACCACTGTCTGCCGCATTCCGTCCAATGGGGTGGTCGCGGCGCACACGTGTGCCGCAGGCCGCCGATTCACTGGTGTTCGATTCCGGGACGACGGCATTCCGCAACTGGTCAGCCAGGGGCGAAATGGATCCCACGGCTTGCGCGCAAGACGAGTATAGTCAGTAGGTTACCGGTACTCGTCAGCGTGGCACACGGTTGGCTCTGAAGCGCGGCAGCGCGGGGCCTCGGTTTATCTCCCGGCGCAACACAAGGGCATTTTTCATGGTCGATATTGCACGTCCAGAGTCCGTGAAGCGTAAGAAGAAGATGCGCCGGGTCGTCTATGGTGCGGCGGCGCTGGTGGGAGTCGCGGTCATTACCCTCGCCGTCTCGCGACTCAAACCTGCGGCTCCGAGCGTCGAGCGCGGCACGGTGTGGATCGACACGGTGAAGCGCGGCCCGATGGTCCGCCAGGTCCGCGGCTCCGGCACCCTCATTCCGGAAGACATCCGCTGGATCCCCGCCACCACGCAAGGGCGGGTCGAGCGGATCCTGTTGAGGCCCGGAGCGGAGGTGAAGCCGGATACGGTGATCCTCGAGATGAGCAACCCGGACCTCCAGCAGTCAGTCAAGGACGCCCAGCTGGCCTTCCAGTCTGCGGAAGCCGCCTTCCTCAACAAGAAAGCCGACCTGCAGAGTCAATACCTCAGCCAGCAGGCTGACGCGGCGACGATCGAAGCGAACTACAGCCAGGCGAAGCTCGATCTCGAAGCGAACGAGCAGCTGCAGAAGGACGGACTGGTCTCCGACTTGACCGTCAAGTTGAAGAAGACGCAGGCGAGCGATCAGGCGAACCGCCTGAAGATTGCCCAGCAGCGGCTCAAGATGACCGAGGAAGGGCTGAAGTCGCAGCTCGCTCCGCAGGAGGCAGACGTCAACCTCAAGCGGGCGGCCTACGAGCTCAGCATGCGCAAGCTGGACGATCTTCGGGTCAAGGCCGGCATGACCGGAGTACTTCAGCTGGTGTCGGTCGAACGCGGCGCCCAGGTCAGCCCGGGCACGAACCTCGTCCGCGTCGCCGACCCGACCAATCTGAAGGCGGAAGTGCGCATCGCCGAGACCCAGACGAAGGATCTCCGCCTCGGGCAGTTCGCTGAGATCGACACCCGCAACGGCATCGTCCAGGGGAAGGTCGCGCGGATCGATCCGGCCTCGTCCAACGGAACGGTGGGGGTGGACGTCATACTCGACGGCGCGCTGCCGCCCGGCGCCCGTCCGGACTTGAGCGTCGACGGGACCATCCGGATCGAGAAGCTGGACAACGTGGTGTTCGTCGGCCGGCCGGCGTTCGGCCAGGACGAAGGCACGGTCTCGATGTTCAAGCTGCTGCCGACCGGCGAAGCGGTGCGGACCAACGTGAAGCTGGGACGCAGCTCCGTGAACACCATCGAGATCAAGGAGGGGCTGCAGCCTGGCGATCAGGTGATCCTCTCCGACATGTCCAACTACGACCAGTTCGACCGCATCCAGTTGAAGGGCTGACGACAGTCGCAGATCAACAGTCAACGGTGACCATGGAGAGCATGATGAACACTGCCGCGCAAACGCTGATTCACCTCGACGGCGTCACGAAGGTTTTCTTCACCGACGAGGTCGAAACCCACGCGCTCGCCGGGATCCACCTCGAGATCAAGACCGGCGAATACATCGCCATCGCGGGACCCTCGGGCTGCGGCAAGTCCACGCTGCTGTCGATTCTCGGCCTGCTCGACTCACCCACCGACGGCAAGTACATCCTCAACGGCAAGTCGGTCGCCGATCTGCCGCTCTCCGAGCGGGCCCGCGTGCGGAATCGCGAGATCGGGTTCATCTTCCAGAGCTTCAACTTGATCGGCGACCTGAACGTCTACGAGAACGTCGAGCTCCCGCTGACCTATCGCGGCATGAAGTCGGCCGAGCGCAAGGAACGGGTGATGGCGGCGCTCGAGAAGGTCGGCATGGCGCACCGCTCGAAGCACCTCCCCTCGCAGCTGTCCGGCGGTCAGCAGCAGCGCGTCGCGGTCGCCCGCGCGGTGGCCGGCTCTCCCTCGATCCTGCTGGCCGACGAGCCAACAGGAAACCTCGACTCCAAGAACGGCGAGGCCGTCATGGAGCTGCTGCGCGAGCTGCACCGCGAGGGGGCAACGATCTGCATGGTCACCCACGACCCGCGTTATGCGCGCCACGCCGACCGCTCCATCCACCTGTTCGACGGCCGCGTGCTCGAGGAAGACGGCAGCAAGCGCGCCCAGCAGGAGATGGAAGAGAGCGGGTTTCATATCGAGCACTAAAGGCGCTTTGCGCCTTTAGTGCTCGCCGGGACCGGGGACCAGGGACCGGGGATCCGGCGCCTGGTTAGCGACAACAGGCTGCGACTCAAACGCTTTTCCGTCGAACTTCGCTGCTGGTCAATCCGATGCTGCACATCGCGGGAAGGAAGCAGGGTCTGAAGTTCGAGCCGGCTGCGACAAAGCAGGCTGCCCAGTCCCTGGTCCCGGGTCCCCAGTCCCTACTTGATCCATGCTGATCACCGACCACCTCAAGGATCATCGACACGACGCGGCCGATCGCGCCCGGCACCCGGTGCGGACGAGCGATCCGCGGGTGCTGATCGCCGACGATCAGCCCGACGTGCTCGAGGCGTTGCGGCTGCTGCTCAAGGCCGAAGGCTTCCACCTCGAGACCGCATCGTCGCCGGCCGGCGTGCTGGCGGCGCTCGAGGCGCGCGAATTCGACGTGTCGCTCATCGATCTGAACTACGCGCGTGACACGACGTCCGGCGAGGAAGGCTTGAACCTGCTGTCGCGGATCCAGGGGCTGGATCCCACGCTGCCGGTGGTGGTGATGACGGCATGGGGCAGCGTCGAAGTAGCGGTCGAGGCGATGCGCCGCGGCGCGCGCGACTTCATCCAGAAACCGTGGGACAACGCCCGGCTGCTGGCGATCATCCGGACGCAGATCGAATTGAGCCAGGCGCTGCGCAAAGGCCAGCGCCTCGAGGCCGAGAACTCGCTGCTGCGCGGCGAGGGTATGCCCAAGCTGATCGCCGAGTCGCCGGCGATGCAGGGCGTGCTGCAGGTCATTTCCCGCGTCGGCCCTTCGGACGCGAACGTCATGGTCCTCGGCGAGAACGGAACCGGCAAGGGCGTGATCGCCCGGGCGCTGCACGCCGTGTCGAGCCGGGCCACCCGCCCGATGGTGATCGTCAACTCCGGCGGCGTCTCGGAGGGCGTGTTCGAGAGCGAGCTCTTTGGTCACGTGCGCGGCGCGTTCACCGACGCGAAAGCGGATCGCGTCGGACGCTTCGAGCTGGCTGACATGGGCACCCTGTTCCTCGACGAGATTGCCAACGTTCCGATGAGCCAGCAGGCCAAGCTGCTGCGGGTCATCGAAACCGGCGAGTTCGAGCGGCTGGGATCGTCGCGCACCCGACGGGTAGACGTCCGCATCATCTCCGCGACGAATGCCGACCTGCAAGACGAAGTCGCCTCGGGGCGCTTCCGTCAGGATCTCCTGTTCCGCCTCAACACGATCGAGATCCGTTTGCCGGCGCTGCGGGATCGCCGGGAGGATCTGCCGCTTCTCGCCCAGCACTTCCTCCGCCAGCACGCGCAGCGCTACCGCAAGCGCCTCACCGGCTTCGAGAGCGGCGCGATGCAGCTGCTGCTCGAACACCCGTGGCCGGGCAATGTCCGCGAGCTCGATCATGCGATCGAGCGTGCGGTGCTGATGGCCGGGGGCCCGCTGGTCAAGCCGGCCGACCTGGGGCTGCGGGTCGCGAAGGACGGCGGCGGACGTCTCGAAGACATGAGCCTCGAGGACGTCGAGTGCTTCCTGATCAAGAAGGCGATGATGCGCTACGACGGCAACGTCAGCCAGGCGGCGAAGGCGCTCGGTCTCAGCCGCAGCGCGCTGTACCGGCGACTGCAGCGTTACGGGCTATAGCGCGACGTTAGCGGCTCGGGGACTCGGGATTCGGTGTCGTCGGCCACGGGCCGCGCCGGTCCGGCGCTCGCGACCTACAATACCTGCCGCCGCCCCTCATGAACCCCAACTCGCCGCGCGAGCCTCGACTGAGCCACGACCGGCGCATCCTGCTGATGGCGTTCGCCTCGGCCGCGCCGGGGGCGATCATCTCGCTCGTCTTTCTCTGGACCGGCGACTTCACGCCCAAAGTGCAGTGGACCCTGTCGGTCCTGATCGTCACGGTGTGCCTCGGTTTCGCCTTCGCCTTGCGCGAGCGGGTCGTGTTGCCGCTCCAGACACTCTCGAACCTGCTCGCCGCGCTGGGCGAAGGGGACTTCTCCATCCGCGCCCGCGGCGCCCGCGGCGGCGACCCGCTGGGCGAGGTGATGATCGAGGTCAACGCGCTGGTCGAAACGCTGCGCCACCAGCGCCTCGACGCGCTCGAAGCGACGACCCTGCTGCGCAAGGTGATGGCCGAGATCGAGGTCGCGGTCTTCACGTTCGACGAGAACCAGGTCCTCAAGTTCGTGAATCGCGCCGGCGCACGGCTCCTCAGCCAGCCCTCGGAGCGGCTCCTCGGCCGTCGCGCCGAGGAGCTCGATCTCGCCGACCCGCTGACCGGTGACGCCCCACGCGTGATCAACACCGCCTTCCCCGGCGGTGTCGGGCGGTGGGAGATCCGCCGCAGCCTGTTCCGGCAAGGCGGCCGTCCGCACGAACTGCTCGTCCTCTCCGACTTGAGCCAGCCGCTGCGCGAAGAGGAACGTCAGGCCTGGCAGCGCTTGATCCGCGTCATCGGCCACGAGATGAACAACTCGCTGGCCCCGATCAAGTCAATCGCCGGCAGCCTCGCGACGATCATCACGCGCGAGCCGCCCCCGGCCGACTGGCGCGACGACGTGCAGCGCGGGCTGGCCGTCATCGGCGCGCGATCGGAGTCGCTGAGCCGATTCATGACCGCGTATGCACGGCTGGCCAAACTGCCCCCGCCCCGCCTCGCGCCGCTGGACGTCGCCGCGGTAGTGGGCCGGGTCGTCACGCTGGAAGGCGCGCATCACATCGAGATCGCGGCCGGGCCGCGTGTCACCGTGCAGGGCGACAGCGACCAGCTCGAACAGCTGCTGATCAACATCGTCCGTAACGCGATCGATGCCGCGCGCGAGACCGGCGGAGGCGTTCAGGTCGGCTGGCAGCGGCTGCCAGGCGCCTCACCA
>Ga0207701_10001823_pt1 | contig 22201 bp, 16 predicted proteins | sample KBSSwiSSwithPhiX_FD_184294 | JGI IMG/M metagenome (GOLD analysis project Ga0207701, IMG submission 184294) | Switchgrass rhizosphere bulk soil microbial communities from Kellogg Biological Station, Michigan, USA, with PhiX - S5 (SPAdes) (version 2) | ecosystem: Environmental > Terrestrial >... | reverse complement strand
ACTCCCGCCGTGTGCGCCAACCCATCTTCATCCGGTTCGCAGGAAACAAAACAACTCTCGCTCCTTATGTAAGCGCTGGGCTTTTTTGGAACACCGTCGGGATGATGCATGGAACGCGAGTAGTGATCGTCCATGCGCCACATCCAGTAGGGCAGCCAGGCGGCGCCAATTTCCAAAAAGACGAATTTGATTCTCGGGTACTTTTCCATAACGCCGCCACCGATGAGGGTCATGATGCCGATCATCAGGTTAAACGGCATGCCAACCATGTGAATATAGAAATAGGGGTCTTTGAAGCGTTCCTGACCAGGGCTATCGAAGCAGCCGGTGATCCAGTGCACGCCGACGGCGGCGCCGAGATCGTTGGCTTCACGGAAGAACGGCTCGAAAAAAGGATCGTCGAGATTGCGCGCGCCAATGGTGCCGGTGACCACCGTGCCGACGAGCCCAAGATCTTTGATCGCTCGGCGGAGCTCCTTGGCTGCCACGTTTGGGTTTTGAAGTGCGACGGCGGCGATGCCGCGCACACGGCCGTTGAACGCTTTCGATTTCTCGGCGGTGTAGTTGTTGTAAGCGCGGCACATGGCGGCGGCAAGATCACCGTCGTCCAGATGGGACGCCAGCGCCATGATGTTCGGATAAGCGACCTGAACGTCGATGCCCTCTTTGTCCAGATCATTGAGCCGGCCTTGCACGTCGTCGAGTCCCGGCGAGTTGATCGCCATGTCGGGTTTACCCTTCTTGAAAAGATAACCGTTGGGGGTGCCATGTCCCCAGTTTCCTACCGGCCGAGGTAAGAGTTTGCCTTCGACCATCCAATATTGAACCTGGCCGATCTGCACCACTTTCGGGCCGCGTTCTTTGTATTCTTTTTCCAGGTAACGATCGAATAGGTCGTTGGGTTCATTGGCGTGTCCATCTGCGTCCATAACCATTTTCATTGCGAGTTCCTTTAAATTTCAGCAGGCAAGATGCCCGTCCGCGTTTGTTGATGCCGGCGCGATTTCATATCCTAGCCAAGCTAAAGTTCATGAAAGCCCGTAAAGTCGCGCGGCGTTTTTCCAAAGAATCTGTTCTTTTAACTCCTCGCTGAGATCCTTGCGTTTGCGAAGCTTTGCGACGGTATGCGGAAAGTCGCAGTCCCCGTGCGGGTAATCGGAGGCGAAGATAATGCGCTCCGCGCCGAGGACGTCAACCGTGTGCGCCAGCCCTTCTTCATCGGGCTCACAGGACACAAAGCAGCTTTCACTGCGCACGTAATCGCTCGGCGCTTTTGGCAGTGTGAGCAAGCTATGGGAGCCGTTGGTATAGTGATCGTCCATGCGCCACATCCAATAAGGCAGCCAGGCGGCGCCAATTTCCAAAAAGACGAATTTGATTCTCGGGTACTTTTCCATGACGCCGCCGCCGATGAGGGTCATGATGCCGATCATCAGGTTAAACGGCATGCCAACCATGTGAATATAAAAATAGGGGTCTTTGAAGCGCTCCTGACCAGGGCTATCGAAGCAGCCGGTGATCCAGTGCACGCCGACGGCGGCGCCGAGGTCGTTGGCTTCACGGAAGAACGGCTCGAAGAAAGGATCGTCGAGATTGCGCTGGCCGACAATGCCAGTGACGACCGTTCCCACCAGCCCCAAATCTTTCACCGCGCGCCGCAATTCCCTCGCCGCTTCTTCGGGATTTTGTAGCGCGATCGCGGCCACAGGTTTGACGCGCCCGCCGAAGGCGCGCGATTTTTCCGCGGCGTAGTTGTTGTAAGCGCGGCACATGGCGGCGGCGAGTTCGCCATCGTCCAGATGAGACGCCAGCGCCATAATGTTCGGGTAAACGACTTGGATGTCGATGCCTTCGGTGTCCAGATCCTTCAACCGACCGGGAACATCGTCGAGCGACTGAGTCGTCGTGGCCATGCCTTTCTTCGCCATGTTGGTGCCAAAGTAGCCGCTGCTGCTGCCGTGCCCCCAGGTGCCAACCGGACGCGGCAGGAACTTTCCTTCAATCATCCAGCGGGTGCCGCTGGCGTCCACCACCTTCGGCCCGCGCTCGCGAAACTCCTTTTCAAGGTAACGGTCAAACAAATCTCTCGGCTCGTTACAGTGTCCGTCTCCGTCGATAACCACGGGATTTCTCCTTTTGCTCTTATTTCAATCCGAGCTCGCGCTGCGCTTCGGCGAGCAAGCTTCGATCCGCAACCTGAGAAAGAGGAATTTTCTTTTCCAGCTTCGCCCGGATGAGCGCGTCGTCTACCGCCGCCTGCACGGTTTCGTCCGTCATCGCGCCGTCACGGCTATAGGCCGGGAAGTAGGCTTCGAACATGCCGACGGCGGTTTCGCGGTCCGATCTCGAATAGGCGGCAAGAATGTCGATGGCTTCCTTCTTGTTGGTTTGGATGAAGCGCAGAGCTTCGATGGTGCCCTTGATGACTTTCTTGGCCTGTTCAGGCGATTGCTGAATCTTTTTATCCGTTACGATCACGGCGTTTTGCGGTAAGTTGGTATAATCCTTTGCCCAGGCGATCACCTTGTAATTTTTCTTCGCGCCCCACATGTTGAGCGGCGGTCCGCCGATCACCGCGTCGACGCGGCCAGTTTCAAGAGAAGCAAAGCGCCCGTTATCGTCGCCGCTCGGCAACAGATGAATGTCCTTGCCGGGAGTCAACCCATAGCGTTTAGCAATTACGTCGGCGACCAGATGCGTGGTGCTGCCAAAATAACTGATGCCGACAGTTTTGTTGCGCAGGTCCGTGACCTGTTGAATCCCCGGCCGAACCATAAGAAAAAAGACCAGTTTATCTTGCGTCATCATGAGGAGTTTTACCGGAACGCCGCGGATCGCTGCTGCAATCCCTTGAGCCATCGTGACGGCATAGTCCAAGTCTCCGGTGCTGAGGGCATTCATCGCTACCGATAGAGAAATGCGAATATGTTCGGATGCCAGCCCGTATTTAGTAAAAAATCCTCTCTGTTCGGCGACTATAGTGGGCAAAAAGCCGGGGGAGCTGGAGGAGATCCCGATGCGAATCTTTTCCTGAGCGACTGCTCGGTCCACCAACGCCACGGAGGCAGCGAGAAAAAACAGGATGAAGGCCGTAAGCCACAGGCAAGCTGTCCGTTTCATTTCTGCTCCCTTCGATATTTGCCTAAACCCGTCACCCCGCCGCGTTGAAAATCTCTCTTGTAGTTCGCACATCCAGGTTGCTGATCTGGTCGGCCGCTTGTTGCAGTTTTACAGCGACCTTTTTTTGGTCCTCTTTGTTTTTCAGATAGCCCACCGGAAAGGCTGCGCCGAGAGCGGCGACATGTCCTCCCGTTTCGCTTTTGATCGGCACTGCGACGGCAACCAAACCCGGGGTGCTGTCTTCGTTATTCACTGCAAAACCAGAGCTGCGCACCTTAGCGATGACAGTGAGGATCTCCTTTATGGACTTCGGCTGGAAAGTGGCCCGAGATTTTAAATTGCCTCTCTTTAACCGCTGGATGATCTGTGTTTCGCTCAGCCCTGCCAGCAATGCTTTGCCCGCGGCGCTTGAGTAGGCCGGCACCCGTGAGCCGATGTCAACGGTAACTTTGACTCTCTCGGTGCCGTCGACTCTTTCAACGAACAAAACCGAGGACCCGTCGAGCACGCCCAACGTGATCGTGTGTTTGAGATCATGGACCAGGTTGGCCATCGCTTTAAGAATTTTTTCCCGCTTGCCCCCGGCGATAAAGCCGCTGCCGACGTAGAAAGCGTTGCTGCCGATCTTGTATGTCTTATCGCGGGGATCCTTTTCGACAAAACGGTGACGCTCCAAGGTCAAAAGAATCCTCAATGCCGAAACTTTGTTAAAGCCGAGACCGCGGCTGATTGCCGTCAAACTCAGCGGTTTCGCCGAATCTCGCAGAAAGACAAGCAGCTGCAGCCCTTTCATCAAGGAAGTGAGAGGTTGAGTGCCGGTTCTTCTCTCCGGCATCGTAACCGTGGGTTTCAACATAGTAAACTCGATTTGTTATTTCGAATCCTTCTATCAAAGGGTACGAGTCGGTGTCAACGAATGGGAGCGCAAAACACGGCGGACGGCGGTGGTGCCGGAAAGGAGCTGGCCGGGAAATCGAGCAGCGGTCCTAATGCATGTTAAGTTCTTTTTGCGCTTCGGCGACCAGGGTGCAATCGGCGACCTGCGTGAGTGGAATGACTTTTTCCATTTCATTCAGCGCGCGTGGTGGCATCATCGATGGCCGCGTGAAGCGCCTCGTTGGTCATGCTTCCATCGTAACGCTCGGGTATCCGCTGCGAATACCCTAGTTCTTCTCGAAAGATTTGCTCGAGTTCAATGCGAAAAAATTCCGCTAAGTGAGCTTAAATGAGAGTCATCGGCCGAGTTAATGAGCAAATGAACAATCACTACCGCAGAAACGGGACTTTCATAATACAGTGATTGGCTTGTCTATGCCGAAGTTTTCTTCGCACTGCGGACATTTCCCCCACGTATGATCGTGGACATACTGACAATGGCCAGTTCCGGCCTCTTCATAAAATTGACCGCAGAGAAAACAAAAATGTTTGTGTAGGACTACTTGGGTTTTTTCAATTTCCACTTATTTTGCTCCGGACCTTTTCAGATATAGAAGCCATACTACCGGAAATACTGAGTGTCCAGGTAATTTTAGGTTTTCCTGCCTAATATTCGATAACGCAGGATATTTTTCGGCGTCTCTGATCTTATACTTCGGCCTAAATTCACTTGTCCCTCTGTCATGTTCTGATGGTTTAGCCCGTATAAAGAAGTAAATTAGCGCGTTCTCGGCACATAATGATCCGCACGGCGGTCTTTGCGGTGGATCGCGCTTTCGTGAGCATGCGCAAGGACTCAAAGGTTCCCTTGTAAAAAAGAACCCGGTCGTAAATAATTGCAAGGACAAAAAATATGGAATTGCGGAATCATCCAGTCATGTTCTGCGACGGGGTGAGGACGTGGCCGCCGAAGTGGTCGCAGATGTACGGTTCAACTAACCGGTCGGTTGCTGGAGAGGTTGGAATCTTACGTGCCGTTTTTCTGTCCAGCCTAATCCCGCCCGACAAAGTTAGCCTGGTGATCACAACTGAGAAAGGCAACTGCTATCTTGCAAGTATTGTGTTTGAAAGCCCTAAAGGCGCCAGCAAATCTTTGACGTGCTAGTGGCTGAGATCAAAAAACCCATCCGCACGATCGGGGCAATAGATCTTCCCCTCAATCTAAACGGTCGAAAGCGCTGAGATGCTCAGGAATCGGAGGTAAAATTTTGAAAAAGAAAACGTTTCGTCTCATTACTTTGTTTTCACTCGTATGCGTTCTTCAAGGATGCGCCACCGTGCAGGGAATGGGGGAGGATATCCAAAGCCTCGGGAGAGCAATGAAAAGGGCGGTATCGGGTTGACGCAAAACAGCTTAAATACGCGTTGATTCTCTTACACTTGTCCTTGCCTCTTTGTCTGTCCGAAGCCGCCGAAGCTCGCATGACGCAAGTAACTTCCACTCTTGAAACTCGGTCTGCGCAACTAGGCTGGTCTCAACCACCTGCATTCCTTGTGAGCGAGTAAAGAGTTCCGCGGATTTCCGGTAGATCCTCAAACGGGTATTTTCTCTGCGGGCAAACTTCTCGAACAGCGGGGAAGATTGAACATCGTATCGGCACGTCCGGGCTCAGCTCGCAACGAGCTTGATTCGCCCACAGTTTCACCAGCCAGGTGCTCGAATTTTTCTACTAGAGAGCCCCTGCGACGTGGACGTTAGGTCCAGGTCACCGCGGCTGACATATATAAGCGACCGAGTCACAATCCAATTCAAGACCGAAAGATGGCGAAGTTTTTCTTGAGAACGGGTTTCATTGCAAAGCGCTAGAGAACCCTCTCGCTCTGCCGCCGCTAGAGAGCGGCGTGCCAAGCGCTCGCAGTTCAAGATGTTGTACTGGCAGGTGATGTTGAACTTTTGGAGCTTGAACGAAGCGTCTACAGCCTGCGCAGCATGGCTTTGCTCAGGCTTACGCGAGACCGATCGTAATCCGCCCAGGGATCTTGCGCTCGATGCGCAAGATGTTCGGGGACATTGCGGAGGGTGAATTTCGCGCGCACGTCTTCTGTTAGTTCTCGCCAATGTACCGGCATTGATACGGGGGCGCCCGAACGCGCGCGCGGCGAATAGGCGCAGACCGCGCTGGCAGTTCTCGCGTTGCGCAAATAGTCAATGAAAATTTTCCCTGCTCGCCTGGCTTTGGACATTGTAGCGATATATCGATCCGGCATCATTTGGACCATGCGTTCCGCGATCGATTTAGAAAAATCCTTGGCGAACTCCCAATCCTGTTTGGGCGCGATCGGCACGACAATGTGAAGTCCTTTACCGCCGGTGGTTTTGACAAACGCCTTTAGACCCAAATCCGACAGCAGCGCTCTTAGTGTTTCGCCGGCTTCTTTAAGTCTTCTCCAGGGAAGGCTCGGATCAGGATCAAGGTCAAAGATGAGCCGGTCCGGCCGCTCGAGCCTATCCTTGCGCGAGCCCCAGGTGTGAATTTCCAAAACCCCCATTTGGACCAGCGCGATCAAGCCGGAAAGCGAATCGATGTACAAATAAGCAGCGGAAGCCTTGCCGTCTCTAATTGAGATCGAGTGAATTGCGCCGTGGACGACATTGCGCGTGTGTCTTTGATAGAAACACGCCTTGCCGTAACCTTCCGGACAGCGTAGCAGTGTTAAGGGGCGATTTTCGACGTGCGGCAGGATCCAATCGGCAATGGCTTCATAGTAGAGGGCTAACTCACGTTTGGTGATTCCTTGATCGGCATAAAGAACGCGCTCGAGATGGGTTAAGCGAACACTGGCAATCTCATCACCGCCATTTCCTTCGTTTTTGATTTGTTTTGTGGCTTTTCTCACCATCGATTGTGACTTTTACCTTTTGCGACTAGAAACCTGATCGGCGCGCGAGTTCGGAGTGGCGGCAGCGACTTCTCGTTTGACCCGGCCCGCCGGCTTGTCTTCGCGCAGGCCCTTGAAGGAGGGATGGCGTAACAAGCCATCGCTTGTCCAGCCGCTAAATGCGATTTCGCAGACCAGATCCGGCTTTACCCAATGCACCCCCCTGGCATCGGCGCCACGCGGTGGATTGACAAAGGACGGCGAGTTGCTTTCGATTCGATCGAGTCGGACGCGAAGATCGCGTAATGTTTTGCTATTGAAACCGGTGCCAACCCGACCCGCATAGTGGAACTTTCCGTTGTCGTAAACTCCCAACAGAAGAGCGCCTAAATTTGCTCGCGAACCGGCGGGATCGGTAAACCCGCCAATGACGAATTCTTGACTCTTGACGCATTTGATCTTGAGCCAGTCTTTCCCGCGTCCGGAGCGATACGGCTAGTCTTTTCTCTTCGATACAATGCCTTCGAGACCCATTGTGCATGCTTTATGAAAAAGCTCCTCACCCCGGCCAATCCAATACTCGCTGGAGCAGAGCGCCGGACCCGTTGTCGAGCGGCGGAGTGGCGGCAGAATGTTTCTCAGCTCTTCTTTCCTGGCCAGAAGTGGCTTGGAAGTAAGGTCGCGCCCGTCGAGGTGGAGCAAATCAAAAATGTAATAAACCAAATTCGCCGAGCTGTTTTGTTTCAAACTGTTTTGTAAAAGCTGAAAGTCGTTGACCCCGTTGGCATCGAGCGCCACGATCTCACCGTCTAAAAATAACTGATGCGCCGACAATTCTTCTGCAATCTTCACCAATCCACTAAAGCGATGCGTCCAGTCTTGCGCCTCACGCGTTAAGAAACGCGCTTCTCCATTCTCGACCCGGCACAATATTCGGTAGCCATCAAATTTAATTTCATGGAGCCATTCGTCACCTGGAGGAACTGAATTGACCAGCGTCGCCAGTTGCGGCTGAATGAACTTCGGGAGCGGCGTTCGCTGAGTGGTCTGATTCTGGCGCTTGGAGGGCATATCGCGAGGTTGACACGGTCTTTAATGGATTTGAATAAGGCCTTCGGTTGGCTGACTTCTCGCCGGCGGGCCGGTGTTCTTTATAGGCTGACAGTAGCACGTCCTCGGCAATCTGCTCGACAGTATCGGAAAGTCGAAGTGCTGTCTCTGAATCGGGGTGTCATGAACCTCGACATTAGCGCGGATAGTCTATTAGCCACCAGGAAATCGAGCGATTTTAAAGAGTCCAAGCAGATTTTATCGAGGGCGATTTTGCGGCGAATTGATCCGTGAACACTTAAGGTCGAAGCTGAAGAACGAAGTACTTGATTTCTGGACGGGCAGCTTAGCGTCCTTAACGAGCCGGCTAGGCTATGCGAAGATCGACGAATGACCATCATCAGGTGCCCTCGCTGCAAAAGCACGATGATCGCCCGCTCCCATCGCCGCAATTTTCTGGAGAGTCTACTTTGTGGACGCCATTTTTGGGTAATTAGGCGGTAAACTAAGATTGAAATTTGGGCCCATTCGATGAGGCTGTACAAACGCTTACGGGTGATCACGTGCCCGAATTGCAAGAGCAACCTGATCAGCCGGTCACGCCGCCACGACTTACTGGAAAGGTTGTTACGATTGGTGTCAATTAGGCAGTATCGCTGCGGCAACTGCGAACGGCGATTCTGGGCGCGACGCATACGGTAACCATCAGCGCAGATCGCGTTGCTACCGCTGCTACCAATTTGGAAACAAAATGTGGAAACAATTCGGGAGTGTCGCCTGATTAGGGTGAGCTAACTTTCTGGAATCACTGGCGCGCCTGGAGGGATTCGAACCCCCAACCCTCAGATCCGAAGTCTGATGCTCTGTCCAGTTGAGCTACAGGCGCCGTTCATTGTTGAAAATAGACAATATCGAGACCTTTTTCAAAAAAGAAGCGCTGCAAAGTCGGCGGAATCTGGCGGTCTGTAATAAAGATTGTTTTCTTGATCGGCTGAAAACCCCAAGCACGAATGCTTATCCGATCTCGCAATGCATCTCCCCCTGCGGAAAACCGATGTTCCCGGTAAACTGTCGGATCGCCGACTAGATTCAACATGCGCGTTATAATCTCTCTTGTTGACATCGATGCCAGGTCGAGCACAACCGGCGTGATGCCTTGTTCTTCCTGGAGCACTCTTCGAGCTTCCGGGTTGCCGCCAGTAAAAAAAATTGCGGTCCGCTGCCCGCTCAATTCAAAGAAGCGATCGACGCCAACATCGACCTCTATGCCGTTGCCGAGATCCACCGGCAATTTCTCGGCGACACCGAAAGTGACGCCGTATAACAGCAGCAACGCATCGACGAGCTCCTGCTTGTCGCGCGGCCACCTTTTTGTCTGACCACCTGCAATGATGCTGTGTTCAGCCTGAGCAGTCTTAGGATCGATCACGTCGTCGGTTTTAAGTGCGACCTCACGCAGGTGTAATCCCTTTTTTGCCAACTCGGATTTAAGATATCCCGGGGTTTGGTTGGACTTCTCGGCGAGATTGATAACGTACATTTCCTGTGTCTTGTTGCTGACCTCAGGTGCAAGAACCATCCAATCACCTTTAGCCTCGACGCTAACGCCCTCCTCCTGAATCACGATCGACTGATCAGCCGGCAAGACCTGATAACCTAGTCCTGTCAAAAGCTGCCCGATCGCATCGCGCATCGTCACGCCATTGCCTAACGATAAGACCGGCGTGCCTACTATTGGATCACTCAGTTTAGCTGCGACGGATGCCGAAATCTTGCTGTCCGGATCTATAACGACTCTTTGGTTGAATGCAGAATTGTGCGCCACCGGGTAAGAGCTTCTGGCAAATCGCACCGGTCCGTCGGCCAACGTCACGACCTCCTCTCCGCTCTGGCGCATCTCTATACCCATGGCCTCAGCCACGCTTGAAAACAGCGGCAAGTTCTCTTGGGCGGGGGACAGCAGAGATCGATGCGCATCATACGCTGACGAACTCTGCTTCGCCTCTGCCTTTGGAATCGAGTCGGCTGCGGAAAAGCTCTCGGCTCCAGGTCCTCGAGCTGTTTTCCTGATTTCCGCGACCTGGGTCTGCACCTGTGCTTCAGCGGGCAAACGAATGACTTCGCCGCCAAGCAGCGTGTCCCAATTGTTTCGTTCCGGGTTCAAATCTCTAACCAGCGCGTAATATTGCGCCACCTTGCGCTCGTCCGTGAGCTTCAACTGCTCGCGCAAAATCTGATACAGGTGCTCTCCTGGCTTGACTCTATAATCTACCGTCGTCCCAGATCGACTGGAAGTCACTGACTGAGCAACTGTTCGGCCGTCGCCCGCCTCCTCCAGTTGCAGCGGCACAAAAATTTTGTCGCCAATGCGCAAAACGTCGAGATTGTTCACCTGTGGGTTCAGACCACGAATCAAGACGAGATAGCTGCGAAATTTTTGTCCTGGGACACCTTTTTCCTCGACCAAAATACGCCATAGCGAATCGCCGCGACCGATCTGGCGCTCTTCGCCTTCATATTGCCGCCCCTGGAACTCGCGGCTCTGGACGGATTTTCGCAGGCTCATCTCCGGCGGCGCGCTCGATGGCGCGACCTGAGCGGTTGCCAGAGAGAACGGAGCGAACACCGCAGCGCACAGAGCGAAGCAAAACCATCGAAATGAGCTTGCCGACATCACTTCACCTTCCACACAGTGCCTTTGGGCGTATCTTCCAGCAAGATGCCCTTCTGCGATAACTCATCGCGCAGGCGATCGGCTTCTCGCCAGTTCTTTTCTTGCCGTGCTTGATCGCGGCGACGGATTAAATCCTCTATTTCGTTCTGTTTGATTGGCGATTTTGCCAAAAACCGGGCCTTCTTGTGTTCGAAGTAGCCCGGTTGCAACAGTCCTAGTGTATCACACATGACGCGCAATGCGGCGCATCTTTGTTCGATACCTTTAGCGGTTTTTTGATCCAGCAAGCGGTTCATGGCGCGTACTTCGTCGAAGATCAACGCCAGCGCACGTGGTGTGTTGAAGTCATCATCCATTTCCCGCCGAAAGCTCTCGATCAGTGCTCGGTCAGGCTCGGCTGTGGAGTTGCTCCCCTTCAATCCATCGAGCCGCTCTATGGTTTCATAAATCCTATCTGTGGCCCGGGCGGCTTCAGTAAGCCCATCCATGGAAAAATCCATTGGACTTCGATACTGGCTGGAGAGAAAAAAATGCCGCAAGGCCACCGCATCGAAGTCGGCGAGAATCTCGCGGATCGTAAAGAAATTGCCCAAAGACTTGGACATCTTCTCCTGGTTGATGTTCAAAAAGCCGTTGTGTAACCAATAGCGTGCCAATGGCCGGCCCGCCGCCGCTTCGGATTGCGCAATCTCGTTTTCATGATGCGGAAAAATCAGATCCCGCCCACCGCCATGGATGTCGAATGGCTGCCCCAGATACTTCGTGCTCATGGCCGAGCACTCGATGTGCCAGCCTGGTCGCCCGGCGCCCCACGGGCTATCCCAACTCGGCTCTCCAGATTTGCTCGATTTCCATAAGGCGAAATCCAACGGCGACCGTTTCCGCGGATCGATGTCGACCCGGGCGCCGGCTTCAAGCTCGTCGACATCTTTCCGTGACAACTTTCCGTAGTCCAAAAAACTCAGAACCGAATAATAAACGTCTCCATTGATTCGATAGGCATGTCCGTTCCGCTCAAGTCTCTGGATGATTTCGATCATCTCAGGAATGTGCTCGGTCGCGCGTGGTTCAATCGCAGGCGCCAGCAATCCAAGCGCTGTGGCGTCTTGATTAAACTCGTCGATGTAGCGATTCGCGATGAGTTCCCAGCTCGCCCGCTCATCCTGCGCCCGCTTGATGATCTTGTCGTCCACGTCGGTAAAGTTCCGCACATAATCAACTTCGAAGCCTAACGAGCGAAAGTACCTGTAGATGACGTCGAACGTGATCAGAAATCGGCAGTGTCCGAGATGCGCCGAGTCGTAAACGGTAACGCCGCAGACATACATGCGGACTTGTCCCGGAGTGAGCGGAAGAAATTCTTCCTTTTCATTGCTGAGGGTGTTGAAAATTTTAACGGCCATGTTTTTCCAAATTTGTTGCTGCTTTCGATCGTAACATGTTTAGCGCTCAAATTCCTGTCGCCAGCTTGCGAAAGCGGGCGAAAAAGCATAACAAAATCCGTATGAATTTTGCCAAACCGTATGCAGATCTGCGCGAGTTTATCGCAGCCCTGGACGCGAACGACAAACTTTATCGTATTCACAGAGAGATCAACAAAGACACCGAGCTTCAGCCGTTGGTCCGCTGGCAATTTCGCGGCGGCATGCCCGAAGAGGAGCGTCGCGGGTTTTTGTTCGACAATGTTACCGACGGCAAGAAACGGAAATATAACTGCCAAGTCCTCGTCGGCGGACTTTCCGGTTCCGAGGCGATCTACTGCTTAGGGCTAAAGTGCCGGCCGGACGAAGTCGCGGATCGTTGGATTTACGCGATGGATCATCTGATCGATCCAGTGACGGTCGATTCCGGCTCGTGTCAGGAAGAAATTCACAAGGGCGAGCAATTGCGCGCGGCGGGCGGTTTGATGGAGTTCGCTGTGCCGATGTCCACGCCGGGTTTCGATAACGGCCCATACATTACCGCCGGTCATTGGATCACTAAAGATCCGGAAACCGGCAGACGCAATGTCGGCAATTACCGCGGCTTGATCAAAGGTCCGACGACTGCCGGTCTTATGTCCGGCACACCGCAGGATCTCTCGATGCACTGGGAAAAGTGCCGCAAAATGGGTAAGCCTCTCGAAGTTGCGATCGTGGTCGGCACCATTCCCGCCGTGTCGTACTGCGCAACGCAAAAAGTGCCGCCTGAAGTCGACGAACTCGCGCTCGCCGGCGGCTTGATGGGCGCTCCGGTCGAATTGGTGAAATGCCAGACCGTGGATCTCGAAGTTCCTGCCACGGCTGAAATCGTCCTCGAAGGCATCATTCCTACCAATTACATGGAAGAAGAAGGGCCGTATGGCGAATCAATGGGGTACGTCGACCCGCGTACATTGAGCACGGTTTTCGAGCTGAAGTGCGTCACCCATCGGAAAAATCCCATTTGGGTATCGATCATCAGTCAAGTCACGCCCAGCGAGAGTTCCAAGATAAAAGCGATGGGGATGGCCACACTGGTCAAACGGTTCATCATCAGCAAGGGTTTCGATTGCGTCAAGGACGTGCACATGATCGAGCCGCTGGTCAACATGCGCCCCTATGTCGCGGTCAGTCTAAAAAAACGGAATGACGATGATCCGTGGGGCGTCATGCAAGCGGTTCTCGATTATGGCGATCGGGTGGGAAAAATGATCGTGGCGGTCGACGAAGACATCAATATCAAAGACCCCGTCGCGGTCACCTGGGCGATCACACACCGGTCACAGCCCCATAGAGATGTAAAAATTGTCCGTGATCGTCCATTCGGAGCAACGCCGATCGGCATGGTCGCGACTCATCCGTCCAGCCGCTACGATAATTCTGAATCCTCGCTCCTGATCGATGCGACGCGCAAAGCCGATTTCCCTCCCCTGTCCTTACCGAAAGAAGAATTCATGGTTCGGGCGAAACAAATCTGGGAGGAGCTCGGCCTCCCAAAACTCGAACCGCAGGAACCCTGGCATGGTTATCTGATGGGCTTGTGGCCAGAGAATCTTAATCACGAAGCGGAGCTGGCCGCGCGCAGCGAGCACGAGAAAGTTTGGGAAATCTTGCGCCAAACGCGTGTGCCGGTCGGCGAAGGTGAAACGCTCAAGTCAATGCGCGCCAAGTGGGGAAAGACTCACTCGGGAAGAGCCGAGTGACTCCTCGCAGCGTCAGCTTGTTGGCAAAGAAGTTTAGTTCCTCTCGGCCATGAAGAAGTTGAAGGTGGAGCCGCATTGATCGTTGTCCGGCCTCTTCCCTGACTTCCTCATAGCCGAGAGAGTACATGACAAGGTGCATCCGGCTCAGAATGACATCCTGTGATTCTCCTTCTCCGAAAGAAATACAGGCGGCTTCACTGGCAATAATTAGCTTTTCGCTTTCTCCCAGTTACAAATCTCCAGCGCTGCGCAGGCGTAGACTTGCGCTGCTTGATAGATATCCTCGATTTCGATCTGCTCTGAGCGCTGTTTCCAGCGACCGCCGCCCAAACCAAACTTGCACGCGGGGATGCCCATCTCGTTGTAAATATTGGTATCGGTCCAGATGCTCGCATGCAGCCCGGTCGGCTTCGGCGTCTTCTTTCCGAAAAGCGCTTGGTAGCTTTCTTCCACGACGTTGATGATCGGCTCGGCTTTTTTCGATTCGTAACCCATTTTCGACGCATACATCTCGATCTCGTACTCGATGCCGAGTTTGGCGAGAATGTCTTTCAGCTCGTGCTGCACCTGGACCGGGCGGAGCTCCGGCGGCGTGCGCACGTCGAGATACACTGCACAGACACCGGGATAGTAGTTGGGCCGAAATGGCGCGCCGCCTTGAATCGCGCCTATATTCACCTTGGGAACGATCGCTCCGTGCGCCGATTGATAAACGTGCGCGCGCTCGAACTCGGCCGCCCAGCTGTCGATGGCCTGCAACACTTTCGTCATTTTAAGAATCGCGCTCGATACTTCTGGCGGTTTTTCCTCGCGGGTGACACCCCAAGCGGCGTGCGGATCGCCGAAGGTACTGATCTTGAACTGCGCCACGCCGTTTTGCGCCCACACGACCGAATGGCCCGAGCGGTCGGCAACGATGGCATAATCTGACTGCATGCCGTGGGTCAGGAGATGAATCGTTCCGGTGCCCTCGCCGCGGTAGGATTCAGACTGATATGGACCGATGGGCGTGCGCGAGATTTCCCCGGCAACCGCGGCGAGAATCAGATCGCCTTTCAGAGTTGCGCCGCTTTCCTTGATCGCCTTACCCGCGACCATAAATGCTGCGAGGCCCGATTTCATATTCGACGCGCCCAGACCGAAAACCTTCCCGTCGCGCACCGCGCCCTTGAGATCGCTATCGGGTTCCAGCACGCGGCAGAACATCCGATCTTCCTCGGTGCCGGTGTAGCTCGTATCCATGTGGCCGTTGATGCTCAGGGAGACGCCGTTCTCTTTGCCCTCAATGATCCCAATGGCATTGATGCGCTCAGGGCTGATTTCCTGCCTGACGCTTTTGATGCCGTTTCGAAAATACCAGGCCAAAATAAATTCGCCGATCGCCCGCTCGGCGCCTGTGGGACTCGGAATATCGACAAGCTCTTTGGTCAATTGGGCGAGCTCGTTGCGATCGATGCGCTTCAGCACATCCGCTAAAAGTTTCTGATCCGCCATTTTTTCATCCTGCAACTTTGAATTTCCTGACTACTATCAAGTTCGGAACAGATATCAACCGCTGCTTTCTTCGCGCGTTGTCTCGAACTTATCCGCAGCCAATTTTGAAGTCGTTAATGCCGGCCCGAGCGGGCAAGATTTTGTTTGGAAGAACGACGCAGCAAAGATAGAAAGCTATTCAAGTTTGGCGAAACGTGAGCACCTCTTTGATAGATTACGTAGCAGGTGATTTTGATATTCTCTAGTTTCGGTATTTCGAGCGCCTTAAAATAACCTTGTCTCAGACCTGCCTCGGCGCTACCGCGGTAAAAGAGCCCGACACCGAGTCCCGCCTCGACGGCCGCTTTTTTAAGGTCTACAGACTCGCACCACATCACGACATTGAGGCGTAAGCCGATTTTTTTGATTTCATCCGCGATGCGCCCATCGGTGGTCATAATAAAGGGAACTGTGCCGACCTCGCTTTCAGTCAAACTTTTTTTTGTGGCCAGCGGGTGTTTGGCAGAAACGATCGCCACGATTCCTTCGGAAGCAATGGCTTCCTCGATGATTTCCGGGTGAGAAGGCGCAATCGTGGTGACGGCAACATCGACCTCGCCGTCGAGCACCATCGCTTTAAGCGCATCGGGGTAACCGGTGCGCAGTGTCGGATGAATCTTCGGATGGAGTTTAACGAAGGACTTTAGCACGCCCGGCAAAAAGAACGCTCCCGGACTTGGCGTGCTCCCGACCCGAAGCGCGACATCGCGCGCGTCGCTAACTCTAGTCAAAAACGAGCTGCGAAGCTCTTCCATCTGCTTCAGAATCGGTTTCGCCGCGTTATGCAGCATGCGGCCCTCTTCCGTGATTTTGATACCCCGTCCCGATTTCACATAAAGCTTGATGCCGCACTCGCGCTCGAGAAAGCGCAACTGTTTGGATACCGATGGCTGGCTGATTTTTATTTTTCGGGCGGCCTGGGTAATGCTTGCCTGTTCTGCGACGGCGCCGAATATCTCCAGTTGGTGGAAAGTCATAGCAATATTTTATAGGCCTTGACTCATAACCATTTTTCTATGCGTAGCATGAATAATATATATTGGACAATGTTCGCGATCGGGCATAGCTATGGTAACCGCATCGTAACAGATGGCGCATCGATCGAGAGAGACACCGCTAATCCTCGGAGGGTGAAATCCCATGATGGTATGCCCCTATGATAATTCGAGAGTGTTGCTGATTTTACAGACCGATCACTCGCGCATCGCCGGATGGCTCGCCGCTCACTGGGGGAATGATCGATTCGCCCGACTTCGGCCGTACGCTTCTATGGTGCTCGCGGCGCAGGAGCACGATAGCGGCTGGTGGGAATGGGAGATCAAACCGTCGGTCAACGAGCAGGGTTATCCATCCGATTACATCGGCAGTATCAAGCATCTCGGCCAGGGAGTTTGGTTGGACCTCTATCGCGGCGTGATCGAGCGGCTGGCGAGCCGCGACCCTTATGCCGCTTATTTTGTTTCGATGCACGGCGAAGCCCTTTTAACCCAAGGAATGGGACTCCTGCCGAGCATGCCCGATTACCGCAATGACCCCGCTGTGCAAAATTTTATCGCCGAGCAAAAAGTACCGCGCGGTCGCTGGCTCGCTCAATTACGCAGCGATCCTAATCTGTTGGAACTGACTCAAGACTCCCACCTCTGGACAAATTTTAAGCTGATGGAAGTTTTCGATCAGTTTGCCCAATTTGTTTGTAACCGTTACCCGTTCAACAGTCAGGCGAGAAAGAATGGCCCGACGAACAAATTGAGCAATGTCCCTGTGCCGGTGGCAGACGGAGTACCCGATGTCACTCTGACTGTCGATGTACAGAACGAACACGAAGCGATCGTGCAGCCGTTTCCATTCGATATTTCGCCTCTGCCTCTTTCATTCGAAGGGCGGCTTCTGCCCAATCGAAGTTACGCACGTCAGGAAGAGTTTCTCGAAAACTTCTACAGTGCGGAGCGGATCGGCATCAAGTATAGCTTGAGTGCCGCATGAGCCATTGATCAGGAGCAATTGGTGCCAGATTCAGAACCGGTGATCGATGCGGATGCGCATGTCGTTGAACCGCGCGATATCTGGCTACGCTATCTCCAAGAACCGCTGCGAGAAATGGTGCAGAAAACTCCCGGACTCGACAACGGTAACAGCACCGGGAACGACGGCCCCGAGAGTTTGTTTCCGCTGGGATTTATCACCGAGATGGGTCGGCGAGATTTGCTGCAATTGGCCGCCGATCCTGCCGCTCGTATTGAGGTCATGGACAGCGAAGGCATCGATCGGGTGGCTCTCTTCCCTACTCATTCGCTCCGGCTCGGCGGTGTGCGCCAGCCGCAGCTCGCACCTGCGCTTTTTCGCGCCTACAACGATTGGCTAGCGGAACATTGCGCGCTCAATCGAGAAAGGCTTCTGGGCATTGCGATGATTCCGCTTCAGGAACCAACTCTGGCCGTCGCTGAAGCCGAGCGTGCCGTGACCAAGCTCGACCACCGCGGTCTTTTTATTTCGCCCCATCCGGTGGACAAGCGCAATCTCGATCACCCCGCATATGAGCCGATTTGGGATTTGGCAGAACAATTGAATGTCCCGGCTCTGGTTCATGTCAGCACCGGTATTCGCCTGCCGACGGCGGGGGCGGAGCGTTTCAACCGCTACTGCCTTTTCCATTTGCACGCACATCCGCTGGAGCAGATGACCGCAGCGGCGAGTTTAATTCTCGGCGGCGTCCTGGAGCGCCATCCGCGACTGCGCGTCGGCTTCATGGAGGCCGGGTGTAGCTGGGTGCCGTATTGGCTGGAGCGCATGGACGAGCATGCGGAAAACTATCGTTTCGAAGTGCCGTACTTAAAAGAGCGCCCCAGCACTTACTTTCGCCGGCAATGCTTTGTTTCCTTTGAACTCGAAGAGCGAGCCATTGCTTATGTGGCTGAAAGCGTCGGCGCTGAGACATTGGTGTTTGCGTCCGACTTTCCACATCATGATTGCTTCTATCCTGGCGCAGTCGAAAAGGTTTGCAGACGAAAGGATCTTGATGCCAAGCTCGTGAGCGCGATGCTTAGCCACAATCCGCGGAGGTTATACTTTGGCGATTAGACTGCGGCAAGTTGGACCGTACCTTACCGGCGGTCTGTATGCGGCTCTGCTAATACTGCCCATGCCGAGTTGGGCAGGCCAAACCGCGATGCGAGCGCTAATCCATATTCCAACCAAAAGCCTCACTTCCATGCCGCTCTTTTTTGGCAAGGATAAAGGTTTCTTTGCCCGCGAAGGAGTCGATGTCGATCTAGTTCTCATGTCGCCGCCCACAGCGATCGCAGCGCTGGTCGCCGGCGAGCTCGATTTCTCCACCACTGTCGGTGCCGGCATCTCCGCCACGATGCGAGGATTGCCGATCAAGCGCGTGCTTTATATTCAACAGTTCGTGACCTTTGCGCTAATGGCTGCTCCGGAAATTAAAAGCGTGCGCGATCTCGTCGGTAAATCGGTTGGAGCGGTCGCACTCACCGACGCCACCGCTATCGCGGCCCGCGAGATATTGAAGGGAAACGGCATCGATCCGTCCGCGGTAAATTTTTTCTATACCCAGAGCACCGAGAGTTCGCGCACGGCGCTCACTTCAAAGAAGCTCGCTGCCGCCATGCTGCCTCCGCCTTTTGCCGAGGAGACCCAGGTGAGGGCGTTTAACCGGCTCGCCGAGGCCAAGGATTACTCACCCCTTAGCGGCATTGGCTTATTAGCTTCCGCGGATGCGCTCAAAACCAATCCCGCAAAGGGAGTTTCGGTCGTCCGCGCAGTGCTCGGAACAATGAACTACATGCGCGACCCAAAAAATCACGGCGAATTGGTCGACTACGTTTTGAAGATCCATAAAATCGATACGAACGTAGCCGCTCATGCTCTACAAACGGTAATGGCGGTTTACAGCAAGGACGGCACGAAGCCCCGTGAGTTGGTGCAAAAAGAAATCGATATTTACCGAGAAAGTCTCAAGATTGCACAACCCTTTACGCCCGAGGACTTAGAGGATATGAGCTTTGCAAGAAAGGCTTTCGAGTCGCTCAATCGCTAAGGTGCTCAAGCAATTTGAAGGGAGAAGACGATATGGCACGACAGCCAGCATTCACGTCAGCCTCGCAGCGCGAGGATACGGCGGCAGAGCAGGCTTTAGCCAGACCTAAGGACCTGCGCAGCTACCTGCAAAAATTGATTGAGCACGATCCGAAACAACTGATGGTGGTCGAAAAAGAAATCGACCCCGTATTCGAAGCGACTGCGATCGTCGACCAGATGCGCACTGACGGACGTTATGCGAGCTACCCTGCCGTGTTGTTTCGCAAGATCAAAGGCTCTTCGATCCCCCTGCTCATCAATCTCCAAGGAACCTACGAGCGCTTGGCCCTGGCCATCGATTCGAATCTTCAAGGGATGGTTGAAGAATTTGGCAGGCGGGAAAACTCACCTCTGCCGGTCAAGAGAGTCGATCGCTCGCAAGCGCCGGTCAAAGAAATTGTCTGGAGAGGCGCGGATGCCGACGTGACGAAGCTGCCGATTTTGCGCCATCAGGAGCTGGATTCCGGCAAATACATCACCTCGGCCGTTTTTATTCTGCGCGATCCGAAAACCGGCGCCCAGAATGCCGGTATTTACCGTTCCATGCTGCACGGTCCGCAGGAAGTCGGCTTCATGACCGGGGCGTTCCAAGGCGGCAACTACATTCTCGTTGAGCATCGCGAGCGCAAACAACCGATGCACGTGGCCATGGCGATCGGTCATCACCCCTGTTTGCTGCTCGCAGGAACGACAAATCCTCCCGGCATGGGCGGCGAATTGGAAGTCGCCGGCGGACTTTTGCAGCAGCCGCTCGAAGTCGTGCGCGGCGAAACCGTGGATCTCGACGTTCCCGCGCATGCGGAGATCGTCATTGAGGGCGTGCTCGATCCGAGTCCAGAAAACATGCGCGAAGAAGGTCCGTTTGGAGAATACCCGCGCTATTACACCGGTGTCGGTCCCTATCCGGTGATCAAGGTGACGGCGATCACCATGCGACGTGATCCGATCTACGTCGATGTGTTCAATGCCAGCAGCGAGCATTTGGCGATCGGCGGATTGGCGCGCATGGGTTTTTTGCTCAATCGAGCGCGCGACGTATGCCCCAATGTGAGAAACCTCTATTTGCCAATCTCGGGCGTTGCGCGCAATCACGCTTACATCTCCATGAAAAAAGTTGCCGACGGCGAGTCCCATCTTGCTGCTTTCAACGTCATGGCTTATAGCCCGGCGACCAAGCATGTCTTCATCGTTGATGATGACGTCGATGTTACCAACGAAGCCGAAGTGCTCTGGGCGCTGGCGACGCGATTCCAAGCCGACAAGGATCTGGTCGTAATCAATAATTCCATCGGCAGCCGTTTGAATCCACCCACCTACGGCTACCGCCGCGATGACAAAGGCACGCTGGAGACCAAACTGATTTTCGATTGCACCAGACCGCTGTCAGCAGGAAGGAAGTTTCCCGAGGCCACGCGAGTTCCACCCGAGATAAAAGCGCGCATCAATCCGGGTGATTACGTGCGACCGTTATCCGAGAGCGACTTGGCATATATCCGAGGAGGCAAATAGATGGCTAAGCCATTGCGGGCGCAGGCCACTCATCGGCAGTGGCGGGATTTGCGTGACTGGCTCGCCCACGTGGACGAGCTTGGTGAATTGAAGCGCGTCAACGGCGTCAATTCTGAAGAAGACATCGGCGCCATCACCGAAATGCTCGACCATACCGAAGAGAGTCCCTGCGCTCTCTTCGACGAGATCGCCAACTTCGAGAAGGGCTATCGCGTGCTGGTCAACAGCATGGGATCGCGTCGCCGCCAGGCTGTGACCTTGGGCTTGGATCCCGCTGAAGCCTCTCATGATCGGCTGCTCCGGTTCTGGCGCGAATTGCTCAAAGGCTTTGAGCCCATTCCTCCGACAACAGTCAAACGTGGCGCGATCCAGGAAAATATTTTGCGCGACCGCGATGTTGACTTGACGATTTTTCCGGCGCCGATTTGGCATCCCAGGGACGGCGGCCGCTTCATCGGCACGGCAAGCATCAACATCATGCGCGATCCCGAGACCGGAATCATCAATGTCGGCACATACCGTAACCAGGTTTTCGATCGAAATGGCATCGGCATTCGCGCTGCACCGCCGCATCACGGCGGCATCATCAAAGAAAAGTACATGAAACGCGGCCAACCGTGTCCGATCGTCACGGTGGTCGGCGCCGATCCGTTGCTGTTCTTGTCATCCTGTGTCGAAGGACCGATGTACGGCGAAAGCGAGTTGGATTGGGCTGGCGGTGTGCGTGGCGCGCCCATTGAAGTCGTCGAGGGAGAAGTCACCGGTCTTCCCATTCCGGCGCATGCGGAGATCGCTCTCGAGGGTTTCATCACGACGGACGAATTCTCCAAAGAAGGGCCCTACGGCGAATGGATGGGTTATTACCAGGACGGCTACGCTAAAGATCGGATCGTGCGCATTAAGCAAATTTATCATCGCGACGATCCGATTCTTCTGGGTTGCCCGCAGGGCAAGCCGCCGCACGAGGATAATCGTTTTCTGGTTTATCTCCGCTCCGGCATGATCTGGGATCAGTTGGAAAAGGCTGGCGTGCCGGGTGTATGCGGGGTGTGGTGCCCGCCGGAAGCCGGCAATCGTTTGATGACGGTAGTGGCGCTCAAGACACAGTATCTCGGCCATGCGAAGCAGGCTGGCTTGATCGCCTCGCAATGCGGCGGCGGCATCGATATGAACCGGCTTACAGTCGTGGTAGACGATCACGTCGACACGACCAGTCTTCAAGACGTGGTCTGGGCGATCGTGGCGCGCTGCGATCCTGAGCGTGGCGTAGAAATTATTAAGGACACCAAAGGCAGCCGCAT
>Ga0207701_10001821_pt1 | contig 22208 bp, 15 predicted proteins | sample KBSSwiSSwithPhiX_FD_184294 | JGI IMG/M metagenome (GOLD analysis project Ga0207701, IMG submission 184294) | Switchgrass rhizosphere bulk soil microbial communities from Kellogg Biological Station, Michigan, USA, with PhiX - S5 (SPAdes) (version 2) | ecosystem: Environmental > Terrestrial >... | reverse complement strand
CCGCGCCGGGACCCCGGACGCGGGAGCGGACCTGCCGGTCGACCGCGGGACTTGCATCTGCCCCGCCATCTTCAACCCGGTGTGCGGGGTCGACGGCCACACCTACGGCAACTCCTGCGAGGCCCAGTGCGCGGGCGTCGCGGTGGCCCACCAGGGCGCCTGCGCCGACGCCGGCCGCTGCGTCCCGGTGGGTGCGGGCTGCTGCGGAAGCAACGCGGACTGCCCTGGCGCGCAAGAGTGCGGCGGGGGCAGCTGCGGCGCCACGGGCGGCGGCCGCGGCAACGGCGTCTGCAAGATGCGCCCCGCGGCGGGGTCCGGCAGCTGCTGGACCGACTCCGACTGCCCGAACGGCGGGGTATGCACCGGCGCGATCATCTGTGGCTGCGACATGCAGTGCCTGGTCGCCGACCGGCTGGGGACCTGCGCCGCCTGAATCAAGGCGCCGGCGCAATCACCGCCAGAAACTGGTCGATCTCCCGGTTCACCACCTCGGGCGCGTCCAGGTGCAGCCAGTGCCCTACCCCGTCGATCTGGCGATGGGGTAGCCGGGGCACCAGCGCCTGGTAGGAAGCCGGCGTCTGGTTGAAGCGGGTGATCAGCGCCAGCGCCGGGCCCGGGTAGCGGCGCAGGGGGGTCACGGGATCGAACTCGAACAACGAGGCCAGGGTCTCGACCAGCGCCTCGCGGCGGGTGCTGCGCAGGTCGGCCGCCAGGCGGGCGCGCACCGCCGGCGACGACGCCTCCAGCATGGGCGCCCAGTAGTCCTCCACGGTCTTCAGATAGGCGGGCGAGCGCAAGGCGGCGATCACCCCGGCACGCAGGTCGGCGGGCAACGCGCGGCCATCGGAGGCGGGATCCAGCAGCAGCAACCCCGCCAGCCGCTGCGGGTGGGCGCCCGCGTAGGCCACCGCGGCCGCGCCGCCCATGCTGTGCCCGGCCAGCACGAAGCGTTCGAGCTCGAGCGCGTCGGCGACGCGCGCGACGTCGGCGGCCAGCCCGGCGATGGAGTAGTCACCATCGGGCGGCGGCGCCGAGCGCCCGTGGCCCCGAAAGTCGAAGGCGATCGAGCGCCGCCCCCCCTCGCGCAGGTGCGCCAGCTGCGCCGCGAAGTGGGTGGTGTTGCCGGCGGCGGAGTGCAGAAAGACGATCGGCGGCGCCGCCGCCGGGTCGCCGGTCGAGCGGGCGCCGGCGCCGCTGTCGTCGATGAACAGCTCGTGGATGGGTCGTTGCATCTCCATGGGCATCCTCCTGCCCCCTGGTCTACGACCGATGGGCGACAGAAACTGTCGCCATGGGCTATTGACGCCGGGCCGTGAAGGTTCCCACGATGAACTTGGTCAGCAGGGCCCGGAACTCGTCCCCGCCGTCGGTGATCACGAAGGCGATCGGAACCGCATCCGCGATCGGGGTTCCCGGAAACACCGCCTCGCTGGTGCCGGTGCCGTCCGGATTGACGTTGTAGACGCAGCTCGACGAGGTGGAGGGGACAGCCTGCCCGTTGAGATTCCCGATCGAGCTCACCTTGCAACCGCCCTGCCCATCGAAAAAGATGCGCCCCATGCCCGCGAACGGTAGCGCCGGCACCACCGGCTGGTTTGCGGCCACGGCGACCAGCACGCCGTACGACGAGTTGTATCCGTAATACCCCTTGAGGGTCCGGTTGCTGAAGACCTGCCCGGCCGAGTGACTCCCGTCGTCACGCTCGTTCCACGCGAACGCGGTGCCAGCCATGACAGCCGCCACAGCGATGATGCCGACAAAAACCCCTGCCCTGCCCCGCAACGGACTCGTTTGTCGCTTCATGTGTCCCGCCTCCCTTTGACCGTTTTTCGACCGTCCGGGGAAAGGAACGAACCCACCCCGCCTTCTTCCCGCTAAATGGGCCGACGTGCCACTGCACCGGCGCCCCCTTGTCTACGACCGATGGGCGACAGAAACTGTCGCCCATGGGCCGGGTTGACCGGGTGATGGATCTGCTCGATTTCCTGCGCGCGCGCGAGGTCACTCACTTGACCGAGATCGCGGACGCGCTCGAGGTCAGCACCCGCACGGTGCTGCGCGATCTCGGGACGCTGCGCGAACGCGGGTGGCCCATCCAGGCCGACACCGGGCCGGGCGGCGGGATTCGACTGGAACGCGACCGGGGCGTGGCCTCGGTGCACCTGACCGTCGACGAGCTGGCTTCGCTGTGGCTGGCCACCAAGCTGACCGAGAGCGTGAGCGCGGTACCCTGGAGCCACGCCGCGCGGGCCGCGCTGGACAAGGCGCTGGGCAGCCTGCCGGCCGAGCGACTCAAGGCGATGCGCCGCCTGGTGCGCCGGATCGTGATCGGCCGACCGGCGGCGCCGCGCATCGTGAAGGAGCTCGGCCGCCCCACGCCCGAGGTGCTGGCCGCCTTCGAGCGCGCATTCTCGGCCAACCTGTGCCTGGGCTTCGACTATCTAGATCGCCACGGGCGGCGCTCGACCCGCCTGGTCGAGCCACACGGCTTGCTGGTCGAGGTGCCGGCCTGGTACCTGCTGACCCGCGACACCGTGACGGGGCTTGCGCGCATGTTCCGCCTCGACCGTATCAAGCGGGTGGAGGTGGTCGCGGACCGGCCGTTCAAGCCCGACTTCGACGGCCTGCACCAGCAGGTACGCGAGCAGTGGCGGCGCGAGGCCGAGGCCCGGCGCGCGCCCGGCCCCGCCCAGGCCACCACCCCGTCGTGACAGGCCGACCTCAGCGCAGGCAGCCGGCGACCTCCTTGCCCGCGACGCAGGGGCAGCCGGCGCGCGCCACGCCAGCGATGCAGGTGGCGCAGAAGACGTTGGTGGTGGCGCTCTCCGGCGCGCCATCGGGGCCGCGGGTGATGTGGACCAGCTTGCCGGTGCTGCAGGCGGCATCGGTGTCCAAGGACCAGCAGGGCGGTGTCGGATCCTGCGCGCAGGCGTGAATGGTGGCGTCGCGGGCGTGCTGCTGCCCATCGATGAAGGTGTCGCTGACCTGGCAGTCGGGCTCCAGCGCGGGCGTGGCGGGATCGCGATCGACCAGCGTGCCGCGGATGCAGGCGGGCTTGACGGTCATGGTGATGCCGTCGGCGATGGCGCTCAGCGACAGGCGGAAGTTGTCGGCGCAGATGGTCTGCATCAGGCCGTGACCGCCGAAGCTCTCGACCCACTGCTTGATGCGCACCGAAGGATCGGCGAACTCGTCACCGTTGGTGCAGGTGGGCTTCATGCTGGGGTGCATCTCGGGATCGCCGGCGCGCTGGATCATCTCGATGCCGTAGCTGGTGGGCACCCCGGTGATGGCGGCCACGAAGATCTGGTTGTCGGGATCGGCCTTGAGGGTTCTCAGGAATTGAACCTCGTCGGCGACTCTGGTCAGCCGTCCGTCCTCGGCGGACACGCAGCCCTGCAGGTTGTCGGCGGCGCCGCGCGGCGGCGATTGCAGGGTGCCGTTGATCATGCACTTGTGGCCGAACTCGTTGCAGCGGAACGACCAGTACGGGCCCAGCGGATCGCTCATGCGGGTCTGCCGCGGGTCGATCAGGTCGGAGTCGTCGGGGACCGAGCAGTCGTCCTCGTTGGTGATCAGAATCACCGCCAGGTAGGCATCGGGCCGGAGAAAGCTTTCGTTGCCCGGGGGGACGTTGCCGGGATCCAGGGCCCAGCGCACCGATTTGAGCTGACCTTCGAAGCCGCACCCTCTGTCGCCCAGCGCGGCGATGCACTTGAAGGCGTCGCTGATGTCCCCGTCGTAGTTCTTGATCGCCTGGTTCTTGGCGGCCGCGAGGAAGGTCTGCTGGGACGGCGTGGCGTTGAGCGGCGAGGTGGTGCAGGTGCCGGTGGGCTGGAAGTGAAACTGCCCGTTGTCGCCGCCAAAATTGCAGCCGGGCGTCGACGAGAACTGCCCCGGTCCGGTGTCAGAGGAGACCACCGCGACGTGGATGTTGGGCAGCGCGGTCCCTTTGCCGTCGGCGGTGGGGATCATCTTCAAGCGCTCCATGAAGACCGGGAACTGGTCGAGCAGCTTCTTCTGCAGCGGCGCCATCGAGGGCGAGTTGTCGATCATGAACAGGATGTCCAGCTTGCTCTCCAGCGAAGCGGGAAAGCTGGAGACCACGGTGCGATCGGGGTGGTACTGGGGCGGCACCACCGTGCGGTCGGCGCAGGCCCAGACGAGCGGCAGCGCCGCCACCAGGGCCAACCAACGGGTGAAACGGACCACCAGACCAACCCTCGATACCGAACCGCAGCGCTGCGCCATGTCGAAGCCTCCTCGACGGGAGGCTTCAGCAAGGGCGGGGCCAGGCGGCGAAGGGCGCGAAGTGGGCGTCGGCGGGGAGAGTGGGCCGCACGAGCGGCAACTTGGTTGACCGCCTTGGCCAACGAGCTGCTAGGCGGCCAGCTGGCGCAGCACGTATTGCAGGATGCCGCCGTGCTGGTAGTAGGCGATCTCCTGGGGGGTGTCGATGCGCACCTGGGTCTTGAAGTCCACGGTCTTGCCGTCGGCGCGGGTGGCGCGGATGGCCAGCTCGCGGCCGCCCGCGAAGCCGCCGTCCAGCAGGGCCGGCAGGCCCACGGTGGCGTAGACCTCTTCGCCGGTCAGGCCCAGCGAGCTGGCGTTCTGGCCTGACAGGAACTGCAGCGGCAGGATGCCCATGCCGACCAGGTTCGAGCGGTGGATGCGCTCGTAGCTCTCGGCGATGACCGCGCGCACGCCCAGCAGCAGCGGGCCCTTGGCGGCCCAGTCGCGCGACGAGCCGCTGCCGTACTCCTTGCCGGCGATGACGAACAGCGGCACCTTCTCGGCGGCGTACTTCTCGGCGGCGTCGAAGATCGCCATGCCCTCGCCGTCGGGCAGGTGGCGGGTCACGCCACCCTCGGTGCCGGGGGCCAGCAAGTTTCGCAGGCGCACGTTGGCGAAGGTGCCGCGCACCATCACCTCGTGGTTGCCGCGCCGCGATCCGTACGAGTTGAAGTCCTTGACGTCGACCCCGTGGCCCGTCAAATAACGCCCCGCCGGGCTGTCCTTCTTGATCGATCCCGCCGGCGAGATGTGGTCGGTGGTGACGCTGTCACCCAGGACGGCCAGCACCCGCGCGGCGCTCAGATCCTTGACCGCGCGCGGGGTCTTGGTCATGCCCTCGAAGTAGGGCGGATCTTTGATGTAGGTCGAGGACGGATCCCAGACGTAGACCTCGCCCTTGGGCACGTCCAGCCCGCGCCAGCGCTCGTCGCCCTCGAAGACCACGCTGTAGCTCTTCTTGAACATCTCGGGCTTGATGGCGGCCATCGCGGCGTTGACCTCCTGGGGCGAAGGCCAGATCTCCTTCAGGAAGACCGGCTTGCCGGCCTTGTCGTTCCCCAGCGACTCCTTCTCGAGATCGATGTCGATGCGCCCGGCCAGCGCGAAGGCCACCACCAGTGGCGGCGACATCAGGTAGTTGGCGCGCACCTCAGGGTTGATGCGGCCCTCGAAGTTGCGGTTACCCGACAGCACCGACGCGACCACCAGGTCGCGCTCGTCGATGGCCTGTGAGATGGTGGCTGGCAGCGGGCCGGAGTTGCCGATGCAGGTGGTGCAGCCGTAGCCCACGGTGTGAAAGCGCAGCTGGTCCAGGTAGGGCGTCAGCTGGGCGGCGTCCAGGTACTCGGTGACCACCTTCGAACCGGGCGCCAGCGAGGTCTTGACCCAGGGCTTGGTGGTGAGGCCGCGCTCGACCGCCTTCTTGGCCACCAGCCCCGCCGCCACCATGACCGAGGGGTTCGAGGTGTTGGTGCAGCTGGTGATGGCCGCGATCACCACCGACCCGTTGCCCACGTCGGGCTCGACCAGGGCCGGCGCGTAGCCGACGCTGGTGATCACCGACGATGACGATCCCGCGAACGAATCCGACGTGGAGGCGTCGGCTGCGACCGCCTTCTTCTTGGGCTTGGCCAGCGAAGGCAGCGCCTGCTCGAACGAGGCGCGCGTACCAGAGAGGATGACGCGGTCCTGCGGGCGCTTGGGCCCGGCGACGCTGGGCACCACGCTGGCCAGGTCCAGGTCCAGCGTGCCCGAGTACTCCGACTCCTTGGTCTCGGGGCCGTGGAAGATCCCTTGCTCGCGCGCGTAGGCCTCGACCAGGGCGATCTGATCCTCCGAGCGTCCCGACAGGCGCAGGTAGCGCAGGGTCTCGACGTCGATGGGGAAGATGCCGCAGGTCGCGCCGTACTCGGGCGCCATGTTGGCGATGGTGGCGCGGTCGGCCAGCGACAGCGCCGCGACGCCCGGGCCGAAGAACTCGACGAACTTTCCCACCACGCCCTTCTTGCGCAGCATCTCGGTCACGGTCAGCACCAGGTCGGTGGCGGTCGATCCCTCGCGCAGCGATCCGTGCAGCCGGAAGCCGATGACTTGTGGAATCAGCATCGACATCGGCTGGCCCAGCATCGCCGCCTCGGCCTCGATGCCGCCCACGCCCCAGCCCAGCACGCCCAGACCGTTGATCATGGTGGTGTGCGAGTCGGTGCCGACCACGGTGTCGGGGTAAGCCTGCGGCATGCTGCCGCCGGCGCCCTCGGTGGTGAAGACCACGCGGGCCAGGTACTCCAGATTCACCTGGTGAACGATGCCGGTGTCGGGTGGCACCACCGCAAAGTTCCGGAACGCCGACTGACCCCAGCGCAGGAAGGCATAGCGCTCTTTGTTGCGCTGGAACTCGATGGCGGCGTTGATCGACAGCGCGTTGGGGGTGCCGAACTCGTCCACCTGCACCGAGTGATCGATGACCAGCTCGGCGGGCAACAGCGGGTTGATCTTGGTGGCGTCGCCGCCCAGGTGCCGCATGGCCTCGCGCATGGCCGCCAGGTCGACCACGGCCGGGACCCCGGTGAAGTCCTGCAGCAGCACCCGGCTGGGCATGAAGGCGATCTCCTTCGATGGCTCGGCCTGGGGCTGCCAGCCGGCCAGGGTGCGGATGTCGGCCTCCTTCACGGCGCGCCCGTCCTCGGTGCGCAGCAGGTTCTCCAGCAGGATGCGCAGAGAGAACGGCAACCGGCCCGGCGCCAGACCGGCCTTGTCCAGGGCCGAGAGCCGGTGGATCTCGTACTCGCGGCTTCCGACCTTGAGGACCGACCGAGACCCGAAGCTGTTCGCCATGGCATGCATTCTTAGTTTCGGTCGGGGCCGCTGTCGACAGGAAACAGTGCCGAATTCGTCACCTGGCCCGCCTTGTCGAAGGAGAAAAAATGGGGTTACCTGTCGGACACTTTGGACGTCTCGCATGATTGATGGAAAGAAGATCGCGGTGGTCATGCCGGCCTACAACGCGGCCCAGACCCTGGAACGCACGGTGGCCGAGATCCCCACGCTGGTCGACGACATGATCCTGGTGGACGACGGCTCGTCCGACGGAACCGCCGATCTGGCGCGCCGCCTGGGGTTGCACACCCTGGTGCACGCCAAGAATCGCGGCTACGGCGGCAACCAGAAGACCTGCTACACGGCGGCCCTGGCGCGCGGGGCCGACATCGTGATCATGGTCCACCCCGACTACCAGTACACGCCCAAGCTGGTGCCGGCGCTGGCCTACTGCATCGCCAGCGGGCTTTACGACGTCGCGCTTGGCTCGCGCATCCTGGGTGGCGGCAGCCTGCAGGGCGGCATGCCCAAGTACAAGTATGTCGCCAACCGGTTCCTCACCCTGGTCGAAAACTTGTTGTTGCAGCAGAAGCTGTCGGAGTACCACACCGGATACCGCGCCTTCTCGCGCCAGCTGCTGACCACCCTGCCGCTCAACGAGAACGCCGAGGGCTTCGTCTTCGACAACCAGATGCTGGTGCAGGCGGTCCACTTCGGCTTCAAGATCGCCGAGGTGACCTGCCCCACGAAGTACTTCGAGGAGGCGTCCTCGATCGGCTTCGCCAAGAGCGTGCGCTACGGCATGGGCGTGCTGGGCGCAGCCGCGCAGTTCCGGCTGGCCCGCCTGGGGCTGGCCAAGCCCACCTTCCTGTCACCCGAAGGTCGCCGCCTGGGCGACCCGGAGCCCTGATTGAACGCCAAGATGGCGTTCTACAATCCCGGCGTCCGCCCGCCCGGTTCGAACGGGTAGTCGATCGACACCGCCGCGTCGGCGGCGCGGGGTAGATAGGCCACGCCGGGCCGGCGGTGCTCCAGGAAGTAGACGGCCTGGTTGGCGGACGGAATCATCACCCGCCCGGCGACGAAGTCGCGCTGAAAGTCGAGGTAGCGGCCGATGGTGTCGGTCTGCCAGACCTGCGCCACCACCTCGGCGTGGCTGTGGAACGACTGCAGGTCGCGCACGATCGGCACCCATACGTGAAAGAACTCCGGGCGCAGCTCCGGATAGCAGGCCGGGCAGGTGCGGCCGTAGATGGGATTGATCCTTTCGGTGCCGCCGCGGGTGGCGATGAGCGCGTTGCACAGCCCCCACATCTCGATCGGCGCGGCGTCGGTGTAGTAGGCGAAGACCCCGCCGTAGTCGGTGACCAGGCGCGCGCCCGGGTGCAGCGCGCGGTTGAGCAGGCGCGCGGCGCTCTTCAGGCTGCGCACGTGGCCGGCCTGCTCGGCGGCGTACCCCATCTTGCCGAGCTGTAGCGGCTCGACGGTGAGGTGGCGTTCGGTCTTGCGCACCACCAAGGCCAGCGCCGCCAGCGACAGCAGCCCCGCCAGCGCCGCGCCCGGCAGCGCGCCGCGCCCGAGGCGGACGCGCGCCAGCGCCGCCAGATCGCCGCCCGCCCAGACCACTATCACCGCCGCCACCGGCAGCACCGGCAGCAGGAAGCGACCGTACGGCATCCAGTCGCCGCCCACCTTGACCACGTAGGCGACGTGCAAGAGCCCGAAGGCGATCAGGAAAAGGGCGTCCAGACGCCGGCGCGCCAGCAGCCAGGCCGCGAAGGGCAGCGCGATCCATACCCCGGTGCCCAGGCACTCGCCGCGCACGTATTCCCAGCCGCGCGCCGGGAGCAGCTTGGGGATCAGCGCCTTGGCGTAGTAGGTCGCCGGCAGCGGCAGGCCGTAGTACCACCAGCGCCAGGCGAACCAGGCCAGATACACCGCCACGCCGGGCGCAGCCCAGCGCAGGTAGTCGCGCACGCCGCCCTCGCGACGCCACAGGCGGCGCAGCGCCTCGAAGGCCAGCACGTAGCCCAGCGGCAGGAAGCCGTCGATGCGGGTCAGCGCGACGCCGACCAGGGCCGGGACCACCCAGCGCGCCAGCCGCGGCGCCGACCAGGATCTCAGGTACAGCGTGAAGCCCAGCATCAGCAAGGCGGCCGAGGGCAATGATTCGAGACCGATCGCGAAGGCGGTGGCGACGTCGGCGTCCAGGACCAGCAGCGCCACCGCCGCCACGGCCAGCACCCGCCCGGCGCGCACCCGCGCCAGCGCGTAGGTCGAGAGGGCCAGCAACGCCATGAAGGGGATGGCGACCACCCGCGCGGTGATCAGCGGATCGGCCAGGATCTGGAAGCGCAGGCCGATCGCCACCAGCACCATCCAGAGGAAGTTCGAGTAGCCCTCGACCCGCTCGCCGTGGCCGTAGACCGGCCCGTGCCCGGTGGCCAGGTTCTTCGAATAAGAAAAGGTGATGTAGGCGTCGTCGATCGCGATCGGGCCCGCGGCCCGCACCTCCCACACGAACAGGGCCGCCAGCGCCAGCCCGACGATGACCGCCGCGGCCACCGGTGCCGTCATCCAGGCGGGTCTCTTGCTCATCGCGCCTATCGACTGTCGGCGGTCAGGGGTGGGGCGGCAGGCTCGGCATGCGCATGCCCCAGGGCCCGAGCACGCTATCGTTCAGGGCGGTGGAGTGGCCGCGCTTGGCCACCGCGAACGGCGGCCGCACGTCGACCACGCCGAACTCGCCCGAGGTCAGCGCGTCGGTGACCTTGCTCCGCTCCTGGAAATCGATGCGCGCCGGATCGCTGAAGAACAGGATGTACTCGGCGTCGAAGACCGAGAAGCGCAGGGTGTAGGCCACCGGGCGGTTGGAGATCTGCGGCACCAGGTTGTCGGACGCGCTGATCGAGGCGCGCGGCGGGATCTGCTTGACCAGGTCGGCGAAGGTCTTGCGGTCGACCAGGTCGCGCGGGGTGGTCTCGAAGTTGTAGGGGGAGAAGCCGCCCTTGGCGGTGTTGCGCTGGAAGATCGCCCCCGACTGGTAGCTGACCGGGATCATGGCGCAGGCCATGGCGAACAGGGCCGCGCGCTTGCGCACCAGCTGGTCGGCGTCGGACAGCTGCGGCCAGTTCTTGCGATCCAGCACCCCCACCAGGCCGATGAACAGGAAGACCGTCCAGTAGAAGGTGTACTGGAAGGTGGTCTGGATCAGCGGCGCGTAACCGGTCGACAGCACCGTGAACAGGAAGCCGGGGATGATCAGCAGCAGGAAGATGGGACGGCGCAGCGGCAGGAAGGCCAGCGGCACCAGGTACTGCAACATGTACAGCAGCTTGTCGCGTTCGATCAGGGTGTGCAGCGTATAGAACGGATTGCCGAACACGGTCTTGATGACGCCGCTGAAGTTCTGCTGCCCGACCGGCTCCAGGTCCTTGTAGAAGGTGATGAAGCTCTCGCCGCCCAGCACCAGCGGCATGAACACCAGCTTGAGCAGGCAGAACTGCAGCCCGCCGGCGATGGCCAGGATCAGACCGACCCGCGGCCGCTCGCCCGACATCAACAAATAGGCGCCCAGGATGGCCACGCCCATGCCGCCGATGTCCTCGCGCACCGACATCGCCAGGATCACCACGATGGTGCCCAGGCGATCGTGGCGCGACTCGAACAGGTAAAGCGACATCCACAGAAAGAACGCGCCGAAGGGGATGTAGTGGAACTCGTACAGGTTGGCGCCGTGGTTGGGCGGGTACAGCAGATACAGCAGCGCGATCAGGCAGGCGGCCCAGTCCCCCACGTGGCGGCGCGCGAACAGGAACAGCGGAATGGCCGCCACGCCGATCATCAGCGACTGGATGAACAGCAGGGTGCCCGCGCCCTGAGCCAGCGCGTAGAACGGCGCGATGACGTAGGCAAAGAAGGTCGCGTGGTTGCCGAAGTGCGACCCGGTCGGCCCGCTGAACGGCGTCGACCGGAAGAACCCGATGCCGTGCAGGCAGTTCCAGATCAGGTTGTCTTCCAGCCCCAGGTCATAGGCCGCCGTGCGCAGGTTGCGGTGAAAGGTCAGGGTGTAGACCGAGAACAGGGTGGCGTAGCCCGCCGCCCCCACCATCACCAGCGCCAGCGGCAGCCGGCGCCAGCGCCGCAGCGCCAGCGCCTCGCGGAAAGGAGCGAACGGGCGCGCCAGCGTGCGCCAGAACGCCTGCCCGCGCCGGCCGGTCAACACCGGCGGGCTGGACAGCGACGCCTTGAGCGCGGCGTAGGCCGCCAGGCTGAACAGCGCCACCATCAACAGGAAGGTGAACTCGCGGCCGTTCCAGGTCCGCCACCGGAACAGAAAGGGAAGGAACCCGACCAGCGCCAGCGGCGACCACCGCTTGGCGGCGTCGTAGAAGCGCGCGGCGGCGCCCGGCTGCTTGCGCCGGCGCAGGTAGACCACGCCGGCCACCGCCACCGAAAGCCCGGCCCCCCCCGCCATCATCGCCAGCAAGAACATCCGCCCCGCGGTGCCCAGCAGATTCTGGGTCAGAAAAGGGTCGAGGCTGCCCTTCATCAACAGGGTTCCCAGCACCACGCCCACCGACCAGCCGATGAGCGCGGTGAGGGCCAGCGCGCGCACCAGCAAGGTGAGCGGCGGCAAGGCCACCGCGGGGACCGGCCCCGGCGCCGGCGTCAGCGCGGCCACCGCGGCCGAGCGCGCGTAGACCGCCTCTTCGGGGGAAGCCTCCTCGGGCGCCGGTTCGGTGGGCGGCAGCGAGGACGGGGGCGCCGGCGGCGCCGTGGGCGCCGGCAGTACCCCGGCGACGGCAGTCGGGGCCGCCACCTCGGTCGCTTTTTCTTCGTCGAGGGGAAGCTCCTCGGCGCCTTTGCTGGTCAGCGGTCCGGTCATGTCGTGCGTCCTGCCTGGTCGGTGGGCAGGGCTGACCCTACCAGATTTTTTTCCGCGTCCCCGAAGTTGAGCTGCTCGGAAATCGCATACAGGGGGCGGCGCTTCACCTCTTCGTAGATGCGGCCCACGTACTCGCCCAGGATGCCCATGACCAGCAGCTGCGCCGACGATCCCAGCGCGATCAGGATCATCAGGGTCGCCCAGCCCTGCACCGCGCGCTGCTCCACCACCTTGACGTAAAGCGCCCAGGCGCCGACGCCGATGGCGATGAAGCCCGACAGCACGCCCAGCCAGGTCGCGAAGCGCAGCGGGATGATCGAGAACGAGGTGATGCCGTCGATCGCGAAGCGCAGCATCTTGCGCAGCGGGTACTTGGTCTCGCCCGCGAAGCGCGCCGGGCGTTCGTAGTGCACCGCCACCTGCCGGAAGCCGACCCAGGCCACCATGCCGCGCACGAAGCGGTGCTGCTCGCGCAGCGCGCGCAAGGTCAGCACCACCGGACGGCTCATCAGGCGGAAGTCGCCGGCGTCGACCGGAATGTTGACGCCCAGCATGGCGTTCAGGAACCGGTAAAACAGCGCCGCGGTCAGCCGCTTGAACCAGGTCTCGCCGTGGCGCTTCTGGCGCACGGCGTACACCACGTCGTTGCCCTCGCGCCAGCGCGCCAGCATGGCGCGCACCACCTCGGGCGGGTCCTGCAGATCGGCGTCCATCACCACCACCGCCTGGCCCTCGGCGCGGTCGATCCCGGCGGTGATGGCCAGCTGGTGGCCGAAGTTGCGCGACAGGCCGATCACCTTGTAGCGCGGCTCGCGCGCGGCCAGCTCGCGCAGCATCTCGCGCGAGCGATCCTTGGATCCGTCGTCGATGAACACCACCTCCCACGACGAACCCACGCCCTCGCCCACGCTGTCCAGGAACTCGCGCAGGCGCCGATCCAGCTCGGGGATGATCTCCTCTTCATTGAAGATCGGGATCACCAGAGACAGCGTCGGACGCGGGGGGGGCGAGCCCATGGCCAGGTTCATGTCGGGGTGTCGCAGGTGTCGGGTGACCGGTGCGGGGATCCTCTGCTAGGCGACGCGGATACTACAGTAAGGGCGCTGCTTCAGGAACGGCCGGGCAGCCGGGCCAGAAGGGTGGCCCGAAACTGATCGACGCGCGCCGGCGACAGCATCCGGATGGCGGAGACCGCCAACGCTAGACCGACGAGGGTCATGAGAATGCCGGCCACCAGTCCTGGCGGGCGGTGGCGCAGGACCAGGTGGTGGGTCCCCGCCGGCAGCGCCACCGACAGCAGCCCGACCGGTGGCGTCTCGACCGGCGGCAGCGACGAGCGCAGCCACTGCCGGTGGGTGGCCGGCGTGTAGGCCCCGATCTCGCCGGTGTTCGAGCGCCAGCCGCTCTCGTAGTTCTGGTTGATCACCACCACGGCGGGGGCGCGCAGGGTGATCTCCAGCTCGACCGTGCTCGGCGACCAGACCCGGGGCAGGGCCTGCCCGGCGGCCGCCGGCTCGACCCACTGCTGCGGCACCTTGCCGTCGACGATGCCGGGCGCCGGCTTCCACTCCAGCGGCACGTAGCACTGGCGGGTCCCCACCCCGCGCACCGGATGAGTCGGGAAGCGCCCATAGTCGCTGCCGGTCGCCTGGTAGAAGTCGGCCGAGGCGCGGGGATGGCGCGGCAACACCGGATCCAGCCCCTGCTGCAGGCGCGGCGAGTTGCTGACCAGCACGTCCGCGGCCACCGCCACCACCAGGACCAGCTCCAGGCCGACGAAGATCCGCTGCCAGCGCTGCCCCCACCCCTGGTCCGCCAGCGCGCGCCGCGCGGCCATCAACGCCGAGGTCACCACCAGGGCAAAGCCCACCATCGCCGGGCCCAGGAAGCGGGAGGGCACGCGCAGGGACTTGTAGATCGGCAGCTCATGCAAGAGCCCGAACAGCGACGGACCCGGGATGTTGCCCAGCGCGCACCAGACCAGCACCGCCAGCAGGGCCAGGTCGATGCGCCGCAGCCGGGTGTCCTGGTCGCGCCGGAACACCGCGACGGCGATGCCGGCCACCAGCAGCCCGACCGGCACCAGCCCGACGTAGTCGGCGAACTCGTCCCACACGTAGGGGTGGGGCGCGAAACCGCGTTCGTGATCGGGCAGGATCCAGGTGCGCAGCACCTCGCCCAGGGTCATCTGGTCGTCCAGCGGCACCAGGCGCGGGTGCTCGCGCAGGTAGTGCAGGACCGGCAACAACCGCGCGCCGGCCAGCAGGGGGAAGAGCAGGCCGAAGATCGCCAGCGAGACCAGCATGGCGCGCCGGTCCGGGGCGGTGCCCAGCCGGGCGGCCGCCTCGACCCCCAGGCCGACCAGCATCAGCGGGACCGGATAGGTCCCGCCCTCGTAGAACGCCAGCGCGAACAGCGCCGCGACCAGGACCGCCCAGCGGGCGTCGGCCAGCGAGCGCCGAAACGCCCACAAGATGGTGGGGAAGAAGAGAAAGGGCGTGAACGACAGATGCCCGCCGCCCGTGTGCCAGGCCACGAAGCCGCAGGCGCTGATCACCACCGCGCCCAGCAGCTGCTCGGGCGCGTTGCCGCCGCGATCGCGGATCAGCGCGCGCGCGCCCAGCGCGCCGGCCGCGAAGTGGGCGATGATCCAGACCTTGAGCGCGGCGCCGGTGGGCAGCCACCAGAAGGTCAACAGGAACAGCGGCCCCGGAAACGGCGACTGCGGGTCCTGATACAGGACCAGGCCGCCGCAATGGTAGGGGTTCCAGGACGGCAGCTGGTGGAAATCGACCAGGCTGACCCGCGATGCCTCCCAGGCCTCCGCGAAGTAGCGCCAGTCGCTGGTCGAGCCGTGATGATTGAAGGCCCACTGGCAGGTCGACAGGCCGGCGCCCGGGATGCAGTGCACGATGGCCGGCGAAGCCAGTCCGAAAGCGAGCGCGATACAGGCCAGCGTGACCCAGAAGGAGGCACCCGGTCGCCGCAGCATCGCCGGTTTCTAACATGCCAGGGACTCGGATAGATTAGCCGCCAGCCAGGATGGAAGTGTCCGCAGCACCCACGGCCGCACGGGCGGCGCCCGCGCCCGGCAAGCGCGGGCTGGTGATCACCTGGCGCCTGACCCAGTGGCTGCTGCTGCTGGCCATGGGCGCCGGGATCAGCGGCGCGTACGTCTTCTTCCTGTCGGCGGGGAAGATGAACGGATTCCCGGACTGGCCGACCTACAACACCAACTACGACATGCAGGCGGAGGGATTTCGCTCCGGTCACCTGTACCTGTCACTGGCCCCGGCACCGGAGCTGCTGGCCGCGAACGATCCCTTCGACCCGGTCAACTCGAACTTCTGGGCCCGCGACCTGACCCTGTACCGGGGTCACTACTATCTCTACTGGGGCCCCCTGCCGGCGCTGTTGCTGGTGGCGGTGAAGGCCGGGCTGCGCATCAAGAACGTGGTCGGCGATCAGTACCTGTGCTTCGCCTTCTATCTGCTGCTGTTGCTGGCCGGCCTGGTGCTGATCCAGCGGCTGGCGCGCCAGCTGCGTCCCAGGGCGCCGTTCGCGCTGACGGCGTTCGGTTTCCTGGCGTACGCCTTCGCCAATCCCACGCCATATCTGCAGGCGACGGCCGGGATCTATCAGACCGCGATCGTGGCGGCGCAGGCGTTCCTGGTCGCCGGCCTGGCGTCGGCCTTCGAGGCGATCGTGCCCGCCACGGGCGCCGGGCGCTGGCGGCGCGCGGCGGCGCTGGCCGGGGCGGGCCTGTGCTGGGCCATGGCGATCGCCTGCCGGGTCAGCGTGGGGCCGGCGGTGCTGGTGCTGGCGCTGGCCACGCTGGCGGTCGGCTGGTGGCGGTCGGGCACCGCCGACTGGGCGGCGCGGGCGCGCGACGCCGCCTGGCTGATGGTGCCGATCGGCGCCGGCGTGGCGGGCCTGCTGATCTACAACAAGGTGCGCTTCGATGCCTGGCTGGAGTTCGGGCAGCGCTACCAGCTGAACGACCCGAGCTTCCGCTTCCGGATGTCGGCGGCTTACATCTGGCCGAACGTCTACAGTTACCTGTTCCGGCCCCTGGCGCGCAGCTGTCACTTCCCGTTCGCCAGCACCATCGCGGATCTGCGCCTGCACGCCTTCCCCAGGGGGTTCGTGGTGCCCGACGGCTACCTGCTGGCCGAGCCGGTGGCGGGGATCATCCTCACCGCGCCCTGGTCGTGGCTGGCACCGGTCGGGTGGTGGGCGGGGCTGCGCGCCCTGCTGCGGGCGCGGCGCGCGCCCGCGCTGGTGGACCAGCCCGGCGACCCGGCCCAGCGCGGGCTGATGTGGGGCGCGCTGTGCTTCGCCACGCTGGCGGTGGTGACCGCCCTGCCCTGGCTGGCGGCCTTCGGCTGCACCATGCGCTACCTCGCCGACATCAGCAGCGGGCTGGCGCTGTCCGGAATGCTGGGCGCGTGGTGGCTCACCGATCGCGCGCGGGAGCGCCACCGGGCGCTGCTGATCCTGGTGGTCGCGGCCCTGGTGGTGCTGGCCCTGTGGACGGTGGTGATGGGCGGTCTGCTCGGCTTCACCGGCTACATCGAACACTTCCGCCGCTACAACCCGCAGCTGCTCGATCGCCTGGACAGCGCTCTGTCGGTGTGCCGGAGCTAGCGCCGGCGGTGGCGGCGCCGGGCGCGCGCGCTCAGTTGCAGCCGGCCACGCGCAGGATCTTGATGCGGGTGGCGGTGGTGCCGGGCGCCGGATAGGCGACGCTGCCGTCGGGGAAGGCGCGGAAGTCCTGGTAGCGGCTACCAAGGACGTTGGGGGTCAGCCGCAGCGGTCCGGCCGTGGTCGCCGTCGATCCGGCGGGCGGCATGCCGGTGGTGCTGTCCAGGACCTGCAGCCACATCTGCCGGCCGGCCGCGTTCTGCGAGAAGTCGCCGGTCGCCGTCGAGGTCTCCCAGGCGGCCAGCATCTGACCGGTGCCGTAGGCCGCCAGGTGCGGCGCGCGATCGTTGAGGCCGTCGCTGACCGCGAGCAGGTTGCGATCGGGCGTGGGCGCCGCGGTGCTGGTGACGTGCAGCAGGTGGATGTCGGCCAGCCCGTTGGCGTTGGCCGGCTGTCCGGCGCGGATGTCGCTGGCGAAGATCCAGTAGCCGCCGCCGCCCGCCGTCATCACCGTGCCGATCTGGTCGTAGGACAGGTCGATGGGCAGGATCGCGGTGCCCGACGGCGCGAAGGCGATCTTGCCGGACTTGCCGCCGGTGGGCGCGTCGTTCTTGCAAACGCTGACGAAGGCGCGCGCGATGGGATCCCAGATGATGCGTTCGTAGCCGCTGTGGCTGCAGCCGAAACCGAAGCCCGGGCTGGCCAGCAGCGCGCCGGTGCCGCTGACTGCCTTCATGCGGTCGCCCTGGTGGATGTTGATGCCGTTGGTCATGGTGCTGGCCCCGACGCAGGCCTGGGCCACCGAGATGGCCGCGCCGAAGTAACCGGCGTAGTTGGTGCCGTCGAAGGCGATGCGCCCGTTGTGCGCGTACTCGGACCAGATGAACACCACCTGCGCCCCGTTGGGCGCGGTGCTGTAGCCGGGAAGCGTCGCGGTGGTGTCGGTGAGCTTGGTGGCCCAGGCCTCGGTGGTGCCGTTGAAGCGCACCATGTACATGTCTTCGCAGGAGGCGGCGGTCGGGTAGTTGGCGACCAGGCCGCACAGGTTGTTGATGTCGCCACAGTTGTGGTTCAGCGTCGATCCCAGCGCGCTGCGGCTGAGCAGCATCACGCCACCGGTGGCGTCGGCGTACAGGTCTTGGAAATCGAAGGCCGGCAGCGCGAAGGCGGTGCCTGGCACGATCTGATCGGCCGCGTCCAGGGTCACCACGTGGACCATGCTGTCGGTGCGGCCCAGGAAGGCCAGGCGCGACCCGCCACCGGGCACCGCCGAGATCGCCAGCGGCGTCAGCCCCAGGGCGGCGCCGTTGTTGTCGACCTCGTTGTAGCCGTAGGTCACGCCCACGTCGATCTCGACGACGCGCACGCGATCGGCCAGCGCCGTCGAGCAGCCCAGGGCGCCGCCGCCGCCCGGCGCACCGCCCACCCCGGGCGCTCCGCCGCCCACGCCGGTGGTCCCGCCGCCGGTGCCGAGTGTGCCGCCCACGCCGGTGGTCCCGGTGGTTCCGCCGGTGCCGCGCCCGCCGCCGCCCGTGACCGCGCCACCCGCGCCGGGCGTCCCGCCCTGACCGCTCGGGCCACCGCCGCTGCCGGTGGTGCCGGTCGATCCTCCCGTGCCATTGGTGGTGCCGCCGCCATCGCCGTTGCTCATCACCTGACCGGTGCAGCCGGCCAGAGCTGATAGACAGACCGATAGACAGACCGACAGTCCAGCCAGCGCCAGAGCCGGCTGATCAAGCCCGACCCGGCGGAGGAGCTGGCGGCGCGGAGAGAAGACTACGGGGCGCATCAAGGACCTCCTCAAGATAGGCACACTACACCCGGCCAGGCGCAGCCGGGCGCAAACGAAGTCACCGCGTTGCGCCCGGGTAGCTCAACAAGATGGGATTGGCTCGGCGCGCACTTGGTTCAACCGTCACCCGCGCGGTAGGTTCGAGCCATGGATCTCAGCGAGCTGCCCGAGACGCCGTTCCGGCGCCATCCCTGGGAGGTGGCGCGCGCGCGCTTCTTCGCTCAGGTGGTCGCCGGCGCGATCCCGGGCGACGGGCCGCCCGTGCAATTACTGGACATCGGCGCGGGCGACGGCTACCTGGCCCGGCAGGTGTGGCAGCAATTGCCGCCGGGCAGCGGCGTCAGCTGCGTCGACGCCAACTACAGCGACGCCGAGCTCGCGCGCCTGGCGTCGCCGCCGGTGCCGGGCCTGACCTTTTCGGCCGCCCGTCCCGCCGGACGATTCGACGTGGTGCTGATGCTCGACGTCATCGAGCACGTCGCCGACGACCGCGCCTTTCTTCAGGAGATTCTGGAAAACAGCGTGCAAGCGGATGGTCTGGTGGTGGTCAGCGTGCCGGCCTGGGACCTGCTTTACGGCCAGCACGATCTGGCGCTGAAGCACTTTCGCCGCTACCAGCCCGGGCAATGCCGCGCGCTGTTGCAGGCCGCCGGCCTGCACATCGTGCGCGAGGGCGGGCTGTTCCATAGCCTGCTGCTGCCGCGCATCCTGCAACGCATTGGCGAGGCGGCGCGCAGCGCGCGGCGCGCCGCCCATCGCCCGGCAAATCTCGGCGAGTGGCGCGCCGGCGCGTTCTTGTCGTCGGTGGTGACGCGCGCGCTGGACCTCGATACCCGGCTGTCGGCGCAGCTGGCGCGCTTTGGATACGCCCTGCCCGGCCTCAGCTACTGGGCCGTGGCGCGACGGGGCACCGCGTGAGCGAGGAGGAGGCAGGCGTGTTGCCGTCGATGCTGGTGGTCCCTTGCTACAACGAGGCCGAACGCCTGGACGACGAAGCGCTGCTGTCGCTGGTCGCCGGTGAGATCCCGGCGACCCGCCTGCTGCTGGTCGACGACGGTTCGCGCGACGACACCGGCGCGCGGCTGGCGGCGCTGGCGCGGCGCGCGCCCGGCCGCATCGAGACCCTGGCCCTGGACCACAACTCCGGCAAGGCCGAGGCGGTGCGCCAGGGGCTGCTGCAGGCGCTGGCGCGCGGCGCCGGCGTCGTCGGCTACTTCGACGCTGACCTGTCGACGCCGGTGGGAGAGATTCGCCGCCTGCTGGGCCTGCTGGAGGGACGCAATGACGTCGCCGCGGTGATCGGCGCGCGCATCTCCCTGCTGGGCAACGACATCCAGCGCAGCCACACCCGCCACTACCTGGGCCGGCTGTTCGCCACCCTGGCGTCGCTGATCTTGCAGGCGCGGGTCTACGACACCCAGTGCGGCGCCAAGCTGTTCCGCCGCTCGCCGGCGCTGGACGCGGCGCTGCGCGATCCCTTCCTGTCGCGCTGGTCATTCGACGTCGAGCTGCTGGGCCGCCTGCTGGTGGGCGACCCCAGCGTGCCCGCGATCACCGAATCGCAAATCCTGGAGGTGCCGCTGCGCCAGTGGCGCGACGTCCCCGGCTCCAAGCTCCGCCTGACCGCCATGGCCGGTGCCCTCAAGGAGCTGGCCGACATCGCCGGCGACCTGGCAAGGCGCCGCCGCGCGGCGGCGAGTAACGGAACAGGGCGAGAAACGCATGGGCACACCACCTAGCATCGGATCCCCTCAGCTCAGAATCCCCCGTTCATCGAAAGGAAGAGCTTGTCGACAAGGGAGTTCGAATTGGAATCACAATAGAAAATCAGGCTCACGTTCCCGACGGGAACCTGGAAGATCATGCTCTGAAAAACCCAGTTCGTATTGGTACCGCTGAAAGTGCCGCTGGCCCCTGTGGGTTCAGAGACAGGGCAATTCGGGCTCGAGAAAGTGAAGAAGCTGCAACCCCATAGGGTCCCGTCCGTGTTTTTGAAGGTTCCACCGATTTCGTAAAAAGCGCCCGGAGTGACCGTCAAACAACGGCGAGGGTTTCCGCTCGCTGCAAGAATCCGAATCGACCCTGAGTAAGGACACCCATCTGCGTCGTCGCTACTCCATTGAAAACTGCTCGTTTGCCCCCAACCCGTGAGATCCGTGGTGTCGAAGCCAGCGCTAGCACCAAAGAGGTTGGCAGATGATGGAAGCGGGCAAGTACAGGCGGTGGTGCAACACCGCCCCCCGCAAATCGCGCTGGCGCATTCTTGCCCGGCTCCACAAGCTGCTCCCACACTCTTCTGCGGGACACATGAGGAACCAGAGCAGTAGTTCCCCGCTGCGCATCCGGCAGTCGTAGAGCAAGTGCTCTGGCACCCGATCGCGTCGCACATAGCCGCATCACTGCCATCGCGGCCGTCGCCGGCCGAGTCAGTTCCCGCGTCAAAAACGGTGCCCCCCTGACCGCCAGTGCCGACACCGTTCCCCCCCGCCCCGGCTCCGCCAGATCCACTTCCTCCCGTCCCGACCGTTCCCACCGGAGCTCCGCCTGTTCCGACCGCCGAGCCGTCGGTTCCCGTCGCCGAGCCGCCGGTTCCGGTCGCGCCCTGCTCTGACGGGCTCGCGTCGCTCGCCCCGTCACGAGGAATCGCGTGGTAGGTCGTGCACGAAGCGAAAGCGCAAACCGCTGCAAGCGTTCCCAGGCGCAGCGAAGAGGATGCTCTGCGGGGCCCGTTCATGCCCTGCGTTATCGCTGCGCGGAAAAAATAGTTGCTTCGAATCAGACCCGAACACGCCGAGACGAGACACATTCGCCCTCCAGTGCCAGGAACAGCCCCCATCGCGCGCGACGCTAGCGAGCCCTACACAGTGTGTCGATGAAAAACCAGCGCGGCACGCTACCGGTCGCGGACGACCCTGAAGTGATATAGAAAAGACCACCCTCTCCCGGCTGCGCTCGATTTCACGTAAATTTCGGAGGTCCGTCATGCAGACGCGCTCGCTTGTCCGGCTCTCTGCCGTCTTGTCACTGGCGATGGTCGCTGCCGCTTCGCGCAGCGCCGAAGCACACTTCATGCTTAGCGCGCCGTCGAGCTGGTGGACCCAGCTCACAGACGGATCTCCACAGAAGGTTCTTCCTTGTGGAAATGAGGCGTCGATCGGCACCTCCGCCACTGGAACCGTGAATGTGTTTCAACCGGGGCAACCGGTCTCGGTGACGGTCAATTCGACCATCCCCCATCCCGGGTGGTGGCGGATTTCGCTGCGAGAGGGGCGAGTCTCCGCGCAGACGGCTGCCGCGTTTCCCGATCCACCGCCGATGGGTGCGGCGGGCACGACCCTGCAATGCACGCCGCCCTTCATCAACAACCCGGTCTGGTCGCCGACGCAGCCGGTGCTCGCCGACAAGCTCGGCTTGCCGCCGGGATCGACCTCGACGACGACCAATCAGGCCGGGACTCAAACGTTCCAGGTCACCATCCCTGCGAACGCGCAGTGCACCAACGCCAGCCCCTGTACGCTCCAGGTGCTGATGATCATGACGGACCACGGCGCGGGTAGTTGCAACTATCACCACTGCGCCGACATGGCGGCCGCCGGCAGTGCGGTCGACGCGGGCAGCGGCACCGGTGGGCGCGTTGACAGCGGCACTGACGTGCGCGCCGGCACCGGCGGGGTGACCGGCACCGCGGGCGCGAGTGGCGGGGGCACTGGCGGGCGTGGCACCGGCGGGGGCAACGGCACCGCGGGTGCGGCCGGCGGCGTCGGCGGCGCCAGC
>Ga0207701_10001819_pt1 | contig 22226 bp, 16 predicted proteins | sample KBSSwiSSwithPhiX_FD_184294 | JGI IMG/M metagenome (GOLD analysis project Ga0207701, IMG submission 184294) | Switchgrass rhizosphere bulk soil microbial communities from Kellogg Biological Station, Michigan, USA, with PhiX - S5 (SPAdes) (version 2) | ecosystem: Environmental > Terrestrial >... | reverse complement strand
TCAACGGCGCGACCTCGGACCAGTACCACGTCTACCTGCGCGACATCCCGGGCGCGACGACGACCTGGGTGTCGAAGATCGACGACCCGACGGACACCACGGCGAGCGCGAGCTTCCCGTCGATCAGCCGCGACGGCACCCGCGTCGCCTTCCCGGCGACGGGCGAACCCGGCGCTTTCGAATTCCCGACCGATTGGACCAAGGCCGCGTCCGCTTGAAGTTCCCCATCGATCGCCAGTTCAGGCATTCGTACGCGAACGGTCTTCACTGCTTCGATTATCTTTTCTAGCGACTGATGTTTCGCGCTTCCTTTTGTGGAAAAGGAGAGCAAGGCCACTCGCGGCTCGGTCTGCAGCAATGCCCGGCACGAATCTGCCGACGCCATCGCGATCTCTGCCAGCTGCGCCGAGTCAGGATCGATCACCACGCCGCAATCCGCATAGATCATCGCTCCTTTCGAACCGAACTTTTTATCCGGCACGACCATCAGAAAGAAGCTTGAGACGATCTTAAATCCTGGCTGAACACCAATGCATTTGATCGCCGCAGCGACGGTGTGCGCCGTCGTATTCGTCGCCCCGGCAACTGAACCATCAGCTTTGCCTTCGCGAACCAGCAAATTGCCGAAATAGAGCGGGTCCTTAATGGCTTGTTCCGATTCTTCGAGCGTAGTTCCCTTTGCTCGTCGAAGTTCGTAATAGAGCGTGGCGATCTTGCCGAAATCCGGGGATCTGCGATGGTCTAAAATGCTGACGCCGTTTAGATTTACCCCCGATTCCGCCGAAAGCTGTCTTGTTTTTTCCTCATCGCCAATAACTGTGATCTTTGCGATCTTTTCGCGGACGCAGATCTCTGCTGCCTGAAGAGTCCGCGGGTCTTCGCCCTCAGGCAGGATTATGTGCTGCGGGTCGGCAGCGGCGCGTTGGCGAATTTGTTCGAGGATCATTTTCGGTTGTCAGTTATCGGTTGTCAGTGGTCAGCCAAACACACAACCGGATTCTTGCCCCTAGCAACTGCTCAAAGAATTTACCACACAACGTTTGGCCCATAAACTTGCACTAACCGTCCACAGTTCCTAGACTTGGAAGAACTGGAATGAACGAACTCGAACGATCTGAGAAGCGGATATCGCGCAGCGAGCGTCGCGGCGTGAAAAGCCGTATGCAAAACTTCCTGATGTTCCTGCCGAATATGGTCGTTCTGCTTGGCCGTATGCTGAAGGACGTTCGTGTGCCCACTGCCGAAAAGGCCCTGTTCCTCGCGGCCATTGTTTACGTTATTTCGCCGCTTGATTTCATCCCCGACGTTTTTCCGTTCATAGGCCAGGTCGACGATATCTACGTTGTCGCCCTAACGCTGCTGCGTTTGATCAACCGCACTGATGCCAGCATAGTTCGCGAACATTGGTCAGGCGGCGGCGATATTGTCTTGCTTGCGGATTCCATCGCAGGCATCGCGCCTTCGCTGTTGCCAAGACGCATCAGTCGTATCCTCTCTTCAAAAGTTGAGCTTGCTCCTGCCGGCAAGATCCTGCGCGGCGTGACGAATCGGGACCAGGCGTTGGTCGTTGAAATTCCGCAACGCGACTTCGATGACATCCCTCTCGATGAACATTCGAAGATGGCAAATTGACCGATTTTGGCCGCACCCGTAATCCCTTGTTTCATCTAGACTTAAAACTGGATTTGGACCCCGATTGAACGTATATCGGGTTAGTTCCAAGAATTCAAATATTTCCCTGGTGGATTGAAGCTTGCGGTTTTCGCTATAATTCTTTCACGAAGGAACTTAGACCGCGGCCTTGATTTTTTTATGTTCGAACGCTACTCAGAACGTTCCCGACGGATCATTTTCTTTGCCCGGTACGAGGCGTTGCAGTACGGCTCGCCGGTTATCGCTCCTGAGCATCTTCTTCTGGGCCTCATCCGGGAAGACAAGGCGTTGACCGCAAGGGTCTTTCCCTCAAGAAGTATAGGTTCCGATAAGATCCGATCAGAGATCGAAGATCGAGTTGTCGTTCGCGACCGCATTCCGCAATCATCAGAACTTCATCTCTCCTCCGAAACAAAAAAGGTGCTCTTTTACGCGAACGAAGAAAGCCGTGGGCTGAAGAACCGTTTCGTTTCGCCGGAACATATTTTGATGGGGATCCTTCGCGAAGAACGTTCGATCGCGGCCGAGGTGCTGTTCCAGTTTGGACTGCGGATCCAGGACATCCGGGAAACTGTGACGAGGCAGAACAACGACAAGGGAATTTTAAGTCAGGTCAGAAAAGAGCAAGCGAAAAACCCAAATCTTGCGGAGTTTACACGCGACCTTTCCGTTGCAGCGGAAAATGGCAAATTTGATCCGCTCGTCGGCCGCGATCCTGAGATCGAAAGGCTGATCGAAATACTTTGCCGCCGGACAAAGAACAATCCGGTCCTGATAGGCGAAGCCGGCGTCGGAAAGACCGCCATTGTTGAGGGCCTCGCCCAGCGCATCGCCGAAAAGCATGTGCCGAGTTTTTTGGAGAACAAGCGAATTCTCTCGCTCGACCTGTCAATGATCGTTGCGGGAACGAAATATCGTGGGCAATTTGAAGAACGGCTCAAGAAGATAATCGCCGAGCTTCGAGAGGCAGGCGATTACATTGTCTTCATCGACGAGCTTCACACACTGGTCGGAGCGGGTTCGGCAGAAGGAACGCTCGACGCCGCAAACATTCTAAAGCCAGCACTGTCGCGTGGCGAGATCCAATGTATTGGCGCAACAACACCATCCGAATTTCGACGTTCGATCGAAAAAGATCGCGCGCTTGAGCGTAGATTTCAAGCTGTTCGAGTGCTCCCGCCGACCGAAGAAGAAGCGGTCAGGATCATTAAGGGCGTCGCAGAACGCTACGAGGCATTTCACCAGGTCCGATATACCGACGAGGCCATTGAAGCCGCAGTTTTTCAGTCGAACAGATTTATTTCCGAGCGGTTTCTTCCCGATAAAGCCATCGATGTTCTCGATGAGGCTGGGGCACGTGCAAAACTGAAATTTCAAGAGCAAAACTCGGGCGAAACGACATGGAAGGAAGCTATCGAGAACTGGAAGCGTACGGCGAACGACGAGCAGCTGCTCTCGCTGGAGATCAACTCGATAGAAGACGCGTATGTTTCGGTCGAAGTTCGAAAGGAAGACGTCGATGACGTGATTTCCCGATGGACCGGCATTCCTGTTTCTGCGATCGGCAAAGATGAGTCTAAACGATTGATCGAGATCGAGTCGGAGTTGCATAAGAGCATCGTTTCCCAGCGGCCGGCGATATCGGCGTTGGCGCGAGCGATCAGGCGCTCACGGGCAGGGTTGAAAAACCCGAAACGGCCGATCGGTGCTTTCCTTTTCCTTGGCCCGACCGGTGTCGGTAAAACCGAAGTCGCGCGCACGCTAGCGAAGTACATGTTCCTTTCCGAATCCTCGCTTATCCGTTTCGATATGAGCGAATTCATGGAAAAGCACGCCGTTGCAAAATTCATAGGTTCGCCTCCGGGATATGTCGGATACGAAGAAGGCGGCCAGCTTACCGAAAGGCTTCGCCGTTCGCCGTACTCCATCGTTTTGTTCGACGAGATCGAAAAGGCGCACCCGGACGTCGTTAATGTGCTTCTTCAGGTATTCGAAGACGGAATATTGACCGATGCTCAGGGAAACACGGTCGACTGCCGGCACGCGATATTTATCATGACTTCGAACATCGGCGCTCGTGCGATCCAGAAACGAGGCAACCTCGGCTTTCAGTCGGGGGCCGATGCATCGCGTGAAAAACTCGAAGAGCAGGTGATGTCCGAGGTTAAGCAGGCATTTGCTCCTGAGTTCATCAACCGACTCGACGAGACGATCATTTTTGATGAACTAACGGATACGGATCTAGCTGCGGTCATAGATCTGCAGATCGTGGAGCTTAACGAAATACTCTCCAAACAGAAGATCTCTATTTCGATAACCGATGAAGCCCGGCAGTGGCTTCTGGATAAAACGTGCGGTGACAGGAATTACGGAGCGCGTCCGCTGAAACGAGCATTACAAAAGCATGTGGAAGACAAGCTTTCCGACGCGATGATCAGCGGAAGCGTTGAGGGTCAAGGCGAGATCGAGATCTATTGCGAATCGGGTGATCTTGAAGTACGCGCTTTGAACGTCCACGACGAACCGAAATACATGATCAAGACCGAGGGCTGAAACACCTGTTTAGGTTCAAAACCAAAAGCATGCCTTCACTTCAAAAAGGCATGCTTTTTATGTTTTGGCCGTTCAAAACGTATAATTTAGAGATAAACAGAGTGCCCCACTCAAAGGCAACCACCCCAAACTAGGTGGAATCAAAGAAAGAGTCAAAACTCGAACATTGAAAAGCCGGTTTTTATCGTTTATTCTTACGTTTTACAAGTGTGCATGGTTAAACGGCCGCGGCTTTTCGAAAGCTCTCCAGTAATGCACGCATCGGGGATCGTCTTTATTATGCAGAGATTTCGCGCCTGCGGACTCGCGGTATTGAGTCTTGCGCTTTTTGTTTCGTACTCGTTTGGAAAAGATGTTGATGGGTACGAGTCAACGAATTCTGCTGCGCCGAAACCGGCTGCACAGCAGATCGTTGAAACTGTCGATATACAAGGCAATCGGCGTCTGAGAGACGAGGACCTGATCTACTACATTCGCACGCGTCCGGGCGACGTTTACGACCCTGCCGCCCTCGAACGCGACCTTCGCGAACTTCTTTCCCTTAACTTTTTCGACAAGACCGCGACACGCGTTTTGACCACCGAAGGCCAACGTGGCGGTGTGAACGTGATCTTTGAGGTCCGTGAATGGCCGATCATTCGCGATCTGCTGTTTACCGGGCTCAAAGCCGTTCAGGAATCCGACGTTCTCAAGGCATTTCGCGAGCAGCGTGTCGGTATTTCGAAGGAAAATATTTACGACCCAGTAAAAGCACGTTCCGGCGTGAGAGTTCTTCGCGAGATGCTTGCTTCGAAGGGCTTTCCAAATGCAAAGGTCGAGGTAAAGGAAGAAGAGATCTCGGCGACTTCGATCGCTGTAACCTTTGCGATCGAACAAGGACTCAAATCGCGCATCATCGATATCGATTTCACAGGAAACGAGCATTTTAAGGACAGCGAGCTTAAAGGAGCCCTTACACTTGTAAAACAAACGGGACTGGTTTCGCGTGTTAAAGGGCAGGACATTCTTGACCTGAGAAAATTGCAGTACGACCTTCAGAAGAACGTTCGTTCTTACATGTTTTCAAAAGGCTACTTCCAGGCAAGGATCGGCGAACCTGAGGTTGTAGGTCTCGGCCCAAAACGAACAGGGTATTTACCCTTCGTTGTTATTCCGCTGCCGGTGATCTCCTCAGTTGACGACACACTGAAAATTGTAGTCCCGGTTCAGGAAGGCAAGGTCTTTCGAGTCGGCTCGTTAAAGGTCGAGGGAAACTCGATCTTTTCCGAACAGCAGGTGCTTTCATATGTCGGCCTCAAAACCGGCGACATCGCCGACGGCAAACGGCTTCAAGACGTTGTTTACGAAGATCTGAAAAAGGTTTACGGATCGCAGGGATTCATTCAGTACAACGCTGAGTTCGAGCCCGAATTCAAAGATAATCCGACGAATCCGAACGAAGGCATCGTCGATATCAAGATCACGATCGAAGAAGGCAAACAATTCACGCTTCGCAGACTGGAGTTCGTCGGAAATACGTTCACGCGTGACAAGGTGATGCGGCGCGAGTTCCTGCTCAACGAAGGCGATATCTACAACGACAATTATTTGGATATCTCGGTCCAGCGCCTGAACCAAACACAATACTTCGATCCGATCGATCCGGAACAGGACGTTGAAAAGCGGACGGACGAAGAACAGGGCGATGTCGATCTGATCGTTAAGATCAAAGAAAAGGGACGCCAACAGATCTCATTCAACGGCGGCATTTCCGGCGTCGGCGGTTCCTTCTTCGGACTGGAATACTCGACCAATAACCTTGCCGGCCGTGGTGAGGTGCTTTCGTTCACCGTCGGCGTGGGCAATCGACAGACAAATTTCCAATTCAGTTATACCCAACCGTACTTTAGAGACCGTCCGATCTCGGTAGGCGTCTCGGCGTTTTTGTCGAAGTACAAGTTCTTTGGCGAAGGCACCGTATTTACCCGCAACCAGGATTTCCTGAACGATATTAGTACGCCGCTGGGGCAGGTAACGGTAAACGAGAGCAACCTTTTCTCGCAGGACACGCTTGGGTTTAATGTGTTCGCGACGGCACCGCTTTCCGAGCTGTACTTCAAAAAACGACCCTTTTCACAGTTCTCGCGCATCGGCCTTACTTACCAGTTTTCGTCGACGACGATCAGGGACCCGGAAGTAAATGCTTCGGGCGATCCGAATATTACGATCCCGGTCATTTACGAGCAGCCGGACATTTTGACGAGCCGGATCATCGGCACATTCGTTTACGATACGCGTCGGCCGGCGCCAAATGGAATAGACACAAACAGCGGCCAACAATTGTCCATCTCGATGGGACTTGCAGGCCTCGGCGGTGATGTCCGGACATTTTCGCCATCGGTGCAGTTTTCGAAGTTCATTCCGGTACGGAAGAAAAAATCCAAGAGCCCCCAGGTTTTCGCCTTCCGGCTCCTCGGCGGCACCATCTGGCCGTTCGCGATCACGGATACAATTAAGAACGCCAACTCGATCGCGTTCATCAACGGCATCCCGGCTTATGAGCGTTACTATTTGGGAAGCGAGACGGACATTCGCGGATACCAGTCCCGTTCGATCGGCCCGATCGCTCCGTTCGATACTTATGTAACTTCGCAGAATCCGGTTGCAGCGATCAACCCTTCCGGAACTCCGGTTCCGATCGCTGGTTTCCCTCCCGGCTCACCTATTCCGGGCGAAATAGCTGCACTTGGCCAGTTGACCGGCATTTCGGGTGAGCATCCAGGACTATTGGCAAAGAATTTTCGGTTTATCGGTGGTGACACTCAACTGCTGGGCAATTTCGAGTATCGAATCCCGATATTCGGCCCCGCGACCCTCGCTTTGTTCGCGGATGTCGGCACGGTCTTCAATTGGCATCCGGGTGAGGACCAGATCATCAACAGTACATTCTTCCCCGACGACACGTTTATCGGTGCCGGGAGGATGACGCAGCTTTCCCTGGCAAACGCACCAGTGTTGGAGCCGAGTTTTGGCGCGCTGCTGTATTATCGCGGCCGCATAATGACGAAAACCGATTTCGTTAATGAGTTTTGCCGCGGAAGCCGCATCGGATGCCCCACGAGTTTGTCGCCTGAGGTACAAACGATATACCTTCGCGGCGATGTTCAGCAAAATTCGATCCTAAGGATCAACGAATCGGCATTCTCAAAATGGACCGATTACAAATCGAGCGTGGGTGTTGAACTTCGTGTGCAGGTACCGATCGTTAATGTGCCCTTCCGACTGATCTATTTCTATAATCCTCGGGCCGTCCTTGGTGTGCAGGACGTTTTGCCGGGCATTTATTTGCCGGGTAAAAAGAGCGGATTCAGATTTACGGTCGGCAGAACGTTCTAAGCCAACATTGACATTGCCTACCTATATAGAATAGTATTTCAGGTTTTCCGAGTCGGCGGGCAACATAACCGCCGATTATTGTTTCAAAGTATCTGGACAATCCCTCGGAAACCGCAATTTTTAGGAGTATCTATAGAAAATGAAAAAGATTGGATTTATCGCAGTTGCCGTTCTGTTCGTATCAGCTTTCGGCATGAATGTTATTGGCCAGGTGCCCGCGGCCATAGCGCCGGCAAAGGTTGCATGGATCGACACAAGTGCCTTTGACGACGAGAAGACCGGTATTCAGAAATTCATCAACGCTTATAAAGCACTTGCTAACGAGGCAAAGCCGAGAGAGACCGAACTGACCACCATATCGACGCGAGTTCAGGCCCTCTCGGACGAATTGGCCAAGATGCAGGCGAACAAGGCGGTTCCGTTCGACGAAAAAGCAGCCCTTGCCAAGAAGGATGAAGGCGAACGGCTTGCCCGCGAGTACGAATTCAAGAAAAAAGAGTACGACGCCTTTATTCAGAAGCGCGGCGGTGAGATCGTCGGGCCGGTGAATCAGGATATCGGAAAAGCGATCAGTGATTTCGGCAAGGCGAAGGGCTACACTATGATCTTCGACATCGTGAAGATGGCACAAACCGGCGTCATCCTGCATTTTGAAGAGTCGGCAAACATCACGAAGGAATTTATCGCCTTTTATAACGCACGACAGGGCGCTGCCGCGACCGCCGCAGCTCCGAAATAAGAGCGGTAATATTTGAACCAAGCTCGTCAGCCGGTTAAAGTTACACTTTGCCGGCTGTTCGATTTTTCTATACTCTCTCCGAAATGGTTATTTACGACACCAAAGCGATCCTGCAAATACTGCCGCATAAGCCGCCATTCCTGCTTGTTGACACGGTCATTGAGTTGGAACCCGCCAAAAGGATCGTGGGGATAAAGCAGGTGACGATCAACGAGCCTTTTTTTCAGGGGCATTTTCCCGGAATGCCGGTGATGCCGGGCGTTCTTCAGATAGAAGCGCTCGCGCAGGTCGGCGCAATCCTTGCGTTGCGTGAACTTGAAGATTCCGAGACAAAGATCCCGCTGTTTAGCGGGATCGACGGTGCGAGATTTCGGCGCCCCGTCGTCCCGGGAGATACACTTCGACTGGAAGTAACCGCGATCCGTCCCGGACGACGTATTCAAAAAATGCGTGGCGTTGCCACGGTCGACGGCAACGTCACCGCCGAAACCGAAATTCTTTGCATCATAGCTGACCGAAAGGAGCTTGAGCCGTAATGGACGAGATCAGATTGACCCCAACGCAGGCAGTTCTTATAACAGCACTCATCCATGCCGGAATCGGCTTTGTTTTGGGCCTGATCCCGCTGATCCTTGGGATCGTCAAGAAAAAAGTTCGGACTGGCGTAATTGGGATCATTGTGGGGACTCTCGGAGGAGCGGTCTTGGGATTCCTGGTCTCGATCCCGTCGATGGCGATCTTTACGTGGCTGATCCTCCGCAAGGAAATAATCGCGACCGAAACAGACGAAGTTTGAAAGCCTTAATGTCAGCCTCGATTCATGAAACCGCGATCATCGCCGAGGGAGCGCGCATCGGTGAAGGGTGCATTATCGGGCCTTTCTGTACTATCGGCGGCGGTGTCACACTCGGAAATCGAATTCGGCTGGAATCACATGTTGTCGTCGACGGCGACACAAAGATCGGGGCGGACACAAAGGTTTTTCCTTTCGTATCGATCGGACTCAGCCCGCAAGACCTGAAATACGCCGGCGAGCCGACCTCAGTCATGATCGGTGAGCGTAATGTGATCCGCGAATTCGTCACGATCCATCGCGGAACCGCTGGCGGCGGCGGCGTCACGCGGCTGGGAAATGAAAACCTTTTGATGGCACAGTCGCACGTTGCGCATGATTGCCAGCTCGGCGATGGAATTATCATGGCAAATGGCGCGACGCTCGCCGGCCACGTCGAGATCGCTGACCGAGCAAATATCGGGGCGTATTCCGGTGTCCATCAGTTCTGCCGTGTTGGCCTTGAGGCGTTCGTTGGTGGATATTCCGTCGTTGTAAAAGACGCTCCACCGTTTGCCACGATCCAGGGGAACCATGCCAAATGTTTCGGGCTAAATCGCGTGGGAATGAGACGGCGCGGATATTCGCCTAAAACGATACAAGACCTTCATCACGCGTATCACCTGCTCCTTTCCGCAAAGCTCAACACGTCGCAGGCGCTTGAACGTATCAAGGCTGAGATCGTCGGATGCAAAGAGGTCGATCTTTTGGTTGATTTCATCGAGACCACGAAGCGCGGGGTCGTGCTTTAGCGCTCAAGTTCCCGTGTTAAAATCAAAACTGCATTTATGAGCGAACCAACGGCCGAAGTCATTAGCGAATTCGGCAAACGAATTCAGCGGTGTTACGGGTGTTTTATCGCCTACCATCTCAAGGACATGTATCTCGGCGAGGATGTTACCTTTTTCTGTGAACATTGCAAGGACGATTCGATGTTCCATTTCGACCTGTTTTCCCGGCACGTCGACATCAGCAAGCTGAAAGAAGTCGCCGAAGAGCATCATCATTAGATCAGTGTGAACGTAAAGCTTCAGATCGAATCGGGCTATGACAAGCGCGAGGTTGCGGTCGATAATGAGATCTCGATCGGTCGCTCCGACGCGTCGGATATCGTGCTGGGCGACGGCGGCCTTTCACGAAAGAACACTTCATTTTTTTTGGACGAAGGTGAGCTTTTTGTCGCTGACGAGAATTCGCTCAACGGCACTATCCTTAACGGGGAAAGAATATCCGGTGCGCGTCAGCTGCGAAACGGTGACGTTATAAAGATCGGAAGCGAGACGACGATCCGCGTTCAGATCGGGGACGCATCCGCTGCAAAGATCCCAGACATAAACACGCAAACTCCGATCGTTCAAACGCAGGCGACGCCCGTTCCTGCCGGGGGTGCTGTTTCCGCAAACCAGGTTACACAAGCAAAAGGCCCGCCGGTAATGCTGATCGCGGCCGGAGCCATGACGGTTTTCATTTTGCTTCTCGGCGCGGTCGCCTTGATCGCCGTCGCATATTCGGGCCGTGGAAATTCGAACGGTGGCGTAAGCTCCACACCTCCGCCGATACAGGCCGGCGCGCTGATTCCGGTGCGGGTGATAGATCCGCTCGGCGGCGAAGACGAGGACGACCTGGACGACCTGATCGCTTCATGGGAAGTCGCTGAAGAAGAGATCAAAACGGAAAGTGTGGCGGACATTACCGGAGGCGTCACAACGGACGACAAGGAATTGAATGTTTCGGCGGCATTTATTGACGAGCGCAGAAAAAAGGCGCTCGAGGCAAGGCCCGGTGAAGCGGGTATTCGGCCCGCCGGCCTCGACGTTCCGAAAGAATTGTTCGGCGACGGCGTAATAAAGCAAAAGGCGAAGCTTGCTTCGATGATCATTGGCAGCAATCCGTATCGGCAGCCGATGGACTTTGCGGAGCTGGCTGAAAAGCGCCTGAAGAAAGAACTGATCGAGATGCCGGGCGCGACCACTAGTTTTTATCTTGACGTCGGTGGATCGGCCCAGGACAAGCCATTCTCGTCTTTCAGCTTTAAGGACGGGATCGCTGATATTCAAGCCGGATCGCCGAAATACGACATTTTGAGCAAACTCGCTTCAGACTTCGCGGGTCAAAAATACGACCTCAACAATCCAGTCGACCGTAAGCAGATGCGAATGCGCCTGCTTCGTATGTTCCAGCCAAGAGCAAAGCCTATTTTGAAGGAACTTGCGGAAGCTTACTTCGGCAAATTCGGCCGACCTCTGCGCGTGACGTCTTTGACGCGTTCTATGGACTACCAGATATTGCTGAATTCAACGAACGCCAACTCTTTCAAAGTTCGCGGCGAGGGCTCGCTGCCGCCGCACACATCCGGCTGCGCTTTTGATCTCGCCCGTAAGCACATGCCGGCCGACGAGCAGAATTTCGTTATGGCAAAGCTCGCCGAAATGGAACGCGCCGGAAAGCTCGACGCCCTGATCGAATACGGTGTTAATGCCTGTTTCCACATCTTCATTTACTACGACGGCATCGCCCCGAAATTGTAGATCTACCGTAACGGTACTCGATTCGATGTTTGCTTACGGCCGCAGCAGTTTTTAAACTCGGATTATGGCCGAAAGCGGGAACAAGGAAACGCTAACGGGGCTCGCTGCGCGACTCGGGCGACTGCCAGCAGATAAAAAGCGCGCCGCTCTCGAAATAAGCGCCGCATTGGCCGGCGTGTCTTTGCGCGTGAGCCGGGATTTTGTTGAGGCGGTTCCTAAGGCGGCAAAGATCCTCTCGGCCGACGATCTGCGCTCATGGGGTGAACTCGGCCGGCGAGTAGCCATGGGCAGTGCGGAATCTGGATCTAAGTATTTCGCCGTGGGTGTCGAGCCCCTAAAAAAGATCCCGGCGGCCGCGAGAGAGCATTTATTCAAGATCTGTTTGCGACAGCTGGTATTGTCCAGTTCGATCGCTCTCGAAACGCTGCGATCTGTTCCGCTGCTCGCCGAAGAGCTCGATGACGACGATCTGTTTACAAAGGTCATGGAACTAGGGGTCGAAATAGCTAACCGATCCGCAAAGCACAGCTCCGAGTTTCTTCAAAAAACCCCTCCCGTTGCTCTCGTACTAGCGAAATTTGGCAGGAAGAAACAGCGTGCTGCAGAGACATTTCTTACACTCGCGTCGCATTTTGCAAATCGGACGGGCGGAATGACTGCCGACCTGTGGACGAACCTTCCCGGTGCTCTGGACGGGCTCGGCGCAGCACAAGCGATCAAGCTAGGCGAAGCGGCAACAAAAATAATCGATCACGGCGGGAGCGTGACGCTTTATTTCCTCACCGCCGGGGCTGAGGTTCTGCGGCGGGTCGAAGACATCTTTGACGATTGGAAGGCCTTGCTCGAACAAATTGCCAAACATGGAAATGCTGTCGTGATCGCGTTTCTGCGGGCGACGCCAAAATTCGTAAAGCAGATCGCCTCGATAAAGCTCGATGGAGCCGTGGACGGCAGCGTTAAGTCCGCAGCGGTAAAACGTGTGCTTATGCTCACACGAGAGATCGCGGTCAATGACGGTGAGAGCGCTCTTGCCGCTTTTCGGTCGTCGGCGTTCGCGCTTCAAAAAGTTTCGATCGATCAATACGAAGAATGGATAAATGCCGGCCTTGCCGAACACGCAAATGATTCGACGAAAGCGCGTCGCAGCTATTTCGCGCTCGAAACCCGCAAATCGAATGATGTGCTGCTGAAAACTCGTTCGGGCCTTCAGCTGGAAGGAATTCGTACGATCCTGCGCATGTACATCGAAGCGCTGACAGGCCGGGAAATAGAGATCGCACCGCTTTCGGCAATGCCGCAGGAATCGAGGATCGGCGATGGAAAGTCGGTCTATTTACCCAACTCGGTTGCGGAGTTCGATACGGATGAAATGGACTTCCGTCTTTACAAAGTGCTTGCAGCATACGGCGCGGGACAGATCGAGTTTGGGACTTTCGATCGCGACACAGTGGAGCTAAAGGCAGCATTTACAGATCTAGCAAGTCTGTATTCCGCAAGCGCCGAAGCCGCCGACGCGTTTTCGCTCGCCGGTTATATCGAAGACGTGCAAAAAGGGGAACGAGCATTACCGGATGGTGAACTTCGCAAAGAAATCAAACGGCGTCAGATGTCTTTGCCGAAGGATTCGGATTACAAAGCGGTCCTTGGCGTTTTTCCGGAACCGCGTTTGGCGCGAAAGATCTTCACGACTATGGAAAATGCGCGCATTGATAATCGGCTTCGGCACGCCTATCGCGGACTGCGAAAAGATCTCGACCTGATGCAGCAAACGCTGAGAAACCGAAGGCCTTACATTTTCGATATTCCGTTTCATCAAATTCCCTTTGAGCTGCTTTTTCAGATCACTTTATGCGGCGGTGCTACAGACGACGCACGCTCATTTTACGGCCAGATAGTTTCCGAGATCGAAACGGTCGTGGCGTCGAACGTTGCAATAGAAAAAGCGACAGTTGCCGACTCGTTATTTGCAACCAGCAGGATCTATTCGCTGTTTCAGAACATTTCGCCAGAGCAATCGCAGGACGCGGAATCGGACAACACAGAAGAGAAAAGCGAATTTGCGTACGACGATAAGAATTCACAGGAAGCACCTTCCGAAGATCGAGCGAAGGCCGAAGAGCGCAAGAAAGAGCAACAAGACCTTCGTGATCTTTTCAATGCATGGAACAGCTTGGACGACGAGGGCGAACCAGACGACATCAGCGGCAGCGAGGTGTGGTCGCAAAACGAGATGCCCGAGCAGGCGCTCGAGGCCGGCGAAGAGGCCTTTGCATACGACGAATGGGACCGCGAACTCAACGATTATCGTGTCGGCTGGAGCCGTGTGATCGAGAAGCGTGTCAAACGGGGCGATCGGGGTTTCGTCGAACTGGCCCGGTCGCGTTATCGCGGCGTCATTTCGTCGATCCGTCATCAATTCCAGCTGATGAAACCCGAGAACCTGACGAAGATCAACCGCGAGCTCGACGGCGAAGATTACGACCTGAACGCACTTGTCGATTTCGTTGTCGACCGAAAGGCCGACGGCCAGCAATCGGAAAACATCTACACAAAACGTCTGCGAAAACGCCGGGATGTCGCGGTTTCATTATTGCTCGACCAGTCCTCTTCTACTGCTCGCACTATCACGCGAAATCCGCTGCAGCCATACACATATCCGGGCCGGCGGATCATTGAGATCGAAAAGGAAGGCCTTGTGTTAATGAGCGAAGCCCTTGAAGCAGTGGGCGACGTTTATTCGATCAGCGGTTTCACCAGCGAAGGCCGCCGAAATGTGAAGTTCTATGTGGTAAAAGATTTTGACGAGAAATATTCCGAGGAAACTGAGAAGCGGATCGGCGGCATCACTTTTCAAAACAACACGCGGCTTGGAGCGGCGATCCGTCATGCTGCTAATAAATTGCTTCGGCAGGAATCGCGAACGAAGCTGCTGATCATACTCACCGATGGAAGGCCCTACGACCACGATTATGGTGACGCGCGATACGCCCGCGAAGACGTTCGCGAAGCTTTGACCGAGGCGAAGGTAAGCGGCATCACTCCGTTTTGTATCACGATAGACCGCGAATCTGAGGCGGAACTTAAGGATCTGTACGGAGATGTCGGCTACACGATCATCGACGACGTGCTTTCGCTACCCGAACGCATGCCGAACATTTACAGAAGGTTAACCAGTTGAGATAAACTTACGCCGCAGCCGAAATGCTATCGGCCGCGACGCGAAAGCCCACGAAGATCACGGCGTAGCGGGCGCTTCTTTGTAACGCGGAAGTGCAATCGCACGATTTAAATAGACACCGAATTCGGTCCCCGAGTCCACTTCAGCTTCCTTGCCCTTCAATTGATTCTTGCCGATAAGTCCCGCCACAGCGCCCACACCTGCGCCGATCAAAGCGCCCGCTGGACCGCCTGCAATTCCGCCGATAACCGCACCGCCTGCAGCACCGCCGCCGATGAATTTAAGATTCCGATTTTTGGTCTTTTTCGCGGATACTGTCCCTTCGTTATCGACTTCATTCCTGTCACCACTGCCGCCGGTCTCAGCGAGCGATCCGGTGATCGGAACCTTTCGGCCATTCGGCAATGTGACAGAGGTGAAGGTCACGTCGATCGTTCCCGGCTCGCCTTCTTTTCTTGCTCCTTTGACCGCCGAAATTTTACCGTGGACCGTACTTCCCTGCGGTATCAGCAACACGCCGTTACTCGAGTAGATCGGGTCGACGGTCGTATTTTTGAAGGTTTGTCCGACGAACGACGACTTCGACGACAAACGCTGATCGAGCCGGACATGGAAAACGGTTCCCGTCTTGATCGAATAATAGGTGACTTTAGGCTTCGCTTTTTTCGTTTGCGCGTCCGCAAACGCAGGAAAAAACAATAGAATCGCCGACGAAAGCAAAGCAATGCTGATAAAACCAGTTCGTTTCATTCAAATCCTCCAAGCCATTATTTTAGGGCAACAATTGGTATCGATTTACTGTAAAAACTAACAGTACAAGATGTGCCGTAGAAATATTATGCTCCGGCTAGGATTCAAAGGAAAGTCGATATTTTGCGCCGTGATAATCACTTAGAAAGCGGGCAGACCTTGGATCGGTCAGGACAATTTTAGTCGAGGAGAAGTTTATGAGTTTAGAAAAATTAGGGATTAGAACAGCCGTCATCGTAGCGTTTGTTGTTAGCATCGGCCTTGTAGCTCAGGCGATAGGACAAGAGACACAACACGTGCCTGCAGGTACGAATGTGAAATTCAAGGGATATATTATTTCGCGAGCGCCTGAGAGCTTTGTTTTGAGAGATGAAGCCGGGTCCGGTTATTACAACGTGGACCTCGTCGGTGCAACGGTTGTAAAAACGTACAAAAAGGGGGTTTTTCGCGGCGGCAAGGAATATAACATGAGTTATCTTCTTCGCGGATTACGCTGCGAAGTTGCAGGCCGTGGCAATTCGGATGGCGCGATCGTCGCCGACGATATACGGTTCGAAGAAAATGACCTGCAGGCCGCGCAATCCATGGAAGTAAGAATGGCACCTGCGGAAGCCGAATTAGCCGCTCAAGCCGAGAATCAAAAGCGGATGGAAGGCCAAATGGCGGAGAATGCCGCGATCGCAGCGGCCCAGGCTGCAAAAGCACAATCCGCAGCAGAGGCAGCACAAATAAAAGCTGATGCTGCTGCAGCCGACGCAGCAAGGGCGAATAATCGCATCAACGGGCTTGGCGATTTTGACCTTATAAAGACGGTTACCGTGCCGTTTGCAACCGGCAGTTCCACGATCGGGCCGAAAGGAAAGTCGATCATCGATACGGCCGTGGCAAAAGCAAAGGGTGAAGACAAGAGCGCGTGGATGATCTGCGTTGTAGGATTTGCGGACTCGCAGGGACATTCCGCTAAGAATAAGGCGTTAAGCGAACGGCGTGCGAACGCGGTTATCGGTTATTTGGTATCGAAGTATAATTTGCCGCTTCAGAGGCTGGTTCAGCCATTTGGTTATGGCGAGGGCGAGCCGGCTGCAGATAATTCAACTGCCGCTGGGCGAGCCGCGAACCGACGGGTCGAAATACGAGTTCTTTCCAATAAGGGAATCGCCGGAAACTAAATGAGTTCTCGGTATTGAGGGGTTGAACACCAGCAACTTTGTTCTGCTCTGGTTTAGAAAGCGCGACTGGCAAACGTCGCGCTTTCATTTTTTTTGTTCGCAGAATGCTACTTACCTGTCATTTGTGACAGTTACGCTTTTTGCTGTTCTTAGGGTAATCTTTCCGCAGCGTCATGGCCGTGATCTTCCTGCACCCCCAAACGCCTCGAAACAATATGAAAAAATTTATGGATCTTGATTTAATCAAGACGTTTACGGGCGCGTGCGCTGTTTCATTTTTTTTGTTTATCTGCGCAGCAGCGACCACCGGTCAGGAACTTGCCGTCGACGTCGATACAAAGAAGCCGGAGCAGGCGACTGCTGAAAAGGCCGATAAGATCGAAAAGACTGAAAAAAGCAAAAAAGCTGCCGCTTTGCCGATCGCCTCCGGAGAATTCACAAACGTGGTCGCAAAGTATAAACCGGTCGTAGAAGGGACTCGATCAACCAATTCTGCGAAGCCGTTTACCGAGGATATTGATACGGTCGTTCCGAAATCTGGTAAACAAACCACCGGCGATTCTGATTGGCACATTGCGTTTGCACCATACCTTTATCTGTCGGGTTTGGAGGGAAAAGTTGGCACCGGAAACCGCACCCTCGATATCGACCTGTCATTCGGCGACGTACTGAGCGATTTTAAATTCGGTTTCATGGGCACGACGGAATTGCGAAAGAAGAAGCTTATTATCCTGAACGATATCATCTGGATCTCGCTCTCGCAGGAGCACTCCGATCCCCCACCCAGCCTGTACGCAGAAACGCAGATCAAGGTGAAGACGTTCATTTGGGGGCCTGAGATCGGTTATCGGCTGGTTGATAGCCCAAAGGGTTCCTTTGACGTACGCGGCGGTTTTCGGCTGATGAGCATCAAAAATGAGCTCACGACCACGACCGGTATCCTTCAGGGCTTTAACGTTTCAGGACGAAAGACCTGGGCAACACCGATCGCCGGCGTTTTCGGAAATTACAACGTGACCGAGAAATTCTTTCTCTCAGGAAGATTCGACATTGGCGGCGGTTGGGGAGCGGATTTTACGTCTCAGGTTTATCTTGGCGGCGGTATTAAGCTGAAACGCAATATCGCCCTGATCACCGGTTGGCGCTATCTCACGACCGATTACGACGACCATACAGGTTTTATTTTTGACACGACCATGAAAGGGTTTGTAGTGGGAATGAAGTTTCAATTCAAATAATCGAGCGGGACCTCGGAATCAAGAAAGGCCGGTCTAGCCGGCCCTTCTATTTAAGTTTGGACACTAGATGCACACAAAGTACTTACGTCCGTTTATTGTTTCTACAGGCGATAGTCGTATCGAAGTAACCGAGAGCGTGAGGCCCAAGCACCGTCGCGAACCGAAGCCTTAGGTGGAATTAAGGTCCGGTTATTTCTTCCTGACCCAATGGGTCTTTGTAAAGAAACGGCCAAAATCCGTGAAGTCGGTAAATCGATCCTGTGGAATTACATCGTCGTTATGCCATGGCCCTTCGGCAAGACGCAGAATGGTCGCTGTCGGTGTTTCCAACCAACCGCGAATGACGTATTTGTCAGTTGTGGAGCTATTAGACCGTCTGACAGTGAGTAACCGGCCTTCGATCGTAATGCTACCAGTAGTAATATCGCGCTCCTTCTTTCCATTCCTTATTGAGAAAAAATCACTTGAGTAACTGCCATCCCGCGCAATCGTGCGCGCGATTTTGATGGCGAGAGAATCGGTCCCGGCATAAGCACCGGATGACTGAAAAACATACGATGTCGAAAAGCGCCCACCCTCTTCCCACACACCAGCAAGGTCGGCAACTGTGAACGCGCGTGTCGGCTCGGGCATGATGATGTGGCCATCGACGTCGAGCGCCAGCGAAGCGGCTGCGGCTGTTTCAGTGGCCCGCATGACAGGCTTGTCCAGATCTAGCCCGCTGATGAAAGTATCAACCTGTTTCACGTAAGCCGGATCGTTAAAAACCGCGAGGATACTTACTGTTTTTCCGGAACCGCTTATCACCGTTAAAAAAGCCAATGCTTTTCCGACTCCCGATTCCACCGCAGATCCGGCCGCGAGGATCGTCCAGCCGTCAGCATTGGACACGTCAGTTTTCGGACTAGCTTCTGCTTTGTCGAGCGTCTTGACGACAAGATTGTTCCACTCGCGTGTAAAGTCGCTTTTGGCATTTCCGGTACCGGGCGTCGCTCCGTAGAGCGTGATTATGCAATATTTGCCTGTGGTTTGATTTAGCTCGCTAAACACGATGACGTTTTCTTTCGGCAATTTCGTCATTCCTGTCGGTGGTATGTAGTTCACAATGCCAAGCTTTTCTCGCTGGCTGAAAGCGTTCACCGGCTGAAAGAGACAGATGATCAGGGAAACGAACGACACTAAGATAATTCTAGTTTTCATAAAATGTATTCCCTGCTATTTGACCTTTGTCTTTTGCCGATCGGCCTTTTCCCACATTCGAGCGAAGTGTTCCGCTGAGTTCATCAAGTTTTCATAAACTGTCGGGCTTTTATCTTTTACATCCTTGAGGAAATCAGCCATTAAGCCATAATGGGTAACTCCCTCGCTGGGATAATGCCACTCTCGATTAGCGGTCTTACTGATAGGAAAATCGCTATTGTAGAAATTGGGCGAAACGTTTTCCGGGGCTCTCGGCAAGCGTTCCATTCCGTTCACGTCGGTTCCAATGGCAACTGCTCCGTATGAATTTCCGCCCATCGCTGTCCAGACTTCGCCAAAACTAAGAACAAAAGTTTGGGAATCAAATTTGTGTTTCTCCGAATCAGAAGTCCCGACCCCGAAGACGCCTTTTAAGGCGGCAACGCGTTTGACAGTACTTAATAAGGCGATTCGTTCTGAACCACGAGGGTCTTGCAGACCATTGTGTCCGATATTTAGGGGATAATCATTGCTAACTCCGTTATTAACTCGCTCCGCGATCTCCAAAGTATCGGCTTGTGATTTATCTGACATGTGATCTATGTCAATTAGCATCCCGAGCTTCATCATTTGCAGAACGGCAAATTTCCCAAGTTCAGATAATCCTTTCTTATTGACGTGTCCCCCGGATATCCCCGAGTAAACTGCGTATGAGGGATTAGGCGTAAATATACTCTGAAGGGTTCTGAATGTTTTCCAACATCCAAGAATTGGAACCGGACAAAAATCCGGTTTACTTGGGTCACCTTGCATAGCGGGTGGATATGGAGTGCCACTTAAAGCTATCAAAGTAGGTGCAAAGGTCTGCATAACCATAAAATCCCCGCCCTGTATTGATGAAACACCCAATCTGTATTTAACCGAGCCGGATTCTACGTCGAAATAATTACCTGTCACACCACCTGTTGAAAATTTACTGGCAGCATTAAATAAATTGTCATAAACAGCGGTTCCGCCGAATTTATTGTCGACTAAATGAATGGGAAATATATATCTGATACCTTTGGCATAGAGTCTATTAATTTCGACTTTGACGGTAGTTTCACTGAAAGCTATTTCGGGTTTGTTAAAGTTGCCGATATTATCAACTTCCATCCCAAGGATAACTGCAAGTTTGTCTGCTCCAACAATTCTTCTCAAATCGGCAGGCGTATAAGCGATCTCCATAAAATCGTTATGTCTGCCGACAAAAGTTATAATTTCATCGATTTGTAGATCGGCCGATGCTTTATCATCAATTGGCGCATCACCATTAAGAATTGTTGCCAGCAATTCGCTATTGACCGTCAAAGCTACCATCACCCGCAAATTGCCTTTTTCCTTCGCCCTTTTTATCCATTCCCACCACATTTGCTGATGGACCTTAGAAGATTGATGAGGAAAATAAGCAAAGTTAAATGGAGCAGTTTCGATTCCTTCGTGCTGATGATCAAGCCCGCTTTTATTAACGAAGTCACCATCGAAAAGATTACTGATAACCAATGATCTAACGGTATCTCCGCAAGCATTGTTAGTCGGATTCCAACTGCCATGGGTGCCGTTACAGTTTCCGAGTGCTTCGGTAATGGTCGTCGCCCTAAAATCCGTGGGATTACAATTTCTAGTTCCCCGCGGGATCAAAGAGCCAACATCGGGTGCCCCGTGAAGTAATCTCTTCCCAAATGCCAAATGACTCACGGGATGGGTGTGCATATCTACCCATCCATTCAAAAGCGGCGGTGTCGGGATCGTAGTCGGTGTACGCGTTGGCGCGGGACGCGGGCTCATGTCCTGGAGCGGGACGGGCGGGGGGATCGCTACGGGCGTAGGTGAAGTTACCGGACGCGGACTTGGGTTAAAGATCGGGAGCCGCGTCGGGTTATCTACCGCAACCGGTGTCGGGTTAAAGGCCGGGAGAGGCGTCGGAGTGACGACAGGACGCGGGTTAGGCGTGGCCAACGAATTAGGAGTGGGCGGATTATTTCCGCCTCCGCTAATAAAAATATTGAAGACAGTATTCGGCGATAAAGGTTCACCGTTCATATTGGCGATGTACCATCTCCCGGCGGCAGTGCTGTAGTCAACTTTCGATTTGAACCTGTTGAGATTGTACGGGGAACGAACCTCGGGAGCGTAATTCTGCAGAATTTTAACCTGCGCTCCGGGATTATTGTTCAATGCTGGATTGTCGATGTAAGAGCCTTCCGCGCCCGAATTGTCTTTTGTTACAAAATGTAAGAACTGGTTTGGCCCTGGCTTTAGGAAGATTTGAATCAGGTACGTCGCCCCTAAAGGCATTACGGCATGGTTGGAATTAAAGATGTTCCATTTTCCCGAATAGTACCAGGCCCCGATCGGATTGGTGTTCAACAAGTCCGTATCGCCGGTCGGCGTCGCTACGATGATCGCAAGGGGGTTACCAGTCAGGCCCGGCATATCGACAGAGGATTTTGAGGATACGGTATTTGCACTGGTCGTCGTCAGCTTAAATTCTTGTGCGGAACGGCTCGGGACACCCAGGCAAAATGCAATGATCGGACCTAAAATAATAATTCTTAATTTCACGGCGTCCCCCTTTTTGTTCGGAAGCGACACTCGCCCCCGTCGGAGCAGCGTCTTTGGGCTCGCCCGGCGAGATCCGTATTATCTATAGGTCGGGGTGCGTGAAGTATACTCCTATCCGATCGATTAGCAACCGTATGTAGCATGGCAGGAAAAGCCGGACGCGACGAGGTTGCACGGTTCGAAGCTAAACCTCAGGAATAAAGAGACTTTTCGGCGACCCTGGGCAGAATGAAAACGAGGTGGTGTGATTGCCATCGCCACAGCTCGCTTGTTACCAATTCCGTTGGTGGTCATTTCGATGGTCGAAAACGAAATGGACATCCCTCGTCTACGTAGGATGCCCATATTTATTGGTGGCGGGGGGGAGGATCGAACTCCCGACCTTGGGGTTATGAATCCCACGCTCTAACCATCTGAGCTACCCAGCC
>Ga0207701_10001817_pt1 | contig 22235 bp, 21 predicted proteins | sample KBSSwiSSwithPhiX_FD_184294 | JGI IMG/M metagenome (GOLD analysis project Ga0207701, IMG submission 184294) | Switchgrass rhizosphere bulk soil microbial communities from Kellogg Biological Station, Michigan, USA, with PhiX - S5 (SPAdes) (version 2) | ecosystem: Environmental > Terrestrial >... | reverse complement strand
CATTCGGAATAGGAAGAAGAATGCCGATTGTCGGAAAGTATCTTTCTTAGATAACAGGCGCAACAAACGGCATTTTCAAATGATTATTTCTTAAGAGCGATAATGAGATTCTGGTCGATTTGAACGGGGAATGTGTAAACAACATTTTTCGACATGACGAATTGAGTGTTGGTGAGAGTAAGGATATTGACATCCCCCTTAAGTTCACCTGGAAGGTTACCCGTGAAATTAATCACAGAGTCGCCATTTTTCAGTTGCCATCCGAAATCAATGGTTTGTGGGTCTGCTGAAGAGCATTTCAAAGCGCCTTCATCAAATACTCCTGTGGCACTATCCTTGTTAAATGTTAGGGTATTGTCAAGATCGCATGCCTGAAATCCACCAGGTATAGGTGTATCTATCGTTCCATCCTTGTCTGCATCTAATGCAATAGTATCGATGCTCCAGGTTCCGCTTGTAAGAAGATCAACAGCAGTAACAGGAGGAGTTCCGTTGTCGTCATCTTTATTACATGCCATGATGATTAAACCGGTTAACAGGAATGCCAGGATGGGGATTTTCATAATTGTTTTGCTTTTAGGTTATCATGCATTTATTATGCCCAATATTATAACAATAATCTTAAATAATCTGGCCGGTAACTTGCAATGCTTTGTTCGTATTTTGCATAAATAATTCATTCATATGGGGTTTACCGCCAATGATATAAAAGAGTTGAACGAAAAGATACAGTACCAGGGGATATTTATTGAAAAACTTCGGGAAGAGGTTGGGAAAGTGATCATCGGTCAGCACTACATGCTCGACCGTCTGCTGATTGGCCTGCTTACCAATGGCCATATTCTTCTTGAAGGAGTGCCGGGTCTCGCTAAAACCCTTACAATCAAATCATTGTCTCAGGCTGTTCATGCGAAATTCAGCAGAATACAATTCACACCTGATCTGCTGCCTGCCGATGTGATCGGAACAATGATTTATAACCAGCAGAAGAATGAATTTATTGTTCGAAAAGGACCCATTTTCGCAAACTTTGTTCTTGCAGACGAGATCAACCGCGCACCTGCTAAAGTGCAGAGCGCTCTGCTTGAAGCAATGCAGGAGCGACAGGTTACCATTGGTGAGCAAAGTTTTTCGCTCGATCAACCCTTTCTTGTTCTTGCCACCCAAAACCCGCTTGAACAGGAAGGCACTTATCCATTACCGGAAGCGCAGCAGGACAGGTTTCTTATGAAAGTGATCGTAGGTTATCCTTCGAAAAGCGAAGAACAGGTGATATTACGCCAGAATGTACATGGTTCAGCAATTCCGGTAATAAAGCAGGTAGTTTCTGTAAAGGAAGTAATACAGGCGAGAGATCTTGTCAGAGAGGTTTATATGGATGAAAAGGTGGAGAATTATATTCTTGATATAGTTTTTGCTACACGGACGCCAGATAAATATAAGCTCGATAAACTTAAACCACTGATAGCATATGGTGGATCGCCAAGAGCAAGCATCAACCTTGCGCTGGCATCGAAGGCACATGCATTCCTCAACAAACGTGGCTACGTGATCCCGGAGGATGTAAGAAGCATCTGTAAGGATGTTCTGCGTCACCGCATAGGCCTCACTTATGAAGCAGAAGCTGAAAATGTTAAAGTGGAGAATGTAATTGATGATGTCATGAAGGTTATACCAGTTCCATAAAAAATGCTTACCACAGAAGAAATATTAAAAAAGGTCCGCGAGCTGGAGATCAAAAGTAAAAAGCTTACAAGGCATATTTTCACCGGCGAATACCACAGTGCCTTTAAGGGTAGGGGAATGCACTTCAAGGAAGTGAGGGAATATCAACATGGTGATGACATCAGGTTCATAGACTGGAACGTGTCGGCACGCTTTGGTCACCCATTCAGTAAAGTGTTTGAAGAAGAAAGGGAGCTGACGGTTATGCTGCTGATCGATGTAAGCGGAAGCTCGTTGTTCGGAACCGTTCATTCAAGGAAAAAAGATCTTGTGAATGAAATTGGGGCTGTTCTTGCATTTTCTGCGATAAGCAATAATGATAAAGTGGGGCTGATCCTTTTTTCGGATAGGATTGAAAAATTTATTCCTCCTAAAAAGGGCCGTGATCATGTATTATATATTGTAAGGGAATTGCTTACTTATATCCCCAAAGGAAAAGGCACCGACCTCTCCGATGCATTCCGTAGATTCAACAATAGTACAAGGCAGCGGTGCATTGCATTTGTGCTGAGTGATTTTATTAATGACGACTTTGAAGATGCTTTGAAAGTTGCCGGGAAAAAACATGATGTTATCGGTATCAAGGTATACGACAAAATGGATATGGTATTGCCGGAAATAGGATTGATAGAAACAGAAGATTCGGAAACGGGAGAAAAAAAATGGATCGATACAGATAACGAAATAGTAAGACAGGATTACCATAATAATTTTTTCGCCTGGTCAGAAGCCTGTAAAAATATTTTTACCAAAGCAGGGTGCGATCTTTTACATATTCGCACAGACGAAGATTACGTGAAGGTGCTGCAGAAATTTTTTATCAGCAGGAACTGACGGGAGCATACATGAAGAGTGGCAGCAAACATATCATTCGAATATTTTCTTTCATTCTCATATGTTCATGCGCCAACGCGCAGGTAAGTGTGCGGTCGAACATAGATCGCGACAATATACTGATCGGTGAAACGCTTAATCTGACTGTTGAAGCCTATGTGCCGATAGGCGCCAATGTAACCTGGTTCACTACCGATACCGTGCCACATTTTGAAATCCTTAAGAAATATGGCGCCGACACCGCACAGAGCATAGATTCAAAAAAGCTTTCACAGAATTTTGAATTGACCAGTTTCGATTCAGGTCGGCAATACATCCCTCCATTTGAAATAATTGTTGACAGCCAACCTTACTATACCGACAGTATTCTGATCAATGTGGCTTTTACCCCTTTTAATCCTGATGAAGACTACAAGGATATCAAGGATATCATTGATGTTAAAAACCCTTCCGTAAAATATCTTCCCTGGATAATATCGGGATTAGCATTGTTGTCGCTGGCTGCGCTTGTTTATTTATGGTACAGGAGAAAGATTAGCGAAAAACCGGTAAAGGAAGAGCAACTGCCTAAATTGTCTCCTTACGAGGAAGCCATGAAAGCGCTTGAACAACTTGCCCTTAAGAATGTTACAAATGGTGAAGTGAAAATTTATTACTCTGAAATGAACGACATATTAAGAAAGTATGTGTCGGGAAAATTTTCAGTGTCAACATTTGAAAGAACAAATGAAGAACTGATACTCGAACTATCTCAAATGGGCATTCCTAAAGGCGCATTTATCAGTCTTGCTCAATCATTGCGTATGAGCGATGTTGTAAAATTTGCGAAGTACCGCCCGAGCGATGATGACAATAAAAACAACCTGAAGATCGTAACCACTTCCATCGATATCCTTGATAAAAACATAACAGGTGCTGTATAGCTGGCTGAAAAATATTGAATTTGCCTACCCATGGATGTTTACGCTGATGGTGCTTGTGCCGCTGATGATATTCTGGTATCTTAAAAGGAATGATGGTCAAACGAGTGCGCTGCTAATATCATCAGTGAAATCTTTCGGCGAAACACGGTCTTTTAAAACAGTGCTCAGGCATGTTCCGTTTGTTCTGCGTTTATTAAGCATTATATTTCTGATAACGGCACTTGCCAGACCTCAAACCCGCAACGACCAGGAGATGGTGAGCGGAGAAGGTATTGACATTATTCTTTGCATGGATGTTAGTGGGAGTATGCTGGCGCAGGATTTTACACCTAACAGGCTTGAAGCCATGAAGCAGGTTGCCGCAGACTTCGTCGACAAACGGCCTACCGATCGTATCGGACTTGTGATATTTGCCGGTGAAAGCTTTACTGCTTCTCCTATTACCATGGATAAAGCATCACTAAAGGCCAACATACTGAACGCACAAACGGGGTATCTTGCCGATGGCACCGCAATAGGTGACGGGCTGGCAACAAGTGTTGAGCGTTTGAAAGACAGCAAGACCAAAACAAGGATAGTGATATTGCTGACCGATGGAGAAGACCAGGGAGGATTGCTGGATCCGAATTCTGCCAAAGAGATCGCAAAATCGGTAGGAATAAAAGTTTATACGATAGGGATGGCAACAGAAGGATTTGCTGAAACCCCGATGCAATCGGAAGACGGACAGGTAACGGTAAGAAGACAAAAAGTAAATCTTAATGAAACATTGATGCGTGATATTGCAGCTGAAACAGGTGGATTGTATTTCCGCGCCCGGGATAATGCGAGTCTTCAAAATATATATTCAGAGATAGACAAGCTTGAAAAATCAACAGTACAGATCTCTTCGTTAAAACGTTTCAATGAAAAATATCTGCCTTTTGCAGTGGCGGCAGCGATATTTTTATTACTTGAATTAATTCTTCGGTACACCATTTTTAAAAAATATCCCTGATGAAGGCGATAGTTTACAAATCAACGGGGTCATGGTACGTTACCAAAACAGATGAAGGGAGATCTGTCAACTCACGGATAAAAGGTGTATTCAAGATCGATGGCATTACTTCCACCAATCCTATTGCAGTGGGTGATGTTGTTGAGCTGGAACCTGAAAATGATGCCGATCAAACCGCGATGATCACAGGTATCTTTCCCAGGAAAAATTATATCACCAGGCAATCGCCAGCGCATAAAATGCAGCATCATATTATAGCAGCGAATCTTGACCAGTCGCTGATGTTTGCAACATTAAGGGAGCCGCGTACATCGCAGGGCTTCATCGACCGGTTCCTGGTTACCTGCGAAGCATATCATGTGCCTGCTATCATTGTATTCAATAAAACAGACCTGCACAGAAAGAAGGAAGAAGATAAGTTCAGCGAACTTATGGGGGTATACACAGACATCGGGTATAAGGTATTTGGAATGAGTGTGGAGAAGGAGGAAGGCATCGAAGAGGTGAGGAATGAACTGAAGGGTAAGATCACCCTGATGAGCGGGCATTCCGGTGTTGGTAAATCATCCTTCATCAATAAAGTATTTCCATCGCTAAAATTAAAAACACATGATGTAAGTGAATGGAGTGGCAAAGGGATGCATACTACTACATTTGCTGAAATGTTCGATCTGCCGGCAGGCGGGGCAATAATTGATACCCCGGGAATGCGTGAGTTTGGTATTGTAGACATCAGCAAACAGGAGTTGTCGCATTATTTTCCTGAGATGCGTGCATTGCTGAATGAATGTCATTTCAACGACTGCCTTCATACCAACGAGCCTGGCTGCGCAATAAAAAAGGCCGTCGAAGACGGCCGTATACATGCTGAAAGGTATGTGAGTTATTGGAATATTCTGGATAGTTTAGAGGCAAAGAGCTATTCGTGAATTTGCATGCGTGGGCGATAAAAATTTTGTCTCCCGCTTCACGCATCACGATAAATACTTCTTCGCCGTCTGCACCAGCAATTTATTCTCAAGAAATTTCGCTACTTCAACAACAGCGTCATTATCCTTTCTTGGCGCTTCGCGGAACTTACGCGGATAGATGGAAATGCCGGTGTAAATGTTGTAGTGAAGCGTTAAGATGTGATTTTTGAAAACAAAATCCCAGGTGAGCGTATCAAAATCATCTTCTTTGTTGGTAAATCTGATCTCAAGATCGTCGGTCAGAATGTTGGCCACTTCGTAGAATCTTTTGAGGCCGCAATCGTCGTCGATAATAGCTTCGGTACAGCCGAAGTCGGTACGTAGAGTAAGGCTCATGCATTACGGATTTAGGGTTATGAATGTTGAGTGTTATAATAATATTATCAGGCCTTGAACTTTTTTGCTTTGGGTGGTTTCTCACCACTGAGAATCCGCTCTGCACCGAATGCCTTACCGTTTGCCGGGCATCCATATTTTGGTCCGAACACATTGTTCCAAACCCTGCATGAACTGCCGGAAATTGTTATCACCAGGCAGGTCACCGCGACCAATAATTTTTTAGATGCTGACATACGAGTAAATTCTTAGTAACAACGTATCTAAAACTAATAATATTATATGATAAATGCAATATCCCCAGAATATCACAAAACGCTGAAACACAGGCCCCACTTATTTCTCCCGAAACCAGCCTGCATACCTAACATAGTTGTCGGCGATCCTGTTTATTTCGCCATTGATCAACGAGGGGGAGATGTTCTTAACCTTTTTTGCGGGTACGCCGGCATATATACTTCCAGGCTCTACTTTGGTGTTTTCGAGTACAACGGCACCAGCAGCAATAATAGAATTACTACCGATCTCCGCATTATCCATAACAATAGCGCCCATGCCTATCAGCACATCATCATGAACGGTGCAGCCATGAACGATCGCATTATGGCCAATAGACACATTATTGCCGACTATGGTTTTTGATCTCTGGTAGGTGCAATGGATAATGGCGCCATCCTGTACATTCACTTTATTGCCCATTCTTATACTGTTAACATCACCCCTTACCACTGCGTTGAACCAGAAGCTGCAATCATTACCGGTGATCACATCACCCACAATAGTTGCATTGGGAGCAATAAAACAATTTTCTCCGAACACCGGACTAACGCCATCAACCGGAAGAATAACTGGCATAGAATAGTTTTTTACCTTGTCATGAAATACCTGCACAATTTATGGATACCCGGAGATTATTTTTTCAGCATATTGCACAGACTTCCGCAGCACCCCTGGCCATACAGATCAAAAAAGCCGAAGGAACCAGGCTTTGGGATGATTCCGGCAATGAATATATCGATCTGATTGCGGGCATCAGCGTGTGTAATATCGGACACCGCCATAAGGATGTGATCGATGCAATCAAAAAGCAGGCAGACCAGTATTTGCATGTGCTGGTATACGGCGAAATGATAGAATCACCACAGGTGCAGTATGCATATTTGCTGGCAGAACATCTGCCACCATCATTAAACTCAGTTTATTTCACGAACTCAGGCGCAGAAGCTGTAGAAGGTGCCATGAAGCTTGCAAAGCGTGTTACCGGACGAACAGATATCATTGCCTTCAATAAAAGTTATCATGGCTCCACTCAAGGCGCATTGAGCCTGATGGGCGATGAGTACTGGCGAAATCCGTTCAGGCCTTTACTTCCCTCAATATTTCACTACGACTATAACACATACGACGTTTTGGATAATATAAATAAAAATACTGCCTGTGTAGTGATGGAAACCATCCAGGCGGAAAGGGGGGTCTTTGCACCTTCGGTTTCATGGATACAGGCCGTAAGAAAAAAGTGTACAGAAACAGGCACCCTTCTTATTATCGACGAGATCCAGGCGGGATTCGGAAGGAGCGGATCGTTATGGGCGTTTGAACAGTTTGATATAGTGCCTGATATTCTTTTGCTGGGAAAAGCTTTGGGTGGAGGAATGCCACTCGGAGCATTCATCGCGGATAAGGAATTGATGAATGAATTGTCGCATGATCCTGTTCTGGGGCACATCACCACATTCGGTGGTCATCCCGTGTGCTGCGCTGCAGGCATGGCAGCTTTTAAAGTATTGGTGAAAAAAGAGATGATAAAGAAAGTCGGGAAAAAAGAAAAGCAGTTCACAAAACTCCTCCGGCATCCTGCTATCAGGGAAGTGCGCACAACCGGATTGCTTATTGCTGTTGAATTTCCCGATGAAGCATTCAATAAAAGGATTATTGATTACTGCATAAAAAACGGTGTGTTGACCGATTGGTTCCTATTTGCCCCTCATTGTATGCGCATTGCTCCGCCTTTGAACATTTCTACAAAAGAAATAGAGAAGGCATGTAGTGTAATTCTTAAAGGTCTCGATGAATTGTATTATGCGTAAAATGCCGTCGGTGCATCAAAACGCCAGCCTGAAACTACCAAACACACCAAACCTTTTTGATTTTTCGGGAGGCAATGGTGTAGGACTAACACGCCACACAAAATCTATTCTGAAAAATTTTAAAATATTGTCCACGCCTGCGCCTAATTCGAGGTATGTTTTACCTTCGAGTGACTGGAATGGGAATGTTTCCCCTGGTGGAGTATTGAATGCTTTATTTTCTTCACTCAGGCCACCCCATAATGCCCTTGCACTGTAAAACTGCCTGAACTTTAATTTTTTTACAAGCGGTATGAACCTGAAAAGGCCATTGCCGATATTATGTTCAAAGTTAATACCCATGTATTTATCCTGAACATATTCATAACGGTTCATCAGGTTGAATGCATATTTGTTATAATAATAGATCTCGTTTCCCGGGGCGACGTCGAGAAGCATATAAGGAAGCGTACCGAAAGTGCGCCCGGCAAAAATATTATAATAAATACTTCCGAAAGGAGGCACTTTCTTATAATGCGAGATGCCACCACTAAGCTTCGAATAATTATATTGGCTACCAAAAATTCCAGAAATGCCCTGGATAAATTTAATCTCGGGAATCGGGTAAACACTTCCGAGGCTGATCCTGTTGAATGTGCTTTCAAGGAATTTTTCAAGGAAAGCATATCGCAGACGCAATGCAATTTCTGCAGTAACAACGGGCACATTTTCCTTTCCATCAAATGATACAGGCGGCAGATTCTTTAATGGCTGATATTCTTTATGTACACCTGTTAACAGCGCAGAAAAACCACTTCTTGTTTGCTGGTAGAAATCGATTTTCTTTTCATCGAGCATCAGGTATTTTATAGGCACGCCTGATTTTCGGATCGCCAGGGCAAAAATGTTATCCTGGCTGATCTCATCATAATACGTCTGACCGAAGTCCATGTCTTTTAAGTAGGATGCGGAAACATAGGATCGGGGATTTTTGTTGATGAGATATGTCGCATCCATTTTATATTTCCACTTCTGGTCGCTGAAGCCATATGCAGCATAGGCATGCAGAAACCATTGTTTACTGAAATATTTGTTGGTGCCAAGATCGAAGCGTGTTCTTAATCCTTCCAGTGTATTGTAGGTAATCCAGTTATACCAGGGACCGATCTCGAAATTTCCAATGTTCTTATATCCGACTGCAAGAAAGTAAATAGTTTCTTTTGCACGTTTGAATGCGGGAAGCTTTATAAGTGTATCGATCATCTTATACACTCCCTTTTCAGTTTTCGTTAGCTCTTCATGCCTCGATTGATCCCAGAACTCCGGCGGTTTTTCCTTCGCTTCATCTGGTAGTATAACCTCTTCAAGGATCTTATTTTTTGTAAGTTCTTTTACAACAGAAGTGTCATCCACAACAACATCTTTGTATGTGGTGGTTTTCCTTCCAATGAAAGCAAGCTTGGAATTTCCAAGAGGGGATATGTCTACAACAAATTTATCCTTATACAGGAACCACGTTGAGTCACCGATCAATTTATATTCCTGTATGAGGCTGAGCTGGTCTACGAAATTGATATTTGCTTCTTTCGAAAGCCGAAGATTCATTTTTTGCACCGCGAAAGTTGAATCGTGAATCCAGAAATCTCCTTCGAAGGTATTCTGTCCTTTTCTCTTTGGCGTGAAGCTCATATGAATCAATCTTCTTCCCGCCACAAACTGGCTGTCGAGCACCCGGTATTTGTAATAGTTATCGCCATTATCGCTGATGGGACTGATAAAATTTTTATCAAAAACCGGTAGGAAGTTGCTGTAGAAGTTGATATTTTGATCCATGCCTCCCAGCAACTTGCTCACACTTTCGTTGTTTATGCCGATCGTTTTGCTACCCTTGAAAACTTCACGGCGCTTGAGTGGATTTTTCTGGTAATAATAATCTGAAATGCTTTCAGTTAAATAAACCGGGAGAATAGGATTGCCTTCTGAAGTGTCTACATTTTCGAAAATGAAATTGAAATTTTTGAGCAGTTTCATTTCCTTCCACTTTTCCTTATTGATATTTTTGATATCCAGCTCGAGCTTATTGTACAGCTCGTAAGAAAAGTTGTTGAACCGGTACCTGTCGTTCATCGGTTTATGACGTACGATCCTTCTCCACATCAGCCATCCCCTGTCGATCGTTCTTTTCACAACTACTTCTGTTGCATACTTACCTCTTTCCATAAATATGCTAATGTCGGCCACGTTGTTTACCGCTCTTGATATTACGGAACTATCAATAGGAAACAGGTTGTCCTGGTACCCCACGTAGGTAACTTCAAGCGTATCGTTAAGGGGCCATTCATTAAGGCCGAATGCGAAATTGCCTACCGAGTCCGTAAGCTTTCCGATCCCTGATTTTTTAAATTGAATTGAAGCGAAAGGAACGTGTTCATCGCTGTGAATGTCTTTTACTACTCCTCTTATTATATAATTTTGGGCCGATGCATAATTGGTGAAAGCAATTATGATTATAACGGGAAGTACAATTCTTTTAAGTGTTAACACGAGTCGGTGCATCAAAACAAAATTACATCAGAAATCTACGCCCATCCCGAAATGGATTATCGGTTTGCCACGGAAAAATCCGCGCATTTCCCACCCTGCATCAAGGCGGAGAAAGTATCCAAGCAGCGTGCTTCGAACACCAAATCCATAGCCTCCAACAAAAGGACCGATACCTCCGGCCTTAAGCAATACCGTTACATCAGGTGTAACGCCCGGATAGATCATCTGGGGACGTTCAATTTTGTCATACGCACCATTCCAAGCCGAACCTAGATCTATGAACTGAATTATCTGGAAGTTTCTGAGAAAAGCATTATTTATTGGCTTGTTGAAAAATGTTGAGAATATGGGTAGCCTGAATTCACTATTCATAATCACCGCGTTGTTACCATTCGACACGTTCTGTTTGAAGCCCCTCAGGTTAACAGCCAGCGACTGATATGCATAATTCTCATCTTTCGGCTGCACTTCAGTGTTATATTTCGGGAACATCCATCCGTCTATACCTCCCAAGTAGTAAACGACCTTCTGGTTGCCCCATGAGAAATCGGCTGCTGCCCGGCCTGCCCAGATAAAATTCCGGTAGATCGGGAAATAATAACGTATATCAGTTCCAAAGTTGAAATTGAATTTGCCTGCTTTAAAAATGGTATCGCTTCTCTTATTCAGCTGAGAGTTGAAGTCTGTGTATATCTTATAGCGCATACCATGCATGATGTTTGTTGCCTTCTGAATAGTATTATCATGTATAAATTCTACACGCCCAACAGCAAAGGTTTGCTCCTTTAGGTTCTCAGTCTTAAGAGTAATGGGATCCAGCTGAGTTCCTCTTACTACTATCTTATCCATTCTGACGCCGGCTGAAAAACGCAGGGCATTTACCCTGTCGAACGGGTATTTTACAATTCCCTGGAAAAGATTACTGTATTGCTTGCCTTCATATACTATATCATTTCCACCAATACCCTGCACCCCGCCAATCTCTGTTTTGCGGTAATAAAGTATTGAATAATCAAGTCTCTTCTTTAAATAATCTGCTCTTGCAAACCATTCCCCACCTCCATCAAACAGGCTCTGATTAACGGGTATGAATACACTGGTACTCGTGCCACCACCAACGCTTGCACCTGTACTCATTCCACCAATCAAAGGAAGGCGAAGCGCACCGGTGAAACGGATGTCTTCGAACAGGTCGAATACAGAAGCCTTAAGCATCCCGTTGAAGGCTCCGCCGCTTTGAAGAACAATGGGCAACGACCCTGTGAATGGTTCGTACCTGCTTACAAGAACGTCGTTGTTGAAAGAGCTTGAAAAATTATCAACAGAAAATTTAAGTTTATAATCGTATCGTTTTGATTTCTGTAATACCGAATGAGGAACAGGTTCCTCCTCAGGAATCGGCTTTAATATTGAGGTATCACCTGTTTCAGGCTCAAACTCGGATTCGAATATGTCTTCTTTCTGAACCGATGTATCTGTAGGAACAACCGGGCCGTATTTTTTCGCCTCGCCGCTCTTCATCTGCATTTCGGACATCGTTTTTTTCCTGAACTCCGTTGGCTTCGGGTTAATGTTCCTTTTCTTCAATGCATTCTCATCTACTTTCAGTTTATAAAGAAATTTGAGATTTCCTTCCTGTCTTACTTCGCTCACCTGTCCCAGGTCTCCGGCGATTTTTGTTTCCAGCAACCCGCTCTGGTAATTGGATATCGGGAAAACATATGCTGAATCATTGGTAATGGAGAATGCAAATACAGAATCCGCCTCCAACTTACCGGCATTTCGAAGTGTTGTATCGAGATCTACACGGTCGGGATTGCGCAGTAGATTTCCGTTGATCACATATACCGTGTCGATACCCGCCCGTTTTGTAGTAAAAAATCCGGCATAACGGTTACTTACTCCTGTTTCATCGGTTACAAATGTAAAATGCTGGGTATTGTATTGCATCGGGTACCTTGCCTCACCATACTTCATGTTGGTAAGCTGCGTGATCTGCCTGAACTCTGATTTGTTGAAATTATCGGCAAGAAAAATATTGAACCTGTTTGTTGGCACTCCGGTGTCACCTCCTTTGATTTTCGGATTCGGCCTGTTTGAAGAAAAGATGATACCCGATTTATTGGGAAATGAAACGAAAGTGGCGTCCAGGTCGGCATACGAATCGTTGGTTACCTGCTCATATGTGTTCTTTTCATAATCATAGATAAAAATATCGGACTGTCCGTTCTTTACAGCACTCAGTAAAAGCTGGAAAGGATTTGGCATGAACTTCATGTCCTGTATCTGCTCGAAGTGAGGGATGGTTTGTTTATACCGTTTAACACGTTTTACATTGTCGTATACAAACATTTTTATTTTCCCCTCTTCCCAGTATATGCACGTCAGCCTTGTTCCTTTTCCGTCCCAGGCAAGCAATGGGTAGTTGGGATTGATTTCATTCTCATTGGTTCTGACACCTGTTCTCAATAATATTTTCTTTTTTACCAGGTTATCATACAGAACAATATAGTATTTGCCTTTTCTGTATTCAACTACTGAATAGGTTTGTGTTCTAGGATTTGGGTTTGCAGTAAACCGGATATAATCCTTGTTATGTTTTACCTCTTCTACAATAGAGATCGTTCCCTTCGGAAAATTTCTTCTGCCCCTGATATCATTATAGTATTTTTCTTCATTCGCTGTCATGAAGTCGCGCAGCACTTCCTTGAATTTCTTTTTGGCTATGCGTTGAGATGCCACATTCAGATTCCTGTATACTCTTGCGAGGTAAAGAAAATAAGTAACGTTCTCCTTTTTATATTTTTCGGCAATGTAATACCAGAATGCATGGCCGGCAAGTAACGGCTTCTTATAAGCGAACTGGTAAAAGTTTTTGTATTCGCCGGACAACATAGCAGATTTCAGCTGGTCGTCGAGTTCGGTGCTCCAGTTTTCAGCAACATAATCAATGTATCCGTCGACCAGCCATTGCGGCAGATCCAGGAGAGCCTGGTTAGCTGCAAATTCACCGAGATCGTCGCCGAAAAGAATATTCTCAACCAGTGTTCTTGCGATACCCTGCCTTACCTGCCTGCGGAGATGAGAATGATTGCCATCGAAATAAACGATCATCTTGTTGTTCACCAATTTCGTTATGCCACCGGTGGTTTGCCAGTCGAGAGACAGGCCGATGTTCGATTGTCTTAGTTCATCGAAGTCGTTATATATAGCGATGTTAGCGCGGCGCTGCAATCCGTATTCAACAAATTTTTCTACTTCAGGAAGCTCTTGCTCCGCTATCTGCGCCACATATTTTGCGATAGTTTCTCCATTCTCGTAGTAGTAGGAATTAAAATTATCTGTCTGTATATACTTCCACTTGAATTTCCTGTATTGAACCCTGTTCTTGCCAAATTCTACTGTATTAACTTGTGAAAATAAATCAGATGTGATGATCAGTAGGGTACAGGTGAGCACAATTAATTCTTTTCCAATCAACTTATTCTGGTGAAATTGCATAGCCGTTCTTTGTTGTTTTAAAGTTATAACAATCCCTACTTTTCGGTAAAAATTCAAATTTAGTTAATCCGCAACGCTTTATGCTTAAAATTCAGCAGTTTACCTTCAATCCTGTTCAAGAGAATACATACGTAATTTTTAACGACAAAGGTGCGTGTGCGATTATAGATCCGGGTTGTTATTTCGATAATGAATACAAAGAATTAACAGATTTTATTGATACGAAGAACTTGCTGCCTAAATGTTTGTTAAATACGCATTGCCATCTCGATCACATTTTTGGAAACAGGCAGATTGCTGAACGTTATGGACTGAAAGTTCAGATGCATCCTGAAGAGAAAAAGCTCTTCGACTATGCGCCTGTTTCAGGAGAAATGTGGGGTCTGCCATTCAAGAATTATGAAGGCGACATCATTTACATTAATGAAGGTAACAGGATAAGCATTGGTGATGATGAGCTTGAGATCTTTTTCACTCCCGGTCATTCTCCCGGCAGTATCAGTTTTTATAATAAGGATGCAAAATTTATAGTTTCAGGCGATGTGCTGTTCAGATCGGGAATCGGCCGCACAGATCTGCCCGGAGGAGATTTCGACACGCTTGTTGATAGCATCCGGAACAAACTTTTTACACTGCCCGATGATGTGATCGTTTATTCTGGCCATGGTCCTGAAACAACAATAAGTGAAGAAAAGACAACTAATCCCTTTCTTAATTAAGCTGCCTGTTCCTTTACAAAGGCTTCCTGTAGGTTTCCTTTGATCTTAGCCATAACGTACTTTTATTGTTTTAGTAAATGATTAGAGATGCTCAGGAGATTATCTGGTAATTATCTCGTAATAGCTTAGGTATTACCAGATAATTACCAGAGTTACTCTTATTAATCTCCAATGTATCTTCTGAGACACAAGAATGCCATTACTTTCTGCCTCTGCAAGAGATCAGCTGCCTAACAGAAAACAAAACTGTTTTTTGATAAAAAAACGGGAAGATTTGCTGAGAATAAAACAATTCATAGGTTATGTTACGAACTATTCCGACATTTTGATGGGTAGTATTAGGATCGAGGGTAAGCAGTCCGATAAAAATACCTGCCCACAATTGGCAGTCGTTGAAGCTCTTTTGATTCAACCCTGAGAATGAGGATGCCAAACAACACCATGAACAGCAGTCCGGTGCCGTAATATACATAGTGATAACCTTTCCATTCAACATTCAACTGCGTTGCTATCAGCTCATGTACACCATAAAGGATGGCAGCGATACCGAGATAGGCTATCAGTTTTTTCTTCGGGTAGGGTATCGCGTAATGTTTTTGACCCTGTAAATAACTCACCACCATCATGAAGGCATAGCAGATAAACGTGGCCCATGCGGCACCGGTATACCCGAATGAGGGTATAAACCATATATTCAGCAACAATGTGATCACCGCGCCGGCGATGGTGATGTATGCTCCAAACATATTTTTATTGGTAAGCTTATACCATATTGAAAGATTATAATAGATTCCGAGGAAAACGGAAGCCATAGCCAGAACGGGAACGATGTTGATACCTTCAGCGTATTCTTTAAACTTTGATGCAATAAGCACTTTCCAGAAATCGAGGAATAAGGCTATCACCAGGAACATAAAACAGCACGCGATCACAAAAAACTTCATCACCCTGGCGTAGATCTTCCTGGCATCATCTTTTCCGGATTGGTTAAAGAAGAAAGGTTCAGCCGCGAGTCTGAAGATCTGTATGAAAATTGTTATGAGCACTGCCAGTTTATAATTGGCACCAAAAATCCCAAGCTCACGGTCTTGCTGCAGCGATGTACCCACTGCAACTTTTCTGTAGATCACACGGCTGAGCAATTCATTGATCATCCCTCCGAATCCAACGATCAGCAATGGATAAGAATAATTCATCACCTCGTGCCACAGTTTCTTATCAAACACAAACTTCAGTTGCCTGATCTCAGGGTAGAGAAATAGTAATGAAGCAATGCTGCCCACCAGGTTGCCGAGAATAAAATAACCGACTCCGATCTTTGGATCATAGATGGCGCCAAGTATGGTTTGCGGATCTGTTTCATATGCTCTTTTCGCAACAAAAAGAAAGAAAAACACTACCGCGATATTGATGAACACCGATCCCATATTTACAAGCGCGTACCGTGCAGGCCGCTCTTCCAGCCGCAACTGCGACTGTGGTATTACAATAAGTGTGTCGAAAAATATTATCCAGATCATCCACGTAACATATTCAGGATGATTCCTGAGCTCAAGGAATTCCGTCAGCGGACTTTTGAAAGTAAACAACAGCAGGGTTAATACAATAGTGGAAATAATGATCGAAAAGCTCAGGGTGTTGTAGAGTACCTTCCTGTCTTTGGTTTGTGCAAACCTGAAATAGCTCGTTTCAAGTCCGTATGTAAATATTACGTTGAGGAAAGGAATAACTGCATATACTTGTGTCAGATCACTTGTTGTGGCAGCATCGAACAGCCGGAATCCAAGTAGCGATAACCCGTAATTGAGAAAGCGGCTGAAGATCTTGGGTACCCCATACCATAATGTGTGACCTGCCAATTTTTTAATACCGCTCAACGATGCTGATTTGGCAATAAAATTAATGGATATTGTTGATCTTGTCTGATTATGTCATCTTTGTATGAACATTTTACTTATCTATTAAAAGTGTTTTATGAAAACTTTTATGTCACTTGCTTTCATCCTGATCCTTGCAAACTTTAAATTATTTTCACAGACCGAACCTATTGAAGGATCTATTGAATACCAGAAGGGTGAAAAACGTGCTGCCATCGTAGAAGTGCCATATCCACCTGAACTCGTTGAAAACGCATTGAAGGATCATCTCGCGAAGGGTGGAGTAAAGGAAGAAAGACTTAAAGGAATGCAGGTGTTCAAAAATGCCCGTCTAACACCAACAGATGGTGAAGTGGCCGATCTGTATTTCAAGGTTGAGAAGAAAAGCAGCAAGGATGAAAATAATTCTGTAGTGTATCTCATCATGGGCAGGCCGAATGAAAATGTTGCTCTTCGCACTCCTGATGATGCATACCGTATCCAGGATGCCAAGTCATTTCTGAGCACGCTGCACCCACAGACGCAATCGTATGAACTTGAAAGAAATATTTCAATAAACGATGAGAACTTTAAAAAATCAGAGAGAAAGCTGAATGACCTGCGGGCAGATCGTAAAAAGCTTGACAAAAAAATCAATGAACTGGAACAGGAAGTGAACAGGCTGAATTCTGAAAAGGAAACATTGATAGGAAAGAGAGTGAAATAATACCTATTCGAAGCGTGAATCGCTGATCAGTGTACTGTCGCTGAGCGTAAACAGGAATTCTTCGATATAAAATTTTTCGAGAGCAGTAAGAGGTATTCCGTTCTGTAATAATGGATCGAGTGTTGGTGATGGCGGGATCTGAGATGAATAATGATCCAGCAACTGCCCCACCGCAATATATCTTCCATCGTGCGCATAATATCCCGTAAGCATAATATTTCTTAGCGTCGGCACCTTGAACTTTAATGAATCGGAGGGGTCATTGGTAACCTCCACCCTTCCGAAATCAATATGAAAAGGCGTGGTGCCGATGCCGTTATTTCTGTAGCTCAGATCGGTGAACAGCGGCTCAACATGGCACGATGCACATTTCGATTTGAAAAGATCATAACCATTCTGTTCGGAAGTATTGAAGGTTGCCTCAGATCTTTTTACCTTATCGTATTTTGAATTTGATGACACCAGCATTACTACGAACTGCGTAAGTGCACTGGATAACCGGTCGCTGGTAATGTTTTCGTCGCCGAATGCATCGGCAAACATTCTTCTGTAACTGGTGTCTGCCTTTAGTTTTTCCGCAACTGAGTTTACCTGTTCACCCATTTTCTCCGGAGCGGTCATGCATGTCAGTGGCTGTTCTGAAAGACTTTTAATTCTCCCGTCCCATTCAAATTCACTATGCCATGCCATATTAAATATTACCGGCACATTTCGCCTGGTATGCTGGTGGTTGGTACCATGCCCCAGATCGTGATCGAAAGTTGTATAGGCTGCATGCTGCTGGTGACAGGAAGCGCAGGTAACATCAGCGTGCGCTGATAACCTGTTGTCGTGAAATAATTTTCTTCCCAGTACGAAAGCTTCTTCTGTCAGTGGAATCTCATTAAAATTAAAAACAGGAGTGGGAAAATTGATTGGCACAGGAAAGCCTAAAGAAGTTGTTCTTTTTCTTGCGGAATCTGTTTTCCGGCAAGCTGAAATAATGATAGTGCCGGCACCGGCAAAACAGAGAAATAAGATCAATATTCCAGCTTTAGTATTCATTGTAGCGGAACTTCTGCCTCTCCTTTTTATTTTCTGAAGCTATTTTTTTTGCATCCAGTCTTTTGGCTTTCGATGCCGCTGAAGGTTTTGTAGCTATTCTCTTTTTTTCTTTTTTCAGGGCCAGCTTCAGCAGTTCATTCATTTTTATTACCACATCTGCTTTGTTGCTCAGCTGCGACCTGTGAACCTGGCTGCGAACCTGCAATATGCCTGCGGCGTTGATCCTGTTTTTTAGCCTGGAGAAAATGGTTTTCTTCTGCTCTTCCGATAAAAGTGAAGAATTGCCGATATCGAAATAACCTTCTACCATCGTTTCTACCTTGTTCACATTCTGGCCTCCTTTGCCACCGCTTCTTGCGGTTTTAAATGTTATTTCGGATGATATGTCAACGGGCACGATCATGAATGTAAATTTACAATATGGAAATCACAATCAGCGACGCGCAAAAAAGGGTGGATGACTGGATAAAAACGAAGGGGGTGAGGTATTTTAATGAGCTGACCAATATGGCCATACTTACAGAAGAGGTAGGTGAACTCGCACGCATCATAGCCAGGAAGTATGGGGAACAGTCATTTAAAGAGTCAGATAAAAACCGCGACCTCGGTGATGAAATGGCCGATGTGCTTTGGGTACTGGTTTGCCTTGCGAACCAAACCGGCGTGAACCTTACCGGGGCATTTTTAAAGAATTTAGAGAAAAAGGACAACAGGGACAGCGAGCGGCACAAGCAAAACCCTAAACTATCCTCGTGAGGAGTTGAGACTCTGAATGAGCCTCCTCAGGATACAAGTGGCTTTCGTTCAGCTTAAAAAATTGTTTCGTTTGCCTTAAATTCGCCGTCCTATGGCTACAGACAGTAACAGGTTTCAGGCTATCATTTCACATTGCAAAGAGTACGGCTTTATTTTTCCTTCCAGTGAAATCTATGACGGCCTGAGTGCAGTTTATGATTATGGACAATGGGGTACAGAGCTCAAAAGAAATGTTCGCGACCACTGGTGGCGCAGCATGACCCAATTTCACGAAAATATAGTAGGTATCGACGCTGCTATCTTTATGCACCCGACTACCTGGAAGGCCAGCGGACACGTTGACAACTTCAGCGATCCGATGATCGATAATAAAGACAGCAAAAAACGTTACCGGGTCGATCATCTGCTGGAGGCCTATGCTGATGAGCTGGAAAAACAAGGTGACGAGAATGGAGCCAGGGCGGTTCTCGCAAGGATGGATGAATTACTTGCAGCAAGCGACTACGACGGACTAAAAAAACTCATTGAATCTCTCGATATTAAATGTGCTGTCAGTGGTACCAATAACTGGACCGACGTAAGGCAATTCAACCTGATGTTCTCCACTCAACTCGGCAGTGTTACAGATGAAGCAAATGAAATTTACCTGAGACCGGAAACTGCGCAGGGTATTTTTGTGAATTTCCTGAATGTTCAGAAAACCGGCCGGATGAAGATACCTTTTGGTATCGCTCAGGTTGGAAAAGCGTTTCGCAATGAGATCGTTGCCAGGCAATTCATTTTCAGAATGAGAGAATTTGAACAGATGGAAATGCAGTACTTTATCAGGCCCGGCACACAGAAAGAATGGTATGAGTTCTGGAAAGAAGAAAGAATGAGGTGGCACCAGAGCCTTGGCATTCCGAGGGAAAAATATCGTTTTCACGATCATGTTAAACTTGCACATTATGCTGATGCAGCCTGCGACATAGAATATAATTTTCCGATAGGTTTTAAGGAAGTGGAAGGCATTCATTCACGTACAGACTTCGATTTGAGAAACCACCAGGAGTATAGCAAAAAGAAAATGACCTATCACGACCCGGAACTCAACCAAAGCTATCTACCTTACGTAATAGAGACTTCAATAGGTCTTGACAGAACAGTGATGATGCTGCTGAGCGAAGCTTATACTGAAGAGGATCTCAGCACAGCCGATAAACAGGATTCGAGAACAGTACTGAAATTCCCTGCCGCGCTGGCGCCAATTAAGCTTGCCATTCTGCCCCTGACTAAAAAAGATGGTTTACCTGATATCGGGAAAGACATTATGAACTCCTGCAAAGGTTATTTCAAATGTTTCTACGAAGAAAAAGATACCATCGGTAAGCGTTACAGGCGTATGGATGCAATCGGTACACCCTTTTGTGTAACGATCGATCACCAGACCAAAGAAGACAACACAGTCACAATACGGTACCGGGATACTATGAAGCAGGAACGCCTCCCAATCAGTGAAATTAAAAATATTGTGGAAGGAAATTTGAAACTAACTTACTAGCCACTTCATTTACCCTTTTGCAAATCAATTGGCATTGATATTAAGAACTGGGTGAAGGAAAGATTTATTTGTATTTCATTATGTCGAATTTGCTTGTCATTGCGATAAAGATTAATGTTATAATGCTTGCCGTTATTTTTGTTTTTGCATTTGTGCTTGGCTATCTCGTAAGAGCAGAGTTTATTCAGAAATGCAAAAAAAGAATATTCGAGCTGGAGAGAGAGATGTACCGCGATAATGCGAAAATTCTTGAACTTGAAAAGGAAAAGGCTGATCTGCTGCGCATCAGGAACGAATCATTTAATAAAGATCAACCATAAAGTTCCTGGTGTATCGCCTTGCGGTCGAAACCTAAGGCCTGTATCCGCTGTTTAGCCTCATCGATCATATTTTTCCATCCGCATAAATAAAAATAAGCAGGGCTTCCGGGCTTCTCCTTTACAATCTCTTCGTAAATAGAATGAACATAGCCTTTGCGGATACCATTATTATCAGGACTCTCGCGTGAATAGGTGGGAAGATAACTGAACGATTCAACCTTGCCTTCAAGCTCCTTCATTTCCTGGTTGTATAAGCCGTCGCATAAAAGTCTGCAACCGAAGATCAGGTAGATATTCTGATGCGGAACATTATGATCAAGAATGTAATGCGTCATCGAACGGAAGGGAGCAATACCGGTACCTGTGCAAATAAAATACAGGTCGCGGTCTATTGGTTCTGGCAGAACAAACACTCCCTGCGGTCCTCTTAATATGAGTTCACTACCTACAGACACTTCATTGAAAAGATAATGTGTGCCAAGACCGCCTTCGAGCAAAACGATCACCAGCTCAAAAACATTGGTGCCATCGGGCCACGAAGCAATGGAATAGCTGCGCCAACGCTTATTTGGTTTTTCGTGAATAGGGAGATCGAGCGTTACAAACTGCCCGGGTTTGAAATCGAAGGAGTCTAACTCTGGTACTTCTATCCAGAATCGTTTGGTAGAAGATGTTTCGTCTTCAATGCGGGTTACTTTTCCGGTACGCCAGGGTTGTACAGCCATTAGTGGAGTTTAATTTTTTAAAAATACTAATTATTACCTTTGCACCCGCTGATATGAATTTGCCGTCGTTGCTTTCTTCTTTTTCGAAAAATAACCCCCGCCTTTTTCAGATGGCGGACAGGTTAACTATGTCCCAACCCCAACATATTTACTGTAAGAACCTCAGAGGGAGCGCTCCTTCATTTCTCGTGTCTTCGGTTTTTCAGAATAATTTATTTGAAGGGCTCAATCACCTCATCATTTGCGATGATGCCGAATCGGCTGCATACATTCACAACACGATTGAAAATCTTACAAGGGCGCTCGACCTCTTTTATTTTCCTTCATCGTTCAGGAACAGAAAGAATTTCAGCCTGCTGAATTCAAGCCACATCATGCTTCGGACAGAAGCACTTACAAAGCTTACCGCCGGTGGAAATAAAAAAATAATTATAACCTACCCTGAGGCACTCTTTGAAAAAGTTGTACTGCCTAAAACACTTTCAGGAAATATCATCTATCTGAAAAATACCGATGTTATCAATGTGGATGAGATGGTAGAAAAGCTGATAGGTTACGGTTTTGAAAGATCGGATTTTGTGTATGAGCCGGGACAATTCGCTATTCGGGGAGGCATTTTCGATATTTATTCATTTGGCAATGAAAAACCTT